>ENA-OPAA01001327-OPAA01001327.1-human-gut-metagenome-genome-assembly--contig:-NODE-1327-length-14438-cov-2.994646_pt1 | contig 14438 bp, 6 predicted proteins | sample MGYA00241049_ERZ501414 | MGnify/ENA primary metagenome ERZ501414 (study PRJEB25962, sample SAMEA2042520) | human gut metagenome | biome: human gut; feature: human-associated habitat; material: faeces... | reverse complement strand
CGGGTCCATGCCCCGCGGCAGCCGCCACGCGACGACGTTCATAAAGCTGAACAGCGCCGCGCCCAGCAGAAAACGAATGAGTCCCAACAGAAGCTCAAGCAGCAGCATGGCCCACCCCCGCGCCGTATTGCAGCCGGTCCTCCGCGCGGAAAACGCGGTAACCGCTGTCGGCATCATAGATGGCGTACATGCCGTTCTCCTGATACAGGAGCCGCTGCACGGTGTAGCCGTTCTGGTCGATCTGCAAAAGCGTCACCGTGCCGGGCAGTGAGCCCAGCGTGCGGATTTCCTCGGCGATGCCGTCCGCAAAGCCGTCTGCGCTTGTCTGGTCGGCGAAGGTCTGCCCGGCGGAGTAGCACTGGGCAGACACGGCACTGGCCGCCAGCCGCGCAGCCTTGACCTGAGCCAGGGCCTCCCGCGCGCGGGCCTGATAGCGCAGCTCCGCCGCGCCGGTCACAATAGTATACAGGACAGCGCTCAGCGCCAGCAGTACGGCGAGCTTTTCCGCAAACGCAGCTTTGGCCCAGCGTTCCCCGGTATGGCGCAGCCATGCGCCCAGTCGTGCTGCCAGCATTGTTACACATCCTCTACCATATAATAACACGCTATTTAGTATACCGTGCCGGGCCTGTATTTGCAAGAAATTTCGCGAAAAAAACTCTGTTTTTTGTTCAAAGATAACGGAAATTATGGCGAAATCGTGCACAAGCTGCCGCTGACCCACTATATTTGGTGTAAATTTGCTGAAATCTCGCGGGATTTGTTGCGAAAACGTCACATTCCGAGTATAATGACAATATATATAATGTGATATTGTGTCTAATTGTAACCTTTCACCGGAGAAACGACGGGAGCATCTATGGTGCAGTACAATAAAAATATAAAAAACAATAAGAAAGGCTTTACGCTGGTGGAGCTGATGGTCGTTCTGGCTATCACGGCCATTCTGGCGGCGCTGGTCGGCGGCGGGCTGATCGCCTACACGCGGCTGGCCCGGTTTGAAAAGAACGAGGCCAACGCCCGCACGCTGTTCCAGACGGCGCAGATCTCCCTGACCCGGATGGAGACGGCGGGGGAGCTGGATGCGTTCCGCCGGCAGGTCATGGAGGAGGGCAGCACGGGCGACCACTTCCAGAACGACGTCACCGTGACCGACGCGGACGGCAAAACCCTTGTGAGCCGCACCAAGACCGAACTGGACCAGAACGTGGCCGCGCTCTACTATGACCGCACGGGCGCTGCCGCAGGCAACCATAACGCGCTGGTCAAGGAGCTGCTGGGCGATTACATCTACGACGCCTCGCTGCTGAATGCCTCGATCTGCGTCGAGATCGACGTGCAGAGCGGGCAGGTCTACTCGGCCTTTTACGATACCAAATCCGATAAGCTCCGCTTCAATCAGGACGGTGCTACGAATATTTATGACCGCAGCTATGGCCACCGCCGCAATGACAGCCTTGTCGGCTACTACTCTGCCGAGGACCGCGTCAACGTTGTGCAGCTGGTGCAGACGAAGCTGAAGGTCAAGAATCCCCGCCTGACGAACGGCGAGACGCTGACCCTGAGCTGGAGCGGCAACTCCAGCCTTGGCGATCTGGATACCTCCTACACGGCCACGGCCTACGATGCCAAGGATACCGGCAAGACGAAGCCGCTGTTTGCCATCACGATCAAGCGCGACACCGCGGGCGCGGCGGATGATAACAAGCAGGTCATCACCAAGATGCCTGTCACGATTTATACGTATGATAATGCGGGCCAACGGACGGAAACCGAGAAAGAACTCTACTTCCCGTTAAGCTACAACAAGGGCAGCTTTGTGCTGACGCTGGACGCCATGGCGGACGCGGCGCTGCTGCGTGCGTGTGAGATCGACGCAAAGGTTGCCGCCACGAGCCTGTACAGCATCACCCGCCTGCTGAACGACCCGAAGGACATCTACATTGCCATGCGCGCCGAGCCGCGGGAAAACTACAGCGACACCTACACAGCCAGCAAAGAGGAAACGACGAACGAGGAAAACACCCTGCTGGCCAAGGGCGGCACGGCGAAAGCGGCCGACCTGAAATATTTCCGCCATCTGTACAACCTGCGCTGGTCTGCCGACTGGGACATCACCGACAAGGGCGCCTACACGCTGACCCCCCAGGCCAGCAACAGCACCGGCCTGAACTGGACGGGCGGCGGCGTCACGGTCTACTGCGCCGCGGGCGCATGGCCTGCGGCCAAAGTGCCGTCCCTCAATGACCCTGTCGCCTGGCCGACGATCCCGGAGCTGGGTGAAAAAATCGAACTTAGGAGCAAAACAACGGGCCTTGCCAACAACAAGACGACCCGTGTGCCCATCATCAATCTGCAATTGAGCAGCAAGTCCGTTGCAAAAACCGGCAGGGCAGAGCAGGACGAGCTGGCCGACCACTATGTCGGCCTTATCGGCGAGAACAAGGGCAAAATTTCTTACATCACACTGCGCGACCCGGACATTCAGGTCAACGTCAAGACCGAGACCGTCGCCGCCGATGCGCTGCCGAACGAAAACCAGCTCAAGCTGACCGCGACCAAATTCGTCACGGCGCTGGAGGAGGACGACGAGAACTGGCGCGATGTGCGCGCCGTCGGCGCACTCTGCGGCGTCAACACCGGCACGCTGGAAAACTGCGCCCTGACCCGCGGCACGAACTCCTCGACGAGTGCGCTCGTGGCCGCGGCGCTGGCGTTTGGCGACTCCACCACCGCGACAGAGCGAACAGCAGAAGACAAGACCGTAAATAACAAAAACTATACCTATTATACAGACGAGCCGCGCGGCATTGGCGGTCTCGTCGGCGTTGCCATACCCAAAACAACGGATTCCGTCATGCAGGACCTGACCGTCGCGTCGGACGTGACGGTAGCGGGTCTGCTTGTGGACAAGGGCACGCAATCCGTTACAAAGACCACAGCGGCAGACCAGAAGGCCGAGAAGGCCCGCTACGCTGCCGCGGCAGCCGAGCCGGGTGACAAGAACTCCCTCTGGCGCAGCGTCGGCGTGGGCGGCGTGTTCGGCACGGTGGACGCTACCCAGATGAAAACGAACGGTGATACGAACATCGTCAACAACGGCTTTGTGACCGGCAACGGCTTTACGGGCGGCATCGTCGGCAACCTGTTTACGACGGACACCAGCGTGTCCCAGAGCCTGACGGGCCTGAGGAACAACGGCACGGTCAGCGCGGGCGCCAACTATAAGGGCGATACCGCGGGCGATGCGCGCAGCCTGGTGCTGGGGCAATTCTTCGGCGGCATTGCGGGCTACGGCAGGGGCGTGACCCTGCAAGGCTGCGAAAGCGTGACCCGCAGCGACCTGACCGAGACCCAGCTCAAGGAGCAGGTCGAGGCGGGCTTCGACGAAACCGGCACATTGACCGACGCCAGCCCCCTCAAGGGCGATTTCGTCGGCGGCCTTGTCGGCTACGGCAAAGATATTACGCTGAACAACTGCAAGACCGGCAAGGGCTACGTGCTCGGCAGCCGGTTTGTGGGCGGTCTGGCCGGTGGCTTTACCGGCAGCGGCGTACAACAAAACGATACGAACAGCAGTGACGTCTTTGGCAGCCGCTACGTCGGCGGCATCGTGTCGGTCAACGGCAGCAACAGCAAAATCAGCGGCATGACCAATACGGGTCTGGTCGCGGCCTTTGGGCAGAACGCGGCCTACGTCGGCGGCATCGTCGGCGCAAACGACGCCGACACGAAGCTGACGATTCAAAATGCAACCAACGGCGCAACGGAGAATGCCCTGTCCGTCGGCGGCCTGAACCCGTCCAACAACGGCGCGTTTAAAGGCGGCGTATCGCTGAACGCGCTGGCCGATGGCCGCTATGATTTCGACGACGTGCACGGCGCACTGGCGGGCGGTATCATCGGCTATGCCACACCCAACACGAAGCTGGAAAACTGCATAAACTACGGCACAGTGGCTCACAAGTGCGCCGCGGGCGGCTTTGCGGGCTGGAACGAGGGCACAATCACCGGCGGCAGCATGAAGGCGTCCCTCGGCAACCGTGAAGCCGGGTATACCTATCTGGGCGGCGTTGCGGGCGTCAACGGCGGTCTTATTCAGTCTGCCTACCCGGCGCAGGGCTGTGCCGTGCGCGGCGACAGCTATGTCGGCGGCATTGCGGGCGTCAACCTGGGCGGAAACGCTGCGGCAAGCAAGGGCCTCATCATCTGCACAGAGAACAACAGCACTGGCACGGTGGAGGCCAACCAGTACGCGGGCGGCGTGGCCGGTGCCAACGTCGGCAGCATTTCGCTGTCCGGCCAGCTGCAAAGCAGTGTCACCGCCACCGGCTATGCGGGCGGCGTGGCCGGTATCAATACGAAGAACGGCATATATACAGGCAACATTTACGGCGCTGACAACGCCAACGGCGCGGTCCTGGGCAGCGTCACTGCCGCCAACTACGCGGGCGGCGTGGCCGGTACGAACCGTGCCGAAATCACCCGTGTGGATAACCACGCCTCGGTGCGCGCCAGCACAAAATATGCGGGCGGCATTGCGGGCGTGAACGACGAGGGCGGCACGATCAGCTATTGCAGCCATGCGTCCGGCAATGCCGCCGCAGTCTACGCCACCAACGGCGAGGCGGGCGGCATCGCGGGCAATAATAATAAAGACGCGCTGATTGAGAATGTGCAGGTCCGCGCCGCCGTCACCGCGGCCAACGGCACGGCGGGCGGCGTCACGGCCACGAACTTCGGCACCATCGGCCAAGGCAGCGGGCCGGAAAACAACAGCAGCTTAAGCGGCTGCACGATCACCGGCACGTCGGAGAGCATCGGCGCCATTGCGGCGTACAACCGCAAGGGCGCGGTCATCCGCAACGTCAAGCTGGCGGCAAACGCAAACGCCAACGTGCAGTTCAGCACCCCGGCGGTCACCATCGGCGGCCTTGCGGGCATGAACGAGGGCGCCGTCACCGGCTGTCAGGTCGGAAACGGCGCGCTGGCGCTGGACGCCGGTCTGCGCGCGGGCACCAACACCATCACGCTGGGCGGCGCGGTGGGCCGCACCACGGAGCACGGCACGGTCAGCAGCACAGACGTTCTGCTGGACCTTACACAAAATCTTGATAAATATACAAATTTGGGCGGCGTCGCAGGCCAGAACAACGGTACCCTGGATCAGTGTACCTATTCCGGCACGATGGGCGGCGACGCGGACACGGACGGCCTTGTCTCCGTCGGTGCACGCAGCACCGGCAGCACGGTGGGCGGCATTGCCGGTCTGAACAACAGCACAATCACCGGCTGTGAGGTCAAGTACATCAAACTGCAGGTCAGCGGTATCAGCAACATCACCACGACCCAGACCGCAGACGAAAAGCTCGCCAGTGCCAGCCATGTGGGCGGCATTGCGGGCCGCAACAATGCCAAAATCGTCAACAGCTATGTCGCCACCGAGCGCAGCAGCGGCGCGGGCAGCATCATCACGGCGCGTTACGGCTTTGTGGGCGGCGTCGCGGGCTCCAACAACGGCACTATCAAGGGCAGCGGCAGCAAAAAAGCGCTGGTCAGCGACAAAGAAGCAACACTCGCCCTTGTTACACAGGTTGATACTTGGCTGGATGCGGCAGATGCCAATGCCGGCATCAACAGCATGGCGGCAGAGCTGACCACAGGCAAGACCTACGCGGGCCTCAAGGGCGTTGACACTGTGACGGGCTATGGCTACACGAACGTTTACAGCGACACAGGCCTTGCCGCCAATGATCTGCTTGTCGCCCTGCGCGGCAGCAACAACAGCGAGACCGTCCGTGCCGCCGGTTATCTGGGCGGTCTGGCAGGCTTTAACTCTCTCCGCGGTACAATCGACACTTCCGCCACCGGCCAGTGGTTTGTCTATTCTGACAATGCGACAACGGCATCCACCGTCGGCGGTATTGTCGGCCAGAACGAATCCAACGTCACAGACAAAAGCGTGCTGGACACTGTGGTAAACTGTGCCGCTGTGCGCCGGTTTACGCGCGTGTTTGATGGGTCTAAGAACAAGGACGATACAGACAATGAAAATATTTACAAGAGCGAAAATCGTGTTGTTGTCCATGTGGGCGGTGTCATTGGCCAGCAGCAGAACCGCAGCGATGACCGGTGGTCTGTCAGCAAGGTAGTCAACTGCGGCAGTGTGTTCAACAGCCGCTCGGCCAATGTGGGCGGCGTGATCGCCTATTGGCTGGACTACGGCGGAACCGTGCAGAAATGCTTCAATTTTGGCAAAATCACAACAAACACGAACGACAAAAACAGCGGTTACGGTGCAGTCGGCGGTATTGTCGGCTTTATTGACCAGCCTATTTCCGGCGGCACCACAAATGTGCTTTCCTGCCGTAACTACGGTCAGATTTGGTATGATTCAAACGGCGCAAATGACTGTGCGGGCATTATCGGCAAAATCGAGATGAAGAAGGTCACCGATATTATGACGCTGAACATCATCGACTGCGTCAATAGCGGTGCAATCAAGGCAGCGTCGCAGGCAGTCGGCATTCTGGCATGGATCGGCCCGTGGAATGGAGGAAGAATTGACAACGTTACGGTAAATATTGACCGCTGCCGAAACCTTAATACAAACTTTACGTGTGCCGGAAGTGATGACAGAAGAGTCGGCATTGTCGGCAGCCGCGGCGACGGTAGAGGGTCGAATAAAGCAACTAATGTCACAAACTGCTTTGCCACGGTTGGGGTTGGTGCAAGTTGGTATCCTATTGCCTATGTGCGGAACGCAAACGAGAATGTCACCGGCCACGGTAACTATTATATTGAAAATTCCGAAAGTGCAGGCAAGAGCTTCTTTAAGAAAGATTCCCGTAAACTGACCACAGTAAAACCGAATAGTACAACAGGTAACTGGGAGAAAGCGGATGAGCAAGGAAGTGACAAGGCCTACAACGAGACAGATTGGAACTCGTCCTCGGGAAAAGTAAAAGCACACCGTCTGTACATAGGCTATAACGTCGATGACAAAACCTATCCTTATATTGCGTTCCTGCCCACTTTGGCAGACGATGGGAACGGCGCAGCGTACAGTCTGTGGTGGATTAGCGGTAGTACACCTGCGGGCCCGCCTGCCGAACCAAACTCTGCCTATATCAAGACCGACGGTAACAAAGCCTACATTTTCGATGATACCGGCGCGAGCCAAGATAACAATCCCGGCAACCAGAGAGCGACTGTGATGCTGCAATTCGGCGAAGCCGCGAACAGTACGGACAAATCGGACAAATCAGACGTTGATATTACCGACATCACCGACGAGGTCATCCAGAACTACTATAAGTACGTGCTGGACAGCACCAAGCCAGCCAAGCCGGGAAAAATCGACGTCAAGGCCAGCCAGGTGCAGGACGCGGACAACAACGTCTATGGCCGTTATGAAGTGACGTGGGCCGAGCCGAGCGACAGCGACAAGAATGCCAGCCCCGCCGCTTACTACCGTGTTGAAATTCTGCCCTGCGATGCTGCGGGTAAAGTCGCATCGGATGCAGTTCCCTATCTGAAGGCGGACGTCTACCAGCGCAGCTATACCTTTGTGGCTGATAAAGCGTGGGCGGGTAACTTCGTCGTGCGTGTAACGCCCTACAACACCAACGACGACCCGACGCAGGTAGACAACTCCCGGACCAGCGCCGTGCAGACCTTTATGCACGCCCTGCCTACACCGGAGATTGAGTTCCGGCTGGTCAAACGCGAGAACGGCGGCTTTGACTGGAATCAGTGCCAGACGCCGGATGAAAAATCGAGAGAATTCAAGTATGAGGTTGTCGCGGTGCTGAAAAACTACACCGAATACCCGACAGATGAGGCTTGGACCGTCAAGCTGACCGATGGGAAGCATACTTATTATTTCAGCAGACAGGATGGCAAGCAGTACATCCGCCTGACCCAAAATTTGGAACGCACTTTGACGCTTACGGCGCTGGCAACCCCGGACAACAGCAGCAGTACAAAGTATCTGCGCTCGGCCCAGTACAAGTCAGAGACCTATCTCCCGTCCCAGTGGCGAGACCACAACGGTGGCTCCGGCAAGGACGAGGACGGTCTGCCGCTTGGCACGCTGAAACAGGACGGCAACACGGAGTTTGTGACCTACACCGGCCAGACAGCGGAGAGCTTTGAAGCAACCGTGAAGTTCAGCTTTACCCCGAAGGTCAAGAGCGACAGCAGCGAGCACGGCAGCCCGACCTACCGTGTCATGCTGCTGGCAAAATATCTGGGCAATGACACGGTCAACGGGCAGTCTCTGAACGGCCAGTACATCACGCTGGCCGCGCGGGAAAGCATTGTGACAGAGTCTCCCGTTACCTTCAATCTGAACAGCCTGCCGTCGGATGCTATGACGAACTACACCGACTTCCTTGTTGTCGCGGTGCCCGTCACCAGCGGCAAGGGCGATATGAAGTATCGCTGGGATGCCACGGCGGACGAAGTGTCCGCAGCCATCGCCAGCCACGCGAGCGAGACAAACGACACCAGCAAAGAAATCTGGTGGAAGAACGGCTATGAGATCGTCCGCACGGGCGAGCACAGCTATACCTATGCCCATCTGACGCCGCTCTGCTTCTCCGACGTGAACCGCACCGATGACAAGAGTTGGGCTATACAGGCCACGGTAACGACCCCGCAGATCATCTTCAAGCAACTGAACCTGAATGTTCTGAAAGCCCCGACGCTGGCGGAAACCATTGAGGACGGCGTAGTGGATAACAACAATCAACTGACCTATACGTTCAACTGGATGCAGGACGACATGCAGGCTACTGACGCAGCCCCCGCCTACAAGATCAAGCTCTACGGCTTGTTGACGGATGGAAACGGCAATGTGACCGGTCAGGAGCAAATTGCGCTGAAGGACGACGTAAATCTGGATAAGCAGGTTCAGCGCAGCGGCAGCAACAGCTTTACCCTGCCTGTCAACGTAGATACCATGCTGGCCAACGGCAGCGACAGCTGGCGCTATGACAAGGTCCGGCTCGAGGTCACCCGTGTGGCGGCAGCCGACACCGATGAAATCGGCGCGTCCGCTGTGGCGGATTACAGCGTTAAGCAGCGCCTGCCCGGCATCAGCGCGCCGAGCTCCATCACCCGCGTCAACGGCGAGACCGACAACGCGGATGCCCTGCTCTACACGGTCAGCTGGTCGCCGTCCGACGACGAGCGCATTGACCACTATGACCTGTGCGTCGTCGATGCCGATGACAAAACTGTGCTGACGCTGCCCACCACGGGCAACGTCGGCAGCCTGACGCTGGATCTGGAGCAGTATCAGGGCAAGGCATTGCGCTTCCGCGTTATTGCCCGCCGCAAGGACGATAGCAATTGCTTTGACGGCCCGGACGGCGCGTTGAGCCAGTCCGAGACCATCGTCAGCCGCGCCAAAGCACCTGTGGTTGAAAACGTCGCTTTTGACAACAACAGCCCGAATCAGGAGACGTTCCTGAACGACCTCAAGCTCAACATGACGCTGGAGGAAGCCGCAAAGGGCAATGTCTACTTTACCGGCTATATCTTCAGCAACAAGGACAATTACAATACAATTGCCGATTTGGCCAGGACTTGGCAGAATACCCTCACCGGGCAGGCCAAGTACGAGGCCCAGCAGGAGTTGACCAAAAAACTGGACGAGATGCTGGCCAACGGCAACGCCGAGCTGGTCATCCCGACGGACAGCCGCACGGTGGGCGGGAGCGCCAGCGTCAACGACAAAACCGCCAGCTATACCTTTGTGCCCGACGGCAACGGCTTTACGCTGACGCCCGACCATGCAAAACAATACCTGCTGCCCGCGGTGCGCGTTATGCCCACCGACGGCACGACAGCGTCGAACTGGTTCTACATCCTGCAGCAGGATGCCGCAAAGGCACAGCTGCCGGCCATCACGCTGGACGCCCCCGTGGACGAACCGGAACGCGCACTTGGCAATGCCGTTTACAAGCAGGAAGTCAACCTGTACAACGACCCCGAGTTTACCGTCGAGCGCGGTAAGGCCTCGCTGGAGCTGCGCCGCTTTACGGTGGAGTGGACCGCGGTGAACAAGTACACCCAGGCCGACGGCACGGTGCGCAACCTGACCAACAGATATACCTTTACAGTCACGCCGCTGGACAAGGACAAAAAGCCCTACATCATTACGGTGACGACCTACGACAGGGACGAGACGGACGCAGACGGCATCACGCATAAGCGCGGGGAAATCAAAACCGTTACCAAGACCTATGACGGCAAAATGACGGAGATTGCGAAGCAGACCGACGATGTGGACAAGGAGAACGGCAAGACCCGCATCTGGTACGACCTGAGCGTTGAGCCTGTGTACGACGAGAACGGCAACGTGACAGGCTGGGAACAGAAACCCTATGACGTCACCGGCACGGTGGAAATAGAAGGCGGTACGCTGTACTACAAGGCACAGACGGTTCCCATGCTGGAGCTGGTGCAGGAGGACGGCGCCGAGCCTGTTTACCGCATCACCCTGCCCGAGCTGCAGGAAAAGGTGCAGGACGATTCGCTCGAGCTGCAAAAGTTCACCGCAAGTGTGATGCTGCAGACGCTGGCGCACTCGGATGACAACGGTAAGACCGTCGAATCCGGCACGGTCAAGGTCCCCGTCAACGAGACGAACACCGCCGATGCGGCGGAGGATGCCCAGAGTATGGACTCCGCGGAGAGCGTCGCGCCCGCCGAGACTGCAGAAAGCACGGCGGCGGAAAGCGCCCCCGCAAGCGTGCCCCCGGTCCTGATGCGGGCCCGTGCGGCACTGCCCATGGCGACCCCGGAGACCGCCGCTGCCCCGGATGAGACGGACGCGGCGGAAACCGCGCCCCCGAAACGGACGGAAACAAGCGACGCATCGTAATTTTATTTTAGGAAAGAAGGTGGCATTATGCACCGCAGGGCACGCAGCATTCTGCGCGGGGAGCAGGGGCTTTCGATGATACTGGTCCTCTGCATCGGCGCGCTGTTTGTGGCGCTGTCGGCAGCGCTGGTCTATGCGGCCTCCGTGCTGACGGCCAATGCCAACCGCCAGCTGCTGGAACAGGAAGCCTACCAGCTGGCAACCAGCTTTTCCGACGTGCTGGAAGGGGAGCTGAACAATAAGGACAGCAGCTTTGCCAAGTTCGTCAATGAGCAGTTCATGTTCTCCCAAAGTTACGGCAAGGACATCTATGATTTGGAATCCCAGCCCAAGGAGTTCGCCTGGAAACCGAAAGGCAGCCAGCCTGATGGCGGGGCCGAGGCCATCACGGTAACACTGCGCCGCCGCCCGGGCGACGGTGCCGACAAGCTGAATCAAACGGCGAACAGCACCAATGCCACAGACCTGCTCAATCTGCTCAACACACTGGAGGGCGAAGACCGCAAGGGCATGGAGATCGTCGATTTACAGCTGGACATTACGGTGACAGTCACGAAAAACGGCGAGAGCTTTGCCTTCACGCGGACCTATGACCGCACAGTGAAGTACGACAGCGACGGCAGCCAGGCAAAAAGCAAAATATTACCAAAGGTGTACTACACAATAAACGACGGTCCAACAAAGTATTACCGCATTGACGCACTGACGTTCTACGCCCCCGGCGTCGATGACAAGGCTATTGACGATAGCAACATCAAAAGCAACCGCCTGACGTTCCATTGCGACACCAGCCAGCAGCCCGATTCCATCACCTACACCCGCGGTGCCAAACAGAGCACCGGCACAACACAGGAGTGACCCGCTATGAAACATACTTTACAAAGTCAGCGCGGCGAGACCATTGTGGAAGTGCTGGTGTCGTTCCTGCTGCTTATGCTTTTCACGGCTATGTTTGTCGTCTCGCTGCGGTACGCCCGCGCTATGTCCCAAAAGGCCGAGTCGCTGCGGGAGACAGCCTATGCCTTCTGCGCCGGGCTGTACCCGGCCAATAACGCGGCCCCCAGCTGGGCGAAGGAGCGGGAAGGGCTGGAGTTCTCCTTTGGCGATTACGGTGAATTTACGGTGAACGGCGTCGAGCTGGACAGCGTGGAGACAAACGCAAAAGTTACGGAAAACGGCCAAGAAACGACGGAACAGCACAAGTTTTACCGCTACAGCAAGAGCACGGCAGAAGGGACGACCCACCCATGAAGCAGCGTTTGAAAAACCAGAACGGCACAACGCTGGTGGAGCTGATCGTCTGCATGGTGCTGCTGTCGCTTTTTACGCTGGCGGCGGTCACGCTGATACAGCCCAGTGCGCAGGCGTACATGGACATCCAGCAGCAGACGCGCGCGCAAAATCTGGCCGACGCGCTCATTGAGACGATCCGCGGCGAGGTGCTCGAGGCGAATGGCTATATCCGCTTCACCGACGGCGCGACGGACCTTAATAATTTGGACAGCGTTTTTGCGTCCAAGGGTAACGACTACAGCCAGGGCACGGCATTGGAATTCAGCGTCTACCCCAACCACATTGAGCTGATCGACAAGGACTGTGTGCCGCCGCTGACAAAGACAGACGGCACAGCACTGCTGACAGCGGATCAGGCCAATGCGCTGAACGGCTACCTGCACATGCGCTTTTATCGCGATGAACTGAATGACGCCGGGCACTACGGCAACCCGCAGCACACAAAAAAGAACAAGGACGAGAACGGCAACGTGACGGGCACGCTGCCCTACGTTGCCTACGGCTACACAGCGGCCTATCCCCGGGATGCCTATATGGGGCTGTTCATCAGCGATCTGCATTTCTACGCCCGCAGCTGGACGCAGGACGGCGACGAAACCAAGACCCCGCGCATTACGGCTATGACGGTGGTGCTGACTGTGGCCAAGCGGGACGCCAACGACCAGATCGTGCCGCTGTGCACCCAAAAAGCCATTGTGCAGTTGCCCGGTGAGCCGGTCATCCTGTATGAACCCGGCACCTGGGACGGCAAGGCATCGTCGGAGTCGTGAGCGGTGCCCTCCGGGACGATTTTTGAAAAGTTTATTACAATCCCGGCGAATGTACTGGACAAATTCAAATGGACTCGTTATACTTTAAAACATGAATACCTGTGTGCCGGACAAAATGCAGGAACGTCATGGGCATCAGAGCAGAGAGGATGACTAGGATGGCAACAATTGAAATCAAAATGCTGGGCGGCTTTGAGATCCGTATGAACGGCAAGCCCGTGCTGGCACAGCTGGCGCAGTCCCGCAAGGCAACGGCGCTGGTGCAGTATCTCGTTTTGCGGCGCGGGGAGCGCGTCTCCCACAAGGTACTGACCGATACCTTGTGGGCAGGGGAGCGGTCCACCAACCCGGACATGGCCCTGCGCGCCATCTTGCATCGCTTCCGCCTTATGATCGACGCGGAGGGCCTGGAGGAGATGAAGGACTGCATCGTGACCAGCCGCGGCTACTACCAGTGGAACCCCCATCTGGACTGCAGCGTGGATGTGTTTGAGGTCAACGACCTGTCGGAGCTGGCCCGCAAGGAGAGCGACGCCGAGAAGCGCAGCCGTATTTATGAACAGATCGTCAACCTGTATGACGGGCGCCTGCTGCCGCAGTCTGCGTCCGAACCGTGGGTCGAAAGCGTCAGCGTGCGCCTGCACGGGCAGTACCGCACAGCCATTTTAAACCTGCTGGAGCTCTGCAAAAAATGGGGCGAGAGCACCCGCATCGTTACGCTGTGTACCCGCGCGCTGGAGCTGGACCCCTATGAGGAGCGCCTTTATCTGGAAAAGATCGTCGCGCTGGAGACGCTGGGCCGCCACGAGGAGGCGCAGGATCTGGCACGCCGCGGCAGCGCCATGGGCTGCCTGCATCATGCCATTGAGCCGGGCCGCGCAGGCTCTGCCTACCGCCAGATGCGCCAGGCAGACCGCAATATGGAGAGCGAGGTCTCCAAGCTGATCTCTGCTCTGCCGGATACCGAGGACACGGGGGCCTGTATCTGCGACTTTGAGACGTTCAAGGAAATTTACCGCGTACAGCGCGGCGTGCAGGTCCGCTACGGTCTGCAGGTATTCCTGGCGATCCTGACCGTGGCTCCCAGTCAGAACACCGATGCTGCCGAGACCGCTCTGATGGTGGAGCAGCTGGGCGATCTGATCCGCACGAATCTGCGCCAGTGCGATGTGGCCGCCCGCTACACCGATATGCAGTATGTTGTTATGCTGAGCGGCAGCACCGCCGAGAGCGGCACCGGCCCGCTGGAGCGCATCAAGGCCGCGTTCTACCGCATCCCTGCCCATGGCCGCTACCTGTTGAGCTATAGCCTCTATGTTCCCGAGGCCCAGGCCGACAGCGGGCGCGTCCGCCGTCGCAAAAAGACGGCGAAGAAGGAAAAATAAGTGAGCCGTTAAGCCGTACAGTGAAAGCTGTGCGGCTTTTTCATTACCCTGGCCCCCTCTGCGAGGGGGCTCCGCCCGCAGGCGGTGGGGGAGAGA
>ENA-OPAA01001325-OPAA01001325.1-human-gut-metagenome-genome-assembly--contig:-NODE-1325-length-14441-cov-2.659183_pt1 | contig 14441 bp, 9 predicted proteins | sample MGYA00241049_ERZ501414 | MGnify/ENA primary metagenome ERZ501414 (study PRJEB25962, sample SAMEA2042520) | human gut metagenome | biome: human gut; feature: human-associated habitat; material: faeces... | reverse complement strand
TTCTCTTCTGCATCTGCGATAACGGAAATAACTTTTGCAGGACTTAATGCATTCTCGATGAGCATTGCAGGATTCTCATTCCAGGTGATGATATCGATCTTCTCACCACGGAGTTCATTGACGATTGCATTGACACGTGCACCGTTCATACCAACACATGCTCCAACCGGATCTACATCAGGATCATTCGACCATACTGCGATCTTTGTTCTGCTTCCTGCCTCACGTGCGATTGCCTTGATCTCAACTGTTCCGTCTTTTACTTCGGCAACTTCAGATTCGAACAGACGTTTTACCAATTCCGGATGTGTTCTGGAAACAAGCACTCTCGGTCCCTTGGAGGTAGATTTTACTTCCAGGATATAAACTTTGATTCGCTCTGTTGGCTGGAATACCTCGCCTTTTACCTGCTCATTCTCTGTGAGGATGGCATCCACTTTACCGAGGTTGATGCTCACATTCTTTCCAACATAACGCTGAACGATACCTGTTACGATATCTTTCTCTTTGCTGTAGTACTCATCAAAAAGAACTTTTCTCTCTTCCTCACGGATTTTCTGTAAGATCACGTTCTTGGCATTCTGTGTTGCGATACGTCCGAACTCTTTGGATTTCACTTCTACATTTACAATGTCATCCAGTTCGTATTTGGAGTCGATCATCTTCGCATTGACAAGGCTGATCTCCTCAACAGGATCTTCCACTTTCTCTACAACTTTTTTCTCCTGAAATACATGATATTCACATGTTTCCGGATCAATGTTAACTTTTACGTTTTCAGACTTTCCAAAATGGTTCTTGCATGCAGTGATCAGTGAGTTCTCGATTGCCTCAAGTAAAGTCTCTTTGCTGATATTTTTTTCCTGTTCTAATATATTTAACGCTTCTAACAATTCATTATTCTTAGCCATTATTTTATCCTCCATTATTTTTTCTGTTATTTTACGCTAAAAATCAAAAGCCAGGCGGATCAGTGCGATATTGGATTTTTCAAATACCATCTCTTTTCCGTCTTCCTGCTCAATTGTCACTGTATCGGCATCGTATGCTTTTAAAATGCCGTAAAATTCTTTTTCCCGGTCAATCGCACGGTAGGTTCTGATCTCCAGTTCCTTCCCCATGCTTCTTATATAGTCTTTTTCTTTTTTCAGTGGTCTTCCAAGACCCGGAGAGCTCACTTCAAAGGTATAGGAACCTTCTACATAATCCTCTCTGTCAAGAATCTCATTCATTTCCCTGGATACATCTGCGCAATCGTCGGAAGTGATTCCGCCTTCTTTGTCAATGTAAACCCGTAAATACCAGGTACTACCCTCTTTGACATATTCCACATCCACAAGTTCAAAGTTTCTTCGGTCTAAAATCGGGGTGATGAGTTCTTCGGTGCGTGCTTCATACATCTCTTTTTTCGACATGTGTACACCTCTTCCTTCCATATTCAGTTTTTTCGTGTTCCGTCACGTTGCTGTCTCCTAAACATAAATTGAGAGAGGGTTTTGCCCTCTCTCAATCAAGTCAACGTGTTAACATAAATAAAGTAACACTCTTTCTTCTATTTTGCAAGCTTTTTATTAAAAAAAGCATTTAAAAATGCCAGAAACAATGTTTCTGGCATTCCGGGTTGGGCTGTTATAAAAATAACAGAGCAGTTCGTAGGGGAATCGAACCCCTGATTCCGCCGTGAGAGGGCGGCGTCTTAACCGCTTGACCAACGAACCATGCTTGCATAATATAACATAGCAAAAACAAAAATGCAAGCATTATTTTATATTTTTTTACATTTTTCTGATTTAACCGGCTTACACTGTAAACTGATCCATGATCTCATTCAGTTTTGTCACAACATTGTGCAGGCTTTCGATCGCAGTATGGATATTTTCCATCTCCACGCTCTGCTGGTCAACTTTTCCTAAAATATCCTGACTGGATGCAGCCAGTTCTTCTGTCTCGGAAGAAATATCTGAAAACCGATCCACAACTTTTGCTTTATTTGAATTCAAAATTCCTACTGCACCTTCCAGTCCCTGAACAGCTGCACCAACATCATCGATCTCCTGATTGATCTGTTCAAATACGGCACGGGTATCACCCATAACTCCCATACACTTTTCTGTCTCATCTTTCATGGAGAACATCTGACTGCTTACCACTTCAATTTCTTTCTGGATCTCCAGAATAATAGCAGTGATGTTGGTAGTGGCATCACTGGTCGCACGTGCAAGCTTACCGATCTCTTCTGCAACAACAGCAAATCCCTTTCCGGCTTCTCCGGCTCTTGCAGCCTCAATACTTGCATTCAGTGCCAATAAGGACGTCTGCTCTGCAATACTGTTGATTGTCTGCGAAATATCATCGATCGTGCGCGAGCGTTCTTCCAGATCAGCCACTGTGCTGTACGCTTCATCCTGAAGCTTTCTCGTCTTTTCAAACTGCTCTCCCAGCAGTTCGATTGCCTTGACACCTGTCTCACTCTGTGCCATTGTCTTCGTCGCACTGTTATTCATATTGGCTGTGTGCAATGCAATCTCGTCAATCTCCTTCGCAAAATCGTTCAACGACATATTGGCTGTCTGGATCTGGTCTGCCTCCTCACTGACTGCTGACAACACCTCATCAATCAGGTTCTTGACATAAACATTATTATCCAGCAGGGTAGAAACGGAAGAATTCACAATATCATACTGCTCTGACAAATTCGTGGAGGAGTCGCCCATCTGCTGTATAATATGTCCGAGTGTCTTCTGCAGTTCCAGCACATCATGGTTCATTCTTCCAAGCTCATCCTTCTGTCTGTTTTCCTTGATATCAATTTCCTTTAAATTCAGTTCCTGTAAATGATTGATCTGCTTCTGGATCTTCAGGATCGGTTTTGTTATGCTTCCGGCATACAAGATCACAAGTACCGCTGCAATTACCGATGACAGGACAGTAACCACAACGAGAACCATAAGCATTTCGTTCGCTGCACTGTTATAAGCGGCAACAGGTGTGACCAGAACCTCTTTCCATCCGCTTCCTGCAACTGTGGCAGCCTTCAGGTATTTGGCTTTGCCGTCATAGTCCGTAAATGCTCTCTGGGACGTCATTGCCTTCTCGTATGCTCCGCCGATCAGATCGCTTACATTCACTACATTCTCACCAGTTGATATAAACTCACTGTTCGGATGCATTAAAATGGCGCCATTCTCATTATAAATAAAACTGTAACTGCCATCCGAAGTATCGGTGATCTCGTTCATCATATCAAACAATGTGCTCAGCTTCAGATCCATATTGACTACGCCTTCCATGCCGGAGCCTGTATGGAACATCTTAGACACACTGATGATCAATTCTCCAGTGACTGCATCCACATAAGGATCGCCAAAATACTTCTCTCCACCTGCCGCTTTTGCATCCGTATACCACGGTCTTCCCGTACAGTCCCATCCTGCTTCCGGTTTCCAGCCAGTACCGTCAATAAACAGCTTATTTTCAAAACCTACATTGACATTGATCGCATTCACGTTATTATTTGTGTACTGTTCCATAACCGGGCGGATCGTCACCTCATCGATCAGGCTCTTTGCCTCCAAAAAGGTACATGCTGCATCCACATCACCTGTATTTTCCTGAAGCCAGCTGTCGATCATAGACGCATAATACTCTGCCTGCTGCTCATGCAGCCTGTCGTTTGTGTCTGTCAAAGCAGACCTGCTGAAAATGGAAGACACTGCCATTGCAATTGCCAGACATCCCACACATATCAGCAGAAAAAATAATGTTAATCTTGTTCTGATACTTTTCAAACCCCATGTTCTCCTTTGTTCTTCCCCAGTTTTCACAAAACTCTTTCAAAACTGCTTATTTTCTCTAGTATAGCACTCTTCCACCGATTTGCAAAGTACAAATCGCCTTTTTGTACATCAAAAAAGGAAGCATATAAATATGCTTCCTCGCATGACTATAGCAGTTCGTAGGGGAATCGAACCCCTGATTCCGCCGTGAGAGGGCGGCGTCTTAACCGCTTGACCAACGAACCAAGTACTCATTTAATATAACACATGGATATGGATATTGCAACCCTTTTTTCACTATTTTTCAAATTTTTTATAAAAAATATTAAATTAAAACAAATCGTACAATTCAAGAGCCCGCAGCAACTGCTGCGAGCCCTGTAAAATCAACATTATTCACGATGCATAGAGAAACTGTCCATATCATAATTCTTTAAGTTTTCGTGGATTCCGCGTCCATCCGCATTGCTGATCAATGCATCCCTGTTCTTCTTGGAAGAGATCTGATCGTTGAATGCACTTGGTCCGCCGACACATCCGCCTTCACATACCATACCTTCAATGAAGTCTTCCGGCAATCTTCCGGCTTTCATTAATAACAGCGCTTTCTTACACTCTGCAGCACCATTACACTTGCATACCTTTGCATCGATCTCATCTTCAGATTCTTTTAAGCTCTGAAGAACTGCTGCAGTCACACCGCCTGCATTGGCAAATCTCTTACCGTATACAGAAGATTCCTGATAGCTGTTCTCATCCGGTTCTAATGCCACACTCTTCGCTTTCATGATGGCACGGATCTCAGAATAAGTTAATACATAATCTGCATTGCCTTCGATCTTCTGGTCTACCACCTCGGATTTCTTAGCGATACATGGTCCGATAAATACGGTAACTGCCTCCGGATCTTTTGCTTTGATCAGACGGGATACTGCTGCCATCGGGGAAATCGTGGTAGAAATATTGTCTGCAAGCTCCGGAAAATGACGTCTTACCATATTGACAAATGCAGGACAACAGGAAGTTACTTTCTTCTTGCCTTCTTTGTAAGCTTCTGCCCACTCTTCTGCCTCATAAGCAGCTGTCATATCTCCGCCGAGACCGACTTCAAAGAAACCATCAAAACCAACTGCCTCCATTGCTTTCTTCCAGCTGTTCATCGTGATATCATCACCGAACTGTCCCTCTGTTGCAGGAGCTGCCATTGCATAAACTTTTTTATTAGATTTTAATGCTTCAATTACATTTACAATATAGGTCTTAGATCCGATCGCACCGAATGGACAGCTGTGGATACATTTTCCACAACGGATACATTTCTTCTCGTCGATAACGGAGATTCCGTACTCGTCATATGTAATTGCATTGACCGGACAACTGAATTTACATGGTCTCTTTAAATGTGCGATCGCATTGTACGGACAGGCCTGAGCACATTTGCCACACTCTTTACATTTCTGTGGATCAATGTGGGAACGAAGTCTTCCCGGCTCGATCGCACCAAATTTACATGCATTGATACATGCCTTTCCAAGACAGTTCTGGCAGTTTTCTGTCACTGTATAACTGGAAATCGGACAATCTTCACAGGCAGAACTGATCACCTGGATCACATTACCGTCATCTACTGGTCCAGGAGCTTTTCCTTCTGCCAGTCTGACTCTCTGTCTGATAATCTCTCGCTCTTTATAGATGCAGCAGCGGAACTGTGCTGCTGGTCCTGGGATTAATTGGTTTGCAATGTAGTCTTTCTTCTCCTCAAGCTCACCTGCAAATGCAAGTTTTGCCACTTCATAAAGTACATCGTGTTTAATTTTGATCACATTTTCATCAGCGTACATTGTAAATACCTCACTCGTTTTTGTTCGTTAATTTTTTAACCATCTAAGACATTATATCGAAAATGTATGGAATTACAAGTACCTCTGATGTTTTTATTGTAATACATAAGCTTTTTGTGCAAAGTAACAATTTCACTTATACTTTTTTGTGCAATTATTCCGTGACCGCCTGAAACAGTCCGTCCCCTATTTTCGTCTGTAATAAACATCGCGGTCAACCGCCTTATTCCACGAGGCAACGATCGTCGTGCAGACAGCGTCTCCTGTGATGTTGACTGCGGTACGTGTCATATCAAGGATTCGGTCGATACCCATGATCAGTGCGATTCCCTCGATTGGAAGTCCAACGGAATTAAATACCATGGTCAATGTGATCAGACCCACACTCGGCACTCCGGCGGTTCCGATGGAGGCAAGCGTTGCGGTTCCAATGACAGTGAGGTAATCCATCATGTCAAGCGGGATTCCAAATGCCTGTGCGGTGAACACAACCGCCACACCCTGCATAATCGATGTTCCATCCATGTTAATGGTCGCTCCGAGCGGGATCGTGAAAGATGAAATTTTTTTCGAAACACCCATTTTTTCCGCAAGCGTATCAATATTCATTGGAATGGTTGCATTCGAAGTTGAGGTTGAGAATGCAAACGCCATAACCGGGAAGAAATTCTTGATGAAAATAAACGGGTTGAGCCCTGAAAATATTTTCAGCAATCCGAGGTACACCACAAAACACTGCACTGCGAGTGCAAGCAGAACGCAGAACATATATTTTAACAATGGGATGAACACCTCAAAACCGATCTCTGCAAATGTTTTTGCGATCAGGCAGAACACTCCGATCGGTGCAAGCTTCATGACAGCCATCGTCATTTCCATCATAATATCATTGAACTGTCCAAAGAAGTTCTTCACAATGTCAACACGGTCTCCCATGTTTGCGAGAATCACACCGAGGATCAATGCAAACACAATGATCTGCAGCATATTTCCCTCGCTTAAGGAATTAAAAATATTGACCGGGATAATGTCTAACAGTGTTTCTGTCATGCTCATGGACTGTGTTGTCTCACTCACGGTGGAAGTCACCTGGATCTGTGACATATCAAGTCCTTTTCCCGGATTAAAAATATTGGCGATCGACAGCGCAACGGTAATCGCAAGCGCTGTCGTACACAGATAAAAAATTAGTGTCTTCACACCGACGCTTCCAAGCTTTTTCGTATCTCCCACTGCCATGCTTCCGCAGACGATGGAGCAGAATACAAGCGGAACGACGAGCATACGCATCAGACGGATAAATCCCTGTCCGACAATATAAAAGACACCCTGCACAATGATATCATCCACCACGTAGTTCGATGGAATCAGATAGTTGATGATCACACCGGCCAAAGCTCCTGCAAGAAGCGCAATAAAGATCATCGTGGTAAGGCTTATCTTTTTCTTCTTTTGAACTCTATTCTGCATGATATAATCCCCTCTCCTCCAGATATTCTCTCAGGGAATCCTGCCAGTCTGGGAAATCATAAATCGGAACCATGCTCATAATAAAATTATCGAGCACCGCATACGCCGGTCTCACCTTGGAAAAATCCGACATGACAGTTGGAACCGGCTGCATGGAAGCCGTCTTTCCTGTCATTTTCAAAATCTCCTGTGCAAACGCATAACGGCTGCACACGCCCTTGTTCGTCGCATGGTAAGTTCCGTACTCGCTTGTATGCACAAGATGTAATAAAAATCTTGCCAGTTCGTTTGCGCTCGTCGGTGATCCAAACTGGTCGGAGGCAATCGATAACTGCTCGCCTGCGTCCACTTTTTTTAAGAAACCATTGATAAAATTCTGTCCCTTTCCATACACCCAGGTGCTCCGCACGATAAAATGTTTTGTTGTGAATTCTTTCACATAGTTTTCCCCCGCAAGCTTGGACTTTCCATAAACCGTTCCCGGATTTGTAATGTCAAATTCTGTGTAAGGCTCTGTGCTTTTGCCGTCAAACACATCATCCGTGGAAAGCTGTACCATTTTTGCCTGCATTTTTGCTGCAACGATCGCCAGATTTCTGGCTCCCAGTGCATTTACTTTAAACGCCTGCGAAGGATTTTCCTCACAGGAACTGATATCCGTCATACCGGAACAATTGATGATAATGTCCGGGCGGTTCATCTCGCCAAAACGAAGTACTTCATCTGTATCCGTCACATCAAGGTCATCCACATCTGTATCTAACATTTCAAATTCCAATTTATCCACAACATCATTCACTGCCTGGCCAATCTGACCGCGGGCACCACATACCCAGATTTTCTGCATCACTGTTCCTCCATTTTCTCTTCTAGTATTTCTCAAAGCATAGAAAAAGATGTGAGTTTATGATTCACATTACATCTCACATCTTTTTACCGTTCTTTATTATATTGATCCACGCATTTGATGTCAAATATTTTTTTCCATGCAGGACAGATGATTTTTTATACAAAACATGCGACCACTACGCCATGTCATGATATTTTCCAAGGAACTCCCTCGTTCTCTGATTTGTCGAAGTAAATAATAACTCCGGTGTCGTCTCCTCCACGATCACACCTTTATCCATAAAGATCATACGGTTTGACACATCTTTTGCAAAGTTCATCTCATGCGTGACAATGACCATCGTCATTTTTTCCTCCGCAAGCTCCCGGATGACTTTTAGGATCTCAAGCGTCAGTTCCGGGTCGAGCGCGGAAGTCGGTTCATCAAAAAGCAATACTTCCGGTTCCATTGCAAGTGCCCTGGCGATCGCCACTCTCTGTTTCATACCACCGGATAACTGGTGTGGTTTTGCTTTTACATAAGGAGCCATACCTACTTTTTCCAGATACTTCATACAGATTTCGGTGGAATATTCCTTGCTTCTTTTTTTCACCTTGTGGACACCAGCCATGCAGTTGTCAAAAACCGTCATATTGTTAAACAGGTTGAACTGCTGGAACACCATTCCCACCTGGGAACGGAAACGGTTGATCGTCTGTGCATCCTTCGTCAATGGATAGCCATGATATAATATCTGACCGCTCGTCGGTGTCTCCAAATGATTGATGCATCTTAATAAGGTAGATTTTCCTGATCCGGAAGATCCGATGATACAGACCACATCGCCCTCAAACAGATCAAAACTGATGTCTTTTAAAACTTCGTGTTCCCCGAATTTCTTTTCCAGATTCCTGACACTGATGACCGGACCACGAAATTCATACGTTGCATCCTTTGCCTCAGTCGTCACTCTCTCATTAAACTTAAATATTGATTGTCTTGCCATAACACGTTCCTCTTTTCTTTCCATCTGATCCCCTGATTTATTTTGCGGCTGCCGGATTTAAAACCTCGTAACTTTCTTTTCCTGCCATATACTTTTCGATCAGCTTCAGCAAACCGTTAAATAATAAGGTAAGTGTCAGGTAGATCAATGCTGTGATCGTATATGCCTCAAACATTCTGAAATATGTTCCGGCTGCAACCTTTGTGATATAGAAAAGTTCTGTGACTGCGATTACATTTAATACGGAAGTATCTTTGATATTTGCAACAAAGGTATTTCCGATCTGCGGTGCGATAATTTTAAAAGTCTGTGGAAGGATAATATAGATCATCATCGGAACATATCCCATTCCAAGCGCCTTTGCACCTTCAATCTGTCCGACATCAATGGAATTGATACCGCCGCGGACTGTCTCTGACATATAAGCTCCCGTATTTAACAGGATAATAAAAATCGCTGCATTGAATGGTTTCAGGTCAATTCCAAATACTGTAGATGATCCATAATAAATTACCATTGCCTGAACGATCATTGGTGTTCCACGGAAAATCGTGACATAAATTTTTGCGATCACCCATGGAATACCAAGTAAAATCTTTTTGATCATGTTATCCTGCGCCCGGATGTCCGTTGCCTGGATGATTCCAACCAGAAACCCTAAAAAGCATCCACAGATTGTACCTGCGAGGGATGTTTCCAATGTGGTAAGCAGCCCTTGTAAATAGTATCCATGATATTGCTGTATCAGAAAAATGATCCAGCCAAAAAATGTGGTAGGTGTATTCGTCATAACTAATCCTCCTTATTGTTCCGAAGAAACATCCGTTTCCTATGAACTAATGAAATAGATTGTTCTTCTGTTTTCTGTAAACAACAGCATCTGTACCCTGCATATATTCTATGTACAGAAAAGGCGCTAAGGATGATTCCCTAGCGCCTTTGCTATGTTCAGGTCTGCTGCCTGATTGCCTGCTGTTTTAAATTAAACCTGTTTTATCACACTTTTTGTTTTCCTGTCAACAAAATCCAGCCAATTTTTATAGATTTGTATACTTTTTTCAAAATACACATGATTTCTATCATTTTATTGTGTAAAACGTAAAAAATGTGATTTTTATATCTGTCCGTGCATATTACACGCCTATATATTAACTATAGAAGAAAGTGTTTCACAATTGTGTTTTTTCACTTAATTTGCAAGAAATTTACACTTGACAAATCAACATTTTTGAACTTATATTAGCAATCATAAACAAATGGAGGTGACAAACAAATGAAAATTGTTGTGATCCAGGAGGAAATTATTCAGACAGATATCACTCCAAAGGAACTTACAAAACGCTGGAAAAAACTGGAGCAGCTCCCCGGTATTGATGAGGTTGTCATTGAAGTTCCCGCCCATTATCCCAATATAGAACAACTTCATACTTATATCGGAGATGCGGACGCTGTATTCGGACTGTGGATTGGTCCGGACAATATGAATGAAGCATTCTTAAGCCAGCATCCGAATTTAAAATATGTTGCCACCTTAGGACACGGATGGGAAAAATTCGATACAGAAATGACCAGAAAACGCGGTATTTCCATTTCCAATACCATCTACGGTTCACAGACGATCGCAGAATACGCTTTCGCTTTATTAATGGATGTCTGCCATCATATCGGCACGCATGACACCCGGATCAAAACGATTGACTGGTCCGTACCGGAAAACCACAACGAATTCTGTAAATCGGTCACCAGACAGATTGAATTATATGACAAAACGATCGGTGTGATCGGTCTTGGTGCGATCGGTTTTGCTTTTGCAAAAATGGCACAGGGATTTGGCATGCATGTGCTCGCATACAGCCGCCACAAAAAAGAAGGTGCTGCATATGATTTCATTGAACAGGTATCGTTAGATGAGCTGCTTGCCAGAAGCGATTTTATTTCCCTGCACACGCCGCATACCCCGGCAACCGAGCACATGATCGATCAGAACACCATCGCCAGAATGAAAGATGGTGTCATTTTAATCAATACAGCGCGCGGTGCCCTCATCGATGAACAGGCACTTGCGGATGCTCTTGCAACCGGAAAGGTACTAGCCGCAGGACTTGATGTTCTGACGGATGAACCACCGGTTCACGGCAGTCCACTGTTAACTGCACCAAATACCGTTATCACCGGACATATCGCATGGCTCACAAGAGAATCCAGAATCCGCGCGATCGATATGGCAATTGATAATTTCCGGTGCTACTTAGAAGGGCATCCGGTTTCCATTATCAACTGAATTGTAAGATGATTTAAATAATATAGATAATAGACAATTGCGAAACTCCTAGAAAATGTGAATTGAATTACGGAAAGTTGACAAGAGCAAAAGAAAACACTGGGGAACCGCCGGTTCTTAGAAGGCAGGAATGACTTTTTTTAATCAGGTCTGTGCATTTACTGCACAGACCGTGCGAAAGTGATTCAAGTGTGAGCAAATTCCTATCTGCAAAGCAGATTATAAATGAATTTGCGAAGTACTGCGAAGAATGAGCAGTACCGTTGCGAGTGACACGTAGCGGAAGCGTGTTTTCGTTGATCTTGTTAACTTTTCGTAATATTCATAACCTAAAATTGAGTTTCGCAAACGCCTAAATATAAAAGACAAGGAGATTATGAAGATGAATGTAGAATGTTTATTAAGAGACAGCATGAAAACAAAACCAAAGAGCAACCGTGGTGCACGTCAGAAAACTTCCACCCCGAAGAATGTAACACGAATGAATTATAATGAAAATCCATACGGTATGTCTGATGAAGTAAAAAAAGCAGTTACGGATGCTTCCCTCAACAGCTATATGTATCAGGATTTCTATGCAGTCGATCTCAAAAAGCAGCTGGCTGATCTCTATGGTCTTACCATAGATCATGTCTGTATCGGTGCCGGTTCCTCTGCGATCATCGATATGCTTGGTGAAGTATTTATCAATTATGGGGACGAAGTTGTGTACTGTGCTCCAACTTATGAAGCTTTCCCTGATATGGTCAGCGATAACGGAGGTGTCCGTGTCGTTCTCCCACTGACCGATGATTACTGTTATGACCTCGACGCAATGCTTGCAGCCATTACAGACAAAACGAAAATGGTGATCGTCTGCAATCCAAACAACCCGACCGGAACTTATGTAAACTCTGCAAAAGTCGAAGAATTCATCCGTAAACTCCCGGATCATGTCATTCCGGTGGTAGATGAAGCTTATTTCGAATACGTGGAAGATCCTACTCACTACAGCCTCATCAAAATGATTCAGGAAGGCTACGACAGACCACTCTTTGTACTGCGTACTTTCTCCAAAATTTATGGCATGGCCGGTCTCCGCATCGGCTACACCTTTGCTGATCCATTGCTGATCGATGAACTAATGAAAGCCTGTCAGGCATGGAATGTCAGCTACAATGCACTCGCTGCCGCACAGGCTGCCTTGAAAGATCAGGAATACATCAAAAAAATCAAGGCTCTTACCACGGCAGGGCGCAAATATCTTGAGGATGAACTGACAAAATTAGGCTGCACTCTTGCAAAACCATGCGCAAACTTCATCTACTTCGACACACACCATGATCCAAAAGAAATCCGTGCTGCCCTTGCAGAACAAAAAATTATGATCAGTGCATTTGGTTTTAACCGTGTCAGTGTCGGTACAGAAGAACAGAATAAAGCATTTATCGCCGCCTTAAAAGAAATTCTGGCAGCCTACTAATTTTTTAAATAAAAACAAAGTATATTTCAACTATAGTTTGTTATTTTTTCCTCCCCTTTACGGGCTGGAATACTGTAAAATGTAATGATTTCTTAGTTACTGTTCACTCAGCAGTAAAACACTTGCTGTTTTGCTGTGTAAGAAAGTGATTCAGGAGTGAGCAGACTCCTTTTGCAAAACAAAAACTTTAAATGAGTCTGCGAATCGTTACTGGAACGAAATACGCGTGAACAGTAACATTTTTTACAGTATTCCAGCCCTAATTATGTCTAAAAGGTTGACCTTTCAGAACAAATGAACTAGGATGAAAGAAAATACAGGACACAAACAAGGAGGCAACATCCTCTGCTCCTGCATGAGCAGTCGCATTTGCTTCGCAAACAAGGAGGATGTATGATAGATAAGATTATCGGTTTCATTGGAGCTGGAAATATGGGAAGTGCCATGATCGGCGGTATTGTACACTCAGAGTTAGTGACAACCAGCCAGATCATTGCCAGCGCCCATTCCGCAGCTACCTTAGAAAAACTGCAGAGTACATATTCCATTGAGACAACCCTGTCCAATGAAACAGTTGCAGAACGCAGTGATATTTTATTTCTTGCTGTAAAACCAAATAAATTTGATGAAGTAATCCCACAGATTTCCTCTCATGTAAAATCAGGATGTGTGATCGTATCCATTGCCGCCGGAAAAACAATTGCCGCCATCGAGGACTCCTTTGGCAAACCAGTCAAGCTTGTACGTGCCATGCCAAATACCCCAGCCTTAGTCGGTGAGGCAATGAGCGCATTGTGCGTCAACCAAAATGTGACCTCTGAGGAATTAAAAGATGTTCAGGCACTCTTCAACTCCTTCGGCAAATCGGAAGTGATCAGTGAATCTCTTATGGACGCTGTCATCGGGGTTTCCAGTTCTTCTCCGGCTTATGTATACATGTTTATCGAAGCTATGGCGGTTCCCGCCGTTGCCGACGGAATGCCGCGTGCACAGGCCTATAAATTTGCCGCCCAATCTGTCTATGGCTCTGCAAAAATGGTCTTGGAAACCGGAAAACACCCGGGCGAGCTAAAAGACGCTGTCTGCTCCCCTGCCGGGACCACTATAGAGGCTGTCGCTGCTCTGGAAGCCGGAGGTTTCCGCAACACTGTGATTTCTGCCCAGCGTGCCTGCTCGCAGAAATCCCGCGATATGAGTGCTGAATAAATGTAGCATGTTTTATATTCTGTATGCAAAATGTGCAGATCGACTGAATCATTACTTCTGCACCGCTAATATTTTGAAATAATTAGGAGGCTTGAATATGTGGGCTTATGAAAGCGTATTTTATCAAATTTATCCACTTGGATTCTGTGGGGCACCTTTTGAAAATGATGGTGTACCAGAGCATCGCATTTTAAAAGTAAATGACTGGATTCCTCATATTGAAAAACTTGGGGCAAATGCCATTTATTTTTCACCGGTATTCGAATCTGACACGCACGGCTATAACACCAGAGATTACACCAAAATTGATACCCGTCTCGGCACGAATGAGGACTTTCAATCTGTCTGTGAAAACCTTCACAAAGCAGGGATCAAGGTTGTTTTAGATGGTGTATTCAACCATGTTGGAAGAGGTTTCTGGGCATTTCAGGACGTTTTGGAGAAACGATGGGATTCCCCATACAAAGACTGGTTTCATATCAGCTTTGACGGTAATTCAAACTACAATGACGGTCTCTGGTATGAAGGCTGGGAAGGTCATTTTGAACTGGTCAAGCTGAATCTTCAGAA
>ENA-OPAA01001312-OPAA01001312.1-human-gut-metagenome-genome-assembly--contig:-NODE-1312-length-14536-cov-5.236724_pt1 | contig 14536 bp, 10 predicted proteins | sample MGYA00241049_ERZ501414 | MGnify/ENA primary metagenome ERZ501414 (study PRJEB25962, sample SAMEA2042520) | human gut metagenome | biome: human gut; feature: human-associated habitat; material: faeces... | reverse complement strand
GATAACAAACTTCACTTAAAATGATCCCGCCAAACACATCTATGATATAATGCTGCTTGGTTACCTGCGTGGAAATACAGACTAAAATTGCAAAAACAAGTGAAAATCTCTGATACCACACTGGAATCTTCTTCTGATGCCTGATCCCAATATAACAAAACCAGCTTACCAAACAGTGAATCGATGGAAATAAGTTTGCCGATTGATCGATCGAATACACAAATCGTAATGCCTGATCCCAAAATCCTGTTCCTGTGATTTCTGGTCTTACCAGTGTTGTTGGCAAAAAGACAAAGAAAATCCCACATACGATCCTTGACAGATAATCTGCTGTCAAAAATCTATACATATGTTCTCTACTGATTCTCGCAGTCATAATGTAGTTCACAACCCAAAACACATAACATATCAAATAAATACTTGTAAATTCTGGGATCACCGGTACCATCCGGTCAAATGCTGTTGTAAAATCATGATGATATAATCCTTTACAAAGCACCATTGTTCCACTGTAAACCAACGTATTCAGTACTAACGCTGTAATCAGCGGAATGATAGAATACTTCGGAATCCATCTCAGAACATAATCTTTTTTCTGATTCATATGTCTGCTCCTTCCAATGATCTATCCTCTTTCTTTTCTCTCTTATGGTTCTTCCATATATCAAAGAATCATGTCAATTCTGACATGATTCTTGTACTATTATATCTTTTCTCTTTTTAAAAGTAAAGGAAAGCGGTCATATTTAATAGTTTTGTAAGATTTACTCTGCTTTCTTTTTTCTTCTATTGAAGAGTCCATAAATACATGGAACCACTAATAATGTTAGTAAAGTTCCATAAATCAAACCACCGATCGTAACGATCGCCATCGGCTGCATCATCTCGGCACCTTGCCCTAAACCAATCGCCATTGTAGATAATCCAAGGATCGTTGTAAGGGCTGTCATCAAGATCGGGCGTACACGCATCGTACCTGCTGTCAGGATTGCTTCTTCAAATTCGTATCCCGATTCTCTTAACTGATTGATCGTATCTACCAGCACGATACCATTATTTACAATGATACCTGCAAGCATAACAAATCCGATCATTGCGATCGCACTTAAGTCTTTTCCAGTGATCAGTAGTCCTAAGAATCCTCCTGTAAATGCCATTGGAATCGTAAATAAAATGATAAATGGCGATTTCAGTGACTGGAACTGTGCTACCATGATCAAATACATAAATGCTACTGCCAGCAATAACATCAGGCCAATCTGTCCTGTTGTTTCCTGAATGGATTCCATCTCACCTTTCATTGTAATACTGTATCCTTTTGGTGCATTGTATTTCTTAATCTTCTTTTGTACAGCGCTGCTGACTTTTCCTACATTGTAGCCATCTTTGATCTCTGATGTTACACTCAATGTTCTTTCCTGCTGGTTTCTATTAATAGAAGATAAACTGTCACTATTTCTGAAGTTCGCTACCTGATCCAATGTAACTTCTTTTTCTTTTCCACTTACTGTTCCTGTAAGTTTCACTTTCTTAAGATCATCTCTTGTCAATGTATTCTTTGCACTATTTCCAACATTGACACTATACTCTTTTTCATTGATCGTGATCGTTGTTGCTTCACTGGCATCTTTTAATTTCTCACTTAACTGTTGATAGATCGTTGCAACTGTTAAACCATTTTTTACTGCCTTTTTCTTGTCTACCACAACATGAAGATCTGGTGTTGTCTCTTCACTTCCATTCGAGATGTTCTGTGTTCCTTTCGTATCCTCTACGATCTGGGCAATATCTTTTCCAATAGATCTTAGTTTATTTAAATCATTTCCTTTGATCTGTACGGAAATACCGCTTCCACCAAGTGCACTCATATCCATACTGGATTCCTGCACTTCAACCTCACAATCAAATTTCTTTGTTTTCTTTAGGATTTCTTTCTTGATCTCTTTGTTTGTATGTTTCTTCTTTTCTTTTAATAAAACATACATACTGGATTGGTCTTCATTTGAAGATCCTCCTGATGTCATTGAAGAGATTCCGGAAGAACCAGAGGATATCATTCCTGCTACACTATCAACATCTTTGATCTCTTTTACTTTCTTCATTACTGTATCTGTCATTGATGCTGTTTCTTCCATTGAAGATCCCTGTGGCATTTTGATCGTCATCGTCATCTGTGTGCTGTCCATGCTTGGCATTAAAGAACTTCCAATATTCATTGCTCCAAAAATACTTCCCGCGAACAGTGCGAGTGTTACAGCTACTACAATAATCTTACGATTTAACAACCTTGTCATAACTTTACGGTATAATGTCTGCAGTTTATTGATCACTTTACTATCTTTTTGTGTAACTTTATTGAGTACTCCAGCTGACATCATTGGCACAAATGTCACCGCTACGATCAGGCTGGCTACCAGAGAGTAACCGATGGTTAGTCCCATATCCACAAAGAGCTGTTTTGTAAGCCCTGTAGTGAATACGATCGGCAGGAATACAGAAATTGTTGTTAGTGTCGAAGATGTGATCGCTCCTGCAACCCCTCTTGCTCCTGTGATCGCTGCTTCTTTAACTGGAACTCCTTCTTTTCTTAATCGATAGATATTCTCAATAACTACGATCGAGTTGTCCACAAGCATTCCCACTCCAAGTGCGAGTCCCGACAAGGAGATTACATTTAGCGTAATTCCTGTAAAGTACATCAACACCACCGCAAAAATGACACTTAACGGAATGGAGCATGCAATAACGATCGTCGGTCTGACGTCTTTCAAAAATAATAATAGGATAAAGACTGCAAGGATTGCTCCCATTAACAGATTCTGGATGACAGAACCTGTCACCATATCAATGTATACACCCTGATCCATAATATTAACATAATGGAATCCTTTATTTTCTTTGGTAAGTGTCTTCATCTTCGCTGCAACTTTGTCTGCTACATCAGCTGTAGAATAATTATTCTGTTTCTGGACTGTTAATACAACACCGTTATTTCCATTCACACGACAATATGTATCTGCTGAGTTATCTACAATCGCTACGTCTGCTACATCACAAAGTTTGACCGGTGGGATTCCTTTGATTCCAAGATCTAATAATTCCATATTGGCAAGATCTTTTTGATTCGTCACCTTATCTCCAACACGTACCAGATACTGTGTATTCCCTTCACTGATATATCCTGCCGGCATCTCAAAGTTCTGTGCTGTTAACAGTGCTTTGACATTCGCAACTGTCAGCTTATTCTTAATATTTGCAGCTTCTTTTGCCTGCTCTTTGCTGGAATCAAGTTGCTGCTGGCTGGAATTCAACTGTGCTTCTCCCTGTGCCAGTTTGATCTCCCCATCATTCATCTTCTGGGTTGCCGTTGCTGATTGTACATTAAACTGTGTCAGTTTAGAATTGATCGTTTTCTTTCCTTTTTTAATCTGTTTTAATGCATTGTTTAATGTTTTTAAATTCTTATCCAATGCTTTGATCGAACTTTTTGCTGTTGTCTCCTGCTTTTTCAGTTCTTCGATCTGAGCCGCAAGCTGCATCTTTGTTGCTGCATCCGGAACTTGTTTTGCCTGTTCTTCCATCTTGGCGATCTGTGTTTTTAATGTCTTGAGGGATGTCTGCAACGATTGTTTCTGCACCTTCAAATTCGTGATTGAACTCGTTACCTGCACCTCTTTCTGAGCAAGACTTAACTGTCCATCCGTAAGTGCAGTCTGAGCTTTCGCAAGCTGAGTATTAGCCTTTGTTCTCTGTGCATCTAATGTGTTCTTTCCAGATTCCATCTGGGCTCTTGCCTGATCAATCTTATTTTGAGCTTCATCAAACTGACCATTCAATGCCTTCTCGATCTTCTCATTTAATTTATTGATCTTCTTCTCGCTGATGATCGCATTGATCTGTTCTGTTACAAGTCCTGTACTACTTACGGATGCGACTCCGTCAACAGCTTCTAAAGATGGTGCAATCTTATCATTGATCAACTCTGATAATTCCGTATTACTTAACTTATCAGAATCCATAGCTGTTACCATAACCGGCATCATATCTGGATTTAATTTCATGATCGTTGGATTGCCTACTTCGTCTGGCCAGTAGCCTTTGATCATGTCAAGCTTCTCTCTCATATCAAGAGATACTGCATTCATATCCGTGTCACCTTCAAATTCCAAAATGACCATTGACATATTCTCACTGGAAATTGAATTAACTTCTTTGATATTTGAAATCGTTGCCATTGATTGTTCCACTGGTTTTGTAACTGTCGTTTCCACAGTCTCCGGAGATGCTCCCTGATATGTCGTCATAACGATTGCATATGGCAGTTCCATACTTGGAAGCAAGTCTGTTGTCATCTTTGTAAATGACACGATTCCTAAAATGATAACTAGTACAACCGCTACAATGACTGTATACGGTTTCTTTACGCTGAATTTTGAGATCATTTTCTTACCTTTCTCACATTTCTTTTCTTATTCCTTGTTTGTCTCTTTTGATAGCCAAAGTAATTTAATGATATTCCTGTTTCTTAAAGAAGTCAATCACTTTTATTGATAATTGTCAATTAATGTATCGGATTATGAACTTTTTTCACACAACAAAAAGAAACCAGAATACATCTTCTTATGTACTCTGGCTTCTGTATATTCTTGATCTCTTATTCTACACTGTAGTTTGGTGCTTCTTTTGTGATATGGATGTCATGTGGATGACTTTCTTTTAAGGATGCAGCAGAAATCTTAACAAATTCTCCTGTCTCCTGTAATGTCTTGATATCTTTTGCTCCACAATATCCCATTCCAGAACGAAGACCACCCATCATCTGGAAGATTGTGTCTTCAACAGTTCCTTTATATGCAACACGTCCTTCGACACCTTCTGGAACTAACTTCTTAGCGTTTGTCTGGAAGTAACGGTCTTTACTACCATTCTCCATAGCTGCTAAGGATCCCATTCCACGATATACTTTGTATTTTCTTCCCTGGTATAGTTCAAAGTCTCCAGGGCTTTCGTCACATCCTGCAAGCATACTTCCTAACATACATACATCAGCTCCAGCTGCAATCGCTTTTGTAAGTTCTCCTGAATATTTGATACCACCATCGGCAATAATTGGAATTCCTGCTTTCTTAGCCTCTTCATATGCACTCATGATCGCTGTGATCTGTGGTACACCGATACCAGCTACGACACGAGTTGTACAGATAGATCCAGGTCCAATACCGATCTTCACACAGTCAGCTCCTGCTTCGATCAGTGCTTTTGCTCCTGCTCCTGTTGCAACGTTACCTGCGATCACCTGAAGATCTGGGAATTTGTCTTTGACCATTCTTACGACTCTTAATACGTTTGCAGAATGTCCATGTGCTGAGTCAACAACGATAACGTCAACATGAGCATTCACTAATGCCTGCACACGATCTAAAACGTCTGCTGTGATACCAACACCAGCTCCACATAATAATCTTCCCTGATCATCTTTCGCTGCATTTGGATATTTGATCTGTTTCTCAATATCTTTGATCGTGATCAATCCTTTTAAATTAAAGTCATCATCAACGATTGGTAATTTTTCTTTTCTTGCTTTTCCTAAAATCTGTTTTGCTTCTTCTAATGTAATTCCTTCTTTAGCTGTTACTAGTCCTTCAGAAGTCATAGATTCTTTGATCTTCTTAGAGAAATCTGTCTCGAACTTTAAGTCACGGTTTGTGATAATACCAACAAGCTTTGTACCTTCTGTAATTGGTACACCGGAAATACGATACTTCGCCATTAAGTCGTCAGCATCCTGAATGGTATGTTCTGGTGATAATGAAAATGGATCTGTGATAACCCCGTTTTCAGAACGTTTTACCTTATCCACTTCTTCTGCCTGTTCTTCAATTGACATGTTCTTATGTATAATACCAATTCCACCCTGTCTTGCCATTGCGATTGCCATACGGTGTTCTGTAACAGTATCCATACTGGCACTCATCAGTGGAATATTTAACTGAATCTTGTTTGTCAATCGTGTACGTGTATCCACATCATTCGCAATTACTTCTGAAAATGCTGGTACTAATAAAACATCATCAAATGTAATTCCTTCACCAATTAACTTACCCATTTTCTTGTTTTCCTCACTTTCTTGTATTTTAATATCTGATTTGTATTGTTAGATATGTTAACAAATAGTTTCTTTGATGTCAACAGATTATTTTATACTTTTTTTAAAACGTATGGATTATTTTCTGTACATGTGTGAAATTATCTGAATATTCTAAATATAGTAATCCACACTTTACATCTTTTTAAGTACAAGAAAAGGAATTACTGCTTTCACAATAACTCCTTTTCTATAATCTTGATATCAATCCGCATGATATCTCTTGTAATCTCTACTCTTCTACGATAGAAATTTTACTTCCAATCGCAAGTTTTGGCATTGGCTTTGCCTCAACACAAATACTTCCAGGAAGACCTGCTTCTTTCGCTCCACTGAAGACAACGGTTAAATGTCCCAGTGTCTCCAAATTAGACTGGGCAATATCTCCTACGGCAGTGATGAGATATTCTTTCTGATCCACAACCAGTTTATCTCCTTTTTTGATTGTTCCGTCTACCTTCTTCTGATCGATGAAATGACAGAAATCTTTTAATGTATCTGGTACATTGTCTCCGAATAATACAAACATACCTTCCTCAAAAAAAGCATCTACCTGTTCTCCCAGTTCGATAATCTCAGTCTGAAATATTGCTTTTCCCATTTGGAATCCTCCTTTTATTTACCCTGTAATTTCTGATCGATTGCTGCTGCTGCTTTCTTTCCTGCTCCCATGGCAAGGATAACTGTTGCTGCTCCAGTTACTGTATCTCCACCTGCGTACACACCATCTTTGCTTGTCTCCATTGTCTCTTCGTTGACAATGATTCCACCCCACTTCTGAGTGTCAAGTCCTGGTGTTGTGTGACGGATCAGTGGGTTAGGGCTCTGTCCGATCGCAATGATGACTGTATCAACATCAAGATCATAGTTAGATCCTTCGATTGGCTGTGGAGAACGTCTTCCAGATGCATCTGGTTCACCCAGTTCCTGTTTAATGACCTCCATGCTGCTTACCCATCCGTTTTCATCTGCTTTGATCGCAGCTGGGTTATTTAAGAATTTGAAGATAATTCCTTCTTCTTTTGCGTGATGTAATTCTTCTAAACGTGCTGGTGCTTCTTCCTCGCTACGGCGGTATACGATATAAACTTCTTCTGCACCTAATCGTTTTGCTGTTCTGGCAGCATCCATTGCTACGTTACCAGCACCTACGACTGCTACTTTCTTACCAACTTTGACTGGAGTTGGGCACTCTGGGAATTTGTATCCCTTCATTAAGTTTACACGAGTCAAGAATTCATTTGCAGAATATACTCCTAAGTGGTTTTCTCCAGGAATATTTAAAAATCTTGGAAGTCCTGCTCCACTTCCTACGAAGACTGCTTTGTATCCATCTTCCATTAATTCATCAATTGTGATAGAACGTCCAACGATAACGTTTGTCTCAATATCTACACCTAACTTCTGAACGCTTTCGATCTCTTTTGCTACCAGATCTTTTGGCAGACGGAATTCTGGAATACCATAACTTAATACTCCACCTGGTTTATGTAATGCTTCAAAGACTGTTACATCATAACCTTTCTTGATCAGTTCTCCGGCACATGTGATACCAGCAGGTCCACATCCGACAACTGCTACTTTCATTCCGTTCTTCTCAATATTAACTTCTGTTTCTTTGGCGTTTGCCATATGCCAGTCTGCGACGAAACGTTCCATACGTCCAATACCAACAGGCTCTCCCTTGATACCACGGACACATTTTCCTTCACACTGGTTCTCCTGTGGACATACTCGTCCGCAGATTGCAGGTAATGCATTCTCTGTTGTGATCACTTCGTATGCACCTTCAAAATCTCCTGCTGCTACTTTCTCGATAAATGCTGGAATTGGTACGTTAACCGGACATCCTCCAACACAAGGTTTATTCTTACAGTTTAAGCAACGAGCTGCTTCTTCCATTGCCATCTCTTTTGTATATCCAAGAGCAACTTCTTCAAAGTTCTTATTACGGACATTTGGGTCCTGTTCTGGCATAGCTACCTTCTTAAGACTCATATTTGCCATCGTTTACATCCCCCTTCCAATTCTACATTCATGTTCTTCTTCTCTGAACATACCCTGACGCTGCATACATTCGTCAAAGTTTACTTTAAATCCATCAAAATCTGGTCCGTCAACACATGCGAATTTTGTTTCTCCACCGATGTTGACACGGCATCCACCGCACATTCCTGTTCCGTCGATCATGATCGGATTTAAAGATACCATAGTTGGGATGTCATATTCTTTTGTGATCTTAACCACATTCTTCATCATGATAAGTGGCCCGATTGCGATAACTTCATCGTATTTTACTCCAGCTTTGATCTGGTCTTCTAATACTGTTGTAACGAAACCTTTGGTTCCAAGACTTCCGTCATCTGTTGCAATATATACATTATCGCAGAATTCTTCGAATAATTCCTTAAGAATAACAAATTCTGCACTCTTACCACCAATGATCACATCAACTGGTACTCCCATCTTCGCTAACTTACGAAGCTGTGGATATAATGGGGCTGCACCTACACCACCGGCTACACCGATGACACGGTCACACTTGTGCAAAGGAGCTGGCTGACCTAATGGTCCCACGAAATCCTGTACATAATCTCCTTCTGCTTTCTTGCTTAACAATTCTGTTGTATATCCTACAACCTGATAAATGATCGTTACTGTCTCTTTCTCACGATCATAATCTGCGATCGTTAAAGGAACCCTTTCTCCATCTTCATCTACTCGGATAATGATGAACTGTCCCGGTTCACATTTTCTTGCCACATAAGGAGCATGAATCTCCATTAACTCAACTGCCTGGTTGAGTGTCTGCTTCTTGACAATCTTATACACCACGTACACCTCTTTCTTAAAATATCTTCTTTTTATTATACATGGAATCTGCACAATAAGAAAGTATTTTTTTATTTATTTTTTGTCGGCAATAAAATTATATAAAATTTTATTTCGCATTAAAATATTTAATAAAATTTTATTGTTTTTTATGTAAAAAGCAGCATAACTGCTTTCTTTGCTGCCATGCTGCTTACTTTCTACATTATTATAGAGCTGCTTCGTAAATACTTACAATATCTTCTTTACTCAATGGTACAAAAGATCCCTTGCATCCATCGGCCGCTTTCTGTGCCATAATGTCAAAATATTCTTTATCAATTCCAACATCTGTTAACGTCTGTGGAAGTCCCATCTTCTTAAAGTACTCTCTCGTATATGCAATTCCTTCTTTGGCTGCTGCCATGTCATCGTCATTTACAACATCCCAGACATTTCTTGCATAGTCTGCAAATTTATATGCTGTATCATCATTCAATGCAAATTCCATCCAGTGAGGTGTTAAGATCGCTAATCCTTCTCCATGTGTGATATCATAGAATGCGCTTAATTCATGTTCCATTGGATGTACACACCATGCGACTTCAGCTCCATATTGAATCATTCCGTTAATTGCCATACTTGCTGTCCACATCAGATTAGCTCTTGCATCATAATTGTCTGGTTCTTCTAAAGCAACAGGACCATATTTAAAACAGTTCTTTAACAGTCCTTCCGCAAATCTTGCTTGAACGTCTGCATTCTTCACATTGGTAAAGTAATTCTCGCAAATATGACTGATGATATCTGCTGTTCCAGCCGCTGTCTGTTTTTTTGATACCGAATAGGTATATTCCGGATCAAGGATTGACATCTTTGGTTTCATATGATCACTTGCAGTTCCCCATTTTTCATTCTTTGACATATCGGAGATAACCGCAAATTTATCCATCTCTGATCCTGTGGCTGATAATGTCAGGACACTGTAAATTGGCAATGCTTTCTTGATCCATCTTGGTGTAATAACCAGATCCCATGGATCCCCATCATAGCAAGCTCCTGCCGCTACAACCTTTGCACAGTCAATGACAGATCCTCCTCCAATAGCAAGTACCATATCGATGCTGTTTTCTTTACAAAGTTTTACACCTTCTCTAACAGATTCAATCTTTGGATTTGGCGCAATTCCTGATAATTCAAAGATTTCCATATCTTCTTCTTTTAAAATCTTGACTGCTTCATCATAAATTCCTGCTTTTTTGATACTTCCACCGCCATAGCATAGTAAAACTTTGTTACCGCTCTCTGAAAGTTCACTAAGATGAGAAATCTGTCCTTTTCCAAAATGAATCTTTGTTGGAATAGAATACGTAAAATTGTTCATGGCTACCTCCTGTTTTTAACGTTTCATTTATTCTTCGTCTAACATGACACTAACCCTGTACATTCCAGGTTTGCTTGCCTCTTCATAAGCTTCCTGCAGTCTGCTTAGTGGAAATTTCTTCTCTTCTACCAATTTAGACACATCCACAACCTTGGTACTTAATGCTTGGGCAGCTTCTTTGAAGTCTTCATGATCTGCCCCGAATGTCCCGATCAGTTCCATCTTTCTATAGTGTAACATATTTGAGTCAACTTTCAACTCTGGAACTGGATATCCTGCCGCAAATAATAACATTCTTCCATCATTTTGTTTTAACATCTCAAGTCCCTGACTGTTGGCACTGGTTGCTCCAACAGCTACGATCACAGCATCTGCTCCAATTCCTTCCGTTAACTCTTTTACCTTTTCTACAGGATCACTTTCATTACAATCTATCACTTCAAATCCCATCGCTTTGGCTGTCTCAATCTTCTTAGGAATCATCTCTGATACGATCACACGACATCCGTAAGCTTTCGCTGTCTGGGCGTTAATTAATCCCATAGTTCCTGCACCAATGACTACAACTGTTTCAAATGGCTTTAATCTTAATTTCTTTGCTCCATGAATGACTGTTGCAAGTGGTTCCATAAATCCTGCTTCCGATGGATTTAGGTCATTCGCCACTTTATAAACTCCACTTGAATTCTTTACACAATAATTTGAAAAACCAAAGAATCCCCATTTATATCCATCTTCTGTATCATTGCGAATTTCTTCACACTGATCGATATGTCCTTCACGACAAGCAGGACAATGTCCGCATCCTTCGTATCCAGTTGCTACCATATCTCCTACTTTGAGATCTGTTACTTTTTCTCCAACCTGTTCAACGATCCCTGCTGCTTCATGTCCTCCTGCCATAGGATATCCCTGATGTTCTCGTAATCCTAACCACTGTCCATAATCTGTCGTGCAGATATTACATACTTTCATATGAAGTAATACATCATATGGCCCTACTTCTGGAAGATCACGTTCTCTGACCTCTGCAACACCCTTTTTTACCAAACACCCAAACTTCATTTTCCTTCCCATGACACTGCACTTCCTTTCAAAATTCATCCTTCTTATCTTTATTTTTCATATATTGATGTACCGTACCTAGACTACTCCATTGCTATGCTTTGTTTACACTGCCGAATAGTGTGATGTAGTGTTTTAATGCTTCTTTGTATCCTATCCTCATCTCATTAGAAAGATCAAACATATTCGCTGTTTTATTTCCAAATTCTCCAAGACTCCCATCTTTCTTCATATGATCATAGTCAATCTGTAAGTATCCTTTTAATGTTTCTAACCCTGCATTACTTAAGTCTGTGCACAAATTAACTTTCTGAATTCCTGTCTGCACTGCTTTCTTCAGGTTATCATCTCCTGTTCCTGATCCTCCATGAAGAACTAATGGCACTTCAACCATCTGATGCAAGTCTGCTAATAGTTCAAATTCCAGTTTTGGAGTTCCATGGTAAGTTCCGTGAGAAGTTCCAACAGATACTGCCAACGCATCTACATTTGTCTGTTTTACAAAATCAATCGCTTCTTCTTTCCTTGTAAGACCGGAATCTCTGGTCTGTTCGTATTCAAATCCCTGTCCAACATGTCCAAGTTCTGCTTCTACAGAAACTCCAACTGCATGAGCAATCTTTACGATTTCTGCAACTTCTCTGACATTCTCTTCAAATGTCAATGTAGAACGGTCTACCATGACAGATGTATATCCACAGCGGATTGCCTGAATGATCTCTTCAAATGGTCCTCCATGGTCTAAATTTAATGCTGCTGTTACTTCTGGAAATTTCTTTTCATAAAAATGAACGGCATCTGATATTTCTTCAATCTGATGAATTCCAGCACCATCAATGATGACCGGTGCTTTTAATTCACTTGCTGCTTCAAAAATACTCTTTACTGTATTTAAACTCCATGCGTTTGGAGCGGCAACTCCATATCCTTCTTTCTTCGCCTGTCTTAAGATTGTTCCCATATCTGTCAGCATAATTTTACCTCCATTTGTGCATATGCACCTTGTGACGTGATTCTGTTCTTGTTGTATTTATAATAATACAACTCATTTGTTTTGTCAAACATTTTTCCAACTGCATGGTCATTTGACCATATCGCATTTTCTCAGACTGTTTTTTGATTTATAGGATTTTTCTCTATACAAAAAACACCTCAAAACTCTTTCGAATTCTGAGGTGTTTTTTTATTTAATCTTTGAGTTGCTTCGCTTGTCAGCTTGTTTTCACTAAGTGTTCAATGCCAGTGTTCAATGCCTACATCATTCCCATTCCGGCTGGTGCTCCTGCTGGCATTGCTGGTGCTTCTTCTTTGATATTCGCAACAACTGATTCTGTTGTTAATAATGTAGAAGCTACGGATGTTGCATTCTGTAATGCGCTTCTTGTTACTTTGGCTGGATCGATGATTCCTTTTTCTACCATGTCTACGTATTCTCCATGTAATGCATCGAATCCTTTTCCGATTTCTGCTTCTTTTACTTTATTGACGATCACAGCTCCTTCAAGACCTGCATTGACTGCGATCTGGAATAATGGTGCTTCTAATGCTTTGAGGATGATGTTTGCTCCTGTCTTTTCGTCTCCTTCTAAGTCTGCTACTTTCTCAGCTGCTTTCTTAGATGCATGGATATAAGCAGATCCTCCACCGAAGATGATTCCTTCTTCTACTGCTGCTTTTGTTGCTGCTAAGGCATCTTCCAGACGTAATTTGCTTTCTTTCATCTCTGTTTCTGTTGCTGCTCCAACACGGATCACTGCAACTCCACCAGATAATTTAGCTAATCTTTCCTGTAATTTTTCTTTGTCGAATTCAGATGTTGTTTCTTCGATCTGTGCTTTGATCTGTCCAAGACGTGCCTGGATTGCATCTTTATCTCCTTCACCGTCTACGATGACTGTGTTTTCTTTTTCAACTTTGACAGATTTTGCACGTCCTAACTGATCTAATGTTGCGTCTTTTAATTCCAGACCAACTTCTTCAGAGATCACTGTACCACCTGTTAAGATAGCGATATCTTCAAGCATTGCTTTTCTTCTGTCTCCATATCCAGGTGCTTTCACTGCACATACAGAGAATGTTCCACGTAATTTGTTAACGATCAATGTTGTTAATGCTTCACCTTCGATATCTTCAGCAATGATCAGTAATTTCTTACCACTCTGTACAATCTGCTCTAATAATGGAAGGATTTCCTGAATATTAGTGATCTTCTTGTCTGTGATCAGAATATATGGATCATCTAATTCAGCAACCATTTTTTCCATATCTGTTGAGAAATATGCTGATAAATATCCACGATCAAACTGCATTCCTTCTACTAAATCTAATTCTGTTTTCATTGTTTTAGATTCTTCGATTGTGATAACTCCGTCGTTAGATACCTTTTCCATAGCATCTGCTACTAATTCTCCAACTTCTTCGTCTGCTGCAGAGATTGCTGCTACTTTCGCGATCTGATCTCTTCCTGTAACTTTGCTACTCATCTCAGCAATTGCTTCAACAGCTGCTTCTGTCGCTTTCTTCATTCCTTTACGAAGAATGATTGGGTTTGCTCCTGCTGCTAAGTTTTTCATTCCTTCGTTGATCATTGCCTGTGCAAGAACTGTAGCTGTTGTTGTACCATCTCCGGCAACATCATTTGTCTTAGTTGCTACTTCTTTGACTACCTGAGCTCCCATATTCTCAAATGGGTCTTCTAATTCAATTTCTTTTGCGATCGTTACACCGTCATTTGTGATCAGCGGTGCACCAAAAGATTTGTCTAATACAACATTGCGTCCTTTTGGTCCGATTGTAACTCTTACTGTATCTGCTAACTGATTAACTCCTGCTTCCAGTGCTTTTCTTGCTTCAATTCCGTATTTAATCTCTTTTGCCATGATCTTAATTACCTCCGACTAATTCCTTGATTAAATCAAATAATTGTGTAATGTGATAAAACTATTCTACAACTGCTAAAATATCATTCTGTTTTACGATGATAAATTCTTCATCTTCTAATTTTACTTCTGTTCCTGCATATTTAGAATAAATAACTTTCTGTCCTACAGAAACTTCCATCTTCACATCTTCTGTTCCAGGTCCGACTGCAACAACTTCTGCTTCCTGTGGTTTTTCCTGTGTTGCTGTTG
>ENA-OPAA01001281-OPAA01001281.1-human-gut-metagenome-genome-assembly--contig:-NODE-1281-length-14763-cov-2.319962_pt1 | contig 14763 bp, 9 predicted proteins | sample MGYA00241049_ERZ501414 | MGnify/ENA primary metagenome ERZ501414 (study PRJEB25962, sample SAMEA2042520) | human gut metagenome | biome: human gut; feature: human-associated habitat; material: faeces... | reverse complement strand
TGGCGGGAGCGACGTCGAGCCAGTCGCAGGAGGTGAGTGCCAACAGTGTTGCGACGGTCGCCAAAATTCGGTTATATACTGATTTCATAATTGGTTTTTTTAGGTTGTTAGAACTTCAGCTGGACGCCGAGCGTAAATGTCCGCTGCAAAGGATAGGTGTACCAGTTCAATTCGGGGTCCCAAAGGTCGAACGGACTCCAGACGGCCAGGTTGTCGCCGTTGACGTAGACGCGGCCGTATTTGAAGTTGTAACCCAGTTCGAGCGTTTTGAACCGGATGAAACGTCCGTTGCGCAGCCAATAGGTGCTGGCTGCCGTGTTGTTGGTTAAATCGGCATGCGATACGCCCAGACGCGGATATTTTGCGTTGGGATCGGGGTTGTCTGCCGACCAGCGGTTGTCTGCGATAAACTGCATCAGATTGTGGTTCCGTTCTCCGAACGGCGCAATGTCGTTGCCGACCATGATCGTCCGGTTGCCGGACCCGTTGAAGAATACACCCAAATCCCATTGACGCCAGCGCAGCGTCATGCCCGCACCGTACTGAATACGGGGACGCCAGCCGTATTCCGAGATCAACGTCATGTCGTCCGGAGTGATCTTGCCGTCGCCGTTCAGGTCGCGGTATTTGATATCGCCCGGCCGCGGCGTGGAACCTAACAGTTGTTCCGGGCTGTTGGCGATCTCCTCGTCGCTCTTGAAAAGACCTTCGGCGACATATCCGTCACAGCGATAGCCGTCCATCGGCAGGCCTTGCTTGTACTGCCACGGATAAGTGTAGTTGGGTTCGTCCTTGTCTATGAACTTGTTCTTAGTATAGGTGAAACTGCTGCGCAGGTCGATCGACCAATCCCGGTTGAAGTCCTTGTGCCAGTTGATGCTGAACTCATAGCCTTCGTTTTCGGCCTTACCCACCTGACCCCACGGTATGGCGTTGAAATAACCGAATATTTCGGGCCAGTTGGCGCGCATCATCATGATCCGGTCGCGCTTGTCCTTGAAATAGTCGAACGTGATGTTCACCTGACGGAAAAGCGAGAGGTCGACGCCGATGTCGAGTTTCTTCACGCGCTCCCAGTGTACGTTGCTGGAGGCGTAGCCGTTGACTGCGGGGCCTACCGACCAATACTGCTGCGAAGGCGACGGTCCGGAGTTGTAACCGCCTCCGCCGCCAATGACGATCTGGTCGAAATAGACGAAATGGCGCGTACCGCCGGCATCGTCGAACCCGTCGCTGCCCACGATACCGTACGAACCTCGGATTTTCAGGAAATCGACGTAATCGCGGAGCGGTTCCCAGAATTTCTCGTTGCTGACGGCCCAGCCGACCGATACGGCGGGGAAGAACTCGAAGCGGTCGCCTTCGGGCAGACGCTCCGTACCGTTGTATCCGAAATTGAACTCGGCGAAGTAGCGCTGGTCGAAGTCATAGGTTACACGACCCGAAAGTCCCTGATTGCGCTGCAGGCGTTGTACGTATTTCTCCTTGTTGACATCCTTGCCGGGACGGTATTCGCGCATCATGTACATCAGCAGGGCGCCTACGTTGTGGCGGTTGAACGCCCGGTTGTAGGTAAGGCGTGCGTCGAAATAGAACGTCTGGTCCGAATTGGGATCGCTGCCGTTGGTCCAGTCTTCCCAAACATATTCGTCTCCGAGCGGGCCGACGGTCTGCGTCTCGAACCAGTTCGGATTGTCGGGCGACCAACTGTTCGGTTTCACCGTATAATAGGTGGGGTTGATTCCCTGACGGTATACCTTGTTGGCGAAACTTTTCCAGTTGGCCAGCCCTTGGATTGCGAGTCCCTTGGTGATGAAATCGAGTTTCTGGTCGAGTTTCAGCGAAACGTTCAGCGTCGTATAGTTGTACTGCGCCTGATCGTCGAGCATGGCCGCATAGGGGTTGGTGTAAAGCTCATCGCCTTTGTAGGATGCGTTACCGAAGCGAATATGCGTGTCGCCGGGCATCGAAGGATAGTACGCCGGGAATTGTATGGGATTGGCGCTCAGCATGTATTCGAACAGTTTCGACGCCCCTTCGGCCGGTCCGCGCGTCGATCCGAGCTGTGCGTTCAGATGCAGATCGAGCACCGTTGATCTCGAAAGTTTATAGGAGATGTTGTTCTGGAAATTGTAACTGAAGTTGCGGATGTTATTGTCGAAATAGTAATCTTTCGGCGCGTTGACGATACCCGAATCGTGGTTGAAATTCAGGCTCATGTAATAGGTTGCTCTGTTTCCGCCTCCCTGAATGTTGATGTTGGCGCGCTGGTTCATGTTGAAATCGCGGAACATGAGACGCTGCCAGTCGACGTCGGGATATATATAAGGTGCTGCGTGGCTGCGGGTCATGTCGATCTGCTCCTGCGTGTATTTGGGCGTTTCGGTTCCGCGGGCGAGCAGTCCCTCGTTATAAAGAGTCATCCACGTAGCTCCGTCGACGAACTTGGGCATACGCATGGGTTGCAGGAACGAATTTTCGATCGTGACGCCGATTTTTGCGCGCGTGTTCTCCTGACCTTTCTTCGTCGTGACGATCATTACGCCGTTGGCGCCGCGGACGCCGTAGATGGCCGTGGCCGAGGCATCTTTGAGAATCGTAAAGCTTTCGATGGTTTCGGCAGGAATGCGGTTCAGATCTCCCGATGAGATTTCTACGTCGTCGAGCAATATGAGTGGCGTGGCGCGGCCTCCGAACGTCCCGACGCCGCGGATGTAGAATTCGGTCGTCGCTCCGGGCTCGCCCGACGAAGTCATGGAGATAACACCGGCCAATTTGCCGGCAAGTCCCGACGTCAGTGACGAGGAGGGGAATTTGAGCTCCTTGCCGGCAACCGACGTAACGGCTCCGGTGATCGATATTTTCTTTTGGGAACCGGCTCCGACGACCACGACCTCTTCGAGTTCGTTGTCGGATTCGAGTTTTATGAGAAGTTCCGTGGCGCTGCTGACATCGAGCGACTTGGTTTTATAGCCGATGAATGAAACGTCGATCGTGGCTTTTTTCCCGACTTGGAGCGTAAAGCGGCCGTCGGCGCCGGTGGCTGTGCCGTTCGTAGTGCCTTTCACCACGATGTTCGCTCCTATGACCGGCTCGTTGGTCGAGGCGTCGACTACGCGACCGGTGATTACATGCGTATCGTCCGATTGTTGGTTGGCGACGCTACCCCCCCCCACAGTATTTGCTGATACGATCGTGGATATTCCACAGAAAGTGCATATCAGACTCGCAAATAGTAAATTTTTAAGATTCATAGAGTAAAGTTTGAGTTTGTTTTAGATTTTCGATTTTTTTAGTCATTTTCACAGCTGTTTCATAGGCGTATAATTGATGATTTTAATTATATACAAAAGTAGGTCGTTTTTATTGTAGCCCATTTAGGAAATCCGGCAAGCTATTTAAAAAATCCGGCAAAACACCCCTCCTCTCTGTAAGGAGACGTGACTGTTCGACGGCGGTTATTCAACACCCGCTTGCTTTTCAGTGTTTACTTTTGGCACTCTGCGGGGAGATCATTCGTCTTTTGGATGAATTGCGGGTTTGGCTGGATTTTTTAATCAATCTGCCGGATATTTAATGATGAGAGCTTGATATTAGCCGTATTTTTGTTTCGAGTTTAAATCAACCCTTATGAAACACATTCTATTAACCCTTTTATCGATTATCCTCACGCTTTCGGCTACTGCCCAGCGTATCACCCCGGAAGCCAAGGCGCGCGCCTCGGAATTGGTTTCCCGCATGACTTTGGAGGAAAAGCTCTCCTATATCGGGGGTTACGACGGCTTCTATATCCGTTCGATCCCGCGACTGGGCATCCCTGCGATCCGGATGGCCGATGGCCCGCAGTGCGTCCGCAACGACACGCACAGCACGCTCTATCCGTGCGGAATCGCCTTGGCGGCGACTTGGGACCGTTCGCTTGCGCACTCCTACGGTCGCTCTTTGGGCCGCGACGCACGTGCTCGCGGCGTACATATCATGTTAGGTCCGGGCGTGAACATCTACCGCTCGCCGTTGTGCGGTCGTAATTTCGAGTACTACGGCGAGGATCCCTACCTTGCGTCCGAGACGGCGTCCGCATACATCGCGGGCATGCAGGGCGAGGGTGTGATGGCCACGGTCAAACATTTCTGCGGCAACAATCAGGAATACGACCGCCACCACGTCTCGTCGGACATCGACGAGCGTACGCTTCACGAGATTTACCTTCCGATGTTCCGCAAGGCCGTCGAGCAGGCGGGCGTGGGAGCCGTTATGTCGAGCTACAACCTCGTCAACGGGCAGCACATGACTGAGAACCGCGACCTTGCCGTCGGCGTTCTGCGCGAACGGTGGGGCTTCGAGGGTATCTTCATGTCGGACTGGGACGCGACCTACTCGGTCGCCGGTCCGGTGAACAACGGCCTGGACCTCGAAATGCCGGGCGCACGGTATACGAATCCGGAGAATCTGCAAAAACTGCTTGCTGCGGGTGTCGTCACCGAGGAGACGATCGACGCGAAGTGCCGTCATATCCTGCAGACGCTCATCGCCTTCGGGTTCCTCGACCGTGAGCAGAAGGACGCTTCGATCCCGGAGCGCAATCCCGAATCGGACGCCACGGCGTTGGAGGTTGCCCGCAATTCGATGGTGCTTTTGAAGAACGACGGACTGCTTCCGTTCGGGCGCCGGACGCGCCGGGTGGTGGTGCTGGGCCCCAATGCCGTTAAGCTGCCGATGGGCGGCGGTTCGGGCGAGGGCTCTCCGTTCGAATACGTCTCCGTCGCCGAAGGTCTGGCAGCGGAAAAGGGGTTGCGTGTGGAGTGCCTTACGCCGCGGGGGACGACAGCTTTGGCCGCTTCGGGCCGGTTCTTCACGCCGGACGGCGAACCGGGTCTTCGTTGCGAGTTCTACGCCAACCGCGACCTGCAAGGTCCTTCGGTCGTGACGACGACGCATCCCGAAGTGGACTTTTTCTGGGAGGGCGCCCCTGCCGAGGGCCTTCCCGCGGATCATTTCTCGGCGCGCTGGACGGGTGAGTTCCGCCCCGCGCGTTCGGAGCGGGCGATCTTCACCGTGAGCGGCGACGACGGCTACCGTCTCTTCGTCGACGGCCGCGAGGTGCTGGAACACTGGTCGGACCACGGCGTCTCGACCAAGACTGCGACGCTGGACGTCGAGGCCGGCCGGCGCTATGCGATCCGTCTGGAGTTCTACGACAATATCCGCACGGCGGAGGTGAAACTGCAATATGCGGGCTATTCGCCCGCCGAGCATGCGGAGACGATCGCCTCGGCGGATGCCGTGGTTTACTGCGCGGGCTTCGACCAGACTTCGGAGAGCGAGAATTCCGACCGCACGTTCGCACTGCCTGCGGGACAGGCTGACGAGATCGCCTCTGTGGCGTCGCTCAATCCGAATGTGGCGGTCGTGGTCAACGCGTGGTGCTCACGGACGCCATCCAGGGCATGGTCATGGTTTTCGCCTCCGTCGTGGTGCTCGTCGCCGTGGTCAACGCGGGCGGCGGGGTGGATTTCACGCCGTTCGCCGACCGTGTGCGTGCCGTGCTGCTGGCGTGGTATCCGGGTCAGGAGGGCGGCCGGGCCCTGGCCGACATCCTCACGGGCCGCACGAATCCGAGCGGCCGGTTGCCCATAACGATCGAACGCCGCGCTGAGGACAATCCGACTTTCGGGAGCTACTACCCGAATGTCTTCCGCTTTCAGGACAGCCCGTTGCAGCGTGTGAGCTACGACGAGGGCGTCTTCGTGGGTTACCGCGGTTACGACCGCCGGAGCACGGAGCCGATGTACCCGTTCGGCTACGGACTGAGCTATACGACGTTCGAATACGGCGACATGGAGGTGACGCCTGCGGACGACGGCTGGCAGGTGTCGTTCACGGTGAAGAACACGGGGCGCCGCGCCGGCACGGAGACCGCACAGGTCTATGCGGGAGCCTGCGGGTCGGAGGTTCCGCGTCCGGTCCGCGAACTGAAAGGCTACGAGCGCGTGACGCTTCTTCCGGGCGAAGTGAAACGTGTGACTGTCTGGCTGGACCGCTCCGCGTTCTGCTACTACGATATTAACCTCCGCGACTTCCGGGTCGAGGCGGGCGCATACCGGATCGAGGCGGGCTCTTCGTCGCGTGATCTGAAACTTTCGCAAACCCTAAACATCGATTGATATGAAGAAACTGATGACTGCCGCCGCCCTGCTGACTACGTTGACTGCCGCGGCGCAATGGCATCCTGCGGGCGACCGTATTAAAACGTCGTGGGGCGAGGGCCTCGATCCTGCAAACGTGCTTGCCGAATACCCGCGGCCGCAGATGGTCCGCGGGGAGTGGCAAAACCTGAACGGACTGTGGAACTACGCCATACGCCCTGCCGGGGAGGTGCCCGTGGCGTGGGACGGTGAGATCCTCGTGCCGTTCGCCGCCGAATCATCGCTCTCAGGCGTAGGTCGCCGCGTGGGCGCGGAGCAGGAGTTGTGGTACGAACGGTCGTTCACGATTCCTGCGAAATGGAGCGGTCGTCGGGTGCTCCTGCACTTCGGAGCCGTGGACTGGCGTGCCGACGTGTGGGTGAACGGCGTGAGCCTGGGCCGCCACGAGGGCGGTTATACGCCGTTCGACTTCGATGTCACTCCGGCGCTGCAAAAAGGCGTCAACACGCTCCGCGTGCGGGTCTGGGACCCCACGGACGCCGGCTGCCAACCGCGCGGCAAGCAGGTGAATAACCCTGAGGTCATCTGGTATACGCCCGTGACGGGTATCTGGCAGACAGTGTGGCTCGAAGCCGTTCCGCAGCAGTATATCCGCAGCGTCGTTGCGACTCCCGATCTGGACCGCCGCACGTTCCGCGTCGCCGCCGCTGCGTGCGGGACGCAGCCCGGGGACCGGTTGGATGTGACGCTTCTGGACGGCGGGGCGAAGGTCGCCTCGGCCTCGGCCCTGTGCGGCGCCGATGCGGAGCTGTATGTGGCTTCGCCGAAGCTGTGGAGCCCCTCGTCGCCGCATCTCTACGATCTGGAGATTGCGCTGGTTCGCGGCGGCAGGGTGCTGGACCGTGTGACGAGCTACGCCGCGATGCGCAAATTCTCGACGGGCAAGGACCGCGACGGCATCGTGCGGCTGCGTCTGAACGACGAGCCGCTGTTCCAGTTCGGACCGCTGGATCAGGGATGGTGGCCCGACGGGCTCTATACGGCTCCGACGGACGAGGCGCTGGTCTACGACATCGAGAAGACCCGGGAGTGGGGTTTCAACATGATCCGCAAGCACATCAAGGTCGAGCCGGCACGCTGGTACTGGCACTGCGACCGCCTGGGAATGATCGTCTGGCAGGACATGCCGAGCGGCGATCAGGCCGACCGCAAACCGCAGTGGCAGGACAAAAACTACTTCACGGGCGAAGAGAAACAGCGTACGGCCATTTCGGAAGCCTGCTACCGCAAGGAGTGGCGGGAGATCATCGACGCATTGCGCGGTTTCGTCTCGATCGGCGTGTGGGTTCCGTTCAACGAGGCGTGGGGACAGTTCAAAACCGTTGAAATCGCCGAGTGGACGAAGGCTTACGATCCTACGCGGCTGGTGAATCCGGCCAGCGGCGGCAACCACTATCAGACGGGAGACATGCTGGATCTGCACAATTATCCCGATCCTTCGTTGTATCTTTACGACGCGAACCGCGCCACGGTGCTGGGTGAGTACGGCGGTATCGGCCTTGTGATGAAGGAGCATCTCTGGGAGCCCGACCGCAACTGGGGCTACGTGAGCTTCAGCACCCCGGAGCAGGTGACCGATGAATACGAGAAGTACGCCGCGAAACTCGGCGAACTGATCGGTCGGGGCTTCTCGGCGGCGGTCTACACGCAGACCACGGACGTGGAGATCGAGGTCAACGGCCTGATGACCTACGACCGCAAGGCGGTGAAGGTGGACGAAGGGCGTATCCGAAAGATCAACGAAAAAATATGCAACTCACTGAACGAAAAGAAATGATGAGAAAAACGCTCCTGCTGCTTGCAGCCACCGTCGCGTGCGCATTCTCCGCGCAGGCCCGGAAAACCTACACGCTCTCCTCTCCGGAGGGACGCCTTCAAACGACCGTCGCCGCAGACGACGCGCTGACCTACGCCGTCACGTTCGACGGCCGCCCGGTGCTGGACGCCTCGCCGCTCTCGCTGACGCTCGACGACGGCACGACGTGGGGCGTTGACCCGCGCGTGGCGGGCGTCTCGCGCACGAGCGTCGACGCTGTGATCCCGTCGCCGTTCTACCGCGCCGATTCGCTCCGCGAGCGTTACAACTCCCTGACGCTGCGCATGAAGGACGACTGGTCGGTGGAGTTCCGTGCCTACGACGACGGCATCGCCTACCGCTTCGTGAGCCGCGCGAAAAAGCCTTTCAACGTCGTGAGCGAACAGGCGGAATACCGTTTCCCCGCCGATTTCGAGGCCACGGTTCCTTATGTGGCGAGAGGCAATGAGGGGGATTTCGAAAGTCAGTTCTTCAATTCGTTCGAGAACACCTACACCACGGCACGCCTTTCGGCGCTCGATCCCGGACGGCTGATGTTCCTGCCGCTGGCGGTCGACGCCGGCGACGGGGTGAAAGTCTGCATCACGGAAACCGACCTCGAAAACTATCCGGGACTCTATCTGACCAATGCCGGAGCGGCGAAGAACGGCCTGAAGGGGGTCTTCGCACCCTGTCCGGAGAAACTGGAGCAGGGCGGTCACAACAACCTGCAAATGCTCGTCCGGGAACGGAAAGACCATATCGCTGAGATCAACGCTCCGCGTACATTCCCGTGGCGCGTGGCGATCGTCGGCACGGACACCGACCTCGCCGCGAGCGACCTGAGCTTCCTGCTGGCCGCACCTTCGAAGATCGACGACACGTCGTGGATCAAGCCCGGCAAGGTGGCCTGGGAGTGGTGGAACGACTGGAATATCTCGGACGTGGATTTCCGCGCGGGCATCAACACCGAAACCTATAAGTACTACATCGACTTCGCCGCCGAAAAGGGGATCGAATACGTGATCCTCGACGAGGGGTGGGCCGTCAACAAGCAGGCCGACCTGATGCAGGTGGTTCCGGAGATCGACCTGCCGGAAATTGTGAATTACGGCCAACAAAAAGGCGTGGGCATCATCCTCTGGGCAGGCTATTGGGCTTTCGACCGCGATCTGGAAAACGTCTGCAAGCACTATTCGGAAATGGGCGTCAAAGGCTTCAAGGTCGATTTCATGGATCGCGACGACCAACAGATGACCGCTTTCAACTACCGCGCGGCGGCGACGGCGGCCCGATACGGACTGATTCTCGACCTGCACGGCACGCACAAGCCCGCGGGTCTGAACCGCACGTGGCCCAATGTGCTGAATTTCGAGGGCGTGCACGGTCTGGAACAGATGAAATGGAGCCCCGAATCGGTCGATCAGATGAAATACGACGTGACGATCCCCTTCATCCGTCAGGCCGCAGGTCCGATGGACTACACGCAGGGAGCGATGCGGAACGCCACACGCAACAACTACCGTTCCGTCAATTCGGAACCGATGAGTCAGGGCACGCGCTGTCACCAACTGGCGCTCTACGTCGTGCTGGATTCGCCGCTGAATATGCTGTGCGACTCTCCGACCGCCTACCTGCACGAGAAGGAATGCACGGAGTTCATCGCGGCAATTCCGACCGTCTGGGACGAGACGCGTATCCTCGGCGGACGCCTGGGCGAATATATCGTCACGGCGCGCCGCAAAGGATCGACGTGGTACGTCGGCGGCATTACGGACTGGACGCCACGCGACGTGGAGATCGACCTTGCGCCGCTGGGCATCGACGCTACGGTCGAGGCGACGATCTTCCGCGACGGCGCGAACGCCGACCGCAAGGCCTCGGATTACAGGCGCGCGAGCATCCGCATCGACACCTCGAAACCCCTGACCGTGCATCTCGCACCCGGAGGTGGGTTTGTCGTGAAAATTGAGGATTAAATGAGAATGCAACGATGAAAAGTTTGGTCTTTACGCTTTTGGCTTTTCTGGTGACGTGGCAAACGGCGCAGGCTGAAGTATCGATGCCTAAATTCTTCAGCGACAACATGGTTTTGCAACGGGAACGTCCGATTCGCATATGGGGCCGGGCCGCGAACGGCGAATCGGTTACGGTCCGTTTCGCCGGGTCCGAAGTCTCGGTGCAGACCGACCGCACGGGACGTTGGGAGGCGACGCTTCCGGCCATGGCAGCCGACGCGACCCCGCGTGAAATGACCGTTACGGGTCGTGCAGACACCGTGCGCTTCACGAACGTCGTGGTTGGCGACGTGTGGCTTTGCAGCGGGCAGTCGAACATGGAGTGGCGGCTCGATCCCACGACGGACTGCGAGGCCGAGATCGCCGCGTCGGCCAATCCGAACATCCGGTTACTGTCCGTCGGAGACAAAATCGCCTTCGAGGAGCAGGACGACATCGATTCCGGGCGCTGGGTGGAATGCACGCCCGAAACCTCGCGCGTGTTCTCGGCCGTGGGATACTGGTTCGGCAAGTTCATCCATACCGAAACGGGTGTTCCGGTGGGCCTGATCGACAGTTCGTGGGGCGGAACCGATATCGAGACATGGACGAGCTGGGACGCGATGCGCACGACTTCGGATTACGCCCGTTATGCCGGCAAACGCTCTCCGCGCGAAGCCATCGGCAAGGAGCTTAAAAACCACTTGGCTTACAGCGCCGCTTTGGAAAACGATCCCGGAGATCGCGGACGCTGGTACGATCCGGCAGTCGCCGCTCCGGCGAAACACTGGCGGACGATGACGCTCCCGCAAGTTTGGGAAAACGTGCTGGGAGCTGCCGACGGGCATGTCTGGTTCCGAAAGAGCGTGACGCTGCCGGCTTCGGCGGCCGGACAGAAAGGAGTACTGCATCTTCCGGCAGTCGACGACGCGGACGTTACCTATGTCAACGGCCTGCGGGTCGGTGCAACGCACGGCTGGGACCGTCCGCGACGATACGAACTTCCGGCCGGTGCATTGCGCGAGGGTGAGAATCTTATCGTCGTGCGGGTCGAGGATACGGGCGGCGACGGAGGAATTTGGGGCGATGCGGACGGATTGTATCTGGAGGTCGGAGGCACGCGTTACGATCTGGCGGGAGAATGGCTTTACCGCCCGTCGGCCATGCCGGCGATGTTCGGAATCGCCGGCGGGAGCAACTACGCTAATCCCAACAGTTTCGCATCGCTGCTTTACAACGGCATGATCGCGCCGCTTGTCGGTTACGGCATCAAGGGCGCCGTCTGGTACCAAGGTGAAAACAACGCCGGGCGTGCGCAGAGCTACCGCCGGCTCTTCCCGCTGATGATCCGCGACTGGCGCGGGCGGTGGGGCTATGAATTCCCCTTTTGCTGGGTGCAGCTGGCCAACTATATGCAGATCGCCGAACAGCCCGGCCAGAGCGAGTGGGCCGAACTGCGCGAGGCTCAGAATCTAACATTGGAACTTCCTGCGACGGGACAAGCCGTCATCACCGACATCGGCGAGGCGAACGACATACATCCGCGCAACAAGCGCGATGTAGGTTACCGTCTGAGCCGCGCGGCGCTCAACGTGGCCTACGGCCGTACCGACGTTGCGGCGGGCGGTCCTGTTTATCGGTCGATGGAACGCGACGGCAACCGCATCGTGCTGACCTTCGACGCTGCGGATGCTCTGAAACCCTCCGACGGAAACCGCTACGGCTATCTGCACGGATTCTCCGTCGCGGGTGCCGACCGCAGGTTCGTATGGGCTAAGGCGTACATCAGAGACGAAAAAACGGTCGTGGTATTCTCCGACGAGGTGGCGGAACCCGTGGCGGTTCGTTACGGATGGGCTGACAATCCGCAGGACGACGATCTGACCGATGCTTCGGGATTGTTGGCTTCACCTTTCCGCACTGACGACTGGCCCGGAATTACGAAATAGAAAAATAGACGACCATGCTGCGGAATCTTTTGGTCTTTCTGCTGCTTTGCTGCGCCGGATGCAGCGAAGGGGTGAACTCCGGACGGCTATGACGGCGTTACGTGGCGGAAACTGCCGGCCCTCGATGCCGACGAACGGGACCGCGTCGACTTCATCTATTACCTGCCGGGCGGAGCTTTCGTGCTGAAGCGTGTCGAGGTCGTGGGACCGTCGTCATCGGTCGTGTGGAGCGAGCGGATCCGCGAGACGGGCGGAGATACGTTCATCGAGCCGCTCGGCGTATGGCCCACGGATCACAAGGGCGTGCTGGCGACTTTCGTGCTTGGCCAGCAATAAAGCGACTGCCAATACCGAGTTTTATGTATTGTAACGCCCCGACAATTCGGGGCGTTACATGCATTTAATCCCGTCCCGATTTTCGGGTAGGCTTTCGGCGGCATGGATTCCGAATCCGAAATATATCGTTATCTTCCACCGGACAGGACTTTTGCGGTGCTGGCATTCGGAACGGGCAGGGCTTTGGTGCAATGCTGCGATAGCCCCGCCCGTATTTAGTCTGTACATGGGTAAACAGGGGGGGGGCTTTGTGAAGCGCTGTTCCTGCACGACCTACATAGCTGTGTCGCTGAACCGCATTCTACCCGGCATACAATGGCAGCACGATTCTCTTTCCGCTTCGTAAGAATGTCCATCGCCCCGAAACGTAATTTCCGTAGTGCAATAAGATTCGCTTTCCGGTATCACCTAATAATATGAAGCGGTATTGAGCATTGGTTTACCCACCTATTGTCGAGCCCCGGAGTCTGAAACTCCGGGGCTTGCTGTTTTCTGTCGTGACGCCGCCTTCCGTTCACGGGGTCCGCCCTGCAACTTTGCCCACACGGAATTGTAAGTCATAAACAGCAAACAAAAAGAATGAAAAATGAAAACTCATAAGAATAAGAAGAATCCGTCAAAGAATCTGCGTTTTTTGGAGAACAGCCATTTTATGAAATTGTTGTGCACGTCGCTGGAAAACAACTCCGGGCAGTGCGATCTTGAACGCTTGAAAGCCTCGTATGCGCGTTTCGTCGGGAGCGTGCAGCGTCTCGTGGCGTCGGAGCAGTGCGCTCCGCTCGACATGCTGCACGCCCTGTCCCGTGCGCGGAACCGGCTCGTGCGGCTGCGCTCCTGTGAGGAACAGCGTCCGGCGGCGCTTGTCGCTCTTTGGGAAGGAGCCGTCTCACATCTGGAATTCGAGATGCGGATGGTTCATCTGCGTATCGAGCATCCCGCGGTCATGGACCGGTTGCCGCAGAGCGAAAAACCCCGCTCGGCGCTCTATCTGGCCGAGCCGTTCACGCCGACGGATCTCATGGAGCTGATTACGGCGTTGCATAGTGCCGGCGTGGGACGGCGTATCGACGGTACCCGTGCCAATGTGGAACAGTTGGTCGAGCTGTTCTCGTGGATGTTCAACGTTCGTATCAACAATCCCATCCAGTGCCGCCGTGGAGTCATCAACCGCAAACTGCGGCTGACGCGGTTTCTGGATCTGCTGCGCAACTCTCTGATTGAAGAGAGCCAGCGATAGGCGTCGGCGCCCCTCATCCGAGGGGCGCTTTTGGCCGAATCCTTTCAGGTATCAAGTAGCCGACGCCAGCCGCTCGCCGAACGCTTCCATCTCGCGGCCGATGACCGTCTCGGAGAATTTGGCGTAATGGCGCGTCATGTTGGTGTTCAAGTGGCCGAGAATCTTGGCCAGCACATCGATCGGCATGCCGTACTCGACGGCCATGCAGGCGAAGGTGTGGCGTGCGCAGTGGGTGGTCAGCACCTTGTCGATGCCGCACACGGCCGCGATCTCCTTCATGTAGGCGTTCATCTTCTGGTTGCTCGGCGTGGGGAGCACCCGTGATCGTGCGACGCATACTTCGTCGTGCTCGTAGCGGCGCAGGATTTCGAGCGTGGCCGGAAGCAGCGGGATGCGGCTCATCACGGAGGTTTTCTCGCGGGGCTTGTGAATCCACCAGCGCCCCTCGTCGTCCTGCGAGAGGTGCTCGCGCCGCAGGTGGTCGGCATCGGCGAAGGCCAGCCCCGTCAGACAGCAGAAGACGAAGACGTCGCGGATGCGGGCCAGCCGGCGGTCGAGCTCCTTGCGGGTCAGCAGTTCCAGTTCATGCGCCGTGAGGTGCTCTTTGGCCTGCACCTCGTCCTCTTTGAGTTTGTAGTAGCGGAACGGATTTTTCGTGATCCACTCGTTGCGCAGGCAGTAGAGGACAAAGTTGCGCAGACAGTCCATCACGGCGACCGCCCCGTTGTGGCGGCAGCGGTGGGCGGTTTGCAGGAAGAGGTTGAAGCCGTCCAGAAACTCGTAGTTCATCCGTTCAACGGGAATGTCCTCGGCTTTGCCGCGTTGGGCGAGATACTGTTTGAGGTAGCGCAGCAGCCGCTCGTACTTGTCTGCCGTGCGCTGCGTGATGCGCACGCCCACTTCGGTCGTCCTTTTCGCATTAGGAAAAGGATGGTAAAAGTTTCCTGTCTCATAACTCGTGACATTTTAAGGATTGACAAAACGTCTGCAAGGAAACTTTATTGCGGTGTAAAACGCGGCAAAACAGTGCATTGTGAGCTAAAAAGGTGGCAATTCCGTTTTCGGAAGCCCAAATTGTCTCTGCCCACCTTTTTGCCACCCTGCGGTTTTCTACGGGTTGCTTTCCGCTTCCGGCTCGGGGAATCGGTCGAAACCTTTGTAAGATGGTGATAACCAGCCCCCCCCCTACGCCGGACGGGCAACAAAAAAGGAGCCTCGGAAAAAGGCTCCTTTGTGCGGATAA
>ENA-OPAA01001276-OPAA01001276.1-human-gut-metagenome-genome-assembly--contig:-NODE-1276-length-14773-cov-3.232301_pt1 | contig 14773 bp, 12 predicted proteins | sample MGYA00241049_ERZ501414 | MGnify/ENA primary metagenome ERZ501414 (study PRJEB25962, sample SAMEA2042520) | human gut metagenome | biome: human gut; feature: human-associated habitat; material: faeces... | reverse complement strand
TTCGGAATAAATATCTTCTGCTTTTAAGTTAATGACATTGTGATTTTACTGGTTTTTTTCATGTTTTCTTATGGCAACGCTCTTTTTTGCAGGGTTTTTTCATTTTCAGATTATCCCAGCTTCGCCGGGAGAGACGAGGAAACCGTGGTCTGATGCTTTTGACGGAATTGCCGCGGGGTGATCTGGTACCGCTTTTTAAAGGTGCGGATCAGATGACTGCAGTCCGCAAAGCCGGTCTCGGCTGCAATATAGTTCAGGTCATAGTCGGTAAAAAGAAGCAGGTTTTCAACCTTGTTCAGGCGGATAAACTCGATATACTGCTTACAGCTCTGCCCGTAATGCTTCAGAAAAAGTTTGGCAAAATAGGAGTAGCTCATGTTGTATTTATGTGCCAGTGCCTCGATATTGATGTTTTCCTGGGAATGGCGGTCGAGATAGACGAGGATATCCTGCATACTCTGTTCCTCACTCTCGGAAATCGATTCGGGATTGAAACAGATTCCCTGGCAGTGCCAGATACGCAGAAGCCGGAGAAACAGTGTGGAAAAGAGAGAATAGATATAGGCATCATAACCGTATTTCTTTTCAAGAGCCTCCCTCTCAAGGGTTACAAAAAAATCATGGAGATTCAGCTCTGAGAGATCTTCCTGCGTAAACAAAAGCGAAGGATAGGTCATCGTGGCGATTTTATGGAAAGCAAAGCTCAGGTTCGGAAGGTAGCTTCCGGTGAGCTGGATGCGGTTCAGGTTGAATTTGATACAGAAATAGCGGAATGGCCGATCCTGGTCTGCGGCAAGTGCGTGGACCGTCTGTGGAGGAAACAGGATGAAAGAGCCCGGTTTTATGTGGTAGACGGAATCGTTGCAGCTCACGAGAAGAGAACCTTCCTGCAGATAAAGAACCTCCGTAAAATAGTGCCAGTGGGATTTGACCGGCATGGAAAAACTGTCGGAGCAGCAGGAAAAGGCTTCAATCGGCGAGTGCAGGATGTCACTGTATTCAAAAAGATTCTTCAACGGAAAAGTCCCCCTTCAGGTAAAAAATATTCAGTATTTTTCTGGGAATATCAGTTTCGGAAAAATAGAAACATTCTATTTTTGTACAGTCGCATTATATCATATCCAAATGAAAATTGATACAATGGCGAAAGCATTTGAAAGAAAATTAATGCTGAATTTGGTAACTCAATTTCCTAAGATAAGGGGGGATATGAAAACATGAAAAGCAACACGAAACAATTCCCGAAAAACAAAATTGCGTGGCTGTGGGAAAACATGGAGGGAAAACGGGCGCTGTACTTTGTCGGTATTCTCGGAACCGTTTTGTACAATATTCTGCAGCTTACGATTCCCTATTTTTCGGGAAAAATTGTGGATCTGTTTTTAACTGGGGAGAACGCGGCGACAAATCTTCAGGTACACCGTGACCTGCTTTACCGCTTGCTGTTTGCGATGGTCGGCTTTACGTTCCTGCGTGTTATCGTTGTTTATGGCAGCTGTATGATCTATGAGACGGTGTCGCAGAGTGTTCTGTACCGGGTGCGGAATTATCTGTACGACAAGCTTCAGCGTCAGGATATGACGTTTTACAGTACCTATCGGACAGGAGATCTGATGACACGGCAGACAGGAGACCTGGATGCGGTGCGTCACATGGTTGCATGGGTTGTACGAATGGTGGTTGAGTCATTTTCTCTGTTTGCTGCAGCGGCCGTTTTCTTCCTGTATACGAACTGGAAGCTGGCACTGTGCGTTCTTGTGATTTCACCGTTTGTATTCTGGATTATCTATCTGTTCCGGAACCGCGTTGCCCCGATGCATGCGGCGCTGCGTGAAAAACTGGCACAGATGAATACATGCGCACAGGAGAATATTTCCGGAAACCGCGTTGTCAAAGCGTTTGCAAGAGAAGATTACGAAATCGAGAAATTCGACCGTGCCAATACCGACTATGCGGAGACGAATAAGGCAACCGGAATGGTATGGCTGAAATTTTTCCCGATTGTCGAGAGTATTGCGAACCTGATGCCGGTTGTCCTGCTCGCAGTCGGCGGTGTTTTTATGATCAGAGGACAGCTTACTATGGGAGACTATGTGGCATTTTCAGGCCTCATCTGGGCAATCGCCAATCCGATGCGTCAGATGGGAAATATCATGAACGAATTTCAGCGGTTCTCAGCAGCGTCGAAAAAGGTCATGGAGCTGTATTACTCCGAACCGAAAATCAGGGACGAAGAAAATGCCGTTTCCCATCCGGAGCGGTTTGAAGGCAAAATCGAGTTTGATAACGTTTCCTTCCAATACGAGGATGGTGATTTGCCGGTTCTGCACAATATTTCCTTCACGGCCCATCCGAACGAGACGGTTGCGATCATGGGCGAGACCGGCTGCGGCAAGACATCGCTGATCAATCTGATCCCGCGGTTTTATGAGCCGACAGAAGGACAGATCCGGATTGACGGAATTCCTGTAGAACAGCTGAAGCTGTATGATCTCCGAAAACAGATCGGACTTGCCACGCAGGATGTTCTGCTGTATTCTGACACGATCGAGGGAAACATTGCCTACGGCGATGATTCGATCAAGATGAACGAGGTTGTCAAGTTTGCAAGGTATTCCGCTGCGGCAGATTTCATTTCAAAGATGCCGGAGGGCTACGATACCCTGGTCGGAGAGCGCGGTGTTGGTCTTTCCGGAGGCCAGAAGCAGAGAATTTCTCTGGCAAGAGCACTGGCGATCCGTCCATCGGTTCTGATTCTTGACGATACAACATCGGCGGTTGATATGGAAACAGAGAAACAGATTCAGCAGTCCTTACGGGAGCTTGATTTTCCATGTACCAAGATTGTGATTGCACAGCGAATTTCGACAACGAAAACAGCGGACAAGATTATTGTTCTGCAAAATGGCTATATTGAAGAAATGGGAACACATGAGGAACTGATGGAGAAGAAGGGTTACTATTATGAACTGGTGAAGCTGCAGACCGGTGTGGATGAACTGTAGGAGGGGAAGCAATGGCAAAAAATACATACAAGCAGGATGAAGTGCTCGAAGAGCCGTTTGACATCAAGCATCTGCTCAGAGCTTCATCCTATATCAAAAAATATGCAAAACGGATGGTTTTTGCGATCCTTTTGAGTGGCATCGGCGGTGCGTCCGGCTATGTGGCGCCGATGGTTATCCAGCGGGCGCTGGACCTTGCAATTCCGGAGAAAAACGAGAGGCTTTTATTTTCTCTTGTGGGAATGCTGGTCGGCATCTATCTGGTGAGCGTGATCTTCACAACAATCCGAAGCCGCATTATGGTGGATGTCAGTCAGAGTATCATCTATGATATCCGAAAAGATTTGTTTGCACATCTGCAGGAGCTGCCGTTCCAGTATTACGATGACCGCCCGCACGGCAAGATCCTGATTCGGGTTGTCAACTACGTCAACTCGGTATCGGATATGCTGTCAAATGGTCTGATCAACATCGTTCTGGAGAGCTTCAACCTTCTGTTTATCGTGATTTTCATGTTTCTGGTTGATGTGCAGATGGCATTTGTCGTGCTCTGCGGCGTGCCGGTGCTGTGCGTTTTCATGGTCTGGATCAAGAATAAACAGAGACGTGCATGGCAGGCAGTTTCGAACAAGAACTCAAACCTGAATGCCTATCTGCAGGAGAATATTGTCGGAGCCCGCATTACGCAGATCTTTGCACGAGAGGATGAGAATGCGGAGATTTTCAAAGATCTTTCCAAGGATTGCCGCAGAACATGGAATACAGCAGTTCGCTATTCCAACCTGGTATGGCCGGGTATCGATTCAATTTCCGTCTGCGTGCGTGCTGCCATTTTTCTGTCCGGTCTGATCCTTTTCGGGCAGGGAAATAAGTCGGTTGGTACGATTGTAGCGATTTCGAGCTATGCATCGTATTTCTGGCAGCCGATCATGAACCTTGGAAACATCTTCAATAACTTTATCAACAACATTGCGTATCTGGAACGTATCTTTGAGACGATGGATGAGCCGGTGACGGTAAAGGATGCAAAAGATGCCGTTGAAATGCCAAAAATCCGCGGTGAGGTGACCTTCGATCACGTAAATTTCTCGTACGATGCGTCAAAACAGATCTTAAACGATGTTTCGTTTACGGTAAAACCGGGTGAGAGTGTGGCGCTTGTCGGACCGACCGGAGCCGGAAAGAGTACGATTGTCAATCTGATTTCACGGTTTTACAATGTCAATGGCGGTCGCGTCCTGATCGATGGACAGGATATCTCGCAGGTGACCATTCATTCCCTGCGTGAGCAGATGGGTATTATGATGCAGGACAGCTTTATTTTCTCGGGAGATATTGAGGATAATATCCGTTACGGAAAGCTTGACGCAACGCATGAGGAGATTGTGAAGGCGAGCAGAACTGTCTGTGCGGACGAGTTTATCAGCAAAATGCCGGATCGCTATCAGACGGAGGTAAGGGAGCGTGGTTCCATGCTGAGCCAGGGACAAAAGCAGCTCATTTCGTTTGCGCGTACCCTGCTTTCCGATCCGGCCATTCTGATTCTCGATGAGGCGACCTCAAGCATTGACGTACAGACCGAAAAAGCACTGCAGACGGGACTCAATGCCATGCTGAAGGGCAGAACCTCATTTATCATTGCGCATCGTCTGTCTACGATCCGCAACTGCGATAAGATTATGTATATCGATAACGGCGGTATTATGGAGAGCGGAACACATGATGAGCTGATGGCAAAGAAAGGCCATTATTATAAACTGTATACAGCACAGCTTGATGAAGTACAGAAAGCGGGCTGATCAAAAAAAGATCATAAAAAAGATTATAAAAAAGGCTTCTGCCAGCGGATAAAAATCCGTGGCAGAAGCCTTTTGCCGTTTCTTGTTCGTGTCGCTTTTTGCGCGTGTCGCCGAAGCGACCCGCCGCAGGCGGAAAATTCGGCAAAGCAGGAGTTCTTCTTATTTTCCGGAGAAGTATTTCTCTTTGATGATCTCAACCGGCATATCCTCGCCAGTCCACAGTTTGAAGGAAGCAGCTCCCTGGTATAACAGCATGTACATACCGTTTCCGGTCTTGCATCCAGCCTCTTTTGCCTCACGCAGCAGGCGGGTTTCCTGCGGATTGTAGATCACATCGAAAACGAAGAGGTCTTTGTGGAACATCGTTGTGTCGGTGATGATGGTGTTCTCGGTTTTTGGAGCCATTCCGACGGAAGTTCCGTTGACAAGAATGGCGCTGTCTGCGATGGATGCGCGAAGGACTTCCGGATCGGAGAAGTCGTGCAGGGTAACCCTGCAGGAAGTACGCTCATTGAGTTTTGCAACGATTTCCTCGGCTCTTCGGAAGAAATTGTCTCTGACGTTGAATACATTGATCTCAGCCACGCCGTCGAGGGCTGCCTGTACCAGGATTGCAGTAGCAGCGCCGCCGGCACCGAGCAGAGTCATCTTTTTGCCGATGATGTCTACGCCGTTTTCTGCAACTGCTCTCATGAAGCCGACACCGTCGGTGGTGTAAGCGGTGAGAACGCCGTTGTCGTTGACGATGGTATTACATGCGCCGGAGATCTCCGAAGCAGGAGAAACCTTGTCTGCCAATTTGCACATAATATTTTTGCCAGGCATGGTGATGTTCCAGCCTCTTGCACCCATGGTGCGGAGTCCTTCGACTGCCTGCGGCATTTTGTCTTCCGGTACATCAAAGGCAAGGTAGCTATAATCAAGGCCGAGCTGGTCGCATGCTTCGTTGTGCATTTCCGGAGAAACACTGTGTGCAACCGGGCTTCCGAGTAAACATAATAATCCGGTGTGTCCTGTGATGTGTTTTGACATAATTTGAAATCCTCTCTCTCCTCGTATTTCCGCATGATGATAAATCGTGCTGTAGCACTTTAAACTGCTACTATATGAAGTGAATTATACTCCAGATGCCGAAAGAAAGCAAGAAAAAAAGAGGAAATGACGCAAAGTTCATTTCCTCTTTTCGTGTTGGTTTTTGATTAAGGTTTAAGATGGAAAAGATTCGCCCGGAAATCAGATTCCAAGTTTCTCTTTCATGTAGTCAACCGGAGTATCTTTTCCGGTGTACAGCTTGATTGCGATGAGTGCCTGGAACAGCATCATGCCCATGCCGTTGAATACTTTCTCACATCCTGCTTCTTTTGCCTGTTTCATCATAACGGTTTCGCGCGGAGCGTAAACGGTATCCGTTACGATGAGATCTTTTTTAAAGAAGGAAGGATCAGGAATGTTGGAAAGGTCTTCGAGTGGATGCATTCCTACGCCGGTAGCATCGCAGAACAGGTCAGCTGCGTGCATTTTTTCTTTCAGGAGGTCTTTGTCTGCCAGATCGTTCATGGTAGCCTTGCAGTTGGTGTTCTTATTGATCAGATCAACAATTTCCTCTCCACGGCTGTAGAATTTGTCTTTGATGTTGAAGATTTCAATTTCTGCAACTCCATCCAGAGCACCGCGCACTGCAATTGCAGTAGCAGCACCGCCGGTTCCGATCAGGACCATCTTCATTCCCTTGAAATCGATGCCTTCTTCGGTCAGTGCCTGCCAGTATCCCATACCATCGGTGTTGTAGCCTTTCAGTTTGCCGGTTACCTGACCGTTTTCGTCGCGGAGGTTGACTACGGTGTTGATAGCGCCGCATAACTTAGCTGCTTCATCTACTTCGTCCAGATATTTGTGGACAACAGTTTTGTTTGGCATGGAAATATTGGAACCGAGCATTTTCAGCGCGCGGATACTCTGCACAGCATCTTTTAAAGAATCGTTATCAACTTCGAAAGCAAGCTGAATGACGTCATCTCCGTTTTTGTCGTATGCAAGGTTGTGGGTTGTCGGAGACTGGGTGTGACGGATCGGGTAAGCCATTAATCCAACTAATTCGGTATGTCCTGTAATATTTGGCATGATATTTTCCTCTTTTCTGTTTTTTTATATTGTGTAAGAAAGTGATTCAGTGATTACTCAAGCGGCTCCAGATGCAGGTAGCCCTGGGACTCCAGTACATTCAGGATCGCGCGGCCTTCCATGGTACCTTCCATGATGCGGCGTGCGCGGACGGAATCGCCGATGGTATAAATATAAGTATGGGTATCAGCGAATGCTTCCTGAAGCTCCGGCAGAATCGGGTTATTGGAGCGCATTCCAAGACAGTTGAATCCGTAATCGAAGGTGAGATCCTGGATGGTTCCGTCCGGAAGCTTTACAGTGAATGCGTTTTCTTTTACTTCCTGAAGAGCAGTATTGACATATTCTTTTACACCGTATTTGTCGTGTGTCTCACGCATGGAGCATTTGGTGATCGGGTCTGCAAGCATACCGATCTGCGGCAGCATATCGATGATGGTACACTCGGCGCCTCTCGGTGCAAAGTATTCAATAACGTCAAGTCCTACGGAACCGCCGCCGACTACAACGACTTTCTTGCCCTGACAGGCTTCTTCCGGATATTTTCCGGCGTTTACATTGTTGATCATACCAAAGATGGTATTTACGTTTCCGGCATCGATGTTCTCTTTCAGGCCTTTGATCGGCGGAACAAGCGGAACGGAACCGGTGGAGTTTACAATGATGTCCGGTTTGAACTGTTTGATCTTATCCACCGTAGCTTCGGTGTTGAGGAAAATATACAGGTTTTTCAGTCTGGCGGCTCTTGCCTCAAGGTATTTCGGGAAATCTTTCATACGGGTCTTGCTTGGAAGATCGGAGATGAAAGTGGAAAGACCGCCGATGTGATCGTTTTTCTCAAGTACGAAAACGTTGCATCCGACTTCTGCTGCGGTGCAGGCTGCTTCCATACCGGCAGTACCGGCGCCGACAACAACAACGTTACAGTTTTTATTTACTTTCAGTGCTTTGTAAATATCGCCTTCCGGAACAGCCGGGTTTACGGTACAGCGGATCGGGCGGTTGACGCCGATACGGTTTCCGGCACATCCAACGTTACAGGAGATACATTTCCGAAGAAGATCTTCCTCGCCGTTCTCAACTTTTTTCACCCAGTTCGGCTCAGCGATCAGGCCGCGTCCCATTCCGACGATATCTACATCGCCGCTCTCGAGAACTTTTTCAACGACCTTCGGGTCACGGTAGTTACCAGCATTGATCACAGGCTTTTTGAATTTATTTTTTACGGCTCTTGCCATGTAGGAACGCCATCCATCCGGCAGGAAGTTGGAGTCGATCTGATACTGCAGGGATGGGTTGAGGCCGCAGGATACGTCATACATATCTACGAACTCATCCAGGTACTCGAGGTACTCGAGGGTATCTTCCAGAGTATTTCCTCCCGGAACACGCTCCTCAGCAGAGATACGAACGATGATCGGGAACCACGGTCCGACGTTTTTACGTACTTCTTCGAGAACCATACGTGGGAAGCGCAGGCGGTTTTCTACAGAACCACCGAATTCATCGGTTCTTTTATTGTAATACGGGGAGATAAACTGGCTCATCAGGTAGGAGTGGCCGCAGTGGATTTCAATGGCATCAAAGCCGATGGCCTGCACACGTTTTGCAGCCTCGCCGTATTTTTTCACGGTTGTCATGATTTCTTCTTTTGTCATCGGGCGAGGGGTTTCTCCGCCGGCTTTTGTCGGGATGTTGGAAGAAGAAACGGTTTCCATACCGGTTCTTGCGGAAGATGCGGAAGCTCCGGCGTGGTTGATCTGAATTGCTACGGTAGCACCGTTTTTATGAAGATTTTCGACTAACTGATAGTAGCGCGGCATAAAGCTGTCGTGGTCGATACGGATCTGGCTGGTTCCGTTGGAACCGACCGGGTACTCGATGTTGGCGTTCTCCAGAATAATAAGACCAACGCCGCCTTTTGCGCGGAGAGAGTAATAATTCATATGACGGTTACTCATCTCACCGCTTGTCTCACCGTAGTTGGTTCCCATCGGGGTCATTGCAATACGGTTTTTAATCGTTGTTCGTTTGATGGTAATTGGCTCGAAAATTTTTGGGTAAGCACTCTTCATGAAAATTTCTCCTTATTCATTACATGAGCGGTAATCCTCTGTTTGTGACAAATCCATCATAACTCTTTCGACTAAAAATTAACAATATCTTTCAGATAAACTTTTGATACGTTTTCGCTATCGTTTCTGGACTCTTCGATAATGTCAGCGTGCTGTTTCATGTATTCGGTAAACCGTTCGACAGCCGGAAGCCGGTAGCGGTTCTTCATCCAGAACATAAAAGTCTGATGATAAATCTCGAGACCTTTCAGTGTGTGGATGCGGATACCGTCTGCCTGTTCCAGAATATCGGTTCGCGGCATGAGCGCGATGCCGAAGTTTTCGCGTACCAGTGCCACAATCGAATATTCATCCGGGCATTCCATGATAATATTGGGATGAAGCTGATATTTGCGGTAGAGATGACCGGTGTAGGCCCCCATCCAGGTTGCGCGGTCGTAGCCGATCACCGGATAACGGGTAAGCTTTACAAGCGGAACCTCCGGTTCGTCGGCAATCGGATGCTGTTCCGGGGACACGATGACAAGCGGCTGCTGGATCAACGGAAAAAACTCCATGTCGTCGCGCTTTAAAAAGCCGCCAAACCCAAGATCGAGTTCACCGGATTTCACCTTCTGTGCAATGGCCGGGGTATGGTTCTGCCAGAAGCTAAAGGCAACGTTTTTGTTTTCTTCTTTGTCCAGAAAGGTGCGGACATTGTGCGGAATATAATGTCCGGCAAGTGGAAAAATATAACCGATGTTGATTTTGCCGCCACCGGAGGCGAGCTCTTTCATCTTGCCTGCCGCAATGTCACAGTCGCCTGCGATCCGGTCTGCATGCTCCAGAAAAAGGCGGCCGGCATTGGTAAGGACAACACCGCGCCCTTTCTTTTCAAACAGTGTGATCCCAAGCTCACTTTCAAGGGCAGCCATGGAACGGCTCAGGGATGGCTGGGAAATATAAAGTTCCTCCGCTGCCTGGTGATAATTTTCCAGCCGGGCAACCTTTCGGAAATAGAGAATCTGATTCAGTGTCATGTGGTTTTTCCTCCTGAAAAAATGATTCCGTAAGAAAGTCTTTGCTTCCTCTTATTATGATAACTCAAGTATACCACATCAATGCATTCAATGCATTGGTTTTTTCCTTTAAAAGCATTAGACCGTACACGTTTTCACTGTTAAAATAAAGGCAAATGTTATTTTTTTAACATTCACGAAACTGGTAATCTGTTGTTTGTGACAAAACAAAAGGATGAACCGAACAGAGGAAAAAGACAATTTGACCTCAACATAATCTATTTAAAAAGGAGAGAAACCATGAACAAGAAATACCTGCCAAGTGCATTGATTCTGTACTTGAACTACTTTATCCACGGTGTTGGATGCTCCATCCTGGGCCAGGCAGTCATCAAAGAGGCTCTGGCAGCAGCATGGGGAGTGGAAGCAATGGCAATTACCGCAATTTCCGCAGCACTCGGTCTTGGCCGTCTGATCGCACTGCCATTTGCAGGTCCTCTGTCCGACAAGCTCGGACGTCGCATTTCCACCGCAATCGGAAGTGCTTCTTATGCAATTTATCTGATCGGCCTTGCCCTTGCATTTAATGCAGGAACACACGGTGGTTATACCATCGCTTACGTATGCGCCATTATCGGCGGTATCGCAAACTCCTTTCTGGATACCGGTATTTACCCGGCAGTATCCGAAATTATTTACAAAGCTCCGAGCGTTGCTACTATGGGAATCAAATTCTTCATCGCAATCGCACAGATGCTGCTTCCATTTGTTCTTGGTGTAGCGGTTACTTCTACCGCAGCCGGCCTTACCTCCTACAATCCGTTATTCTATGGATGCGGAATTGCGTATATCGTACTTTTTGTACTGGTATTCCTGTTCCCGCTGCCAGATGCTGACCAGAAAGCATCCGGCAAAAAAGAGGGTCTGATCGACAGTCTGAAGCATACCCATTTTTCTTTCGAGTCCATCGCCATGATCCTGATCGGATTCACCTGCACCGGTACCTTCCAGCTGTGGCTGAACTGTGCGCAGAACTTTGCGAAAGAGAATGTAGGCTGGGCAAATCCGTCCATCATGCAGACCTACTATTCTGCAGGAACTATGCTGGCACTCGTTGTAACCGCATTCCTGACCAGAAAAATCAAAGACGTTCGTTTCATCGTTGTTTACCCGGCTATCTGCCTTGTAACCATGATCGCTGTCCTGATGGGACAGAGCAAACCGCTGATGATCGCCGGTGCTTTCATTATCGGATGGGCTGGTGCAGGCGGACTGCTTCAGATCGCAACTTCCGTTTGCAACATGCTGTTCCCGAAAATCAAAGGAACCGTAACCGCACTGGTTATGATCGCATCTTCTCTCTGCAACTACACCATCCTGACCGCAGCATCTAAAATGCAGCCGTCCGGCGTTATGACCATGAATATCGTTCTGACCGCAGTTGGTGTTGCACTTGGACTGTTTGTAAATATCCGCTATAAAAAAATGGTTGAACTTGCACAGCAGGACAATTAAAATGAGGTTAAGGATTGCGGAAGTACGAAGTACCAAGGAATCCGGACGTGAAAAAAAAAGCCTGCAAAGAAAAGTCAGGGTTAAATTGAAGAAAGAAGGAAAAACACATGAATACAGTAAAAGTTCGTGATATTGAAATCGGTGCCGGTGCACCGAAAATCATCGTTCCGATCGTAGGTGTTACCAAAAACGATATCATCGAAGAAGCAAAAACCTTCCATTCGATTCCGGTTGATGTTGTAGAATGGCGTGTAGACTGGTTCGAAGGTGTATTTGACTTCGCACAGGTTGAAGATGTATTAAAAGACCTTCGTCCGGCACTTGGCGAAACTCCGATTCTTTTCACATTCCGTACTTCCAAAGAAGGCGGCGAAAAAGCAATCGAAGCTGACGCATATGCAGAGCTGAACAAGAAAGCAGCAGCAACAGGACTGGTTGACCTTGTGGATGTAGAAGCATTTACAGGGGACGAAGTTGTAAAAGATATCATCGAAGGCGCGCATGCACACGGCGTAAAAGTCGTTGCATCCAACCATGACTTCGATAAGACACCGGACAAAGACGATATCGTAGGACGCCTTGTGAAAATGCAGGAACTCGGCGCAGATATCCCGAAAATTGCAGTAATGCCACAGTGCAAAAAGGATGTACTTACACTTCTTGAAGCAACACGTGAAATGGCAGAAGAACATGCAGACCGTCCGATCATTACAATGTCTATGGCAGGTACCGGACTGATCAGTCGTCTGTGCGGTGAAGTATTCGGTTCAGCACTGACATTTGGAGCAGTTGGAAAAGTATCCGCTCCGGGACAGATGGGAATTGAAGATTTGACAACAGTTCTTGGCCTGCTTCATAAGAGTCTGTAAGGATCAGGATTTATAAAACAGCATTCGAATTATTACTGGGAGGAGAGAAAATGACAGGGATGAACAACAGAGAGACATTTCTGAAGACAGAGCCGGAGATGGATATCACGCAGTTTGCAAAGACCGAACTGGATCTTGTCTATGCAGATGAGTCACCGAACCAGATTCTGGATGTTTTTTATCCGGAAGACGGAGAAGGCCCATATCCGCTGGTGATCGTATTCCATGGTGGAGCTTTTGCGGCGGGACACAAGAGGACACATTACATTAAGTCAATGTGTCTGCCTGTGACACAGGGATACGCAGTTGCAACGGTAGAGTATCGTCTTTTACAGGAAGCAAAATGGCCGGCACAGCTAATCGACGGAAAAGCAGCAATCCGCTATCTGCGTGCCAATGCAGAGAAACTGAATTTAGACCCGGATCGGTTTGCAGTATGGGGAAATTCAGCAGGCGGTACAGTGACGCAGCTTCTGGCAGTGACAGCAGACGAGGAAGACATGGATGATCTGAATGTCGGAGTAAAAGCATCTTCAAAGATCGACTGTGCCATTGCATGGTATACGATCAGTGAGCTTTGTTCTGCAGAGCAGTTCGGAACAGACATTTATGAAGTGCGTAAGCAGACCGGTGCAGGCAAGGGAATGATGCCGGGTGACGGAGAATCAAATGACTCAATGTTTACGATGCTGCTGGGATATAATCCACTGTATTATCCGGAACGTACAAGTAAGGTAAGCCCGATCAGTCATGTAAAGGAAAGTTGTCCGCCAATGCTGATTCAGCATGGAACAAATGACCTGGTCATCGACTATCATCAGTCTGTCTACATGGCAGAAAAGGTAAAAGCTGTCTGCGGAGAAGACCGCGTGGAGCTGGATCTCTTTGAAAATGAACCGCATGGTTCTCAGGTAATCAAGGCAGATCAGAATATTGAGAAGTGTATCGACTTTCTTGATAAACATTTTTACGAAGGAAAGAACCCATACCGGAAGCCGCTTGGCAAGATTCGGATCGTGGGTGAGAATGAGGACAAATAATTATGGCAACAACAATATCAGTCATCGGATTATTGCTGGCAGCAATCATCTTTGTAGTAGCAATCTGGAAGGGACTTGATGTATTTACATCTACGATTCTGGTTTCATTTATCATTATCCTGACAAGCTGGATGGACTGGTGGACATCACTGAGTTCTTATGCAGAGGGGTATGTAGGATTTATTCAGAACAATGTATTTGTACTTGTAATCGGAGCAGTGTTTGGGGAACTGATGGCAGCATCAGGTTGTGCTGAATCCATTGCAAATGTAGTTACAGAAAAAATGGGTGCAAAACGAGTTATCCTGTCTATCGCACTGATCACAACGGTATTCGTATATGTGGGAGTATCAGGATTTGTAGTACTTTTCGTACTGGCACCGATCGCAACGATCATGATGAAGCAGGCAGGATACCCATACCGTATGATTCCGGGAATCATCTTTATCGGAGCAACCTGCTCAGCAATGATCCCGTATGCCATCAATATTACAAACATCATGCCGGCACAGTATCTCGGAACTTCCATGGGATCAGCACCGATCCTTGGATGGGTCGCTTTCGTGGTATCTTTTGCAGTGGGATATTTTTACATGGTTCATGCAGCAAAAAAAGCAGCGATCAAAGAGGGAACAGCAATCGATGAATCCCAGCCGGTTAAGATCCAGCCGACAAGAGATGATCTTCCGTCTTTCTGGGTAGCACTGATCCCGTTTATCCTGGTTGTAGTACTGGTACTTGCTCTTTCTAACCTGACTGAAATGAATACAAATGCAATCGTTGTACTGAGTATGTTTGTTGGTTCTGTTGTGATTGTTCTGTTCTGTCATAAACAGGTCGGAAGTGTGGCAAAGATTCTTGAAAAGGGTGTAAATAATGGAATCGGAGCAACTGTAATGGCAGCAGCGATTCTTGGATTTTCAGGCGTACTTCAGTCCTGTCCGGGATTCCAGTCCATTATCAACTTTGTAATGGGTCTGAAGATGAACCCGTATCTGACAGAGTTCTTCGGACTGAATATCCTTGCCGGTATCCTTGGAAGCGGAACCTCTTCCATCGCCATGTTCTTTGAACATTTGTCAGACGGTCTGCTTGCAAAGGGTGCAAGTGCAGGAGCACTTCACAGACTGGCACCGGCATGTGCAACCGGTATGAATACACTGCCAAATGCAGGTGGAATGGTTGCACAGCTCCGCTGGATGAAACTGTCACTGGCAGAAAGTTACTGGTATGTATTTATGACATCCGTACTTGCTCCAATGATCGGTTCACTGGCAGCAGTAATTGTAGCTATGATCATCTATTAATGGATTTATAAGATGCCAGGGTTGTGGGAGTGCGTAGCACGGAG
>ENA-OPAA01001273-OPAA01001273.1-human-gut-metagenome-genome-assembly--contig:-NODE-1273-length-14796-cov-3.892952_pt1 | contig 14796 bp, 13 predicted proteins | sample MGYA00241049_ERZ501414 | MGnify/ENA primary metagenome ERZ501414 (study PRJEB25962, sample SAMEA2042520) | human gut metagenome | biome: human gut; feature: human-associated habitat; material: faeces... | reverse complement strand
ATACTATAATAGTCACTAATAAAGATTCTAACAATTTGAGTGTAATAAAATTTAATAAAAAAGGAACTAAAATAATAAAAAGTTTTAAATTAAAAAAACCAGTATGTATTGTGAGATGAAGAAAGATGGAAACAAAAATAATATTAGTAAGACATGCAGAATGTGAAGGCAATGTTCAAAATAGATTATCAGGTATAACTAATTTTGAATTAACATATAATGGAAAGAAACAAACTAAGATTGTTGCTGAAAGATTAAAAGAACAAAAAATTGACAAAGTATATTCAAGTCCACTAAATAGGGCATTACAAACAGCACAAGAAATTTCAAAATATGCATATGAAAAAAGAGTTATAGTTGAAAATAATTTAATTGAAATTAACTATGGCAAATGTGATGGAATGCAATGGAATGAAATAGATAGCAAATATCCAAATGTAAAAAAGATGTGGAAGGAAATAAAAAATTATCCAAATGGAATGCCTGAACAAGAAGAATATATAAATGTTCAAAAAAGAATGGTAAAAACAATAAATGAAATTATTGATAAAAATATTGGTAAAAAAATTTGCATTGTCTCTCATGGAATAGCAATTCAAGCTTTTTTATGTTATTTTTATCATAAAGAAATAACAGAAGCAAATTCATTACCACAATTAAGAAATGCGGAATTTATTGAATTAATAATAAAAAAGTAAATAAGTAGTTTATAACTACTTATTAAAAATAATTTTAAGAAAATTTATTTTTATCTTTACATGTACATTGTATACATGATACAATATGCATATAGAGAAGATAAATTTTCGCGGAGGCGATTTAAATGCGTATAGAACATGATTTTTTAGGTGAACTTGAAGTTCCTGATAATGCTTATTATGGTGTACAAAGTCTTAGAGGTTCTCATAATTTTAATATCACTGGACAAAAACTAGATTCCGATTTTATCATTGCACTTGCTATGGTAAAAAAAGCTGCAGCTATGGCAAATTTAAAAACAGCTCGTCTTGACAGTAAAATTGCAAAAGCTTTAATAGCAGCTGCTGATGAAATTATTGATGGAAAATTACATGATAATTTTATTGTTGACCCTATCCAAGGTGGTGCTGGTACTTCCATCAATATGAATATGAATGAAGTACTTTGTAATCGTGCTTTAGAAATTATTGGAGAGAAAAAAGGACGCTATGATATTATTTCTCCAAATAATCATGCTAATATGGCTCAATCTACAAATGATGCATTCCCTACAGCTATAAAATTATGTATTATTTTAAAATCTCGTAAATTAAAAATTGCTTTAAAACGTTTATCTTGGGAATTAGAACACAAAGCTCAAGAATTTAAAGATGTTCTCAAAATGGGTAGAACACATCTTCAAGATGCTGTACCTATTACTTTAGGGCAGGAAATGTCTGCTTATGCTTCCGGTGTAAATCGCGGTTTACGTCGCATTGAACATGCTTTAATCAATTTACACTATATCAACATGGGCGGAACAGCTATCGGCACTGGATTAAATGCTGAACCTAATTACATTCCTGAAGTTGCTAAAATTTTATCTGTATTAGCTGAAGAAGATTTCCATGTAGCTGAAAATTTAATTGATGCTACTAATAATACAGATGGATTTGCTGATATGTCTTCTGCTTTAAAAAATACAGCACTTATGCTCATAAAAATGGCAAATGATTTCCGTTTAATGGCTTCTGGCCCTCGTTGCGGTTTAAATGAATTAAAATTACCAGCTCGTCAACCAGGTTCTTCCATCATGCCAGGAAAAGTAAATCCTGTTATCGCTGAAGTTTTAAATCAGACTTGCTACCAGATCATTGGCAATGATACTGCTATCTGCCTTGCTGTTGAAAATGGTCAATTTGAATTAAATGTTATGGAACCTGTAATTGCATTTAACATCTTTAATTCCTTAAAATATATGACAAATGCTGTTAATACTTTTGTTGATAATCTCTTAATCGATTTAGAAGCTAATAAAGAACAATGCTATACTTGGCTCAACCATAGTGTTGGTACAATCACAGCATTACTTCCTCATATTGGCTATGAAAATGCTTCTATGATCGCTAAAGAAGCTTATCAAACTAATAAACCTGTACGTGAAATCATCTTAAGTAAAAATCTATTAACTGAAGAAGAATTAGATATTATCTTATCTCCAAGTGAAATGACTCGTCCTGGTATCGCTGGTGATAAATTATTAAAAGAAAATCTTCAAAAAAGAGCTTAATATAAAAATTACCCCTAGTAATAAAATTTACTAGGGGTTTATTTTATTTTGTATTTATTTTTGCCATTAATGATGGTAATTCTTTAATATCATTGATTGTATAAGCTGGATTTTCTACTTTGCCAAAGCCATAACTTGCAAAAATCATAGGAATATTTGCTATTTCACAAGCTTCAAAATCGCCTTGTGTATCTCCTACATAAATAGCTTCATCTATATTATTTTTTTTCATCAATAATTTAATAGTTTCGCCCTTATGCAAGCCTGTATCACCATAACATAAATGATCTTTTACTTTATCTGTCATATTTGCATATCTCAAAGTTGTTTCGATATAGCCTACCTGACAATTACTTACGACATATAAATTATAATCTTTTGCTAATTCGTTTAAAGTATCAATAACACCATCATAAAAAACGCCTGAATGTTTTTCTAAATAAGCATCTTCATAATCATAACAAGCCTGACAAACTTCAGCACGTTTTTCATCATCTAAAGTAGGCAACATAAGTCTGCCAATTTCATCCATAGTTTTACCGAATAATTTTTTTAATTTATCGCCATCTAAATTTGCTTTAATTCCTGCTTTTTCCCAAATAGCTTCATTCCAACTTTCAGCTACTACATCAGTAGAATCCCACAAAGTACCATCAATATCAAAAATAATATTTTTCATAGAAATCTCCTTATTATAAAAGTATTTATTTCCATTTTAAGAAAAATCTTAAAATTAATCAACAATAATTTATCTAAAAAAGAAGACTTTTATTTTAATTATAAACACGAATAGATAATAAAAAACATACTATTTACAACTATACAATCATAAAATCATCTTTATAAAAATAGTATTGACAAAAAAAGATTTTATGTTTATAGTATTAGACAAAGACAAATGCAATGAACAGGAAAAGTATATTTGTGAAGTTTTCAGAGAGTTATGGTTTGGTGTGACATAATAATATAGCAAATAGAAATACACCTGTGAGCTACTGGCTGAACATTTATTTAGTAGGCTTAGTCGGAATGCCACCGTTATCATAGGCTAGGGTATGTTAGTATCTGAATAAAGTGGCTTGCTAATAGCAAGAAGGGTGGTACCACGGGTTAATTACAGCTCGTCCCTATTTTAGGGACGAGCTTTTTTGCATTTATTTTTAAATAATAAAACTACTCAATTACTTAGGAATTTAGGAGGAATATATATTATGATTATCGTTATGAAACCAGAAGCTACAACTGCTGAATTAGAGGCTGTAAAAAATAAAATCACTGATGCAGGTTTAAATTTTCACCTTTCTCAAGGTTCTTCTCGTACTATCGTAGGTGTTATTGGTGATAAGAAAAAAATTGCTACACTACAAATGAATAGTTTCGGTGGTGTAGAAAAAACTGTTTCCATCACTGAAAAATATAAATTAGTAAGCCGTGATTTTAAAAAAGAGGATAGCATTATTGATGTAAATGGTGTTAAAATTGGTGGTGGTCATCTCGCTATCATGTCTGGCCCTTGTGCTGTTGAAAGCAAAGAACAATTACTTGAAGCTGCTAAAGCTGTAAAAGCTTGTGGCGCACAATTTTTACGCGGTGGCGCATTTAAACCTCGTACTTCTCCATATGATTTCCAAGGATTAGCTGAAGAAGGTTTAAAAATGCTTCGTGAAGTAGCTGATGAAGTAGGTCTTAATGTTGTAACTGAAATCGTAAATATCAACGATTTAGATATGATTTGCAAATATGCTGATATGCTTCAAATCGGTGCTCGCAATATGCAAAACTTCCAATTATTAAAAGAAGTAGGTCATACAAATAAACCTGTACTTTTAAAACGCGGTCTTAGTGCTACAATCAGTGAATGGTTAAATGCTGCAGAATACATCGCTAGCGGTGGTAATTACAATATCGTACTTTGCGAACGTGGTATTAGAACATATGAAACATTCACTCGTAATACTTTAGATTTAAGTGCTGTAGCTGCTGTTAAAGAATTATCTCATTTGCCTATCATCGTAGACCCAAGTCATGGTACTGGTCGTTGGCAAATGGTTCGCCCTATGGCTCGTGCTGCTATTGCTGCTGGTGCTGATGGCTTAATGATTGAAGTACATCCACATCCTGAAGTAGCTCTAAGCGATGGCGACCAATCACTTAAACCAGATAATTTTGCAGTTGTTATGCAGGAAGTTCGTCAGATTGCACAAATGATGGGGAAAACATTATGAATACAGAAAAAACACCAAAATTACATTTAGCCATTTTAGGTGTAGGTCTTATCGGTGGTGCTTTCGGTATGGCACTAAAAGATAAATTACAAGATGATATCTTCATCACTGGTAATACTCGCACTGAAAAATCTTTACATGAAGCAAAAGCTTTAAAGGCAATTGATGAAGGTTTTTTAGACCCAATAGAATGTGTACAAGGTGCTGATATTATTTACCTCAGCACTCCTGTATTACAAATTGTACCTTTAGTAAAAAAAATATTACCACATTTAAAACCAGGTGCAATTTTAACAGATGCAGGCAGTACAAAATCTTTCATTGCCAAACAAATCATGGATTTACTTCCTGAAAATATTTATTATGTAGCTGGTCATCCTATGACAGGACGTGAAAAAAGCGGTGTAACATCTGCCCATAAAGATTTATTTAATAATAAATGTTATGTAATCGTCAAAGATACAGGTGCTCCAGCCAAAGTAGTTGAAAAAATCGTCAATCTAATAAAATTAACTAATGCTAATATTACAACTCTAACTTTAGAAGAACATGACAGATGTGCTTCTATCATCAGTCATATTCCTCATATTACAGCAGCTGCACTAGTTAATCTTTTAGATAAAAACCCTAACGATTTAGAATCTTGCATCACTCTTGCTGGTGGTGGATTTAAAGATACTACGCGCATTGCTTCCTCTAATGCTGATATGTGGGCAGATATATGTATCTCTAACAGTGAGCCTATTATCGAACATCTATCACAACTTCAATCACTACTAAGCGGAGTAATCACTTCTATTGCCAAAAAAGACCGCCAAGCCATTCATGATTATTTTGTTGAATCAAAAACAAGACGCGATATGATACTAGAAGAAACAAAGGACAAATATGATTTAATTTAGGTGAAAAATGCAACACAAAGCTTATAGTTTTCTAATTATCGCTTGTCTTCTATGGGGATTTCAACCTGTTACTATAAAAATAGTAACGCAAGAAATGAATATCTTAACGATAATTCCTCTTAGATTTCTTATTGTCAGTATAATCTTATTCATCATCATGAAAATAACAAATGAAAAAAATTTTTTACCACCCCAAAAATGTCTATTAACTTTATGTTTAATGGGCTTTTTTGGTATTACAGTAAGTAATGGTATTCAATTCACAGGACTACAATATTCCTCTGTTGGTAATATGACATTAATCAGTACCACAGCTCCTGTCATCACTGTTATTTTAGCTAGAATTTTTCTCAATGAACGCTTAAATTTAATTCAAATAATAGGTATAATAATTTCTTTTTTTGGTACCTTATACCTATTGAGTGGAGGTACGCTTTCCACATTTACCCAAATGAATTTTAACAAAGGAGATATTTATTTCTTCATCGGTGAAGTAGCTTGGGTCATATATATTTTACTTAGTATTCCTATACTCAAAAAAATATCAGTATTATCAGCCACTGCTTGGTCTGGATTATTCGGCTCTATTTTGACAGCACTATTTGCCCACTATAGTGTAGGCTTACAAATAGTGCCATTATCCACTCTTGGTATTTATTCATTCTTATTTATCATTTTAGGTGGCGGTATAACTGCTATGATTTGCTGGAATTTAGGCACTAAAAAAGTAGGTGCTAGTAATTCTGCTATATTTTTAAATCTATTGCCTGTAATTGGTATTATCTCTGCATATTTTACATTGAATGAACCGATTACCATGCAAAAAATTATAAGTGGTATTTTTATTATATTTGGCGTATATGTAACGACTCATAGTCATAAATTTGTAAAAAATGCTCATTAAAAAAGACGATATCAAGATGATTTTTCATCAAGATATCGTCTTTTTTTATTTAGATTTTATTAAATACCTTTAAATTCAAAGGAGAAGTGTTTATCTTCATTTTTTGTGATATATTCATCAAGAGTAGGTGCACCCCAAGAATCATCACCGCCAACACCGTACATACCAGCAGAAGCTCTGAGAATTGTATGATGTGGTCTAGCTAAATCATAATGATGTCTAGCATTTTCAATTTCATGTGGATTGTATGGAAGAGCAGAAGCTTCAAATGGAGTTGCAGAAGAAATTCTAACACCTCTACCGCGTCTATCTGTTACTTCAAACCAACGAACATCACAATGATTTCCACATTCTTGTGGTACTAAATATGGCTGAATTTCATCTTGTGTTGTAGTAGTGAAGATGCCTAATTTGCCACCTTCTTTACGGTCAATATAATTATCACATGGACCTAAACCATAGTATTTGATTTGGTCATAATCAACTGGAAGTGTAAAGAGCATACCAAAATCAGGAATAGCAGGAAGACCTTCTACTTTTTTGTAATCCATATCAACTTTAACAACGCCATCACCTGTAACAGTATAAGTTACTACTACATGAGCTACTGGTCTTGTTGCAAGTTCATAAGTGTATTTTACAGTTGCAGATTCATTACCATTTTCAGATACTTGCATATCTACGCATTTAGTGTACATACTTGCTAATTTCCATTGAGCTGTATCAAATGGCATACCACAACCATTATCATTGTCGATAGGTGCTCTCCAGAAATTCATTTTAGGGAATTCTTCAATGAGTTCTACGCCATTATATTTATAAGAAGTAAGCATTTTTCTATCAGCAGAGAACATAACGCTGAAGCCTTCGCCTTTTACGCCAATATTGAAATCGGATTTAATGACTTTAATTGGAGCTACTGCTTTTTTATCTGCTTTGCCTTCTTTTGTGAATACATATTGACCGAAAGCTACTTCATGGCCACAATTTGCCCAAATAGTTGCTTGTTTCAATACTAAAGAAGCTGTAACTACATATTCACCTGCGCCAAATGTAGGTAATGTATAAGCCACTTCACCTGTTTGACCTGCATTGATATCAGCAGTTAATTTTTTCTGCCAAACATTTTTACCATTTTTAGCTAAAGCAATAATTAAATCATAATCACTTGTATTTGTAAATAAAGATTTATTGATGATTTTTACACCAGTTTCACTTGGAACGAGTGTGAAGTTTTGATAATTGAATTTAACTTCTTGTAATTTAGAAGTTGGTGCATGGTCTGCAAATACGATACCATTACCAGAGAAGTTATAATCGCATGGTCTATCGCCAAAATCGCCACCATAATTCATTACATCATTGCCATATAAATCTCTAGTCCAAATAGCTTGGTCTGCAAAGTCCCAAATAAATCCGCCTTGATATAATGGTTCTTCATCAGTTAAATCAGTGTATTTATGCATACCACCATTACTGTTACCCATAGAATGAGTATATTCACAACAAATAAATGGTTTTTCTCTATATTTAGATAAGAATTCTTTTATCTGTGCTACTTTTGTGTACATCTGACTTTCCATGTCGCTTGTGCCATCATAACGACGTTCATCAGGCATAGCCAATACCATTTTTCCACTTGCTTCATTAACACGGTCCCAGCAAATGCTTTCATAATGAACTAAGCGAGATGGGTCAGCTTTACGGAAGTATTCAGACATATCATAGATATTTTTACCACCATAAGATTCATTACCACAAGACCAAATAATGATACTAGCATGGTTTTTATCGCGTTCAAGCATGGATTTTGCTCTATCCAATACTGCTTCATGCCAATGTGGATGATCATTTGGTACAGTGTTTTTATCACAGCGTACGCTTCCACGAATTTGCCAAGAACCATGTGTTTCCATATTTGTTTCATCAATTACATAGAAACCATAGATATCGCAAAGTTCATATAATTTACTGTTATTTGGATAGTGAGATGTTCTGATAGCATTGATATTATTTAATTTCATAATATCTAAATCATGAGCGATTTTACTTTCAGGAATAGCACGACCATAGTAACAATCGAATTCATGGCGGTTAACACCTTTAAATACAATGCGTTTACCATTGATTTTCATGATATTGCCGTCCATTTTAAATTCTCTAAAACCAATGTTTTGTGGAATGATTTCTACTACATTATCATTTTCATCTTTTACAGTGAAAGTAGCTTTATAAAGATTTGGATATTCTGCGCTCCAAAGTTTTACGTTTTCAACATCTGCTGTAAATACGCTTGTAGCACCTGTAATTTCTTGAACTGTATCAATTACTACATTTTCTTCATTATCTACTAATTTAACTGCTAATTTTTTAGCATTTTCATTATTCCATTTGAAATCAATAGATAATTTACCATCTTTATAATCATTGCAAGGAGTTGCATGAATGAATAAATCATCAACATGAACTTGTGGTTTTGTATAAAGATATACATCGCGATAAATACCGCTAAAGCGCCAGAAATCTTGGTCTTCAAGCCAGCTAGCTGAGCTGAAACGATAAACCTGTACTGCTAATTTATTTTCGCCTTCAACGAGATAAGGTGTTAAATCAAATTCTGATGGTGTACAGCTATCTTCACTATAGCCTACAAATTTGCCATTGAGCCATAAAGCCATTGCACTATCTACACCCTGGAAAGATACAAATACTTCATTCCAGCCTTGTGGCACTGTAAAATATTTTACATAAGATGCGATTGGATTATTTTCTGTAGGAATTTCACCTTCGTTTAATTCTTCATGACCGTCCCAAGGATAAGCTACATTTGTATATTGAGGTTTGCCGTAACCTTCCATTTGAATATGTGCTGGAACACGAATTGTATCCCAAATTTTACAGTTATAATCTGCTTTTTCAAAACCTTCAATACGAGATGCTAAATTTTTTGCATAAGAAAAATACCATAATCCATTTAAAGATTGACGCATGGACATTTCTTCATTGAGCATTTCTTCTTCATTAGCATAATAATGATGGTCGCTATGTGCAGGTAGACGATTATCTGCAAAATATGTTGAGTCTGCCAATTTGCTTATATCAAAAATCTTTTCTTCCATAAATAACACCTCATTTTTATTTTCGAAAAATATTTTTATCTCTTTTTATTTCTCTGTGTCACCTTCCACACTTCTGTTTCAGTATTTCAATCTTACCACTTTCCTTCTCTTGGAAAGCGAGTGCAAAGGTATAGGATTTAACAATACAAGCCAAACATATCTATCATTTTCTTTTAATAAAAATGAAACTTTTTTGTAACTTACTGATTCATAAAAGCATTTCGCATGAACAATTTTGAAGAAAGGAAAAAGAGAGAAAATAACTATACATTATATATATACGTGCGCGAGAAAAGCACAAAGAAAGAGAATAAAAACATTTTATAAGCATGCCGGATTGGGTGGTGGCGGTTCTGTCAGTATAGTCGCCGCATCAAAGCAGGGACATTGTTTCACCCACTCTTCCGGCTCTATCTCCCCGTTATGGTTCAGGTCGGGGCTCAGGTCGCGGTGACCGCAAAGCCGGGAACCGGGATAATCCTTCAGCAGCAGCAACACAAGCACACGCAGGGAGTGCTTTTGGAAAAGGGTGCGTGTATCGGCAGGGCGACCGCACTCGTCAAGACCGCCTTCGTAGCAGACACCGATGCTACCTGCATTCCACCCCCGGACATGGGCACCAGGCAGGGACAAGGGACGCAGGGACTTGATGTCACCGTTCTTGCGGATATAAAAATGATAACCTGCGCCGGAGAAGCCCCGGCGCAGGTGGTCTGTCGTCAAGTCGTGCTCCGTATAGCAGCGGTCGCAGCGGGTGGCGGAACAATGGACGACGATAAGATTGATGAATCTCATGAGAATTAAAAATTAGAAATTAAAAATTAAAAGTGAAGGAAACCCGCTACACTGTCATGGCATGGGCGCTCAGGGCACCAATAAGCGCGGAGGCTACAGCGATTATCACTTTCAGAATCTTATCCCAAACGGATGATTTTGTACTCATAAAATTAAGGATTAATGGTTAAGGATTAGTGATTAAGGATTAATGGCTAATGATTAATGGTTAATCATTAGGGATTGATTAGCGATAAACGATTTGCTTGTGTTCATTAACCCTTAATCACTAACCATTAATCATTCCTTTTTTATCCCAGCGGATTTTCGCCCTGGTCGCCGTCGTCGCCGGAGCCGCCTCCGGAACCACCGCCTTGATTGCCGCCGCCGGAGCCGCCCTCCTCGGGCTTGTCGAGCACAAAGCCCACATTCGCCGGGCTACGGGTCACGGCGGTACTGCCGTTCACCAGCTTCAACTCCTTGTCGGGGATAAAGCGGATATTCACCTTCGAGATATTGCGTACCGTACATTTGTCCGAGGCCTCCATGCCGGGACAGCGGAACGTCATGTGGAAAGTGCCCAGCTGGTTCAGCTTCACCTTGTCGCCGTTGGCAAGGTTGCCTTGAATCTCCTCCACCAGGGCTTCGATGACGTGCTTCACGTCGCCCTTCGTCATGGCACAGTTTTTCTGAATGGAGGCGGCAAGGACATCGATGTCCACGGTGCCGCAAGTCTTGGGTTTCTGACGGAGATAGTACAACATGGGCGAAGCCGGGTTGCTTACGATTTTACGGCGCTGGAAGCGCTCTACAATTACATCCATAAATTTGAAAAGTTAAGGTTTAAGTTAAGAAAAATGAGTTATAAGAGAGAAGTGGGTAAGGGAAGGGATAGGGCGCCCGAATCAATGATTATTCCTTTTCTTAAGCACATTACAAAGATACAACATTAAGAAGCGGAAGTCAAGTGTTTTGCCATTTTTTTTACTACAAAAAACACGGAGACACAGAGTTTTTCAAGCAATAAGAAAAATCTCCGTGTCTTTGTGTCTCTGCATTCTATAAATTTCCATCCATCACTTTGCATTCCTCGTCAGCCACTCCAATGGTGGTATGTAGTCCACCAGTTTTGTCATGCTTTGGTTATGATGGAAATAGACTTCACCGGTTTTGCCATTACGGTGCTTGGCTATGATGACGATACCCAGGCCATCGGTGGGATAAGTACTCTTCTTATCGACGGTCTTGCCGTAGAGGGCAGGGCGGCAAAGCAGCATTACCATATCCGCATCCTGCTCTATGGCGCCGCTCTCGCGCAGGTTGCTCAGGGTGGGGCGATGGTCTATGGTACCGTCGCTCGCCCGGTTCAGCTGGCTCAGCAGCAGTACGGGGATATCCAGCTCCTTGGCCAGCAGCTTTGCCTTGCGGCTTGCCTGCGCCACTTCCTGCTCGCGGTTACGGTTTTTCTGGTCACTCCTCATGTCACATAGTTGCAGATAGTCCACAATCACCATGTCACAGCGATTCTTGCTCTTCAGCAGGCGGGCGGAAGAACGCACGCGGTCCATGCTCGTCATCGGATGGTCGTCTATCAGTATGGGCAACCGCGACAACTCGGCAGACGCCTCATGCACCTGCCTCACCTCGCCGGGTGTGAGCTGACCGCTACGCAGGTGTTGCGGGTCTACCCCCTCCGTAGCTGCAAGCAGCCAGCGGTCGCCCAGGCGCTCGCCTTGCATTTCGAGGCTGAAGACCACCACATGACGCCCCGCCATGGCAGCGGCACGGGCCAGGTGGAGGGCAAAGGCCGTCTTCCCCACCGACGGACGGGCAGCAAGGATGTTCAAGTCGCCGCGCTGCCAGCCCGCCGTAACGTGGTCCAGAGCATCAAAACCCGTAGGGATACCCGTAATGCCGTTGCATCCGTGCTCCATACGCTGCTCCACCTCGGCCAGCGTGTCGTCCATCAGCCGGTCTATGGAGCGAAGGTGGTCGGCTACGCCGCTCTCGTCCTCCAGCCCCTCCAGCAGTCGATGGGCTTCCACCAGGATGTCGTCAATATCCATCGACTCGTCGGCACTGAACGCCAGCAGTTGCTGGAATCCCGTACGCATGATACGCCGCGTGTGCAATTGCCTAAGGATGAGCGCATGATACTCCAGATGAGCACTGGAGCTGACCTTCGAGCTGATGCGTAACAGTTCGTAAGGCCCGCCCACGGCATCGAGTTTGCCACGGGCTGCCAGTTCGTTCTTCAGCGTGATGGTATCTATGGACTTTGCGCTGCGATACATCGATTGCAGGGCGGCAAAAATTTCCAGATTCTTCTCCTCGTAGAACATCTCGGGACGAAGTTTGTCCGCCACCAGAGGCATGGCAGCGCGCTCTATCATGCAGGCACCGATGACAGCTTCTTCGAGGTCACTGTCGTGGGAAAAAGTAGTTTCAGTCATCATATTCATTTTCAAAAGATTTGTCCGCCAGATAGGTGGCGGCTTGTTTACAATATTTTTGGTTGTTCAGATGGTCGTAATATTCGTCGATGTTGTCCAGTGCCCGCTGTTTCTCGCCTGCCGTCAATTTTTTCCATTCGCGACGGGCCCGGCCGATGTTTACCTTGGGATGCTCGGTGATGTCATGAAACTTTTCCCAGAAGATGCAGAAGTCCTCTCCCACCCCAGCCACCGGCGCTGCCTTCTTCTTCCGCGGGGCTGCTTTAGGACGGGCATTGCCAGTAAGGAAATCATAATCGGGGATACGGATGTGCATCACGTAGGGGTTGGCCACCCGCTCCACGATGCCGGCGTCGAACATCTTGTTGAAGAAGTAGCGCGTACGGTTGCGGGGCCACCCCAATATCTCCATCCAGCGGGCCAGGGAAAGTACGGACTCGCCACGTACACAGTCGAAAAGGTGTCCCCTGACGTTGCAGGTCACCGTGCTGTAGTTGACGTGTGTCAGCACAAAGACAAAGGCTTCGAAGGCATCGGCGGCTTTCTCTCCGGTTTTCATATTCATTTGTTCCTCAAACAAGGCTTTGGGGAAGAGGAGATAGCCTTTCTTCAGCATCTCCGTTGTCATGGGGCTCATTTCTTTTTCCATTTTTGTCTATTCTTAATTCGATAATGCGACAAAGGTAAGGGACCAGCCAGGGGGATACAAATAAGCAGTTAGAATCGGCTAAAAATTAATGAAATACATAAGGTGGCGAGAGAGGGGTTCACCTCATCCTCCACCACCCTATATAATAATATACTAAAATAATCAGAATGTATTAGAAATACATTCTCTATTTCGCATATTTTTTAGAGACCAGAAGATACGGATTTTTCACGGTCATATCCTTCACGTGGTCGGGCATCCCCCAGTAGCTCAGGAGGATGCCTATCTGTACGGGGGTGAGGTGGGCAGTCCTGGCGGTATAGCCCTGGTCCGTCAGATCCTTCAGCAGGCAAGCGTGTTCCGCAATGGAACGGCGCAGGGCCTTTACGGCCGAGCAGGCATACGCGTAGTTTGGGTAATAGGCCACTGCCACATCTGCAATGCGATGGCATCCCTCGAGCAGCCATTCAAAACTTTGTTCTTTTATCATTTTGCATATATTTATTAATAAAACATGTTGCAAAGTTAGAATGGGAGGGAAAACTGGGAAAGTTCGAGTGGCAATAAGAAAACTTGCTCAAGAAAAATGAATGTGTCAAAACGGTTGATGACACACCCTCACTGTCTTATTGATAAAAGCAACACTTTCATACTATAATAGGGAAGCACACATTTTGTGTATTTCATGCAACTTATCGGTCAGCGATTTTTCTTTAAGAGAGACAGCCATATTATATCTCGCCTGCCTATTAACGAGAAGTTCCGCACTAATCCCTAAGGCTGCTTCTACCATAAGAGCGAAGTCACTGGTTACATCTCCCTCTCCCTCTTGAAGTACCCCAGCACCGTGGCCGGTGTAAGACAGCAGCGTTCCACGCTTTTCAGGCGGCTCTGAAAAGTATATCGGGAGCATAGCACAAGGCAGAACCAAGTATAGTTCAAGCTACGGTGCAAGCGGTGCTGAAGGTGGTCGAAAAAACGGGAAACACGGGCAAAGAAGCTAGCGATACGCTCGCGGGGGACAAAACGGGAAGGCTGTGCGGCAGCATTGCGGGAGCGCTTGGCGGTACGTTCCATCTGTGCAAGGGTATACTCCAGTTGCTCGATGTCATTGCGGGTGTTCTCCATGGTTTGTTCCAATTTCTCGCGTCGTACCTGCTGCTTGGCATATCGTTCTTTTCTGTCAGCGATTCGATTTTTGAGGTCTTCTGCGGTGAGGTTTATTCCTTTGTTCTGGATTGATTTCATTATAAACGTCTGTTTTATAGTTGTTTGTCTGTATATAAGTTCACGAAAACACATCATCCGTCTGCACCGAATGCATAATGCATAAAGGGCAAACGGATGATATATCAGGAGCAAATGTACGATGAATATTGCAGATAAAGTTCTTAATGACCATTAAGTCTTGTTATAAAACATGATATTATCTACTGCAAATTTGGAGATTATCAGAAAACACGTACCTTTGCAATGTGTTTTTCATAGTATTAGATTTAAGGTTAACAAAAGATTGGCTGTC
>ENA-OPAA01001250-OPAA01001250.1-human-gut-metagenome-genome-assembly--contig:-NODE-1250-length-14940-cov-3.951025_pt1 | contig 14940 bp, 10 predicted proteins | sample MGYA00241049_ERZ501414 | MGnify/ENA primary metagenome ERZ501414 (study PRJEB25962, sample SAMEA2042520) | human gut metagenome | biome: human gut; feature: human-associated habitat; material: faeces... | reverse complement strand
GGAGAGATACAGGCTGGTCAGCTTGATTTGAAACTGTAAAATCGTATAAGGTTGTCATAGGAAATCTCCTTTGGTTTAGTTGAGACTATTATAGCAAAAAGAGAGATATAAGAAGTATAGCTTTTAGCATTCCCCACAAAAAAACCAAGACTTTCGTCTCGGTTTCATCTAAACTTACTTCACGACATGTCCGTCTTTGTCGAAGGTATAGAGTTTACCATCGATGAGGACAGAGCGGTTTGTGTATTTTTCACCTGTTTTAGGGTCCAAATAGTAGGTGTAGTTATCGACTGTGACAAAGCGTCCTAGGACTTGTTTGCCTTCAGCGTCGAAGTAGAGGACCTTGCCATCAACTTCTTGGAAGCCGGTCACTTTTTCACCTTTGTCATTGTAATAGTAGTTGTCACCTTTATCGTAGACAATGCGATTGCGATAAGCAGGCTCACCCTTGCGGTCAGCAACTACACCATTGTCATCAGCATTATAGGCTCTGTCTCCGATGACAAAACGTCCTGTTTCGAGGTTTCCACTAGCTCGGAAGTAGTAGTCTTTGCCATCGATGGTTTGCCAACCAGTAAGAGCAGCTCCGTCGTTACCATAGTAGCGTGTTGGGTAGTATGGGAAGCGTGGAGAACCTTCATAGTTGTATGATTTTGAAAAGGCGTTACGAGTCATGATACCAGTCAATTGGTCAAATTGGTAAGTTTTACCATTGATTGTGACCTCTGTGCCTTTGGCTTGACGGCCATCTTCGTAGAAATAGTAAGTGACGCCATCAAAGGTCTTCAAGCCAGTGACTTTTTGACCATTTTCATAGAGATAACTTGTGCCGTTACGATCCGTCTGCAATTGGTCAAAGTGGATAGCTTTTTCTTTTGCCGCATCAATACCCTTGGCATCAAAATTAAAGATTACGCCGTGATAAGTAAGGGCCTTGTTAGTTGTTGCAATGGCAACGTTTGTGGTCACTTTTTGGCCATTTGGTGCTGTGAAGGTCATAGGTGTTGAGTCGAAATGGTAGAGGTGTCCATTAAGAATATCCCATTCGTCAAAAGTTGACCATTGTGATTGGCGGACGTTACTATATTTAGAACCAAGAATCTTACCATCATATTGATAAGGACCTTCTTTGATATTACCGTCGGCATCTGTGACATAGACACCTTCAAGTTCATAAGAATTTTCACCAGTACGCTTGAACTCAGGATAGAGACCGTTTGTCAAGAGTTTCCCATCTGGGCTAAAGAGTTGTGAGTTGATAACTCCTGTGTAGAGATTTCCTTTAGGCGTGTCGTCATCAGAATAGTCGCTACCATAATAACGGTTGCCATCAACTTCAAACCAACCTGTCTTGAAGGCACCGTCATTGCCAGCGTAGTAGATGTTTTCAGAGAAAGCACCGTAACGACCAGTAGATTTATCATTGTAGAAGGCATTACGAAGGACAGCACCAGTGTCTTTGTTGGCAAAGTAGTAGTTATCACCTAGATTGAAAATCTTTCCTCGGACTTGTTGTCCCTTATCGTTGAAGTAGTAGAGGTCCTTGTTAATAGTTTGGAAACCAGTGACCTTTTTGCCATTAGCATCGTAGTAGTACCATTCTTGATCAGTACCTTTAACAAATTGATTTCGATTTGTGGTTTGGTCAGCTTTAGTAGTCGCCACACCATTGCTATCAAAGTTATAGACCGTACCGTTTAAGGTAAGTGAGCGATTTACCCACTTGTCACCTGTATTTGGATCGAAGTAGTAGGTTTTGCCGTCAATAGTAACCAGTTGTCCCTTGGCTTGGACACCATATTCGTGGAAATAAAGGTTCTGTCCGTTAATGGTTTGGAAACCAGATACGGCTTTACCATCAGCTCCGAAGTAGTACCAAGAGTTATCTCTATTAACGAATTGGTTGGTTACTGGATTTCCATTGTCTTTGTCGAAATAGTAGATATCGTTATCGTAGTAAAGGAAGTCCCCTTTGACTTGTTGACCACTATCATTGAAGTAGTGAAGGCTACCGTCTACTGTTTGAAAGCCATGAAGCGCTTTACCATCTTTACCAAAGTAATACCAATTCCCTTTATCGTCAGAAACATAACGGTTGGTTACCATAATACCAGTCTTAGGGTCAAAGTAATACTGTTGTCCGTTCAGGTTTTGAACGCTTGTCTTGTAGTCAGCTTGGCTACGGTCTAGAAATTCGGTGCGGAAACCAAATGGGGCTGAGAAGCCTTTAGTTGCCTTGTAATTGTCGAAGTAGTACCAGTTGCCCGACTTATCTGAGACAAAGACAGAATCAGGTTGATTACCAGTAGCATCAAAGTAGTAAAGATTGCCATTCTCAGTGATGAAGTCATCTTTGACCATCTTGCCATCTTTGTCAAAGTAGTAATAACCAAAGTATTTATGGTTTGCATAATCAAGATATTGGCGACCTGTTACACGACGTCCATTGTCTTTATCGAAATAGTAGCTATCACCATTAATAGTGACGATTTCGTTTTTAGCTTGTCGACCATCTTCGTGGAAGTAGAGGTTAAAGCCATCGATGTTCTGAGCACCAGTGACGGGTTTCCCATCTTTGCCGAGGTAATACCAGTTGTGGTTGTTGTCTTCAATAAACTGGTTACGTTTGTTCGTTTCAGGGAGAACTGCTGTCAAACGACCTTGGGCATCAGCATTGTAGGCTTGACCATCGATGTTGATAGAAGTATTGGTTACCTTACGTCCATTGGGTTTGTCATAGTAGAAAGATTGTCCATTTTCAGTGATAATCTCACCTTTTGCCTGTTTGCCATCCTCGTGGAAATAAAGGTCGAAATGGTCAACGTTTTGGGCACCAGTCAAATTTTTCCCATCTTTTAGATAGTACCAGTTGCCCTCAGCATCGCTCTTGAATTGACCGCCAGAAACGACAGCAGTTTCAACAGATTCTGGTGCTTGACTGTTTACTTCAGTGACTGTGCTAGCTGTTTCTGAAGTTGAAGTAGCAGTTCTCGTTTCGCCACTAGACAAATTGTAAGTGCTGCTTGCTTGGTCTTCTTTAAGGGCTGGCTGCTTATCAGTTGTATCAGTTGCACTATTGGTTGCGACTTGATCAGCTTTTGTCGTAGCTACAGTTGTTTCTGTGACGACAAGATCAGGATCCTGACTGACGCTTTCAGGCGTGCTAGCTGAGGTAACTTGATTGGCAGCTTGCTCGTCGGCAGAGACACTAACTCCAATCAATGAGGCACCAAGTGCCAAACCAGACACGGCAATGGTAACCCATTGTTTTTTCACTTTATGAAGTTTAAAATGAACTTTATTTTCCATAAAAGTTCCCCTTTTCCTTTTTAATGACCCCATTCTAACATCTTTCATTAGAAGAATCAAACGCATTCATAAGATTTTCATGTTTTTTTCTAAAAATTGAAAATTCTTTCTAGGTAAGGATTTGAGAAACAAAAAAGAATGATAAATGACCACTTTAGCAAGCTTCTTTTAATCGAGATGTATGTAAAATTAAAAAGTAAGCACTGGAAGTCCCCATCTTCAACATAGCATTCACCAATAAAAGTATAAAAATACAGAAAAAGGTCCATTTAGGCCAAGAAATATGGTATAATAGTTCGGTATTTCGCAAAAAATGGAGTATAAAAATGAGTATTTTTCGTAAAAAGGATGTCGGTCTCGCTCAGACTGAGATGAAACGACATCTGACCCTTAGGGATGTGGTCCTGCTGGGAATCGGTGCCATGGTTGGTACAGGAATCTTTACGATTACTGGTACCGCGGCATCGACTCTGGCTGGTCCCGCCCTGATTATTTCGGTCTTGATTTCAGCCGTGTGTGTTGGGATGTCAGCGATTTTCTTTGCTGAGTTTGCCTCACGTTATCCATCAGCCGGTGGTGTTTATGGTTATCTCTATGCTGTCTGGGGGGAGTATCCTGCCTGGATGGGTGGCTGGTTGACCATGATTGTCTTTATGAATGCCGTATCCAGTGTTGCCTCTGGTTGGGGTGCCTACCTCAAGGGGCTACTAGCTAGCTTTGGTCTTAAGTTGCCTCAAGCCATCAGTGGACCTTTTAATCCCAGTCAAGGCACTTACATTGACCTCCTGCCAGTCTTGGTCTTGGTCTTGGTGACGGCTCTTCTTCTCATGAATTCTAAGCAGGCTTTACGTTTGAACTCCCTCTTGGTAGTGCTCAAATTTTCAGCCTTGGCGGTCTTTATCTTAGTGGGGCTCTTCCATTTGAATCCTAGCAACTGGGCAGATTTTGCACCATTTGGCTTTGGGCAAATTTATGGAGGAAAGACAGGAATTATGGCAGGTGCCTCCCTCATGTTCTTTGGATTCCTTGGTTTCGAGTCTATCTCTATGACAGTAGACGAGATTAAAGAACCACAAAAGAACGTTCCTCGAGGTATCGTTCTTGCCTTGATTATCGTGGCTTCACTCTATGCAGTGGTTTCGCTCGTTTTGACAGGAGTGGTTCACTATACCAAGTTGAATGTTGATGATGCTGTGGCTTATGCCCTTCGCTATATCGGTATTTCTTGGGCAGCCAACTACGTCTCTGTCGTTGCTATTATGACCTTGATTACGGTATGTATTTCAATGGCCTATGCCCTTAGCCGTATGGTTTATAGCCTGGCGCGTGATGGTTTCCTTCCTCAAACCTTCCAAAAGGTTTCAAAGACTAATAAGGTTCCACATCATGCGACACTTTTGACAGGCGTTTTGTCAGCTATCTCAGCAGGTATCTTCTCCTTGGCCAATATGGCATCCTTGGTTAACATTGCGACATTGGCTTACTTGGTCCTCTTGGCTATTGCCCTCATTATTCTTCGTAAGGACAAGGGCTTGCCACAGAAGGACGAGTTCAAGGTTCCATTTGTTCCGGTCTTGCCTATTATTTCAATTATCGTCTGTATCTCCTTTATGAGTCAGTACAGTTGGCAGACATGGTTAGCCTTTGGTTTGGCAGTGCTAATCGGTTCAGTTATTTATGCCTTTTACGGTTACAAACATTCTAAGTATTAAGATGAAAACGTTAGGTCAGACGGCCTAGCGTTTTTGCTATAATGAAGGTAAAGGAGACTGTGGGCTAACCTATTGGCGAGAGCTTCATGAGGCTCTCTTTAGCAAATGGTTGCATGAGGTTGGACTACATTTTAGTCAGGACAGTCTAGTTGTGTTGGAAGAATTTAGAGTAGTTTACCCTATAGATTGAAAGTTCCCAATATCTTGGGGACTTTTTTTACTTTAAGGAAAGATTAACCTTTCTTTAAGTCTTGTCTTAGGTTTCTTGTGTTTAATAGAGGCATCTCAAAAGTAAGAAAGAGGTCTAACATATGACATACAAAGATACGAAACAAACACAAGAACGTTACGCCATTAAAAAATCATCAAAATGGAAAACAGCGGGTTCAGTACTAGTAGCGAGCTTAATTTTTGGTAGCTCGGTCGTCTTAAATGAAAATAAGGCTTCAGCCGATGAGACTAACACCGAATCAACACTCTCAACGGTTACGACGGGTGAAACCACTGCCGATTTGATTGAAGAAAGTGTTCAGACGGAAGATTCGTCAAATACTAGTGAGAAAAGTACAGACACTGATACAAGTACTACAACTACGACATCCGACACGGTTTCATCAGCAACAAGTTCAACATCCGACACAACAGAAACATCGTCAAGTAGTGAAACATCTAATCAGTCAAGCACATCTTCAACTTCAGAAGCCAGTTCTTCTGAAACTGCTGCAACAACAAATAATGAAACTTCAGAAACGGCAACAACTACTACAGATGAAAGAAGTGGCACTAGTACAAGCTCCACTGAAGCGACCACTTCAGAGACAGCCTCAGTTCTAACTAACAATGCTTCAGATACTACGTCTGAGACAACAACTGAGTCTAGCAGTGATGATTCAGAAAGCACGACGACCACTATTACCTTTAATGGGACAACTGTGGTAACGAGTAATAGTAGCACAGTAACAGTTGACGGCACTACCGTTACCATTAATCAATCAGGTTCATATACTCTAACAGGTAATGGTTCAAGTTATACTATTATTGTTGCTGGTAGCGTGACGGATCCAGTTACAATCTACTTGGATGATGTGACCTTAACAGATTCGTCAATCACTTCTAATTCTTCAGCAGAATTGACGGTGAATGTTCTTTCAGACAGTTCCATTTCTTCGACCTCTGCTAATGCCATCGAAGCAGCTGGAGCTTTGACCATCACCAGCGGTACTGGAAGTAGCTTGACACTTTCAAGTACTGAAAAGCACGCCATTAAGGCTGATAGTGTAACGGTTGACTCTGTAACGCTTGATTTGACTTCTGAGGCCAAGGATGGCATCAATGCGACGACAGCTGTAACCATTAAAAATGCTACAGTTAACATCACAGCAACTGATGATGGTATTCAAGTCGAAGACGAAACAGATGTGAATAGTGGTGATTTGACAATTACCGACTCAACGGTAACCATTAATGCGACTGATAAAGGTATCACGGTTACGGATGAATTGACCGTTGAAGGCAATTCTAAAGTAACGGTCGTGGCGGGTGACGAAGGTCTTGAAGGACGCTATATCAATTTGACAGGTGGAACTGTTGACATCACTGCTGGAGATGACGGTATTAACGCCACTGAGTGGACGACCAAGGACAGTGCAGACACTTCAAGCCTAACCAACTCGACTTCTGACTTGGAAAATGAAGTTGCCATCAATATTGATGGTGCAACGGTAACTATCTTGGCAGGCGGTGATGGTATCGACAGTAACGGCAATGTGACTGTTAAGAGTGGTTCTCTCTATGTCGCTCAGACAAGTGCAGATAATGCCGCTATCGACTATGATGGAACAGGTGTTATCTCAGGTGGTACCGTATGGGCCATTGGTAACCAAGGAATGGCTCAGGCCTTTACAACAGGTTCAAGCCAATCTTACATTATGGCTAATATCTCAGGAAGTGCAGGGGACACCATTACAGTCACTGATAGCTCTGGAAATGTTGTTGCAACAACGACAGCAACGTCTTCATTTGGAAATGTGGTCTTCAGTACCGAGAGCCTAACTTCGGGTGAAACTTATACCATCACGACCTCAAGTGGTTCAAGTGTCACTGCAACAGCTACTGAAGAAGGGACAAACAACGGTCCTGGTGCTGGTGGAATGGGTGGCTTCCCAGGCGGTGGCTTTGGCAATACCTCAATGACTGATAATTTCGGAGGCTATGGCGGACCGACTAGCTATGGTGGTAGCTCTACCAATACCGGAAGCGTTAACACACCTTGGGGGCAATCAGATTCGACAAGTTCTGAAAATACAACAAGCACAAGTAGTACGACTTCAACAAGTCAGACGTCTAATACAGGACGTCCAACTCCACCAAACTTTGCAAGTCAAACAAGTAACTCAACGTCTCCAAATGTGAGTAGCACAACTTCTACGACAGCAAGTAGCACAAGCCCATCAGCTCAAGGCTCATCAAGGACTAATGCTTCAGACCCTGAAGTAACATCATTGATGTCTGAAGTAGCAGTTGCAAATCAGTCAGCAGAAGTACAGCCCGCACAGGCAAGGACAGATAAGACAAGTAGCACCCAACAACAAAATCAAGAGACTGCTGAGAAGTTGAATAAGATTCCTACTCAAAATCAAACTTCTGAAGCATCAAAAGGTCAGTCAGTCTTAAGTCAAAAGGAAAATGTTAGCTCAGTTGTACAAACTAATTTTGCTCAGAAACAACATACAAGCTCTAAGGCTAATCAGTCTGCTAAAAGTTCACAAAGTAGCCAAGCAAACCAATCAACGTTACCAGATACTGGTGATGTGAGTAGCTTGGGATTAGGTGCATTAGGAGCTGTACTTATGACAACATCATTTGCACTTAAAGGAAGCAAGCATTCTCGTAAGTAATTTCAGTTTAGAAAACATATAAAAAGAAGTTCTCTTGCCAAATGGCTTGAAAACTTCTTTTTTGTCTTATTTTTTAAAGCTATTTTTAAGGCCTTCAACAGCACCTTCAATGCCTTCTTTAACATCTTCGAGACCGTCTTTTGCTTTTGCTACAACTTTTTCAACAGCACCTTCAATTTCAGTCTTTTTGTCGCCAGTCAGTTTACCAGCACCCTCTTTAAGAGCACCTTTAGCTTGATTCAATTTATCTTCGATTCCCATGATAGAACCTCCTTTTTATGATGAGACCATTGTAGACAATATTAAACGGTAATGCAAGTATTTTGTTTAATAAGTGACAACATTAATCTTTCCTTTATCATATTCAGCGATGAAGATATCTGAAATGTTGTCATATCCCATTTTTTGAAGCTCTTCATTTAACCAATCCTCCGTTTTACCAATAGTATCAAGAATTTCTGTTTGAATGACCCCATCAGTAACGATTGGGTATTTCGGATTTTCATCACCCGCACGAACCACAATCAATTGGCCGTTCTGTTCAATAACTGCACGTTTAACCTCTTTAAGTTGAAAAATTCCTTGGGAACGTAATTTTAAAGCGACATCAGAGGCTGAAAGTCCTTTAGAGCGACAAGCTTCAGGATCTAGTTGACCATGTTTGATGATGACAGTTGGTTTACCGTCAATCAAATGTTTGATAAAGAGAATATTGGTAATTAGCCATTTTAGAAGTAAAATCAAAATCGTCCAAATAATCAAAATCACGATATATTGGAGGATTGAAACGGTACTACTATAAATTGTACCACCGAGGATTGCACCAAGAACAAAGTTCTGTACTTGGTCAGTAGCTGAGCTAGGTGCTAGGTTTCCTTTACCTGTTAAATTGATAACAAAGACGAGTGAAATAAGCCCCAAAGCTAGTTTAATTGCAACAGTAAGATAAAAAGATGTCATTTTTTAACCTCCACGAGTTCAACATCAGACTTGTAAAGTTTTATTTGTTCTAGCAAGTAGCTGTCAGGTTCTGAACCTGAGATGGCACGATAGTACTTGTTTCCAACTTTGAGGATAGCGCCATCTGTAGTAGTAGAAGTATTGACATAAACCTTGCTCTTATCAACGTCAAGATTTTTAGACACAACCTCGATAAAGTGAAGAGATGCTCTAAATTGGTCGTTGTTAGATTGATTGCTTTGGAAATTACTGATAGCAATTAGAACCACGGCAACTAAGGTTAAAATAGAAATAATAGAGAGTTCACGAAACTTAGTATCATGGCGTTCTTTGAAGGCTTTAAAAGCAAATACACCGGTCACTAAAATAAGTCCTGCAGTAATGGCAACCATAACCCAGTTTTGTTGGCTAATCTGACTTAGCACATAGTCATAGGAATAGAATTTCATTGAGAGATTTCCTTTCATAATATCAATAACATTATAGGTTAAAAAGTCTTTAAATTCAATCAGTCTATCCGAAAAATGAAGGAATGAGTAGGATTCTTAAAGGAAATTTGCTATTGAAATGACTTGCAGCCATTAAGCCAAAATCTTGTGATTTCTTTAAGGACTTTGTTGATATTTTCACAAATTATGCTTATAATTGAGGTAATCAACAATCAGAACTTGCCTAAATTTTTCGAGAATCAGAAGTCTGGTAACTTAAAGAGATTGGTTATTTTATGTAAGACTTCACTGTTAATCTCTAAGAGAGTCAACACCTTTTCTTGAATTCCAAAAAATGTTAAGGCCTCTCGTTCCTAGAAAAAGGAGTAATTATGTCTGAACCATTATTTTTACAATCTGTTATGCAGGAGAAGATTTGGGGTGGCACGCATTTGCGTGATGTCTTTGGCTACGACATTCCAAGCGACCATGTAGGAGAGTACTGGGCTATTTCCGCACACCCAAATGGTGTTTCTACTATTAAAAATGGTCGCTATGCCGGTCAAACTTTAGATGTTCTTTATGCAGAGCATCGTGAATTGTTTGGAAATCGTCAGGAACCTGTTTTTCCACTTTTAACTAAGATTTTGGATGCCAATGATTGGCTTTCAGTTCAGGTCCATCCAGATGATGCTTATGGACTTGAACATGAAGGTGAACTTGGTAAAACAGAGTGTTGGTATATCATTGCTGCTGAACCAGGTGCTGAAATTATTTATGGCCACAATGCCAAATCAAAAGAAGAACTGCGTCAGCAAATTGAAAGTAAGGATTGGGAAAATCTTTTGACTAAGGTTCCAGTTAAAGCAGGTGATTTCTTCTATGTGCCAAGTGGTACCATGCATGCTATTGGTGCAGGTATCTTAGTTCTTGAAACCCAACAGTCAAGTGACACAACCTACCGTGTGTATGACTTTGACCGTAAGGATGACCAGGGCAACCTGCGTGAGCTCCATCTGGAAAAATCTATCGATGTCCTAAATATTGGTGAACCTGCCAACAGTCGCCCAGTCACAACAAAAGTAGATGACCTCAAATCAACGCTTTTAGTAGCAAGTGATTTCTTCGCCGTTTATAAATGGGAGATTTCAGGTAAGGCTTATTTTGAAAAGACTGCTGATTACAGTTTGTTTAGTGTTCTTGACGGTCAAGGAAGCCTCCTAGTCGATGGTCAAGAATATCCAATTGCTAAAGGCGTTCACTTCATTCTACCTAGCGATGTTCAAGCTTGGGAAATCAAGGGAAATCTTGAACTAATTGTCAGTCACCCATAAACAAAATATCAAACTAGACGAGATAAGAATCTTGTCTAGTTTTTTCGTACAATGATACAGAAAATTTGTAATTTTAAAAACCTTTCCTAATACGTTTCAATGGCTTGAAGTTCCAAACTAATCATGTCATACTAAGTAAGTTGACTAAAATAGTAATAAACAAGTTATCTTTTTTTGAGATGATGTCTTGTTTGTTTTAGATCGGAGAAACTTATGTTAAAAAAAGGAGGCCTTACAGCTTTACTGTTGTTTGGTATGTTCTTTGGAGCGGGAAATCTGACCTTTCCCCCTCAGCTAGGCTTTGAATCTGGAGGTCATTTTTGGCCTGCGATTGCAGGGTTTGTCCTATCAGGTGTCGGTATTGCCATCTTAACGCTGGTTATCGGAACCCTAAATCCAAAGGGATACATTCATGAGATTTCACAAAAAATCTCGCCCAAGTTTGCCCTAGTCTATTTGGCAGTCCTTTATCTGTCCATTGGTCCTTTCTTTGCCATTCCTAGAACGGCAGCAGCAGCCTTTTCGATTGGCTTCTCGCCTTTGATTGGTAGTGGGCATACTAGCCTTTGGCTCTTTGTCTTTACCGTAATCTACTTTGCTCTAGCGCTTTGGATTGCCATGAACCCATCTAAAATTCTAGATAGTATTGGACGTATTTTAACACCAGTCTTTGCTATTATGATTGTTATGGTTATTGTGGCAGGAGCACTTAAATACGGTGGTCACAGTCCTCAGGCTGCTAGTCAGGCCTATCAGGCTTCTGCATTTGGTAAGGGATTCTTGGAAGGCTACAACACCTTGGATGCCTTGGCTTCTGTGGCCTTCAGTGTAGTGGCAGTAGTCACCCTCAACCAATTAGGCTTTAAGTCTAAAAAAGAGTATATTTCTACTATTTGGGTCGTTGGTTTTGTAGTGACGCTTCTCTTTGGTGCTTTGTATTTGGGACTAGCTTTCTTGGGAAATCATTTCCCACTCCAAGTGGCAGGACTACCAAAAGATGCCAATATTGGTGCTAGCGTCTTGTCACAAGCCACACAAGCTATCTTTGGACCAGCTGCTCAGATTTTCCTAGCTATCATGGTGACAGTGACCTGTTTCACAACAACCGCAGGACTTATCGTTGCGACTGGGGAATTCTTCCACAAGGCATTTCCGAAAGTATCATACAAAGCTTACGCCATTATCTTTACCTTGATTGGGTTTGCGATTGCCAACTTGGGACTTAACAATATCATTGCTTTCTCAGTGCCAGTGCTTTTAATTCTCTACCCAATCACCATTACGATTGTCATGATTGTAATTGCCAACAAGTTCGTGGCCTTGTCTAAACCAGGTATGCAGGTTACAGTTGCTGTAGTCACTCTAATTGCCTTGCTCAGCGTTCTTGGTAGCCAGTTCAAGCTTGCAGGACTAAATGCTCTTATTAACTTCCTACCATTGTCAGGAGCATCCTTGCCATGGTTGATACCAGCCATCTTGTGCATCCTCTTGTCTCTCGTCTTACCAGATAAGATTAAGAGCGAAAGCTTCGAAATGGAATAAAAATAAAATCCTATCACATTGTGATGGGATTTTTTCTCCCCCAAGTCACCATAAGTGCGAAATCTTCTCAAAAGCGTTACACTTAAGGCGTGGAGATGAAAGTATCTATTGAAGGGAGTGTTAAAAATGTCAAATCTAAATAATCATACGATTTATCTTGCTGGTGGCTGTTTCTGGGGTGTTGAGGAGTATTTCTCTCGTGTGTCTGGTGTGCTTGATGCGGTTTCGGGTTATGCTAATGGCCGTAGTGAGACGACCCGCTATGAACTCATCGGTCAGACGGGTCACGCTGAAACCGTTCAGGTGACCTATGATGCTAGCAAGGTGTCCTTACGAGAGATTCTGCTTCATTTTTTCCGTATCATCAATCCTCTTAGTAAAAACAAACAGGGCAATGATGTGGGAACTCAGTACCGTACGGGTGTTTACTACACGGATGCAAATGATTTATTGACTATCGAGCAAGTTTTCCAAGAAATGACTGAGCAATACGGTCAGCCTTTGGCGGTTGAGTTGTTGTCAATTGAGCACTTTATTCCTGCTGAGGATTACCATCAAGATTATCTCAAGAAAAATCCGAATGGCTACTGTCATATCAATGTCAATCAGGCAGCTAATCCTGTTATTGATGCTAATGCTTATCACAAGCCGAATCGGGAGGAGCTTAAGGAAAGTTTGAGTCCAGAAGCCTACGCTGTGACTCAGGAGAATGGAACGGAACGGGCCTTTACGAGTCCGCTTTGGAATCAGTTTGAGCCTGGAATTTATGTTGATGTGGCGACTGGTGAGCCACTCTTTTCATCCAAGGACAAGTTTGATTCAGCCTGTGGCTGGCCAAGTTTCTCTAGACCCATTAGTCCAGAGGTAGCCAACTACAAGGAAGACCATTCTCACAATATGGATCGTATTGAGGTCCGTAGTCGTGTGGGAGATTCTCATCTTGGGCATGTCTTTCCAGATGGGCCAAGTGATAGAGGTGGTTTACGCTACTGTATCAATGGGGTAGCAACGCGATTTGTTCCTAAAGCTGACATGGCAAAAGAGGGCTATGCTTACTTGCTTGATCAAGTGGACTGATTAGTCATTTTTAGATAGTTATTACTTAGTAAAAGCTAAAAGAGAGGTTGGTGCCCTTGGTTCTAACCTCTTTTTACATGACAAAAGAAGCTGTGAGATGAAAGCCTTTTAAATCTAACATGATATGTAACCTAACCATTCAGGATAAAAAAGTGACCTTTCATTACATTTTTTTACAATTTTATCCTATTTGTTTTACATATTATATAGAAAAAATAGTACACTATGACAGTGAGAAATCTGACAGTTGTAAACATGTCATTTTACTTAGATTTTGCTAGTCTTGACGTCTGTAAACATTATTGTACTTTGTGTAATAATTAGTCTCCCCAACCTCCCAATATGATTTTATATGTCTTAACTTACCTAAACAAGACTAGCAAAAAATGTTAAAGTGATTCCTTGAAGGGATATGCAATGCTTGTTAGATTTTATGATAACATTCAGATAGTCCTAAGGACTATTTTATTGTGCGAAACCTTTTTGACGGAGATTATTATGGAATGGATGAATAAACTAATCATATTAATAGCCATTTGTGTCTTGTGGTTCTGGTCTTTTCTTTTACTTCCTAAAACAGGGGAGAAAGTAGTTTATGTTTATCATTTCCTAGCTCTATGTGGTTTAGTCATGATTTATGGTGCCCTAGTTGATCCAGCTGGTCTCTGTGATACTTTTTTCAATATTAAACATCTATGTTTTCATTAATGCATCCAGTTTGGTAATAGGTCAGGAAAATCTGAATATAATTAATCACTCATCAAAAGAAGCTTTCTGTGTATTGATAACAGTCTATCTGTTTTCAATATGCAGGAGGTTTTTTTCTGTATTATTGAGATTTGGACATAGAAAAAGCAGTCGGAAAAGACTGCTTCAGGTGTGTTACTGTTGTGATTCGTATCGTTTGACGATTCTATTTAAGCGCCATTGGTAACAGAGACCACTGACGATAAGGCTGGCAATCAGGCCAATCCAGTAACTATAGGGACCAAGTCCAGTGACTTTTTCAAGCAGGAAGCCAACTGGGAGGGTGATGCCCCAGTAGGTTAGGACACCGAGATAAAAAGGTACCTTGGTATCTTTATAGCCACGCAGGATTCCTTGAAGTGGAGCCGCAAAGACATCTGCCACTTGGAAGAAGAGGCTATAGGTCATGAAAATGGCCGTCATTCTCAAAAAGTCAGGCTCATGCCCATAGAGTTCAGCCAAATCATAACGCAAGAAGTAGAGGAAAATCAAGGTAAAGATAGAAAATCCTAGGGCTGTTAACCGTCCCAGCTTGCTGTAGCTCTTGACGGCATCCATGCGTCTGGCCCCAAATTCGTAGGAAATAATGATAGCCATGGCACTGGAAATGCTGAGAGGAAAAGCATACATGAGATTTGAGAAATTCATGGCTGCTTGGTGACTAGCAATCACTAGTGACGGATACTTAGACATAATCAGACCAACACCAGAGAAGATGGCGACTTCCGCAAAGACCGTTCCACCAATAGGGAGACCTAGTTTAAGGGCGTCAAGCAGAGCTACTTTATCAAGGGGTTGAATCTTTTCAATGTGGTAGGGTTTAACCTTTTTATGCTTTCTGATAATCGAGATGGAAATAAGGAGAAGGGCCCAGTAAGCCAATGAAGTTCCAAGCCCAGCTCCAGCTCCCCCTAACTCTGGTAAACCAGCAATG
>ENA-OPAA01001244-OPAA01001244.1-human-gut-metagenome-genome-assembly--contig:-NODE-1244-length-14966-cov-2.798203_pt1 | contig 14966 bp, 9 predicted proteins | sample MGYA00241049_ERZ501414 | MGnify/ENA primary metagenome ERZ501414 (study PRJEB25962, sample SAMEA2042520) | human gut metagenome | biome: human gut; feature: human-associated habitat; material: faeces... | reverse complement strand
CGGCGTGGCGGAATGGCAGACGCATCAGACTCAAAATCTGACGGGGGTAACTTCGTGCCGGTTCAAGTCCGGCCAGCGGCATTCGCATAAAAGACCTGACGGAGAAATCTGTCAGGTCTTTATTATATACTATCAAAAAACACGAAAGGAATAAAAAAATGGAAAAAGACAAAAGCTTTTTAGGAACCGAGTCTGTCGGAAAGCTTCTTCTGCAGCTTGCACTTCCTACCGTTGCCGCACAGCTCATCAATATGCTCTACAATATCGTCGATCGTATCTATATTGGTCATATTCCCGGAGAGGGTGCTCTTGCCCTTACCGGTGTAGGTGTATGTATGCCGCTTATTATGGTCGTATCTGCCTTCGCTGCTCTTGTCGGAAACGGAGGCGCTCCCAGAGCCAGCATCTTTATGGGTAAAAATGACACGTCGAAAGCCGAACAGACTCTCGGAAACTGCTTCACCATGCAGATCATCATCTCCCTGATCCTGACTGTTATCCTGTTTCTCGGAAACCGCAGCCTTCTCCTTGCATTCGGCGCCAGTGCAAACACCATCGACTATGCGGTGGGTTACATGAATATCTATGCAGTAGGAACTATCTTTGTACAGCTGACTCTTGGCATGAATAATTTCATCACAGCCCAGGGATTCGCAAAAACCGGAATGCTCTCCGTATTGATCGGTGCGATCTCCAACATTATTCTGGATCCGGTTTTTATTTTCGGATTCCACATGGGTGTCCGGGGCGCTGCTCTGGCAACAGTGATCTCCCAGGCATTTTCCTGCATCTGGGTCCTCTCCTTCCTCTTTGGAAAAAAGACCTTCCTGAAGCTTCGGAAAAGCACCATGAAACTGAAAGCCGATATCATTCTGCCCTGTATGGCTCTTGGCTCTTCTCTCTTTGTCATGCAGCTCAGTGAAAGCGTTATCTCTGTCTGCTACAACTCCTCACTCTTAAAATACGGCGGGGATGTTGCAGTAGGAGCCATGACTATCCTTACCAGCGTCATGCAGTTTGCCATGCTTCCTCTTCAGGGACTTGGTCAGGGTGCACAGCCTATCATCAGCTACAACTATGGTGCACGTAACGAAAAACGTGTACGTTCTACATTTAAGCTTCTTATAAAAACAAGTGTTTCTTATTCCGTGATCCTGTGGCTGATCATTATGATCTTCCCGCAGATCTTTGCCGGAATGTTTACTTCGGACAGTACATTACTTGCTTTCACAAAAACAGCGCTCCGGATCTATATGGCAGTTGTGTTTATCTTTGGTATCCAGATTGCCTGCCAGATGACCTTTATCTCCCTTGGCAGAGCCAAAGATTCCATCATTGTGGCTATTGTCCGGAAATTTATTCTGGTCATCCCGCTGATCTATATCCTGCCCAATATTTTCCGTGCTGACCGGACAAATGCAGTTTATATGGCCGAGCCGGTTGCGGATATCTTGGCCGTTACATTTACTGCCATCCTGTTTTTCTTTGAGTTTAGAAAAGCCCTGGCAGAAATCTCCGGCAGCCGGAAGCTGTAACCCTGCATTTGACCACCTTCCGCCCTGCTCGCGATCTTATGCCTACCAGATACTTAAACATAAAACAGCCCTCTATGCATCATTACCAAGATGCATAGAGGGCTGTTTTTATATATTTCCGCTATTTTATTTCAGTTCGTCTTCATCCTGAAGAAGTTTCTCAAAAACAGGGAAGCAGTCAAAGGTTGCAAAATAATCTCTCGGTGTCTCGGCACGACGGATCATCTCAAAGCTGCCGTCCTCATGAAGAAGGATCTCTGCAGATTTCAGTTTACCATTGTAGTTATAACCCATTGCAAAACCATGAGCACCTGTATCATGGATCACAAGAAGATCTCCCTTGTCGATTTTCGGAAGCATACGGTCAATGGCAAATTTATCATTATTCTCACAGAGGGAACCTGTCACATCATATTTATGATCGCACGGCTCGTTCTCCTTACCCATAACCGTAATGTGATGATAAGCACCATACATAGCCGGACGCATCAGATTTACTGCGCAGGCATCTACGCCGATATACTCTTTATGCGTATGTTTCTCATGGATTGCTTTTGTGACAAGGCAGCCATACGGTCCCATCATGAAACGGCCAAGCTCTGTATAGATCGCAACATCACCCATTCCTTCCGGAACAAGTACTTCTTCATAAACCTTGCGGACACCCTCACCGATCACACGGATATCATTTGGCTCCTGATCCGGTTTATAAGGAATTCCGATACCACCGGAAAGGTTGATGAATTTAATGTGTGCACCTGTCTCCTTCTGAAGCTTCACGGCAAGCTCAAACATAACCTTTGCAAGCATTGGATAATAATCATTGGTCACTGTGTTGCTTGCAAGGAATGCATGGATTCCGAACTCTTTGGCACCTTTGGATTTCAGGATACGGAATGCGTCAAAGATCTGCTCGGTAGTCATTCCGTATTTTGCATCTCCGGGATTATCCATGATACCGTTACTGATCTTAAATACTCCACCTGGATTGTAACGGCAGCTGATCACTTCCGGGATTTTTCCGAGAGCTTTCTCTACGCTCTCAATATGTGTGATGTCATCAAGGTTGATGATCCCACCGATCTCATCTGCATATCTGAACTCTTTCTCCGGTGTGTCATTGGAAGAAAACATGATATCGCCCTTTTTGCAACCTACTGCCTTGGCCATCATAAGCTCTGTTTCTGAGGAGCAGTCGCAGCCACAGCCATACTCCTGCAGAATATTGATCAGATATGGATTCGGTGTTGCCTTTACCGCAAAAAATTCCTTGAATCCTTTGTTCCATGCAAAGGCCTCTTTCAGGGCTTTTGCATTCTCACGGATTCCCTTCTCATCATAGAGATGGAAGGGTGTCGGAAACTTTTCAGTAATTTCGTTGAGTTTCTCAAGTGTCACAAATGGTTCTTTTTTCATAATAACTGCATCTCCTGTTTTTCCGACTGCTGTTCCCGAAGAAAACTCAGTCTTATTCTGCCTCGATCACGTGCATCATATTTGTCACTGCACCACGACCGTTTGTCATGTTGGTCGCAGGGTCTCCTGCTGTAAATACAACAAGGTCTCCTTTATGTATCAGATGACGGCTACGGACAACATTCATAGCCTGAGACATGATATGGTCCGTGGTATCTCTCTGATATCCTTTCAGAGGTGTTACACCCCAGATCAGCTGAAGTTTATGCTGGATGGTTGAGTTTGGTGTGATCGCATAGATTGGAACCTTCGGGCGGAAATTGGAGATCAGTCTGGCTGTATTTCCACTCATTGTCGGTGTTACGATAGCGTTCGCCTTCAGGTTCTTTGCAGTACGCACCGTTGCAAGTGCCACTGCACTGGAGATCTTCTCTCTTCCATCCATGGAACGATGTTCAATAAACACTTTATAATCCAGATGCGGCTCTGTCATCTCTGCGATATCTGCCATCATCTTAAGAGCATCAACCGGATATTTACCAGCTGCTGTCTCTCCGGAAAGCATGATCGCATCGGTTCCGTCGTAGATCGCATTGGCAACATCAGCTACCTCTGCACGTGTAGGACGCGGATTACGGATCATGGAATCAAGCATCTGTGTTGCTGTGATAACCGGTGTATAATGTTCGTTACACTTACGGATGATCGCCTTCTGGATGTGAGGTACCTGACTTGCAGGAATTTCCACACCGAGATCTCCTCTGGCAACCATGATACCGTCAGATGCTTCAATGATGGAATCAATATTCTCAACACCCTCTGCATTCTCGATCTTCGCGATAATACCGATATCCTTTCCACCATTATCATTCAGAAGCTTACGGATCTCACGGATCACCTCTGCGGAACGGACAAAAGATGCCGCGATGAAATCAAATTTCTGCTCGATACCAAAGATAATATCTTTTTTATCCTGCTCTGTGATTCCCGGAAGATTTACTTTTACATAGGGAACATTTACACCCTTCTTCTCTCCCAGTTCACCACCGTTTAAAATATCACAGACAATATCGGTTCCCTTGATCGCCTTAACCTCCAACTCGATCAGACCATCATCAATCAGGATTCTGTTTCCCGGTTTTACATCCTTGTAAAGTGTCTCATATGTGATAGCAACCTTTGTGCTGTCGCCTTCAAAATCGCCAATTCCAAGTACAAACTGTTTTCCCGCTTCCAGCTTAACCTTCTGTCCGTCCTTTAAAAGTCTGGTACGGATCTCCGGTCCCTTTGTGTCAAGAAGCATGGCAATAGGCATATCAAGCTCCTCACGAAGCTCCTTGATCATATCCACACGGCCCTTCTGCTCCTCGTGGTCTCCGTGAGAAAAGTTGAATCTGGCAATATCCATTCCATTCTCCATAAGAGCCTTCAGAGTTTCCCTGTTATTGCTGGCAGGTCCAAGTGTACAAATAATCTTAGTTTTTTTCATAATAATGTTCTCCTTCGTTTGTGCGTTTTACTGTACGTGTTTATGTGTAAATAAATGATCCTGACAATATTCATAATTTCCGTTGCACTTTGAGCAGAAACGAAACTCCAGGTTTGGGTCATCCTTTTCGGTACGTCCGCAGATCGCACATTTATGCTTGGCGATCCCATTCGGACCGGACCCTGTTCTGGAAGGAGCCACAGCCTTCTTAAACTGCTGCCTCCTGTGGATCTCCTTCGGATTGTATCGGTTCATATCACGGGTACTGAAATAAAAGATCACAAAGTTTAAAAGTGATGCTACGATCGGTACTACACCTACCCAAAGCCCGACTCGAAGATAAGATACGATATCCCACGCAATGAACAGTCCGTATACAAAGGCCATCCATTTCATCCTGATCGGGATCACAAACATAAGAAGCAGCTGAAGATCCGGATATGTGACTGCATAGGCAAGGAAAATAGAAAGACTGATATAATATGTGGTAAAAATATTTCCGCCAAGAGAATAGGCGATCCCGTTCATAACCACATAACCACCTGTAAATACATGTAAAAGCACTGCTGCGATCACAGTAAACAAAACACCTGAAAAAATATACAATGTGTACCGGAAAGTTCCCCAGGTACGTTCCAGTGCCATGCCAAGCTGGTAATAAAACAATGCCATGATCAGTAAGAAGATCAGATTGGACTCTGTCGGCATAAACACCCATGTCACCAGTCTCCAGATCTGTCCATGTAAAATATGATAGGGACTGAGTGTCAGATAGCTTAAAATACCAGGCGATACGGTTCCGAATACATAGCCGATCGTATAGGCTCCGATCAGCCATATAATAAGGTTTGGAACAGCGTAACGACCAATTTTACGTTCTAATTTATTTAACCAGTTCATCGGATAAAACCCTAACCTTTCTTTGAAAACACTACTTTTTTCAGTATATCCGTATGCCTGTGCTTTGTCAATCCAGGCTGATTTTATTCATAAAAAGTTTATATTTTTCCCCGATTTGCACATTGTCTTTTGTAAAATCATGTCGTATAATGTACTTTGCTTGGCTTTTGCCCGGCATTCTTTTTAATAAGAAGAAACAGCCACTTTATTTATATATTATCCGGATTTTCCGGAGTTACTGACTGGAGGAAATTATGGAAAATAATACGCTTCACAAACTTGGAATTGATATCGGTTCTACCACCGTAAAGGTTGCTGTGCTCGACGAGCATGACAATCTGCTCTTTTCCGATTATGAAAGACATTTTGCCAACATACGGGAAACGCTTTCTTCTCTGATCCAAAAAGCATTCGATCAGCTCGGTGACCGGAAGGTTGCTCCAATGATCACCGGTTCCGGCGGACTTACACTTGCAAAGCACTTAGATGTTCCTTTCGTACAGGAAGTTATCTCTGTGTCTACCGCCTTACAGCACTATGCTCCACAGACAGACGTTGCGATCGAGCTCGGCGGTGAAGACGCAAAAATTATTTATTTTGATGGCGGTAACGTTGAACAGCGTATGAACGGTATCTGCGCAGGCGGTACCGGTTCTTTTATTGACCAGATGGCTTCCCTGATTCAGACAGATGCCTCCGGTCTGAATGAATATGCGAAAAATTACAAAGCAATCTACCCGATTGCAGCCCGCTGCGGTGTTTTTGCCAAAACAGACATCCAGCCTCTGATCAACGAAGGTGCCACAAGAGAGGATCTCTCTGCTTCTATTTTCCAGGCGGTGGTAAACCAGACGATCAGTGGTCTTGCCTGTGGTAAGCCGATCCGCGGCCACGTTGCATTCTTAGGTGGTCCGCTCCACTTTTTATCTGAGTTAAAAGTTGCATTTATCCGCACCTTAAACTTAGATGATGAGCATGCGATCACGCCGGACAATTCGCACCTTTATGCAGCGATCGGTTCTGCCTTAAACTGCAAACCGGAACAGAATACCACTCTCTCTTCCATGCTTGAGAAATTAAACTCTGATATACATATGGAATTCGAGGTAGCACGTCTTGATCCGTTATTTAAAGATCAGGCAGAATACGATACCTTCCGTGCCCGCCACGACGGGCACAATGTAAAGACAGGTGATCTTTCCACCTACGAAGGCAACTGTTATCTCGGTATCGACGCCGGTTCCACAACAACAAAGATCGCTCTCGTCGGCGAGGACGGTTCCCTGTTGTATTCATTTTACAGCAACAACAACGGAAGCCCGCTTTCCACTGCGATCCGTTCCATCAAGGAGATCTATGAAAAACTTCCGGCAAATGCACATATCGTACACTCCTGCTCTACCGGTTACGGTGAAGCTCTCTTAAAAGCAGCGCTGATGTTAGACGATGGTGAAGTAGAAACGGTAGCACATTATTATGCAGCGGCATTTTTTGATCCTGAGGTAGACTGTATCTTAGACATCGGTGGTCAGGATATGAAATGTATCAAGATCAAGAACCAGACGGTAGACAGTGTACAGTTAAACGAAGCCTGTTCTTCCGGCTGTGGTTCTTTTATCGAAACATTTGCAAAATCCTTAAACTTTTCTGTACAGGACTTCGCAAAAGAAGCTTTATTTGCCAAAAACCCGATTGATCTTGGAACACGCTGTACTGTATTCATGAACTCTAAAGTAAAGCAGGCACAGAAAGAAGGAGCTTCCGTAGCAGATATCTCTGCCGGACTTGCCTACTCCGTCATTAAAAATGCTTTATTTAAGGTTATCAAACTCTCCGATGCAAGTGAGCTCGGAAAAAATATCGTCGTACAGGGTGGTACTTTTTACAATGATGCCGTGCTCCGCAGTTTTGAAAAGATTTCCGGCTGTGAATGTGTCCGTCCGGATATCGCAGGTATCATGGGTGCTTTCGGAGCTGCTCTCATCGCAAGAGAACGTCATGAAGCTGACTATCAGACAACGATGCTTTCCATCGACGAGATCAATGCATTAACTTTTGATACCAAACTTGCAAGATGTCAGGGTTGTACCAACCACTGTCTGCTGACGATCAACCGTTTCTCCGGAAACCGCCAGTATATCACGGGAAACCGCTGTGAGCGCGGTGTCGGCGGCGTAAAAAACAAAGAAAATATTCCGAACTTATTTGAATACAAGAATAAACGCTTATTCGACTACCCTTCCTTAAAGCCGGAAGAAGCCCTGCGTGGAACAGTAGGTATCCCAAGAGTTTTAAATATGTACGAGAATTTCCCGTTCTGGGCTACTTTTTTCAAAAAACTCGGATTTTCCGTTGTACTGTCACCACAGTCCACCAGAAAAATCTATGAGCTCGGCATTGACTCAATTCCAAGTGAATCCGAGTGTTATCCGGCAAAACTTGCACATGGACATGTGACCTGGCTGATCCATCAGAATGTAGACTTTATTTTCTACCCATGTGTACCTTATGAGCGCAATGAATTTCCGGATTCCAACAACCATTACAACTGCCCGATCGTAACCTCCTACGCGGAAAATATCAAAAATAACGTGGAAGATATCACTTCCGGCAAGGTACGTTTTTATAATCCATTCATGGCATTTACCAGCGAAGAAACTTTATCTTCCCAGCTTGTAAAAACCTTTGGTGCACCGGAATTTGCCATCCCGGAATCAGAGATCCGTGACGCTGTTTCCGAAGGTTACAAAGAACTTGCTGTTGTCCGCATGGAAATGCAGAAAAAAGGTGAAGAAGTCTTAGCTTATATGGAGAAAACCGGCAAACGCGGTATTGTATTAGCAGGACGTCCATACCATGTTGACCCTGAGATCAACCACGGTATCCCGGAACTGATCAATTCCTATGGTATTGCCGTACTGACTGAGGACTCCGTTTCTCACCTTCATCAAGTGGAACGCCCTCTGATCGTTATGGATCAGTGGATGTATCATTCCCGTCTGTATGCGGCTGCAAACTTTGTAAAAACCAGGGATGACCTTGATCTGATCCAGTTGAACTCCTTCGGTTGTGGCTTAGACGCAGTTACCACCGACGCAGTCAACGACATCCTGACAAAATCAGGCAAGATCTACACATGCTTAAAGATTGATGAGGTTAACAACTTAGGTGCTGCAAGGATTCGTATCCGTTCCCTGCTCTCCGCCATCCGTGTGCGTGAGAAGAAACAGACAAAACGGACAATTATTCCTTCCAACTATAACAGAGTTGTTTTCACGGAAGAGATGCGTAAAAATTATACAATTCTCTGTCCGCAGATGTCACCGATCCACTTTGAGCTGTTAGAACCTGCATTCTGTGCAGCCGGTTATAACCTGGTGGTACCGGATGTTCCAAGCCGCACCTGTGTGGATGTCGGATTAAAATATGTAAATAATGATGCCTGCTATCCGTCACTGATTGTGGTCGGACAGCTTATGAGTGCTGTTATGTCCGGAAATTATGACATGAACAAAACAGCGATCCTGATCTCGCAGACCGGCGGAGGCTGTCGTGCCAGCAACTACATCGGTTTTATCCGTCGTGCTCTTGAAAAAGCAGGATATCCGAATGTACCGGTAATCTCCATCAACTTAAGCGGACTTGAAAGCAATCCTGGCTTTAAACTGACGCCTTCACTGATCCAGCACGGACTATATGCATTAGAGTTTGGCGATATTTTCCTTCGCTGTCTGTACCGCACACGTCCTTATGAAGCAGTAAAAGGATCTGCGAATGCACTGCATGAGAAATGGAAAAAAGAAGTAATCTCCTTTATCACACAAGATAAACTGTTGTCCCACCGCAAATTTAAGCAGATGTGCCGTCAGATCATCCGCGATTTTGACAACCTTGACCGTGTAGATGTGAAAAAACCGCGTGTCGGCGTCGTTGGAGAGATCTTAGTAAAATTCCATCCTGCTGCAAACAACGATTTAGTCGGATTGTTAGAATCCGAAGGCGCAGAAGCTGTCGTGCCGGATCTGACCGACTTCCTGCTCTACTGCTTCTATAACACCGGATTTAAGGCTGACAACCTCGGTTTCAGCAAAAAGTCCAAACGCATTGGACGACTTGGCATCAATTTCTTTGAATGGTTAAGAAGCGCTGCCAGAGATGAATTTGAAAAGAGTAAGCATTTTGATCCGCCTGCTCATATCGACGATCTTGCAAATTATGCAAGAGATATCGTATCCGAAGGTAACCAGACCGGTGAAGGATGGTTCTTAACCGGCGAGATGATGGAGCTGATCCACAGTGGTACACCAAACATCGTCTGTACACAGCCATTTGCCTGCCTGCCGAACCACGTTGTAGGAAAAGGTGTTATCAAGGAATTGCGGCACCGCTATCCGGATTCCAACATTGTTGCGATCGACTACGATCCGGGTGCAAGTGAAGTAAACCAGTTGAACCGTATTAAACTCATGCTCTCAACTGCAAACAAGAATCTGAAAAAAGATACTTTGAATTAATACGAAAAAACTCGAAATCTAATTTGTTTTATGCTATAATCATAACTAGCTTTATTAGTTATTGGTTACGTGTACATTGTGAACAGACATGCGTGCGTATGTCAATCGGGGAAAATGAATGAAAAACGATAAAACTGACAATCATGAACAGATTTTCTGGGAAGAGATCGACCGGCTTTTTCCAGATATGATAAAAGCGATCGCCTCTCTTTCCAAAAAATCATATCTTTCCATCACAAACCTTCGGACCGGAATCACCTGGTGGTCCGAACGGGCGATGGATTATTTTGGCATGAAAGAAAATTATACGATCCGCAGCATGGAAAAGGCAAACCGGAAGATCCATCCTGATGATGTTGCCACTTTCAAACGTGGTTTTAAAGAACGGGTTGACGGTAAAAATCTGGATACCGCATGGGAATACCGGATTCAGGATGGCGATTCCTACAACCGTTTCAACGCCATGGCGCGTGTACTTTATGATGAACAAAAGCAGCCTTTTATCATCATTATCCGCTATGATAATTATGGAATTTCTGATGAAGTGGACTCTGTCACAGGTCTCTATACGGAACCGGCACTGAACCGCTGTATCACCCAATTACTTGATAACACACGTCCTGCCGCACTCTTAAAGATCGGGCTGGATCAGTTCAGCCATATCAATGTCATGTATGGGGCAGCTTTTGCAGATAAGATTCTGAACAAAGTGGCACAAAGCCTTTTACACATGGTACGCAATATCGGTTATGCCTACCGCCTGTCCGGTGCGAAATTTGTGCTTGTTTTCGACAAAGTATCCAAAACAGAGCTCCATAGCATTTTCGCTTTCATCGAGGATGCACTGGCAAACACCATTACAGTGAATGGAAAACGGATTCCGATCAAGATCTCTGCAGGAGCCATTTTCTTAGAACCCTATATGAAAGAAACGAATGCTGTCCGCAGCCGTCTGACCTATGCGCAGAATCATTCACGCTATGAACATCATGGCGATCTCGTCATTTTTAACGATGAGATCTGTGGCAACAACGAAAAACAGTTTGAGCTGATCGGTCTGATCCACCAGTGTGCGACCAGCCATTTTGAGGGATTCCGCCTGTTCTACCAGCCGATAGCAGACACAAAGACCGGAAAGATCCGTGGCATGGAAGCACTGATACGATGGGAATTAGAACCCTACGGTCTCATCTCTCCAGGAATATTTATGGAGTGGCTAGAGGAAGATCCATGTATCTTTGACCTCGGCAACTGGATCTTACGCACCGCATTAAAGGATATTGGCAGGATTCGTGATAAGATCCCACACTTTTTCGTAAACGTCAACATCTCTGCCGCTCAATTGTCGCGAAAAGAATTTCGTGACTCTGTCATGACGATTTTAAAAGAAACCGGAGCCAGACCGGAGGAATTGTGTCTGGAACTGACTGAGCGCTGCCGGGATCTCGATGTGACTTTTCTGAAAAATGAAGTCAATTTCTTTCACTCAAAGGGGATTAAAATTGCACTGGATGATTTTGGAACCGGTAACAGCTCCCTAAGTCTTGCTTTGGAATTACCTGTTGATGAGCTGAAAGTCGATATGAGTTTTATCAAAGATATTGAACAAAAGCCACAGAATCAGGCTATGGTACAGTCGATCGTTGATTACGCAAACCGTACCAATACCGAAACCTGTATCGAGGGAATTGAAAATCAGGAGGTAAGCGACTACATTCATCAATTTGGTGCGACCTGGTATCAGGGTTATTTTTATTCCAAACCTGTTCCGATCGACCAGTTTGAAACATTGCTGGATGTGCCTCACTGAAAAATCTCTTTTTTGCATATGATCCATGAGATCACTGCTGAAACAAATTCCGTGATCCAGAACGCGTGCCATACACCAGCCGCCTGAAAAAGGCGGCTTAAAATAAATGCCAGCGGCAAAATCACCACGATATAACGCAGTAATGAAATGACTAACGATTCCTTCCCTTTTCCAAGCCCCTCCAAAGCGCCGGATACCGTGACGGAAACCGATGACACGATAAATCCTATACTGATGAGCCTGAGTGCCTCCCTGCCTAGCCGGATTGTCTCAGGATTTCCTGTAAACAGACCGATCAGCGCCTGTGGCACTGCCATACAGAGAATCGTACCGATCACCATCACTATTACGATCAGGAACAATGCTGACCGAAAAATCTCTTTCACTCTCTTTGACTCTCCTGCTCCATAATTGTATCCAATCAATGGACGCATCCCCTGTACCACACCATTTCCAGTCAGATACAAAAATGTCTGTAATTTGAAATAAGCACCCAATACAAGAACATAACTTGCAGAATAAACAGCCAGTATCGCATTTAATGCAGACACCTGGACTGAAGGCAGCGCAAGGCTTAACGTTGCAGGGATTCCGATAGAATACACTTTTTTGCAAAGCTGCTTCTCCGGCTTCATATTTCTGACCTTCACTTTGGCAGGAATCGGTTTCCAGTAATATGCGGTCAGATACCCTGCCAGTGACACGATCTGTCCGATTCCGGTTGCAAGTGCCGCTCCCCGGATTCCCATTGCAGGAAAAATCCCAATTCCAAAAATCAGCAGTGGATCAAGCACAATATTGGTCACACAGCCAAGCAGCATACAAAACATAGATGTTTTCATGCGTCCAACTGCCTGAAATATTTTTTCAAAACAAAGCGCTGCCGCATTTGGCACTGCAAATAAAAATACAATATCCGAGTACTGTCCCCCCATTCCGATAATTCCGACCTGTTTTGTAAACATCCCTAAAAAGACCGGCATAACTGCAATACAGATGGCAGCCAGCACCAGACCATGCAGCATATTCAATAACATGCCAAGCGATGCTGTTTTATCTGCCAGCTGCTGTTTCTGTGCCCCAAGATAATAAGCCATCGCAGCATTCATTCCGATAGCAAAACCAATGACCACTGCATTGACCAGATTCTGTAACGGAAATACTAACGATAACGCTGTCATCGCATCCTCACTGATCTGCGCCACAAAGTAGCTGTCTATGATATTATATAATGCATTCACTAACATGGAAAATGTCATCGGCAGCGCCATGGAGATCACCAGCGGCATCACCGGTTTTTCTTTCATAAATTCCTGATCCATCTTTTCTTTTTCTCCTCTGTTTTCTTTCTGTCAATCAATCTTACTCGCATACGCTGAAATATCTGTTTTAGCGCAAAAAAATACCACACGACTGTTCACATTCAGTCGTGTGGCGAAAAATAGAGCTTTTTGCTCCAGAAAAGTCCACTCCAATATTGGTTTTGGATTCTATATGCTATTTGTCCTTCTGATCCGCTTTCTGGATCAATAAGAGGATATCAGAAAGTTCCTCTTCTGTCAACTGTGTATATGCTGCAAGTTCATGTACAGTTGCTTCCCTGCCTTTCTCCTCTGCAAGATACTTCTTAGCCTCGTTGACTAACGCCAGCTTGCCGACCATAGCCTTCTCATCCTCATCCTCGCCTTCTTCCGCAAGAATGGATGATTTCATGGCTGTCTCCACTGCGCCCTGCAATTCTGCCTCAACATCTGTTTTTTCCTCACAGCCGCAAAGTTCTGTCAGCTTTAAAAAAAGTGCCATATTTCCTTCCTGAATGACATCCTCAAAGCCTTCTGAGGTCACTGCAAGCTTTCTGGCGGTTTCTAACACCTTTATCATCCAGCTGTCAGAGATTGGATTGATCACGGACTCATCCCCTGCTAAAAGCTTCTGATACATTTCTTCCTGCTTCTTCCCGGAATATACCGGAAGACTGCCGATTTCTTCCAGATACATCTGAAATACCTTAGATTCCGGTAAAACATCCGGCTCTGCGTTTTTTTCCTCTTTTTTGCCAGGATCATTCTGTGCCAGCACAGATGCATCTGACGTTTCCTGCCAGTCTGCCGCTTCCTGCTCCCCGCCTTCGGCCTCTTCAGTTTCCTCTTCCGCTTCTTCCTCCTCATGTGGTGTCAGCAGAAACTCTAAAACCATGTTTTCCTGCTGTTCGTTTAACTCCATCTCTTTGAAATAGCTTAAGATCTCTTCTTTTGATAACGGTGTCGCAGAAGTGCGGATAATCTCTGCCACCTCATGGATTGTCTCTGTAAATACACTCTGATCTAACATTGTCTCTCCTGTTTTCTTCTCTTTAAACCTTGTGTTTTGCCTCTTTCTCATCAATATCAACTAAAATAATGTCCGGTCCGATCCTGACGATCTTACACCACGGAATAAACAATTCGAACTCCCTGCAAAAACAGCCGAACCATTTTCCGGGTCCCGGAACGATCAACGCCCGTATCCTTCCATCACATTCGTCAATATCAAGATCATGGACATTTCCAAGGCATTTGCAGTCACAGACGTTTATCACTTCTTTTTCTGTCAAGTCACAAAAGCGCATACCATTCTCCGAAACATTCCCTCGAAAAATGATATGCGTTTTTTTATCTCTTATACATTAAAGCGGAATAAAATAACGTCTCCGTCTTTGACCACGTACTCTTTTCCTTCCATGCCGACAATTCCTTTTTCACGGGCTGCTGCAAGGCTTCCATTATCTAAAAGATCCTGATAATTTACAACCTCAGCCTTGATAAATCCACGCTCAAAGTCTGTGTGGATCTTACCTGCTGCCTGTGGTGCTTTTGTGCCTTTCCTGATCGTCCATGCACGGCACTCATCCTCTCCTGCAGTAAGGAAACTGATCAGTCCAAGCAGGCTGTAGCTTGCTGCTACCAGTTTATCAAGTCCGCTGGAGGTCACTCCAAGGTCATCTAAATATTCCTTTTTCTCATCCTCATCGAGTTCTGCAAGTTCCTGTTCGATCTGCGCACAGATCACAAATACCTCTGCGCCCTCTTCCTTTGCCATCTCTCTCACTTTTGCAACATGTGGGTTGGATGCCCCATCATCCGCAAGGTCATCCTCTGCAACATTTGCTGCGTAAATGGTCGGTTTTGCAGTCAGAAGGTTATAACCCCTGAACCAGATTTCCGCGTCTTCATCATCCGGTACTTCAAAAGATCTTGCCATCTTACCTGCTTCCAGATGTGCCTTGATTGCCTCTACAAGTTCCAGTTCTTTTGCAAGTGTCT
>ENA-OPAA01001238-OPAA01001238.1-human-gut-metagenome-genome-assembly--contig:-NODE-1238-length-14991-cov-2.834092_pt1 | contig 14991 bp, 12 predicted proteins | sample MGYA00241049_ERZ501414 | MGnify/ENA primary metagenome ERZ501414 (study PRJEB25962, sample SAMEA2042520) | human gut metagenome | biome: human gut; feature: human-associated habitat; material: faeces... | reverse complement strand
ATCGCATCAGGTGGAGGACCATGCAGCTAATATCGGCATGTCTCCGCGGTTTGCAGCGACAAAGATCGTGGAGAACGACGAGGATATTATCAATAAGTTAGAGCTTTCCCAGAATGAGCTGGAAATGATGGAACACAGTATCGAAGAGATGGAAAAAGACTGTGGATTAGACCGGAATGCTGCTTTGGCAGATATGAGATACACCTTTATCGAAAAAGTATGTAATAAGACGGTCAAGAAATGTCATGAGAGTAAGGAACATATCAGAAGTATGAAGATTGACAGGGTTTTAACAGATAAATACCTTGCAATCCCGATGTTTTTACTGATCATGTTTGCAATTTTCTGGCTGACCTTTAACGTGATCGGATCATTTTTAAGTGATCTGTTAACAATGGGAATCGATGCGTTTACTGCAATGTGTGACAGGGCACTGACTGCTTACGGAATGAATCCGGTGGTACACAGCCTTCTGATCGATGGTGTGTTTGCAGGTGTGGGAAGTGTGTTGAGTTTCCTCCCGATTATCGTAGTATTGTTTTTCTTCCTGTCTATTCTGGAAGATTCCGGTTATATGGCGCGAGTTGCATTTGTCATGGATAAACCGTTAAGAAAAATTGGTTTGTCCGGCAGAAGTTTTGTGCCAATGCTGATCGGATTTGGATGTACTGTCCCGGCAGTTATGGCGACAAGAACATTGTCATCCGAGCGTGACAGAAATATGACGATCATGCTGACTCCGTTTATGAGCTGTTCCGCAAAGATACCAATTTATACCGTGTTTGCCGCAGCATTTTTCCCGGGAAAAGAAGCACTTGTAATGATCCTTCTCTATGCTGCCGGAATCATAGTTGGAATTATTTCGGCGCTTGTGCTGAACCATACGGCATTTCGTGGAAATCCGATCCCGTTTGTGATGGAACTTCCGAATTACCGTTTTCCTTCCGCAAAGAGTGTATTCCAGTTGATGTGGGATAAGGCAAAAGATTTTATCCAGAGAGCGTTTACCGTTATTTTTGTGGCAACGATCATTATCTGGTTCTTACAGACCTTTGACACCAGATTGAACGTTGTGGCAGACAGCAGCAACAGTCTGCTTGCATTGGTAGGAAGATGGATCGCACCTGTTTTTGCACCGCTTGGGTTCTCTGACTGGAGAGTTTCTACCGCACTCATCACCGGATTTACTGCAAAAGAAGCGGTAGTCAGTACATTGAGTGTCCTCACAGGAACTGCAACATCGAACCTGAGTGCCGTATTAAGCGATATGTTTTCCGGTGTGTCTGTTGTGAGCTTTTTGGTATTTACCTTATTGTATACACCTTGCGTGGCGGCAATTGCAGCGGTAAAACGTGAGATGGGAAGTGGATTAAAGGCAGCTTTGGTAGTCGTTTTACAATGTCTGGTTGCATGGGTAGTCGCATTGCTTGTTTATCAGGTCGGAGGATTATTATTGTAATGAAAATTGGAGATTATATTGTCCTTGGTGTGATCTTACTCTGGCTGGTGCTCGCTTTTTGCTGGATGCACAGACAGAAGAAGAGAGGCAGCTGCATTGGATGCAGTGGCTGTGCAGGGAAAAACTGCAAAAAATGTGAAAAAAATGACGGCGATGGAATGTAAACCGTGCCTTGTCAGAATGAAAAATATATTATATAATAGCCTGTAGCGACTAAAAATAGCTGCAGGCTATTTTTTACAGGACAATAGAGCGGATGAAAACAAGTCAGTCTATTGGATAGAAAACGTAAGGTTTTATCAAAAAACCAGAAAGAGGAGATTTATGAGTAAAGTTAGAACAAGATTTGCACCAAGCCCAACAGGTAGAATGCATGTTGGAAATTTACGTTCTGCATTATATGAGTTTTTAATTGCAAAGCATGAGGGCGGAGACTTTATGCTTCGTATTGAGGATACCGATCAGGAACGTTTCGTAGAGGGCGCGGTAGATATCATTTATCGTACATTGGCTGAGACAGGCTTAGTCCATGATGAAGGTCCGGATAAGGATGGCGGTTATGGACCATACGTCCAGAGTGAGCGTATGAAAACCGGAATCTACATGAAATACGCAAAAGAATTAGTAGAAAAGGGTGAGGCTTATTACTGTTTCTGTGATAAAGAACGCCTTTCTACTTTAAAGACAGAGGTTGTAGAGGGAAAAGAGATCATGATCTATGACAAACACTGTCTGTCTTTATCCAAGGAGGAAGTAGAAGCAAACCTTGCTGCCGGCAAACCATTTGTGATCCGTCAGAATATCCCAAATGAAGGAACTACGACTTTTCATGACGAATTATACGGAGACATTACAGTGGAGAACGCAGAGCTTGACGATATGATCCTGATCAAATCAGACGGATATCCAACTTACAACTTTGCCAACGTTGTTGATGATCATACTATGAATATTACACATGTAGTAAGAGGAAATGAGTACCTTTCTTCCTCTCCAAAATATCAGAGATTATACGATGCATTTGGCTGGAAATCACCTGTTTATATCCATCTGCCACTGATCACAGACGAGAACCACAAGAAGCTGTCTAAGAGAAGCGGACATTCCTCTTTTGAAGATCTGATCGAGCAGGGATTCCTGACAGAAGCAGTTGTCAATTATATTGCACTTTTAGGATGGAGCCCGGAAGATAACCGCGAGATCTTTACCTTAGATGAACTGATCAAAGAATTCGATTACCACAGAATCAGCAAATCACCGGCAGTATTTGACTACACCAAGTTAAAATGGATGAATGGTGAATACATTAAGGCAATGGATTTTGACAAGTTCTATGAGAGAGCACTTCCATATATCAAGGCAGTTATTACGAAAGACCTTGACTTTAAAAAGATCGCAGCTATGGTAAAAACAAGAATCGAAGTGTTCCCGGATATTGCAGAACATATTGATTTCTTCGAAAAATTACCAGAGTACGATGTTGCAATGTATACACACAAGAAGATGAAGACAAATGCAGAGACATCTTTAGAAGTTTTAACGGAAGTTCTGCCAAGATTAGAGGCGCAGGAGGACTATAGCAACGACGCACTTTATGCAATGCTCTGTGAGTATGTTGTAGAAAAGGGTGTCAAGAACGGATACGTTATGTGGCCAATCCGTACCGCTGTCTCCGGAAAACAGATGACACCGGGCGGTGCAACCGAATTAATGGAGATTCTTGGAAAAGAAGAATCCATTGCACGTATCAAAAAAGGTATTGAATTACTCAGCAAATAAAAGGGTATTTATGGAAAAAAGATACAATGATTCCCAGGTGAAGGCAATCGGACATTTTAACGGTCCGTGCCTTACCCTGGCAGGTCCAGGCTCCGGAAAGACAGCGGTCATTACGGAGCGGACAAAAAACCTGATCACAAAATATCATGTGAATCCGTCCAATATTTTAGTGATTACTTTTACAAAAGCGGCAGCATTGGAAATGAAGACCCGTTTCTTAAGTCTGATGGGAAACGGTTCGTATCCGGTCACATTTGGAACATTCCACGCCGTCTATTTTAGCATTTTAAAGCATGCATACAATTACAATGCAAATAATATCGTCCGGGAAGAACAAAAGTATGCGCTTATGCGTGAACTTGTCCAAAAACACCGTCTTGAGTATGAGGATGAAACGGAATTTGTATCATCCATTCTTGGAGAGATCAGTATGGTAAAAAATACAGGAGTCTCCATCGAACATTACTATTCCACGAACTGTGCTGAAAATATATTTCGAAGAATTTATGGAGAATATCATGAATATCTGCATCAGCATAAACTGATCGATTTTGATGATATGCTCGTTTATACTTATGAGCTTTTCAGGGAGCGAAAAGATATTTTATCGGCATGGCAGAGAAAGTTTCAGTACATCCTTATTGATGAGTTTCAGGACATTAACAAGATACAGTTTGATATTGTTAAAATGCTTGCAGCACCGGAAAATAATCTGTTTGTCGTGGGAGATGATGACCAGTCCATCTATCGTTTCCGTGGGGCAAGACCGGAGCTTATGTTGCATTTTAAAGACGATTATCCGGAGGCAGAGCAGATTTTACTGGATACCAATTACCGTTCACAAAAAGAGATCGTGGAGGCATCACTCCGTCTGATCGGATGTAATAAGGAACGTTTCCAAAAGAAGATTCAGGCGAACCAGGAGGCAGGAGAACCGGTTGAGTATGCAGTGTTTAAAAGCCAGAGGGAAGAGATCGCCAAAATTATCTGGGATATACAGGCGCATATGGACAGAGGCGGCAGATACGAAGATTTTGCCATTCTTTTCCGGACGAATACGCAGCCGCAGATGCTGATGGAAAAGCTGCTGGAATACAACATTCCATTCCGTATGAAGGATAATGTTCCAAATCTTTATGAACACTGGATTGCGAAGGATATCATTGCATACATGAAAATTGCGATGGGAAGCCGTTACCGGAAAGATTTCTTAAAAATCATGAACCGCCCGAAACGCTATATCAGCAGGGACTCTCTGGACGAAGAAACGGTAGCGTTTGATGTCTGGGAGTGGTTTTACGAGGATAAACCGTGGGTGGCAGAGCGCATCCAGCGGCTGGAGGACGATATTAAAATGCTCTCAACCATGAGCCCTTATGCGGCGATCAATTATATCCGCCGTGGGATTGGCTATGATGAATTCTGTGTGGAGTATGCAGATTACCGCAGAATGAATGTGGAGGATCTCTATGAGGTACTTGAGGAGTTACAGAACAGTGCGAAGGGATTCGACACTTATAATGACTGGTTTGAGCATATCGAAAACTATACGGCGGAACTGGAAAAGATTTATAGACAGCAGAATCAGAACCCGGAGAGCGTTGCACTTGCCACACTACACAGTTCAAAAGGCTTAGAATATGACAATGTCTACATTATCGATGTGAATGAAGGAATTATGCCTTATAAAAAGGCTGTGCTTGACAATGAAGTGGAGGAGGAGCGGCGGATGTTCTATGTGGGAATGACGCGCGCAAAAAAGAAGCTGCATCTCTATTCCATTGAACAGTTGAATCACAAAAATACAGACATTTCCAGATTCATAAGAGAATCACAGAAAAAATAAAATTATACAAAAAAAGAACTGATGTGCATTTTCAAAGCGCATCAGTTCTTTTTCCTTAATCATCTAAATCTTCAAATTCTGCCTCGTCAAGCAGTTCATCGAAGCGGTCAGATACGACTTCGTACTCCTCGTCATCCTCAATATTCTCCAGGGAAGGATTTCCTTCTGCATCCTCAGAATAGCGGTAGATAAATACTTCGCCGTCCTCATTTGGCTGCTCGTCCTCATCTACAGGAAGAAGTGCGATATAATCGCGGCCATCTGCCTCAAAGATGGTAAGAATCTGGCATTCCATGGAACTGCCGTCATCTAAGTCAAGTGTTACGAACATGTCTTCATCGTCTAAGTTGTTGAACTTGTTTTTCTCTGCCATTGGGCACCTCTTTCATTCATATTATTAGATAATAGCCTGGACATACAGATCCAGACGACTCTCCAGATTAACGAAGTTACCATTGTCAAGCTGGATGGTCGGGCGTGTAAGCTTCTTGTTGATCAGCACGATCTTTCCCGAAGATCCGTCACTTAACAATACTTCATTGTTGATATAAGTATTAGCAATATGATCGAGAAAAGTCAAGATATATTTTGGATTAAATTGTGTCAATCCCTCTTTTTCAAACATTGCGATCACTTCAAACGGGCACAGACCATCACGGTAACAGCGGTTGGCTGTCATGGCATCATAGACATCTGCAATGGATACGATGGATGTGAAATCATCAATCTCGTTGCCGGTAAGTCCTAAAGGGTATCCTTTTCCATCGAATCGTTCATGGTGTAAGAGAACGGCATTTTTGATACGCTGGTCGATGTCAAGGTTTTTGACCAGATTGTAGCCGATCACCGGATGTTTTTTGATCTCTTCGTATTCGGAATCTGTAAGCTTTCCGGGCTTTCCAATGATCTCATTTGGAATTTTGGATTTCCCGATATCGTGCAGCAGACCACAGAGGGTCAGGGTGTCCATATCCTTCTCGGAAAAATTCTTCCATTTGCCGATCAGACGGCAGATCAGTGCGACGTTGACACTGTGCGCATAGGTGGAATCATCGATCTGTCTCATATTGTGCAGCATATCGAACATGGAGATCGTAGTACTGTTTTCCCCAAAGAGCGTCAGAGTTTCATCCAGAAGCTGATCTACATTGAGATCCTCGTCATTGACGATAAAGTTATTGATATTTTCCTTCATAAAGGAAACTTTTTTTGTATAATCTGTTTTAAATCTTTGAAATTCCGGGCTTCTGCGGATACGTTGGGAATAAGTTTCCAAACGTTGTGCAGTCATGGTGCTTGAATTGCGGTCACCATGATTTTCAGGGAAAATGCTGACAGAAGCAATCTGATAGAACTTTAAGTGTTCGATCAGCTGCAATGTAACAGGAGTATTCTGTTTTGCAAGACATTGCCCATGATAGGAAAAGACATCTTCACTGATGACCATGCCCGGTTTCAGGTTATTAATTGAAACGATTTTCATAAAGCACCTTTCCGTCCTATATTTAGCATTAAAATTCTAGCATAAATTTTTCCTGTTGTGTAGATAAAAAATTCATGAAATGCAAAAAAACATTCTTCTATACAAAATTATCGGTTAAAGGTATAATAATATTATATGTCGTAACATTTTTTTGAAAAAAATACAAGGCTGGTGACAGAATGAACTATACGGTGACAGAAGGTAATTATTTGAGATTTGGATTGCAGAGCGTAAAAGATGGTGTCATTTTTACTTTTGCAGGAGAAAAAGAAGATGTGTGTGAAGTCATATTATATGACAGATCCTTAAAGGTCGCCGGCAGGGTGGAGGCTCCGGCTGCATTTTGCAGAGGGGCAGTCAGATCTGTTTACATACATGGGTTGAAGGCAGATCATTTATTATATAATTATGAGATCAATGGAGAGATAATTCCGGATTCCTATGCATCGAAGATTGCAGGAAGGGAAAAGTGGGATGATGCGAGAAGAGCAGAATGTGACTTCTTAGTCTGTGGCAGTTTTGAAGAAAAAGAATATGAATGGCAGAGCGCGTGCTGCCCGGAGATCCCGAAAAACGAAATGGTCATGTACAAGCTTCATGTCAGGGGATTTTCCATGGATTCCGGGAAAAAGGGAAAAATGCGTGGAACATTTGCGGCAGTGGAGGAGCGGATTCCCTATCTGAAAGCGTTAGGCGTGACGACGGTGGAGCTGATGCCGGTCTATGAGTTTGAGGAGATTGAGATTCCAAAGAAACAAAAACTTCCAGGGTATATACCACAGGGCAGCATACCGGAAAAGGAAGCCGGTTCCGGGACAGACAAAGAAAAATTAAAAGTCAATTACTGGGGGTATACAAAAGGATTCTATTTTGCTCCGAAAGCCTCTTATGGCTGTAGCAAGAATGTGACACGGGAATTGAAACATCTGATCGATGCACTGCATCAGAATCAGATGGAGTGCGTGATGGAGATGTATTTTGAGCAGGAGGAGAATCAGAACCTGATCATGGATGCACTTCGTTACTGGGCAACGGAATTTCGTGTAGATGGTTTTCATCTGATCGGGGAGAATGTGCCGATCACTGCAATCGCCCAAGATTTGTTCCTGCGGAGAAGCAAGATCTTTTATCAGTATATCCCGGAGCAGTTGTGGAAGGAGAAGGAAAACTATCCGCATCTGTTTGTATACAATGACGAGTATCTTTATACAGGAAGAAAATTGTTAAATCATCAGGGTGGCAGCCTTTTTGAGTTTGGCAATCAGCAGAAGAAACAGAACAAAAAAGTCGGTTTTGTCAATTTTATGGCAAACAATAATGGTTTTACGTTAGCAGATCTTTTTTCCTATTGTGAGAAACACAATGAGGCGAATGGCGAAGAAAATGCGGACGGTTCAAATTATAATTTCAGTATCAATTGTGGCACGGAGGGAAAGACTTCAAGAAAATATGTGAAGGAACTCCGAAGAAAACACTTATATATGGCGTTGTCCATGGTGTTTTTTGCACAGGGAGTGCCGCTGCTCCTTGCAGGGGATGAGGCACTGAATTCCCAGCAGGGCAATAATAATGCATATTGCCAGGATAACAAAACCGGGTGGATCAACTGGAAGAAGAGTGCAGGCATGGAGGCGTTGCAGGAGTTTGTACAAAAACTTGCAATATTCCGTAAGGCGCATCCGGTGATACGTAAAGCGGAACCGATGCATCTGAACGATTATCAGCATAAAGGCTGTCCGGATCTGTCCTATCATTCAGATAATGCCTGGGCAGCAGGACTCCCGGAAGAAAAGGGGGCATTTGGTGTGATGTACTGTGGGGATTATGCCGTGAATGATGCTGGTGAGCCGGATGATATGGTCTATATTGGCTATAATTTCCATACCGGAGTGAATGAACTTGCCCTGCCGAAACTTGCCGGGAAGAAGAAATGGTATGTAGTCATGGACACCGCAGAACAGGAACATGCTTTCCTGCCAGAGGAAAAACTGGCGGAAAACCAGCACAGGATCACGGTCAGACCGCAGTCTGTCGTTTTATTACTTGGAAAATAGGAAGTCAGGGAAATGAATATTTGGAAACATTTTTGCACGATCAACCATCATAAAATACTTGTGATGAGAGGGTGCTTTCAGGTTGGACTGATCAGGCAGGGACTGCTTCACGATCTTTCAAAATACAGTCCGACTGAGTTTATCGTAGGATGTAAATACTATCAGGGCAATATGAGCCCGAACAATGCAGAGCGTGAGGCGGTTGGTTATTCTTCCGCCTGGCTGCATCACAAGGGAAGAAATAAACATCATCTGGAGTACTGGATTGATTATGGAATACCGGATAAAGAAGGACCGCATAAAGGGGAACACAAAGGTCTCTGTGGCATGAAGATGCCAGTCAATTATGTGGTGGAAATGTATATAGACCGCGTAGCGGCATCGAAGAACTACCAGAAAGAAAAGTACCGGGACGACAGTGCTTTAGCATATTATATGAATGGACGGCAATTTCATGTGCTCCATGATGATACGAGGGCATTGTTAGAACTTCTGTTGGAAATGCTAGCGATAAAAGGTGAAAAAGTTACGAACCGCTTTATCCGGGAAGAGGTTCTCTCCCATAAAATCCCGTATGAGAAAGAACCGTTACTGCAATTGAAAGAACAGTTAGAAAAAAGATCATAATATCATTTCAGGAAAAAGAGCCTGCATATCTTCCGGCAAAGGAGCAGTGAACACCAGTGGTTTCTTTGTGACCGGGTGGGTGAAACGAAGCCGGTAAGAGTGCAGAGCCTGTCTGTTTATCTTTGTAAAATCAGGATTGTATAAAAAATCACCGATCAATGGATGCCCGATAGATTTCATATGAACGCGGATCTGATGGGTACGTCCGGTCTCTAATTTCAGGGAGATCAGGGAAAGACCGTCTTGATAGGCAAGTCTTTTATAATGCGTGATGGCAGTTTCACCGTGAAGCACATCGATCTGCCGTTCTATCGTGGAACCTTCTTTCCGCCCGATCGGAGCGTTGACCGTCCCCTCATCCTCTGTGAAACCTTTCACAATGGCAAGATATTCCCTGCTTATGCCCCGGACTGACACCTCGCTGTTTAATATTGCGGAACTGATGAGATGTTTGGCAAGGATGGTGAGCCCGGTGGTGTCCCGGTCTAAGCGGTTGACACAGCGGAACGTATAAGGAATGCCCTGTGTCTGGTAATAATGGCAGACAGCGTTGGCGAGTGTGTTGTCATAATTGTTCATGGAAGGATGGATTGGCATATCGGCTGGTTTGTTTACCACTAAAATGTCCTCATCTTCATAACAGATGGAGAGAGGGAGATTGGTGGCAACAATATTTTCAGAGCCTTCCGTTTCCTCAAAATGGATAAAAAGACAATCCCCGTCGTTAAGCCTGGTACTCATATATTCCCATTTGCCATTTAAAAGAATACTTTCCGGAATCTTTTTTAACTGCACGATCACGGCATGGGAAAAACCCTGCTTTTTCAGATAGTCAGAGATGGTCACACCATTGTCCTGTGCGGTTATGTTATATTCTAAATCACGTGTCATAATCGTTCCTTTCCTAAGACCATAAAACGATTATAGCGAAAAGCATGAAAAATTAAAAGAGGAAAAGCACGGAGAACTTGCCCTAAACATAAGATGTATCAAGAAAGCTTTTAAGGTGCGTTTTGAAAACATTTTTATCTCCGTTGACGATGGAACAGGAAAGCGAATGTCTGAAGAAAATGAAAAATGGTGACCTTGAGGCGAGAAACGAGCTGATCGAGCGCAATATGCGGCTGGTTGCCCATGTGGCAAAAAAATACCAGAACCCGGAGGATGAGATGGAGGATCTGATCTCCATCGGGACCATTGGACTGATCAAGGCAGTGGAAACATACAAAGAGGATTATGGGAGCAGGCTTGCGACCTATGCGGCAAGGTGTATTGACAATGAACTATTAATGCATTTCCGGGCAAAAAAGAAGACGTCGAAAGAAGTTTCCCTGTATGAGCCGATTGGAACTGATAAAGAGGGTAACCAGATCCAGCTTTTGGATGTTGTGGTCAGCGAGGACGAGGATGTTGTGGAATTGCTGGAACAGGATCGCAAAGTCAGACGGCTGAATGAAATTATTCCGCAGACATTGTCCGGAAGGGAATTGTTTATTATCATAAACCGTTACGGACTCTATGGGAAAAAGACAATGACACAGAGGGAGATCGCAAGAAAACTTGGGATTTCCAGATCCTATGTTTCGAGGATCGAAAAGAGGGCGATCGAAAAACTCAGGCAGGCATTTTAGGTGTATTATAATATAGAAGAAATATTGTAAAATCTGGAAAATGTGCTATACTAAAACTGCATCTGGCAGATGTATGAGGGCTTCTGCCGGATGTCGGAATCTTTTTTTATCAGAATCATTGCAGGATTCCCTGCGGTATCCACAGAGTATTTTCGAATACATTTATTTTTGATGCAGAAAACGAGGGAAAGGAAGGTTATTTGTATAGTTTAGTAACAACCTCGATCATTCAGGGGATCAAGAGCATCCCGGTCTATGTGGAGGCGGATGTCTCAGATGGCATGCCGCTTTTTGAGATGGTCGGTTCACTTTCGCCTGAGGTAAAAGAATCCAAAGAGCGTGTGCGCACAGCACTGAAAAATACAGGGTATATTCTGCCGCCAAAACGTATCACGATCAATTTTATCCCTGCCAATATCAGAAAGACCGGATCAGGCTTCGACCTTCCGGTTGTTGCCGCAGTGCTTTGTGCCATTGGCATTGTGCCGGAGGAAGCGTTAAAGAATACGATGGTCGTGGGTGAGATCAGCTTGAGCGGGGAGGTAAAGCCCGTCAATGGAATACTGCCTATGGTGGCAGAGGCAAAGGAACGCGGCGTCACACGTTGTATCGTACCGGCGGAGAATCAGACAGAGGCGCAGCTTGTAAAAGAGATAGAAATTTTTGCGGTGCAGAGTATTGCAGAAATGATACATATTTTAAACGGGGGCACATACATTGAAAAAGAAATAGGAAAAGCAGTGGCAAAAACGATCCGGATGCTGGATTTTTCGGATATCCAGGGACAGCATTTTGTAAAGAGAGCCTGTGAGGTGGCAGTGAGCGGTATGCACAATCTGCTGATGATAGGACCACCCGGTGCAGGTAAGACCATGACGGCAATGCGGATACCGACGATCCTTCCGCCGCTTGATGAAAAAGAGCAGATGGAACTTTCGAAAATTTACAGTGTATCCGGACAGTTTCAATTACGGGAACAATTAATGGAGGAACGTCCGTTCCGCTGTCCACATCATACGATCACGATGCAGGGATTAGTGGGTGGTGGACTGATCCCAAAGCCGGGAGAGATCTCTCTGGCACACAAGGGCGTTTTATTTTTGGATGAATTGCCGGAATTTAAGCAAAATACCATTGAGATATTAAGACAGCCGATGGAGGAAAAGGAAGTGCGTTTAGTGCGCGTGAACGGCACGTATGAATATCCGGCTGATTTTATCCTTGTCGCTGCCATGAATCCCTGCAAATGCGGTTATTATCCAGATATGCAGAAATGCAGATGTACGGCGGCTTCTATTGAACGATATATCAACCGTATCAGCCAGCCGCTCTTAGACCGCATTGATATCTGTGTGGAGACGCCACAGATTAAATTTGAAGAATTGAACGGAACGAAAAAAGAGGAATGTTCCGATACAATCCGGGAACGTGTGATTGAAGTACATGCGATCCAGAAAAAACGTTATCAGAAAGAAGATTTTCAGTTTAACAGCCAGATTCCGGCTGCACGGATTGCAGAATACTGTGCTCTGTCGAAAGATCAGGAAAAATATATGAAGAAAATTTACAAACAGTTAAATCTGACTGCCCGGTCTTATCATAAAATTTTAAAGGTTGCGCGGACTCTGGCAGATATGGACGGCTCTGAAAACATTCTGGATGCGCATTTGAATGAGGCAGTCTGCTATCGCAATATTGACAAAAGATTCTGGAGGGATTCGCTATGAAATATCAGTACTGGCTTTCAAATATTCCGGGAGTCGGCTGTAAGACGATCCACCGCCTTTTGGGACAGGCAGGTTCTGCGGAAGAAATTTATTTTCTGAAAAAAGAGCAGTTAGAAAAGCTCTCCGGGCTGTCTGACCGTCAGGTGCATGCGATCACTGACCGGAAGAAAAATATGCTGCGCTGGGAGAAAACGGGATTTCTTTTTTGTCCTGTGAGATGGAGTCATATCCTAAACAGCTCAGGAATATCGTGGATGCTCCATACAGTTTGTACATCAAAGGGAAAATGCCTGATTTCTCAAAAAGAAGAGTGGCGGTCGTCGGGGCGAGAATGTGCTCGGAATACGGAAAGAAAATGGCAGAACAGATCGGTGAAAAACTGGCGTTTTGCGGGGCGGAGGTTTTAAGCGGCATGGCAAGAGGAATTGATGCATACGGACATATCGGGGCATTAAAAGCGGGCGGAAATACGTATGCGGTGCTGGGGTGCGGCGTAAATGTCTGTTATCCCAGAACGAATCAGAAATTGTATGAGAATATTCTTTCGCATGGAGGAATCATCTCGGAATATCCGCCGGAGACTGAACCGATCGCACAATTATTTCCTGCCAGGAACCGGATCATATCAGCGCTCTCGGATGTGGTCGTGATCGTGGAGGCAAAGGAGAGAAGCGGTTCCCTGATCACAGCTGATTTTGCGCTGGAGCAGGGAAAGGATATTTATGCAGTTCCGGGGCGTGTGACAGATTCCTTAAGCATGGGCTGCAATAACCTGATCCGGCAGGGTGCAGGCATTATAAACAGTGTAGAAGATTTTGTAAAAGATCTTGAATTGTATACATGTATTGACACAACTCAAGAAAATTTTAACAAATTATTACTTGAAAAAGATGAAAGCTTGGTGTATGCTTGTTTGAGTTTACGACCGAAAAGTATGGAAGAACTTTTGAAAAAAACAGGATTTGAAATGCCTCAGATGGCAGATGTCCTGCAGAGACTGATTCAGAAGGACTTTATCACGGAATCTTTTAAAAATTATTATATACGCAAAATCTGAGAGTGAGGAGACAGTTGAATGGCTAAGTACCTGGTTATCGTGGAATCGCCGGCAAAGGTGAAGACAATTAAAAAGTTTCTGGGAAAAAATTATGAGGTTGCAGCTTCAAACGGACATGTGCGCGATCTTCCAAAGAGTCAGCTTGGGGTTGATGTGGAACATGATTTTGAACCGAAGTACATTACTATCCGAGGAAAAGGAGATATCCTTGCGAATCTTCGCAAAGAAGTGAAAAAAGCAGATAAAGTGTATCTCGCAACTGACCCGGACCGTGAGGGAGAAGCGATTTCCTGGCATCTTAGCAAAGCATTAAAGCTGGAGGGCAAGGACATCAACCGCATCAGTTTCAATGAGATCACACAGAGTGCAGTGAAAGCCTCTTTGAAACAGCCGAGAGACATTGACATGAACCTTGTGAATGCGCAGCAGGCGAGACGTATCTTAGACCGCATAGTTGGTTATAAGATCAGCCCGCTGCTCTGGGCAAAAGTAAAACGTGGCTTAAGTGCCGGACGAGTGCAGTCCGTTGCGCTGCGTATTATCTGTGACCGCGAGGAGGAGATCAACGCTTTTATCCCGGAAGAATACTGGACGCTTGACGCAGAATTAAAGATCGCAGGTGAGAAAAAACCTTTGCTTGCAAAGTTCTATGGAGACAGCGAAAGCAAGATGAATATCTCTTCGAGGGAGGAGATGGACCGCGTGATGGCAGAAATCTCCAAAGATCTTGTTGAAGCTGATCTTGCAAGATATGAGGCACAGCAGAACCTGCAGGAGATAGAAGAGAAACTAAACGGAATCGAAGAGCAGAGGAAAAAGATTGGAAAAGAAAGCGAAAAAGCCACAAAGGACGGTACAGTTGCTTACATAGAGTATAACGGTGAAATGATGACCGCTCAAGAGAATATCCAGCTAATTGATGAAGAAGAGGCAAAACTGTTAAAATCCAAGGAGAAGCAGACAGAAGCCTTAGATGAATTGAACAGCAAATATGATGAAGCAAATGAAAAGTACCAGAGTGTATATGATTATACGCAGGCTTTGACAGAGGGAACGCAGAACAATACTGAAGCAACCAATCAGAACACTGAAGCAAAGAAGAACAACGCAGCAGCTGACAGCGAAAAGCAGGAGGCATCAGCAGTCAGTATTGAGGTTTGGGGGCAGGAACAGCAAGCCTATAACAGTCTGACAACTGCACAGCAGGAAATGGCGGTCACTGTAACAAATGGGGTACTAGCTATGCAGGAAAGTGTGCAGAGTGCCTTAGAATCACAGATGGATCTGTTTGAAGAATTTGATGGAGGGACAGAGATATCTACGCAGAA
>ENA-OPAA01001236-OPAA01001236.1-human-gut-metagenome-genome-assembly--contig:-NODE-1236-length-14994-cov-13.366892_pt1 | contig 14994 bp, 15 predicted proteins | sample MGYA00241049_ERZ501414 | MGnify/ENA primary metagenome ERZ501414 (study PRJEB25962, sample SAMEA2042520) | human gut metagenome | biome: human gut; feature: human-associated habitat; material: faeces... | reverse complement strand
TACTACCTTTCGGGTCAGTGACCACATAGGAACTGTGACATTGTAAAAGGTTGGGCTTGAGCCAAAACCGGGTCTTACCGCTGCCGGAGCCGCCCACCACCAGCACATTTTTGTTCCGGGCATTCTTCGGGTCAGGCGGGCGGTTGGACATCATCAACCGTTCCGTTTTGGTAAGGATGATATTGTCCTCAAACTTCGGAGCCATGAACGGCTCAATATCCTTGGGGGTGCCCCATCGGGCAGAGCCGTACTCCATGCCGTGGCGGTACTTCTTGGCGCTTTTTCCACGCAAATAGACCGCCAGCCGTAACCCTGCACCGCAGCACAAGCCCGCCAGCAAATCCAGAGGGTGCAGACTAGGCAGAGGATTCGCAAATGCCAACGGAACAGTGCCCATCATAGACATGATTTTATCGCCCAGCTCCTTGCCCTCGGCAAGCCGCCATGCTTCACCGAGGTTTGTTGCCACCAGTCCCAGCAAAATATAGGGCAGATAGAGAGCCAGCAGCTTTGTCAGCTTTTTCGTGGTCACAGTCCACGCTCCTGTTCCTTGTGCCGGACTTTGCCGGGGAGTTCTGCCGCTGCCTGCACCAGCTCATGCAGTTTTGCCAGCACAGAGGGGCGTTTGTCCTTGTTGAGCAGGGATGCCGAATATTCCTTGAAAGCCGAGTTGAATGCTTCTGCGTCTGGGGCTTTGAAAAAGACCAGATATCGGGGCGGCACTTCGGAGGCGTCCTTGCGGATGGCATAGTCGATGCCGTACTTTTTGGCATAGCGTTCCAGCCCACGGATGCCGGTCTTGCTGATCTCCACGCTGGACACGCCCCGGTTTTGCCGCAGCAGGGTACGGACGCTTTGCTTACCTTGGGAGGCTTTGTTTTTGTAGAGCCGTATGGCGGCTTTCACGCCATTCAGCACTGTCCGGGCAGACAACTTCGTGGTCGAAATCATCAGGTTGAATGATTTCTGCTCGATTTCTTCCTGCATTTGCATCACCCCCTGTGCAGAAAATAGGAATCAGCGGTCAAGACCTGCATCCTTCGATGGCGCAGTTTTGTTTTTCTCAGGGCGGACTGCCTCATCGGGTACACGAATGACCATCATCCGATGTCCCAGCCGGATAAAATCTTCGGGCTGGTGAAATTTCTTCTCAAACTTTTCAGCCAATTCCGGGGTGAGGGATGCAAAATCTTCCTCACCCAGACCGACCACCAGAAAGGCTCCGGCAACCACATCGTAGGCTTCGCCATGCTCATCCCGCAGGGCGCGGTTCAGGGGCAAACCCATCAGCTTGCCATCATCGTTGTAGACGATGGCAACCGGGTCGCTAAACGGGTAGCTGGCACCGATGCTGCCACCGACTGCCTGCTGCAATGCTTTCAGATCGTTGTCAATCTCGACCTGTTTCGGGTACTGCCCCGGCGCGATTTGCAGGACAGAAAGAGTGTTTTCTTCCATTCCGCTTCCCCTCAGTCGATGCAGATGCAGGTCAGCGCATCCTCATCGACCATCAGCGTGACACTGGCGGTTTCCAGATACTTCTGGATGGCAAACATATCGCTCATGGTCAGGGGTGCGAACTTGCCATCGTCCGTATAGCGGTGGAAAATCACCGACCCGGTCAGATACCGCTTGCCCATCAGCTTGATGACCTGCTTCGGGTTATAGCGGAAACCCAGCGGCTCCTCCTTGGAGATGCCGTAGCCGGCATCGTCCTCGTCAAAGCAGGGCAGGATGTGCGGAGCCTCCTCCGGCTGGATCACGGTCAAATCCAGAACGGGTGACACAGCGGCGAAATAGACATCCGTGCTGGCGAGCTCGTTCTGCATTGCCATGTGCATGAACGAAAAGAAGCCAGTCACTGCGTCGTCGATGTGGTCGATCTTCTTTCTCATGGTGTCGATGGTCTTTGCGGTCTTGAAATCAATCGTCTTATTCATAGGCGTTTCCTCCGTTATTTTTGAAAAATAAAAAGACCCGAATCGGGTCTCTTGGTTCAGTCTGCGCTCAACGCGCTTCTTCCTGTTTCTTCTGTTTTGCTTGCTGCTTTTTCATCTGCCACTGGTCGAGGAGCTTGATGATGATGCTTTCCATCTGCCGGGGCGTGTAGTTGCGCGGAAAGTATTTCCGCAGGGTCTCGTTTTTGATTGTCACGGTGTCCAATTCGCTCTTTTTCTCTTTGCCCATCACATCGAAGGCGGCTTCATAGCTGAACTCGCCCTGCTGTGCCATCCGCTTCAACTGCTGCGCCTGTGAAAGAGAGGGCGCGTTCTGCGTATCGTTCATAGCTTCAAGAAAATCCCGCTGCTGTTTTTCGTCCAGATAAGACAATTCCACGGCAGGGTTAAATGAGATTTTCTTCTCGTCCACCATGTCCAGCAGTTCAGGAACAAGGTTTGTCAGGCGGATAAAGCGGAATATCTGATTTTTACTGGTGCCAAGTTCCTCGGCCATTTCTTCACTTGACAGCTTTCCAAAATTATTCCCAAGTTGGGAATAATTATCTTGTGGTGGTCGCCCTGCTTGATGTTTCATGGCATCCAGCTTCATCTTGTAGGCGAACGCCCGTTCACTGGGCAGAATGTGTTCTCGCTGCAAATTGGAATCGACCATCAGTATCGTGGCTGCATCATCCTCCATATTGCGTACAATGACAGGCACGGTATCCAGATGCGCAAGCTCTGCGGCGTGTTTCCGGCGGTGCCCGGAGATGATCTCGTAGCCACCCTCCGGGCGAGGGCGGGCAATCAGCGGAGCCAACACACCGAACTGCGAAATGCTTTCCACCGTCCGGGTCATGGCATCATCGTCCAGAACTTTGAATGGGTGATTCTTGAACGGAAATAGTTCGCTGACGGGAATCTGCTGTACCTGTTCCCGCTGTTCTTCCTGCCGGGTTTCCTCCGAACTGAACAGGTCATCTAGTCCTTTCAGAGCTACGTTTAAGTCGTTTCTCGGCATCTGCCAACACCTCCTTTGCAAGAGATTGATAGGCCTCTGACACCTTGCCCTTGGGGTCGTGCTGGAAAATGCTCTTGCCTGCGGCACTGGTTTCGGCGGCACGGACAGACCGGGGAATGGTCTGGTCGAACACCTTGATTTTACTGCCGTATGCTTGGCGTATCAGTGTGTCGATCTGCTTTCCGTAGTTGGTGCGGCTGTCTGTCATGGTGAGCAGGATGCCCTCGATTTTCAGTTTCGGGTTGATCTGCCGTCGTACCTTGCCGACAGTCTGCAAAAGCTGTTCCAGACCTTTGGCGGACAGGTATTGTGCCTGCACGGGAATCAGCGTGGTGTCAGCCGCGGCCAAAGCGTTGATGGTGAGCATCCCCAGAGAGGGCATACAGTCCAGCAGGATATAATCGTACTCCCGCTTTGCCCCGTCCAGCACCTGTTTGAGCATTTTCTCCCGGTTCATGCTGTTTACCAGAGCCACCTCCAGTCCTGCCAATTCGATGTTGGCAGGGATAAGGTCTACGCCCTCTGCATGGTGCAGGATGCCATCACCGGGCTGGATGGGCTGGTCATTCATGGCTTTCTGCATCAGGGTAGATAGTGTGGTGGGCAGTTCGTCCGGCTGCTGCCATCCCATGCTGATGGTAAGACTGCCCTGCGGGTCGGTGTCTACCAACAGAACTTTTTTGCCCTCCATTGCCAGCCCGATACCAAGATTTTCACAAGTGGTGCTTTTTCCGACACCGCCTTTCTGGTTTGTGACTGCAATAATCGTTGCTTTCTTTGCGATAACATCACCCCGCCTTCTGGGAACCGTGCGCAAAGTCACGGTTCGTCATGTTCTGATAGTGTAGATTCATGGTCGTGGGCGCATTGTAGAGCGAGGCAAGCAGATACTGCTTCATGTTCCGCACAGGGGTCGCATTTTCGGCAAGGCTGTTCAGCACAAAGCGGATGTGGTCGGCATTCAGCTTTTTCAGCCGACTGCGCACCACCTCGGCAGGCTTATCATCCCCGGCGATTCGGAGCATCCTTCGCTTGGTGGCACAGGTGTCCACCAGCAAATCCACGATCTGATAGATGGTATCCTCATCATCCGGGAAAAGCCGAAGCAGCAGTTCGACCTCCAACGTCTGATGAAAATAATCCCCAAGCTGTTCCCGAATGTCCCCTGAGTGGATAGGATCAGGTTTATTCATCTCTGTATTATTCTTATCAGTCTTATTTGCTTGCGGTTTTGGCTGCTCCTGAACTGCGCTTTGGGCAACGCCTGAATTGCTGTTTGGGCAATTCTGCACTTGCGCTTTTGGCAAGCCGGAGGAAAAGTCCTTGACGTAGATCAGGCTGGGTCTGCCCAGACCGCGCCGCTTGCGCTCGATTAGGTCGATTTGCTCCAGTTCCCGGAACAGCTTGACCGCCTTGTGTTCGGCGCAGCAGAGCGATTCCTGCACTTCCCGGACAGTGTAGATGATATACACCCGCCCCTGCTTGTCCATCCAGCCGTTTTTGACCGACAGGCTCATGCGGTCGAGCAGGATGCCGTACAGCGTCCGGGCATCCGTGGAGAGCTGCCGAAAACGGTTGTCCTGAAACAATGCCTTTGGGATGCGGAAGTAGGAAAACAGTTCGCCCGACTGCCCATAGAAGTAGTCGAGCGTCATTTGGTGTGTCCTCGGATTTTCAACTGTGAGTGCTTCTTCATGTGGAAACCTCCTTTGACTATTTCAGGGTAAAAGAAAAAGCGCACCTTCGGATGGAAAGTGCGCTATGTAAGAATATTCTGATTCAGTTGTTGCAGCGATGCTGTTCCAGATAATCATCCAGAATATCCAAATCGATAATCGCCATCTTTTTTATGCGGAGGAGTGCGTGAGCATCTTTTGCAAGCTTGCGGAAGGAGTCCCTTCCCATTGAGTAAAGTGCCATTCCTTCTTTATAATTGACATATCGCTTTTTCTTTTTGGCTAGAGTTCTTTCCAGTTCGGGAACTTCAAACGAAGCAGCTTTATGTTCCATGACATTCTTCTCCTTTGTCAAGGGTAGTGGTATACTTGCGTTATCAGGATATAGAAAGAGGACACCTCACGGTCAGCAATCGCTGATGGTGAAATGTCCTCTTGGCTATTTTCTCGTTTACAGTTCTCTGCTGATAGCCAGAATGTGAGAATCCGTCTGTACTAACAGGGATTTTTCTGCATCTCCGTCAGTCCATGCGGAAATCCGTCAAGGATGTCAGCTTTCTGACACTTTCCGTGTCGGAATCCGCGATGTATTTCATTGTCGGAGACACAAAGATTATCACGTAGCTCAGTTGGATTCAGGGCGCATCGTGGGGAACAGCAGCACATCACGGATAGAGGCACTATCGGTGAGCAGCATCACCAGACGGTCTACGCCGAAGCCCAGACCGCCCGTGGGGGGCAGACCGTACTCCAGTGCGTTGATGTAGTCGTAGTCTACCTGTGCCTTGCACTCAGGCTCCAGGGCCTTGCGCTCGGCCACCTGACGCTCGAAGCGGCCCTTCTGGTCGATGGGGTCGTTCAGCTCGCTGAAGGCGTTGCCGTACTCGGTGCAGTCGATGAAATACTCGAAGCGCTCGGTGAAGGCGGGATCATCCGGCTTGCGCTTGGCCAGCGGGCTGATCTCCACAGGGTAATCGTAGATGAAGGTGGGCTGGATCAACTTGTCCTCCACAAAGGCATCGAAGAACTCGGCCAGAATGGCGCCCTTGGTGGGCACCTCGGGCAGCTCCACGTTGTGCGCCTTGGCGGCAGCGATGGCGTCCGCATCGGTCTGCCAGTCGTTGAAGTCCACGCCGGAATACTTCTTCACAGCCTCCACCATGGTCAGGCGCTCCCAGTGGCTCATATCGATCTGCTTGCCCTGATACGGGATGACCAGACTGCCGCAGATCTTGAGGGCAAGGCGCTTGTACAGCTCCTCTACCAGATCCATCATGCCATGGAAATCCGTAAAGGCCTGATACAGCTCAATGGTGGTGAACTCCGGGTTGTGCTTGGGGTCCATGCCCTCGTTGCGGAAGATGCGGCCCACCTCGTACACGCGATCCATGCCGCCCACGATCAGGCGCTTGAGGTACAGCTCGGTCTCGATGCGCAGCACCATGTCCATGTTCAGGGTGTTGTGATGGGTGTAGAAGGGGCGTGCAGAAGCGCCGATCTCGAAGGGGGTCAGGATGGGGGTATCCACCTCCAAAAAGCCCTTCTCGTCCAGATAAGCGCGGATCTCCTTCAGGATGCGGCTGCGCTTGATGAAGGTGTCCTTCACCTCCGGGTTTGCGATCAGGTCCACATAGCGCTGACGGTAACGCATCTCGGTATCGGTCAGGCCGTGGAACTTCTCGGGCAGGGGGCGCAGGCTCTTTGCCAGCAGGGTCAGCTCAGTGGCGCGCACGCTCAGCTCGCCGGTCTTGGTGCGGAACACCTCGCCCTTCACGCCGATAATGTCGCCCACGTCCAGCTTTTTAAAGGCGGCGTAGGCCTCGTCACCCAGCTCGTCGCGGCGGACGTAAAGCTGGATATCGCCCTTGTCGTCGCGCAGATGGGCAAAGCTTGCCTTGCCCATGACGCGCTTGGACATCATACGGCCTGCCAGTGCCACCAGCTTGCCGCTGTCGGTCTCGTTGGGCAGTTCCTTAAATTCTTCCTTCAGGTCGGCAGAATACGCGTCCTGCGGGAACTTGGTCAGGGTAAAGGGGTCGTTGCCGGCGGCCTGCAGGTCGGCCAGCTTCTGGCGGCGCACCTGTACCTGCTCGCTCTCGGACAGACCCGCAGCGGGGTTTCTCTTTTGCTCTTCCATGGTTACTCCTACTTAGTTTGCAGAATGGGTGATAGCCAGCACAGTGTACTCCACGGTCTGGCCGGTGGGCAGCAGCACTTCGACCTTTTCGCCCACAGCCTTGCCCATCAGGGCGTGGCCCACGGGGCTCTCATCGCTGATCTTGCCGTTGAAGGCGTCAGCCTCGGTGCGGCCCACGATATCGTATTCCTCGGCTTCGTCCTCGCCAGTCTCACGGATGGTAACGTGGGTACCAACGGAGACGTTATCCACGCTCAGCTCGCTCTCGTCGATTATAACTGCGTTCTTGATGGTCTGCTCCAGCTCGGTGATGCGGTTCTCCACCAGACCCTGCGTATTCTTGGCCTCGTCGTACTCGCTGTTCTCAGACAGGTCGCCGTGGCTGCGGGCTTCCTTGATCTCTTCAGCCAGCTCCTTGCGGCGGACGGTTTTGAGGTATTCCAGTTCCTCCTGCATTGCCTTCAGACCGGCAGCGGACATCTTGATCTCTTGTGCCATTTGAGAATCTCTCCTTGTTATTAGCTGTATTTCTTTCGCGCAGCCACAAAGCCGCACAGGAATGCCATTTTGACTACACTATTATAATAGCAAGCCGGTGCCTTGTCAACAAAAAAGGCGGTGCTGGGGCAAAAAAAGCACGCAGAACGGAAGAACGGCAGGGGCAGAGCCGATCAAAGAGTGATACTTTCGATAATTCGTGCTCTTTTTGGGCATTTCGCGCCATTTCCCTTCCAAAATACGATAAAATGTAATATAATGGAAGTACCGCAATACATACCCCCCCCCCCGTAAATAATACGAGGGGAAAAAGGAGGTTGTACCATGAAACAAGGCAAACTTATCCGACGTGCAGTATCGGCAGCGCTAGCCGGATGCATGATGTTCACCCTCTCAGCCCCAGCTCTGGCTGAGAGCACTGATGCACTGATGCAGTTGAACATCAGCGGCAACCGTGCGGTCAGTGTGCTGGATGCGGAGAACGTCGCAGAGGAGATCAAAATCAATAATAATGTGATCGACCCGGCGGATTATGAGAACATTGTCGTCACCCCAGGCAACTATACCTTCCACTATGACCCGGTGCAGAAGATACTGACATCTACCAATACTACTAAGACGATTAATACTATTACCATTGAGGTGCCGGATGATGTTGACGTGGTGCTGGATGGCAAGGAAAACATTGCAGTCCACAACTTGACCATCAATAGAGCCCACGACGTGACAATTTCCAGCGACAACTACTCCGCTATCGGCCGCAGGGCAGTGATCACCTGCACCGGAAAAGTGACTATCAATGCACCGGAAGGCACCTATGCTATAGGCTATACGAGCAATGCAGATGGTACGCTGATCATCCACAGAGCTAACGAAGTGGAAATCGATGCATCGGGCAGTTCTCGGGTCTTGAGCGGCTATGGCAAGGCTGACATCACTTGCGACGGCCCTGTGACGATTCACGGTGAGAAAGATGGCGGCAGTGTACTCGCAAATGCTGGTAACTTCACCTACCAGCGCACGGATGGTGCAGACTACGTCTACTACACCAGCGAGGATGCGGAGACAGAAGCCATCGACGGAAGCATTACACCCATCCCGTCCGATGCACCCTACAGCTATCTGCATATTGAGGAAAAGACGTTTTCCGCAATTACCGTAAACAATGGAATCGCAAAAGCGGGCGGAAGCGAAGTGCAAATGGCCTTCAACGGTCAAAAAGTGACCGTCACCGCCCAGATTGATGAAACTGACGAGCGAAAATTTGACGGCTGGGAAGTAGTAAATGCTCCCGCAGGCTTTACGATCTCTGCCGAAAAACTGGCGCAGAAGGAATTTTCGTTCATCATGCCTACAGGCAATGTAGAACTGACCGCACACCACAGCAACAAGCTTGAGGTGTCCGGCGGTACTGCCAAAGTGAACGGTAACAGCAATGCAGACTTTGCCCGCCCGGGCGCAGCCGTTACCGTGACCGCAGGCAGCCCCGAGGATTACCAGTTTGACCACTGGGAGGTATCTGGCGGCAATATCGGCAAGACCGAAGAGGAGCTGAAGGTCAGCCCTCTGAGCTTCACCATGCCGGATGCAGCCGTCAAGCTGACCGCTGTCTACAAGGCTGCTGTCAAGGTGAGCAACGGTACTGCCCAAACGGACAATACCACCGGTGAGACGGTGTATGCACTGGAGGGTGCATCCGTTACCGTGACCGGTCACGACAGCAACGCAAGCTTTTCCAAGCTCGTAGGCTGGAAGCTCAAAAAGGGCAGCCTTACTGCAATCATCGATGCGGACGGCAATAGCCTGAATGTTACGGTGGACGCAGAAAACAATTATCTGCTGGATGCCAGCGGGGCAAAGATCAAAAACGAAACTTTTACGTTCACCATGTCTGACAAGCCTGTGGAACTGAGTGCTGTCTACAGTATTCCCGCCATCGCAATGAGTCTGCCGGTCATCGTGGAAGGCGGTACAATCAATTGCACGCAGGACAGCTTTGTGCGTGTAAAGGCGGGCGAAAAAGTCACGATCAAGGCTGATGCACCTGCTGAAAACATGCAATTCCATCACTGGAAAGTGGAAGAAGGCACCAGCGCGGACTTTGGCGTAACGGTCGGCACGCTTGGCTCTGATACGGAGCAGGGTACTGAGGAGATCGCATTCATCATGCCCCGGGGTGCTGTCAGACTGACAGCACAGTGGTCCGCTACTCCGGCGACCCGACCCGATCCAGATCAGCCGCTGGACGAGGATTTCGGTGTTGATACTCCTCAGCCGAAGCCCGAACCTGAAGAGCCCGAAGCACCCGCAGAGTCCGCCGCCGGTGCTATTGCAGCAGTCGCCATTGGCGGCGCAGCAGTCTGGGGCGGCTACGAGATCACTACCCGCGCCATCCTGAAGAACCTGCTGCCCGCAGATGCAGCCATCCCCAAGACTCAGGGCCAGCTGGCTGAGCTGCTGTGGCAGAACGCAGGCTGCCCCCAGCCCACCATTGCACAAGCCACCGATGCCGCTGCCGCCGCCCGCTGGTGTGTCGAGCAGGGCTATCTGGAAGAGGATTTCGCCCCGGAAAAGTATGTACCCAAATACAAGGTGATCCGTATCCTCAAACAGGCTAAAAGCGCCACATAACCTCTGATATCATCTCACATCACTGCACAAAAATGGACGGAGGAGCGTCTTTGACGTTTCTCCGTCCATTTTCTTTTAACACACTCAGACCAGCTTTGGCACCTCTGCGGTCAGCAGTTCTGCCAGCCGGGCGTGACCCTTGCAAGTCAGGTGCATAAAGTCCACCTCGTTGAACTCGCACTCGGCGGCGTCCATAAAGTGCACGCCCTGCCGCTCGGCTACGATGCGCAGCTGCTCGGCGACCCCGCGGGATTTTTCCACGCAGCCTGCGCCCATGACGGCATCGTGGAAGCCGTCCTTGATGCAGGGCGGCGCCACCACCAGAATGTTAGGCGCTTTGCCGCCCCAGCAGTCCACGCTTTTCACCTTGAGCAGCAGCCGCTCCATGCCCGCACCGATGCAGGCGGCGTTTGCGCCAAAGCGCTCCTTGACGTCATTCGTGCCCAGCATGATGATGAGCAGGTCGATGACCTCGTGGCTCTTGAGCAGGGCGTAAGCCACGCTCAGCGCATCCATGGATTCGTGCAGCGGGTCCACGAATACGGTAGTGCGGCCGGAAAGCCCCTCCTCGGTGACTAGATACTCCTCGCCCAGCGCCTTTTGCAGGCGGCAGGTCCAGCGCTCGTCCTCGTTGAAGCGGATGCCGTGGTCGGCGCAGTCGTTGGGGTCGGCGCAATAGCCGTGGGTGTTGGAATCACCCAGACAGAGAATATGCTTTTTCATAACCAAATCACTCCTTTTCCATCGTCTGCCGGAAGTAGTACACAGCGCCCACCATCCCGGCGTCATTGTGCAGCTGCGCGGCACGAATTTCCAGCCCTTCGGCAAAGGCGGGCATGACGGATGCTTTCACCTTTTCAGCGATAGGCTCGATGAGCAGCTTCTGCTGGGCAGACACGCCGCCGCCGATCAGGATCAGCTGCGGGTTGAAGATATGCACCATGCCTGCAAGCCCCTGCGCGATCTCGTCCGTCCATGCGTCCAGCAGCGCCAGCACGGTCTCGTTGCCCGCTTCTGCGGCGGCAAAGATGGCGCGGCCATCCTTCCATGCCGGATTTTCCTCCTGTGCGGCGCGCACCAGAGCAGTGGTGGCAGCGTAGCGCTCCCAGCAGCCCTTTGCGCCGCAGGTGCAGTCCACGCCGTCCAGCGCGTGGGTGCGGTAGTGTCCCAGCTCGCCGCCCAGACCCCGCGCACCTTCCAGCAGACGGCCGCCGGTCAGGATGCCGCCGCCCACGCCGGTGCCCAGCGTCACGCCGATGACGTCCGTATAGCCCTTTGCACCGCCGACCCACACCTCGCCCAGCGTCATGCAGTTGGCGTCGTTGGCTACCGTGACCGGCAGGCCAAAGGTCTTTTCCAGTTCTGCCTTGATGGGTGCACCGATGTAGTTGGGCAGGTTGCCGCAGGTGCCCGCCACGATGCCCTTGCGGCTGTCGATCTGCCCGGTGGCAGAAACGCCGATGCCCGCAAGGCTTTCCGCCGGGACGCTCTGCGCGGCAAGGAAAGCTTGTGCAGCCTTCAGCACCGTGGTCAGGATGGGGGTGCGGTAGCCGTCAAAGCTTACGCTCTCTTCGGCTTTCGCCAGCACTGCACCGGCTTCGTCCACGATGCCCAGCTTGACGGCGGTGCCGCCGATGTCGATACCAAGATAGTGTTTCATAGCAGGCACTCCCTTGTGTTATTTTTTAGCGGCGTTGATGGCACCGGTAAAGCGTGCGGTGATCTCTGCCGGGCGGGTAATGGCGCCGCCCACCACCAGTGCAAACGCACCGGCTTCCAGTGCCTTGACCGCCTGTTCCGGGTAGTGGATGTGACCTTCGGCAATGATCTTTGCCGGGCACTCTGCGGCCAGCTTGCGGATGAAGTCAAAGTCGATATCATCAATGCCGGTGGTCTCGGGAGTGTAGCCGCGCATGGTGGTGCCCACAAAGTCGGCACCTGCTTCGGCGCAGAGCATGGCGTTTTCAAAGTTATCGCAATCAGCCATCACCAGCTGTTCGGGGTACTTTGCCTTGATGGCGCGGATGAACTGTGCCGAGGTGGAGCCGTCCGGGCGCAGCGCACCGGTGCCCTGCACGGCAAGGATATCCACCCCGCAGGCCACCAGCTCGTCCACTTCCTTCATGGTGACGGTAATGTACATGGGCGTGCCGGGGTAGTCCTTTTTGATGATGCCGATGACCGGCAGGTCCACCACCTGTTTGATCTGGGTAATGTCCCGCACGGTGTTGGCGCGGATGCCCACAGCGCCGCTCATAGCGGCAGCTTTCGCCATCAGGGGCATCACGCCGCCCTCCTTAGTATACAGCGGCTCGTGCTCCAGTGCCTGACAGGACACGATGAGCCCACCCTTGATCTGTGCAAAAAGCTTTTCCTTATCCATGGTCTTACTCCTCCATTCCGATCTTGACAACGGCCTTGCGCACGCTGACACAGCCGTGCTGTACAAGGCCGGGCTTATGCAGCTCCTCCGGGAAGAACAGCACAAAGCGCCCTTCGCCCAGTGCACCGGTCACCACGCTGGCACTGTCCTGAAAGCCGCAGTCCCCGGTAAACTCCCCGATCTCCGCGCCGGGCAGATTGGTGTAGCCCCAGCCCTCGCTGCCGGTAAGGTCCACCTGTAAATCAGCATAACGCTTGTGGTACTCCGGGTGGTAGCCCGCGTCCGGGTGCAATGTGGCGTCCATCAGGTTGATGAACACCTTGTCGCCGTCCACCTCGGTGCGCCCCAGCGGCAGGGCGGCAAGGTCGTGGGTAAGCAGATAGTCAATGGCGGTATCCAAGTTGGAGTGCAGTCCCCTGTACCGGCCAAGATGCTGCAGGGTATCGCAGATCATTCGCGTTTCCTCCAATAAAAGAAGCGCCCGCCTCCCCTCTGAAAAAGAGACGGAGAGGGGCGCTTTTATCCTGTTACAGCTTTGCGATGGCAGCTTCGATCATGGCCTGTGCCTCGGCCACGATGGGCTCATCCTCGGGGATCAGGCCGGGCATCGGGGCGCGCACGCTGCCCAGTTCCAAGCCGTACATCCGGCGCAAAATCTCCTTTTGCACCGCATACAGATTGCCGTGGGCAGAGCACATCTTGTAGATGATGCGGTTTGCTTCGTACTGGATGGCGCGGGCCTTTGCGATCTCGCCCTTTTCCAGATGGGCGTTCATGGCCAGATACAGCTCCGGCATCACGGCGTATGTGCCGCCGATGCCGCCGTCTGCGCCGATGACGCGGCCGGAAACAAACTGCTCGTCCGGGCCGTTGAACACCACAAAGCCCTCCTCGCCGCGGGCGGCGATACCGGCATCCTTGAACATCTGGATGTCCTGCGTGGGCATGGAGCTGTTTTTCACGGCCACCACGTTGGGGTTCTTCAGCATCTCGTTCAGCAGGCTCATGGTCAGCGCCGTGCCAGCCAGCTGCGGGATGTTGTAGATGACGAACTCGGTGTTGGGTGCTGCTGCGGACATATCGTTCCAGTACTTGGCAATGGCATACTCCGGCAGGTGGAAGTAGATGGGCGGGATGGAGGCAATGGCGTCCACGCCCACGCTCTCGGCGTGGCGTGCCAGCTCCATGCTGTCGGCAGTGTTGTTGCAGCCGACGTGGGCAATCACGGTCAGCTTGCCCTTGGCCTCGCTCATCACGGCTTCCAGCACCGTCTTGCGCTCGTCAACGTGCTGGTAGATGCACTCACCGGAGGAGCCGCCCACATACACGCCCTTGACGCCCTTGGCGATCAGGTGGCGGGTCAGTGCCTTGACCCCCTCCACCGAAATGTTGCCCTCTGCGTCATAGCAGGCGTAAAAGGCAGGGATGACACCCTGATATTTTTTGATATCTTTCATGTTTCAAGCCCTTCTTTCTGTAATTTTTAGCCTTTAACCGCACCCATTGCGATGCCCTTGGTGAAGTACTTCTGGAAGATGAGGAAGATGATGATGATCGGCACAGCAGCCAGTGCGGCACCGGCCATGATCAGGCCGAAGTCGGTGCTGTTTTCTGCCTGCAGTTTTGCAATGCCCAGCGAGATGGTCAGGTTGCTGGTGCTGGACAGCATGATCAACTGCATGAAGTAATCGTTCCAGCTGTTGATGAAGGTAAAGATGGCCAGTGCGCCGATACCGGGCTTGACCATGGGCAGCACGATCTTGACAAAGGTGCGTGCCTCGCTGGCGCCATCGATGCGGGCAGCCTCCAGCATTTCGGTGGGGATGCCCTCACTGAACTGCTTCATCAGGAACACGCCGAACGGCCAGCCCACGATGGGGAAGATGACCGCCCAGATGGTATTGTACAGGTTCAGTGCGCTCATCTCGCGCAGCAGGGGGATCAGGATGACCTGCTTGGGCAGCGCCATAGCGCAGACGATGAGGGTGAACAGCAGCTTACGGCCCACAAAGCGCTTTTTGGCCAGCGCATAACCGGCCATGGCGGCGGTCAGGCAGGTAAGGATCATGGACATAACGGCCATAAACACGGTGTTGATCATCCAGCGAATAGCAGCGGAAGCCATGGGGCCTACTGAGAAGTAGACGGGCTCGCCGTTGGCGCTGAACTTGGAGCCGAAGGGCACGGCCAGCTGCCACAGCGGGGCACGCTTGCCGGCAAACAGCTTCTGGTAGTTGGTCAGCACCCACTGGCTGGGCCACCACTCCGGGGTGGTCGCGTTGATGGCGGCACCGGTCTTGAAAGAGCCGGTGATGATCCAGTACAGCGGGAAGGCGAACAGCACCGCCATAATGCTGATAAGGATAATCGCCAGAATGGCGTAGGCGCTCATCTTTTTCAGTTTACTGGGATGGCGCTCCAACGGTTTTTGCTTTTTTGCGGCAGTTGCACGCATTGTTCCGCACCTCCTTAATTATCCTTGTTGCCCAGCTTGAACTGGACAGCAGACAGAATGGCGATGATCACCGCCAGCACCACGCCCATGGCGTTGCCGTAGCCGTACTTGTACTGCTTGAAGGCGGTGTAGTAGATGTAGTACATAATGGTATCGGTCTTGTGGTTGGGGCCGCCGGAGGTCAGCAGCTGGATCAGTGCAAAGCACTGGAAGGAGTTGATGGTGGTGATGACCAGAATGTACAGGGTGGTGG
>ENA-OPAA01001234-OPAA01001234.1-human-gut-metagenome-genome-assembly--contig:-NODE-1234-length-15002-cov-3.082425_pt1 | contig 15002 bp, 22 predicted proteins | sample MGYA00241049_ERZ501414 | MGnify/ENA primary metagenome ERZ501414 (study PRJEB25962, sample SAMEA2042520) | human gut metagenome | biome: human gut; feature: human-associated habitat; material: faeces... | reverse complement strand
CTCGCCGGAGCCCCGCCGGACGATTCGAATTCATCAACCTTTGAGGTGTTCGACAACCTATGTCCCACGACCGCATCCTTATTCTGGACTTCGGCTCCCAGGTGACGCAGCTCATCGCCCGCCGCGTGCGTGAAGCCCACGTCTACTGCGAAGTCCACGCCAACGACGTCTCGGCCGAGTTCATCCGCGAATTCAACCCGAAGGGCATCATCCTCTCCGGGTCGCACATGTCCGCCTACGAAGAAAGCAACGACCAGGTGAGTCCCGCCGTCTTCGAAGCCGGCGTGCCCGTCCTCGGCATCTGCTACGGCATGCAGACGATGGCGCAGCAGTTGGGCGGCCGCGTGGAAGGCTCGAACAAGCGCGAATTCGGCTACGCCGAAGTCCGCGCCCACAACCACACGAAGCTCCTCGAAGGCATCGAGGACTTCCGCACGGCGGAAGGCCACGGGATGCTGAAGGTCTGGATGTCGCACGGCGACAAGGTGACGGTGCTCCCCCCGGGCTTTTCCGTCATGTGCTCGACGCCGTCCTGCCCCATCGCCGGCATGTGCGACGAATCCCGCGGCTACTACGCCGTGCAGTTCCACCCGGAAGTGACCCACACCGTCAAGGGCCGCGAAATCATCGAGCGCTTCGTGCTCTCGATCTGCGGCGCGAAGCCCGACTGGGTGATGTCGAACTACATCGCCGAAGCGGTGGAATCCATCAAGGCTCAGGTCGGTGACGAAGAAGTCATCCTGGGGCTCTCCGGCGGCGTCGACAGCTCTGTGGCCGCGGCCCTCATTCACCGCGCCATCGGCAAGAACCTCACCTGCGTCTTCGTCGACAACGGGCTCCTGCGCAAGAACGAGCGCGAACAGGTCCGCGAAACGTTCGAAAAGAACATGGGCCTGAAGCTCATCGTCGTCGACGCGGTCGACCGCTTCATGAACGCTCTCGCCGGCGTCACCGACCCCGAACAGAAGCGCAAGATCATCGGCCGTGAATTCGTGGAGATCTTCCAGGAAGAAGCCTCGAAGCTCACCGCCGCGAAGTGGCTCGCCCAGGGCACGATCTACCCCGACGTGATCGAGTCCGCCGGCGCCAAGACCAAGAAGGCGAAGACCATCAAGTCGCACCACAACGTGGGCGGCCTCCCCGATACGCTTCACCTCAAGCTTTTGGAGCCGCTGCGCTCCCTCTTCAAGGACGAAGTGCGCGAATTGGGCGTCGAACTCGGCCTTCCCGCCGAAATGGTCTACCGTCACCCGTTCCCGGGTCCGGGCCTCGGCGTGCGCATCCTCGGTGAAGTGAAGCGCGAATACGCCGACCTTCTCCGCGAAGCCGACGCGATCTTCATCGAAGAACTCCGCGCCGCCGGTCTCTACGACAAGGTGAGCCAGGCGTTCGTCGTCTTCCTCCCGGTGAAGTCCGTGGGCGTGATGGGCGACGGCCGCACGTACGACTATGTCGTGAGCCTGCGCTGCGTCGAAACGTCCGACTTCATGACCGCCCACTGGTCGCACCTCCCGTACGAGCTCTTGGGCCGCGTCTCGAACCGCATCATCAATGAGGTGAAGGGCATCAACCGCGTCGTCTACGACGTCTCCGGGAAGCCGCCCGCCACGATCGAGTGGGAGTGAATCCGCATTAGGATTTAAGGCGAATCCACGAGAAACAAAACCCCTGAGTTCCCTTGAGGCTCAGGGGTTTTCAATTTCTAACACACGTACTAAGCGGAACTAAAAGGATGTGTGCAGAGCACGATTCGTAACGGTATTTGTAACGGTATCGGAGCGTGGTAATTTGAGCGTCAAAGCGAAATACCGTTACACCAGAAGCCGAAAACGGCCCGTAACGGTATTTTTTCGAGGCCTATTTCCTAGAGCGGCAGTCAATCTCAAGGCCGCTACCAAAATGGCCCGATTTTCTCTTTCCAAGACTCCGAAATACCGTTACATCGAAGACCGCCATGCTCTCGAACACTGCGCTTCAAGCAATCCTGAGGGGTAAACGTACCGTTGCAGAGAAATTCACCGACCGCGACGGACTCTACGTCGTCGCCTCCGTGCGAGGCACCGTCTCCTTCCGTTGGGACTACTACATGGGCGGACGCGCCGGTCGACGCGGAACGCTCACGATCGGCCAGTACCCCGTCGTCTCTCTCGCTCAGGCCCGAGAGCGTCTCCTCGAAGCGAAGAAGGACGTCGCCGCCGGCATCGACCCCTCGAAGAAGAAGATCGCCGCCAAGCGTGAAGCGCGATCGTCCGGCACGTTCCGCTCGTGGTGGCAGAGCTACCTCGATCACGCCGACCTGGCGGATTCGACGAAGGCGATGCGCTGCGCCGTCTTCGCCCGCGACCTCGACAAGACGATCGGGAATCGTCTTCTTGCCGAGATCACCGAAGACATGCTCCGTGACCTCTTCGACAAGATCGTCGAACGCGGCGCGCCCGCCGTCGCGATTCACTGCCGCGACATCTGCATGAGCGTCTTCGACTGGGCGCGAACACGCGGCACCAAAATCGAAAACGTCGCCAGGCTCATCCCGCCGACGGCAATTGCGCGCTTCAAACCGCGCGAGCGCAACCTCTCGCCTGAAGAAATCAAGATCGCGCTCGACTGCTTCAAATACGTCGGCGCAAACATCTCGGTCAAGACCGGCGCGAAGCTTCTCCTTCTGACCTTCGTCAGGAAGAGCGAGCTCACCAACGCGACGTGGGATGAGATCGACTTCGAGCGCCGCATCTGGACGATCCCCGCCGACCGCATGAAGAAGCGCACGCCTCACGTCGTGCCGCTCTCCGACCAGGCGTTCGATCTCTTGATTTCGCTGAAGACTCTTGCCGGTTCGAGCCCGTACGTCCTTCCCGGGCGGTACGATCCCTCGCGACCGATGAGCGCGGCGACGTTCAATCAGTTCTTCCAAAACGTCAGCGACGCTGCCAAGCGCGAGGGATTCAAGCTTGAGCACTTTGGTCCGCACGATCTCCGCCGTACGGCTTCGACGCTTCTCCATGAAGCAGGATTCCCGTCCGACTGGATCGAAAAGCAGCTCGCCCACGAACAGCGCGGCGTCCGCGCCGTCTACAACAAAGCTCAGTACCTCGATCAACGCCGCCAGATGATGCAGTCGTGGGCAGACATGATCGACGCGTACCGCGCCGCATGACCCACCTACCACGCCCCGGAGGCTTCGGCTTCCGGGGCTTTTTTCGTTTGTGGACGGCAAACGGACTTTCAAAGTACGCAACCGTCTTTGCGTACTTCCTGACCGGCCTTCACCGAACAGAACCACGCCTTGACCTCCGTCAATCTTGATTGACCTTGAAGCTTTTTCATCTTGACGACTTGAATGGCCTTCAAGGACAATCAAGGCACAGACAAACAAAACGCGGCGTCAGCCGCACGGAGGAATCATGTCGAATACGATGAACACGCACGGTGGAAAGCGAGAAGGGGCGGGCCGTCCTTTCGCAGGCACGAAGAATGTCGGCATTCAGATCACGCCGGAAGAACACGCCAAACTTCAAGCGCTGGGCGGGTCGGCCTGGATCCGCGCGAAGCTCGCGGAAGTGACGCTCAAGAAGTACGCCGTCGACCGTGCGGTGAGCCGTGCGGACGGCCCGTACGAACGCGCGGTCATGGACTGCTACGAAGACAGCTTCGAGTTCGAAGCGCCGTCGGATGCGGATGCGGTCAAGTACGTCGAGCGTCTCCAGGACAAGCACGACAAGAAGGCCGCCGAAGTGATCGAGAAGGCCCGCCGCGACAACGCCTCGAACGCCTACGCGCTCGAATGCGCCTTCGACGGTGCGCCCTGCTACACGGCCTGCCTCACGCGCTACGACGCCGAAGAAGACGAATGGATCCGCGTCGAGAGCTGAACCCAAAAGACAAACGTTTTGGGTTGCCCCAAACGCAAAAAAGACCCCCGAAGCCGCGCAGGCTCCGGGGGTTTATTTCGTTCTAAATGAAGGATCGGGGCTGTTCCCTTTTAACAAGCGTGTTGAAATGATCTACTGTGTCAGCGCCGTCACGGCGTCTTTGTCGATTGCAGTCCTTTCAGCCATGTCTCTGCATCGACCAAGAAGTTCCGCACCTCTTGCGACAAGCTCCGCACCTCGGGCAAGCTGCTCGCGGCAAGGCCCGCAGTGATCGGTACCGGCTCGGGACAGCTCACGGCGGGCGCGGTCGGCTTCGTCGCGCACCCGGCCAAGCTCAGAGCTGAGATCATCGGCAGAAGCAAGTGCGCGGTCACGAGCCTCCCAAGCGGCCACGACGGCCTTGGCGTTCTCGGATTCACGAGCACGATACCTCTCCTCCAGTGCGAGCGCACGGCTCGCGTAGTCCTCTCTGAGCGCAGCGATGTCCTCGCCGTAGAGTGCTGCGGCGTACTGATACCCGGCAACAAAAAGGGCGGCACATGCGACTAGGCCCGCCCAAACCTTCCAATTCACCGCTCCACCTCACTTCAGCGCGTCTCTCCAAGCCTTAACGGCCTTCGCCGCCAAGAGCGCCACAACGGCAACGCCCGCCGCAATGATCACCGCAAACAAGGACGCCGCCCGCCAAGTCAGTTCCGTCGCCGTCATAAGTTCTCCGAGCCTCAGAGCTGTTAAAATTCCACTCATAGACCTCCTTCAACACCTGGTCTACCAAGCCGCTCGGGATTCCGCCCCTGCGCGGCTTTTCCTTATTCCTCTTCCAAGAACAACGCCGCTTCAGCCTTCCTGCGGCGAACAAGGCCCGGAAGGACCACGCCGTTTGACTTCACGATGTCGAGGAACTGCTTCGCGGCTTCTTCGAACTCACCAGCGTTCAACGCCCGCATCAACTTCGGGCACTTCCTCGTGACGTAGCTCGCGCCCACGTTGAACGCGAGGCTCACCAACGCGATGAACTGGCCTTCAGTTACGCGCACGTTGACGAACGGTGCGAGCGCCTTCTGGACATTCGCGATGTCTTCGACGAGTAGCGCCCGGGCCTCTTCCGGCGTGCAGGTTTGGCCTTCAACCACGCCGGTCGTGTGCCCGTACCCGATGGTGAGCACCCCCGCCGGGCACGTGTACGACGCGAGCCGCAGGCCTTCAAAGCTCGCAATGAAACCAGCCGCGCGTATCGGATCCCACGATCCGAACGAATGTTTCTCGGTCATTTCTTATCACCTTCCTTCTTGAGCGCCTTCTGAGCGGCGTGCTCTTGGACCCTTTCGTCCAGCGTCTTCACTAGTCGGCGCAACACCGGAGGGACCGCATCCCCCAACCCTCCGCGCTCGAGGTTCTCGATCACGGATCCGAATTCACCTGCGCAGTAGGCGCAGATGGTGATCGACTGTATGAATGCAATCCCGATCATCGGAATGAAGACCGTATCGAGGCCATGGGCGAGCGCGACGATCCCGAACATCGAGACCTTCTTCGCGACGCCCAAAAAGAGCTTCGAGGATGAGTAGGACGACGTGTACCAGGCGGCATAGATGCCGGTCGTCAAGTCCGCGCAGACGAAGATGAGGAGCCACCACAGAAGTGGAGACACGTTTTCGCCGAACGCGAACGAAAAAGCGGCTCCAATGGAGCCGCCGGCAGCGAGCATGACCCTTTCGGTTCCCGAAGGAAGAAAGGTCGTGATCAGATCGTTCATAGCATCACCGCGAGAAGGTAGCCGACCACGCCGCCGACGATGAATCCGACCGGCGCCCAAAAGGCACGCACTTTGCGTCGCGTCTCTTTGTCGAGCTCTTCCTTCTTCGCGGCGAGATCGGCGAGCATCTCGTCCGTCCATTCGTCGATCTTGATCCCGAGTTTCTCGGCGATCTTTTTCGCCTCTTCCTTAACCTTGTCCATAGCCACCTCCTTTGCGTAGTCGAAAAAGGCCGCGAGTGCGGCCTGCAGGAATGCGTTCATGTCGTCACCTCAGTCATGAAAGTCTGCGGTTTCCGGCATGTCCTCGATCTTTTGATAATCGGACTTGATCTGCGTGATCGTCGTGTTGACCGTCTGAAGCGCGCTCTGCAACTGCGAGAGCGCGGCCTCGATGGCGGTCACCGCCGACTCCGCCTCGTCCAGTCGATCCTTGATGTCGGCGCCGACAGCGCTCATGTCGGGAAGCGTGCTCATGCCGTCACCCCTAAATAGACGCGCCCGAGCGCGTAGAAGGCTTCCAGGGCATCGCTGCCGGAATGATCGAGGTAGTCCCGATAGTCCAGAGCGGTGCCCATGTAGCCGTTGTAGAACCCGATCAGCTGCTCAAGCAGTTCCACGGCGTCCGCTCCGCCGGATGAGACTTCATCCTTCTTTGCGAAGGTCGCGTTGTTCTGAATGTCCTGAGCGATCTGATCGGCCGCAATCGTGCGCGCGAGCTCTTTGATCTGTGCTTCGAGCGACATGCGGCCCCCTCATCAATTCTTCGAATCGCGGGCGGTCGTGTACGTCTGCGCGAAGTTCGCAGCGGTGTCGCCCACGGCAGTCTTGAAGGCCGCCAGGTCGGACGCCACCTGCGAGGCCGCAGTGCTGGCACTGGTCGCGGTCGTCTTCACCTCGTTGATCGCCGCCACGAGATTGCCCTTTGCGGTCGTTGTGAGGCTCGTGAGCGTCCCGATGTTCGCCGCATTGGTCGACGCGGCGGACTGCGCGACGGTGGCCGTCGAGGACACGGCGGAGAGGTCGGACTGCGAGGCCGCACCGATGTTCGTGCGGGCCTGCGCCTGCTGCTCCGTCGTGAGCGACTGAGCGCCGTCGTACTTGACGTGCCCGGCGGCGATGGTCTCGAGGGCCTCGATGGCGCCCTGATTCTCGGTGATCGCATCGGCGAGTTCTTTGAGCGTATCGAGCGTGCCGGGGGCGCCGTTGATGAGATCCGAAACGGCGGTGCTGATCGCAGTGTTGATCTTCTGCGAGGACCACGTGGTCGTCGATGCCGTCGCTTCGTCGTTGATCTGCGCACCGAGTTCGCTTTCGAGGCCGGTCAGACCGGCCTTCAGTTCGTTGAGCGCAACGACGAGATTCGCCTTTTGCGTCGTGGTGAGTTCGGAGAGCGTGCCGATGGACGCGAGGATGCCCTTAACGTCGGCGCCGACGGTTGTCGCGAGAGACGCGATCTGGGAGGAGAGGCTCATTTCAGACTGACTCCTTTGGCTTCTTCATAGATTTCGACCGGCGACGGGTCCATGTCGCCGAGTCCGATGTTTTCGCAGGCAATGCGCTTCTGGTCGTCCGACAGGTCCTGAGGGACGTACTTCACAGCCTCGCGGGCGATCTCACCGACCGGCAGGGTCTGCACGTTCTGCGTGTCGGTCGTGACCGCCGGTTGCGTCGGCAGTGATGCGCTCCGGATTGAAGGCCGGAGCTCGATATTTTCCTCACGCAGAATCAATTCGGGTTACCTCCGCGTAGAAGGTGATGGTCCCGGCCATGAGGCGGACGATCGTGTCGTCCGGTGCTTTGAGTTCAAGGTCGTAGAGGTAGCGCCCGGGCTTCACGAAGACTGTCTCGCCGGACCGGAAGATCAGGTCGATCTGACCGGCTTCCGGCGTGATCGCGATGCGCCCGTTTTCTGTCGTCATCTCGAATGCCACGTCGGATGCGAGCGTCGAGCGCAACTGCATGGCCGCCGCGTAATCCGTCAGACTGATCGGCTGACCGTCTTCTTCGAGCGTGAGTCGACGAACGTAGTCCGTGCCGACGTAGAACTCGTAGTCTCGGGTTTCGATGTCGGCGCTCATTTCGCGCGCGCCTGTTCGTTGGCCTTCTGTGCCGCTTCGCGGGCCGCTTTCTGCTTCAGTTGGAGCTTGCGGCGGACGCATTTCGTATTCGTGCAGATCCCGTCATCGTCGCAGACAGACCCGCAGGCCGTGCAGTACTTCGTTTCGTTCATGGTTTGCCTCCTTAGGCCATCAGGGCCTGATATTCAGCCCGGAGCGCCGCAACTTCATCGTCGTCGCCCATCAGCATGGCCGTCGCCATACGGTCTTTGAGCGCACTGATCTGCGAGTCGAACTCAGATAGTTCGCGGTCGGCTTCGGCGGCTTCCTCCTCTTCGGGCGGGATGGGCACGACGCGCTTGGCGAGCGTCTCATTGTCCTGGATGCAGCGCCATTCCTTCGAGCCTTCACAAAGCTTCTCGAAGAGGGTGCGGAGCTCGTGGATGCGCTCGGTCTGCTTTTCATGCGGCAGGTCGCCCAGAACGGAGCACTCGGCGGGGGTCGTAGGCTTCTTCTCTGCCACCCACTTCTCGCCGTCCCACTTCATGAAGTTGGACGCGAGAAGTTCCACGTCCGGCGCGATCTCGACGGCATCCGCCGCGAGCATCAAGCCGTTTTCGTCCTTCTGGCACTGGACGTTCCCGACGAAGTAGCCGTCTTCGTCGTAGCGATAGCAGGTTTGAAGTTCAAGTCCCATGCTTACCTCCAAAAAAATCGCGGCCCTGAAGCCGCGTGAAAAAAGATTCGTCGTGACGGATGGTCACGGCCTGACCCTGCGGATTCATCCCACAGGGTCAAAAACTTGGTGTCTCCGGCTCTCCAGTGGCGGGCGCGTCACCGACATCTCACTTGGGAAATGGCCCGAGGTCTCACTCAAACAGGCACGGCAAGAGGCACGACGGCGACGAAAGTCGGCAGGCCTTGAGCCGCCGCGCGGGTATGTCTTCGCGGACGCGTTTCGGCTTTGGGTCGGCTTGAAGAAGGGGCGGATCGTCTCGTATCGCGACGAGCGACGGATTCTGGAGAACCACCTCCTGCCGCACCTGCGGAATCGGCAACTCGACGAAATCACCGCGCCGCTCGTGATTCAGATCGTCCGCCCGCTCGAAGCCGCGGGGAAACAGGTCACGCTCAAGCGGGTTCTCATGCGCACGCGCGAGATTCTCGACCTCGCCGTCTGCGCAGGCTACATTCAGCACAACCCGATCGAGCGTGTCTCACGGGTCTTCGCGGCACCGGTCGTGACACCGATGCCTGCGCTCGACTGGCGGGAGTTGCCGGAGGTGCTCAGCATCCTGCGCGAAGCGCCCGAGCGGATCCGGATCCTGTTCGCTTTGAACCTCCTCACCATGCTCCGACCCGGCGAGGCCGTTAAGCTCCGCCGGTCGTGGATCGTTGGTGATGTACTCACCATCCCGGCGGACGAGATGAAGAAAGGCCGGGCGCACCGCGTCCCGCTCACGGCTGAAGTGCTGGCACTCATCGAAGCCGCACGGGCGGCGTTTCCGCATCCGCGCTCCGATCTCATTTTCCCGAGCCGAACCGCCGGAAGGCCGATCAGCCCGCAGACGCTTGCAAAGCACCTGCACGGCACGGCCCTGAGAGGACGGCTTGTCGCCCACGGCCTGCGTACGATTGCGCGGTCGTGGTTGGCGGACATGGGTGAGACGTTCGAAGCCGCAGAGGCTTGTCTTTCGCACGTCGCCGGATCCGGTGTTTCGAGGGCCTATCAGCGGTCGGACTACCTCGAAGCCCGGCGCGGCATGATGCGCCGCTGGAGCGCCTACGTCCGGGACTGTGCTCAAAGTGCCAGGTTTATGCCGGAGATCTTCGGCACATCCGAGCCTATCACGACGCGGACCGCGCACTGAATGCTGTGCTGAGCACGCAATCGGAAGTCCTCAGCACCGAGGGCTTTCGATTGAGGGTTCTGCACCGAACATAACGGGTCGATTCGGCACGCGAAGCACTTCGTTCGAGGGGGCGTTTTACGAAGACAAAAATGGACCATTCAATTCGTACGGCTCCGCAGGAACAGGCGTCAGCTTCTCGGCATCGCGTTCGAACGGAGTATTTGGCCGATCGTCGTCGGTGCAGCCATCCGCATTCTTATCCGCGATCATCATCAAGTTCTAATGATGACTGCAGCCAGAAGCGCTGGGGACTGCACGGTCGTAGTCTTCCCGTAGATCGAATTTGAGCTCGATGCGGAGATCGAAAAATCCTGCCCCGTAGCGTACGACTCCATCTTGAGACCTGCGTGAGTACTGCCGCCGATGAGGCACCCTGAGAACGTTGCATCATTGCCGAGGGGGCCACGCCCACCGACCGCACTACCTCTTATGTTCGGAGGCCGAACATAACCGGATATGTCGCCAAGTTTGACGATCAAAGCAAGGGGCCGCCGTCAGGGGCGTTTTATTCCGGTTCTTCGGCGGCTTACGATTGCAGTTCACACCCTTCAGGGGGTGGGTACAACGTTAGTTTCCAAGCGTCCAGGTCGTCGTCAGCCTACGGCGCAAGCTCAACCGTACAGCCTCCCTCACTTCTGACCTTGTGCGTCATCAAGTCTTGATGACGGCTAGCAGGAGGACTGACGGCGACTGAACGGTTGTGGATCCTCCGTACGTGCTGTTGGAGCGGGATGCGGAATAGCTGATGGTTCCCCAATAGACGGAGTTTCCTCCGCCGACCCTGAACCCATACTGGAAAGAGCCGCTAAAAGCGCCCGTCGCAACCTGCTTTGTGTTTTGGACGACATCGAAAGATCCACTTATGTTCGGTAACCCCGCTTCGAGCTTTTTCCCGACCTTCGAAACGTCAGTCGTCGCCTGGAGAACGCGTCCGTCAGGATTCGGCAGATTGAACGTCGTCGAGCCGTCGCCCGCGCCGTAGGTCGTGCCGATCGCCGCGAACAGATTTGCGTACGTTGTGCGGCTCACCGCCGCCCCGTTGCAGATCAGCCATCCTTCGGGGATGGTCTTCCCGGCGTAGGCCGCCATCGTACCGGCCGGGACGCCCGCACCTTCCTTCAGCTTCGCTGCGACGTAGTCTGCAATCACCTTGACCGTCACGGCCTTCAAGGTATCCGTCTCAGCCGACATCTCTGAAGCGGTCGCGAGCTGAATGATCCCGCGCTGAGTCGTCGACGCATTCGGGAGGACGAGCGTCACGCCGGTGGCCGGGTTCTGCAGGACCCACTTCTGCAAGGTTGCGTCATAGATGAGCGTGATCCAGTAGCCCGACCCCGCGATGTCGCCGACGGCGAGCGGATCGTTGTCGCCCTTGACGATGGGCTTCGCGCCCAAGCCGTTCGGGTTGAACGTCGGAGTCGTCGAGGTGTTCGAACCGATGGCGCGGACCTTCACGGTCTGACCGCCTTCAAGCGCCACCGGCTTCGAGAACGTCGCCGTGATCGCGTTGACCGTGCCCGAGGCTTCCGCCGCAGGGTCGCCAGAGTATGCGTACACGTCGTTCTTGATGATCTGCTTCAGAGCATTGAATACCTGCGAGTTGCGGGCCGTTTCGACCTGGCCGTTCGGCGTCTGACCGCCGTTCGTCAGGATCGCGCCCAACACGCCGAAGATCTCGTTTGCCCATTCAGCCTTGGCGTACGACCCGTCGCGGTTGCCCTGGCCGGAGCCGTTGATAAACGTGCCTTGGGGATAGTCGACGGTCGCACCGCCCCAACGGGTGCCGGTGGGTTCGAGATTCTTAAGAAGGATGGACATGTGACGTCACCTCAAATCTTGATGTAAAGCGCAAAGGCGAAGTTCTTGCCTCTGAATTCGTTGGCGGTCGGAACCTGACGAGACGCGTCGAAGTAGACCGAGCGGGCCGCACCGTGCCCAGACGCAGATTCGCGACCGACGGAGCCGCGGTTCATTTCAAAGACGCCCGTCGCCGTGTAGGCATTCGCGTCGACCGCGTGGTTGCCCGTCAGGTTGCGCATGGCGTCGCCCTGAGAGCTCGCCAGTGCGCGGCCCGGGTCAACGCCCTTTCCGTTGTCCCAAACGCGAAGGAAGTAGCCTCGCGGGTCCTTCAGCTTGAAGGTCGCGGGCGTCGAGCCGGGCAGGATCATGTCCGGCGCGGCTTCGATCAGGCGCGCGTAGTCGCTGCGGTTGTGTTCGCGGCTGTCGACGTAAAGCCACCCGTCGATGTCGCCGGTTCTGGGGAAGTACGCGAGCATCCCCGGCGGAATCGTTTCGGGCGTGGTGACGCCGGTCGACGGATTCAACAAAATCCACCGGTCGAACGCATCGTCGTATGTGAGGTGCATGACGAAGCCCGCGCCGGTGATGTCGCCAAGAGCGAGCGGTTGGTTGTTGCCCTTCACTATCGCCTTGCGGTTCGTGCCCTCGACCTGGAGCGTCGGCGCAGTCGTCGCGTTGGCGTACTGGGCGCGGACGTAGATCACAAGACCGTCGTCGAGCGTTACGGTGCGCGGAAGCGTCACGGTGAGCGCGTCGCTCGATCCCGTCGCCTTGCCGTAGAGCGAGGACGTGCTAGTCGTGATCCGCGCGTCGATGATCTGCTTCAACGCGTCGAAGACCTGCGAAGAAAGTCCGGTGTCGATTTCCCCGTCGGGTTCAACACCGGCCTCAAGAAGAATCGCGTCCTGAAACGCGCGCTCATCGTTCTTCCAGTCTTTTTCGAGAAAGCTCCCGTCGTCGACGTTCGGAGCGCTTCGGTTCTTGAAGGAGCCGCGCGGGTACTCCTCAGACGGTTCGATGCACCGGTCCGGGTAGCGTTCGGAAAGAATTAGACTCATGCGATGAACTCCAACGCCTCGTTGCCGAACGACGCATCGTCGTCGGAGAGGAATTCGATGATCCCGTAGGAACGAACAAACCCCCGAAGGCGCACGCCCTGGGGGGTCGGAATGAAGTCTTCAAGCTGGATCAGCCACTGCTCCAAAGGGCTCAGCACGCCGATGTACTCGACGGTGAAGCTCATGTCGTGGTGATTGAAGAGCCTGAAGACGTTGCCGTTAGGAAAGAGGAACCGGAACGCCTGAAGCAGCTCGTCCGCCGTCGGGTTCGCGGTGTTCTTGATGATCTTGGCGCGGATGGCGAGCCGGAGCATTTCGTCCGACAAGCTCTGGTCGGTGTAGGTCGACCACGCCGAAAATCCGCGCGATTCGTTGCCGTAATTAGTGCCGTCCGGGTCCGAGAAGATGCCCGGATTGAGCAGCACTTCCTGCCGGATGCGGTCGACGACCACGATGCGCCCGATCATCTCCAACGATTGGCCGGTCGCCTTGTCAAGGTCGAGACACTCGCGCACCGCCTGAATGCCTGCGGCGAGCTCCGCGGCCGCGCTCCTCGTGAGCTCAAGCCACTTCCGCGCCTTCGGCTTGTCGGCGTACTGTGCGTACACCCGGTCGGGAAGCTCCAACGGCTCGGAAATCCTCGCCTCAGCGAGCGTCGCCGCAGTGTTGTCATTCACTGAGCTCATGCTTGACCGTCACCGTGATGTTGGGCGCCTTGAAGCGCGCCAGTTCGTTGAACTCGACTTCGACGTTCGACGTGCCGCCGTTGACCGTGAGGCTCTCGACGTAGGTGCCCGGATAGTCGCCCAGCACCTTGTTGGGCGGCGTGAAGAGCCGCGTGTATGGCACGTCATCGCCGATGTCGAAGCCCGTCGTCATGAAGCCGATGCCGTCCGGCAGAAGGTCGCCCTCGTAGTAGTCGATGTAGGCCTGCCGGATGAGCGTTTGGATCTCATCGTCGTCGGGCAACACGTTGTTCGGGTCCGCCACCGTGAGCGCGATCGTGATCGGCACGTCGGTCGGGCGGCTGAACGTGATCACGTCGTATGAGGCCGGGAAGATCTCCGAGTAGACGGTTTTCTCCACCTTCGTGCCGGCCGCGTGAAGCGCGACGCCAGGACAGAGCTTCCGATAGATCGCCTTCGCTACGGCCATGTCCTCGCCGCCGTCGACGACGATGGCGAGAGAGTGCCCGGGGAGCGAGTGCGGGTTGTGGGTCGCGTCGTAGGCGTCGGAGCCGGTCTTGTTTTCGTAGACCGCCACTTTTCGCACGCCGTCCGTATCGAAGAGCTCTCCGTAGAGGCTTTCCTTTTGGTTCTGCCCGGCGCGGCCGACGGCCTTCGCGGACTTCACGCGGAAGACCGCATCGCTGTCGCGGTCCGTGCCCGGCGAGGCCGGAGAAGGGTTCGTCACCGTCTGCCAGCCGCCGACCGTATCCGCGATGTTCGTGAGCGTCCCCGCCGTCACCTCGATCGCGCCGTTTTCGGTGCAGTGCGCGCCGACGGTCGCCGTGCCGTCAAGGCCGATCACCACCATCTCGTCGGTGACGAAGATCACGCCGTCAGCAGTCTTGACGCGGGATCCTTCAGGGATGACCGTCGACGCGACGCCCGTCACCTTGAGAGTGGCGGTCGAAGGCGTCCCTAGGGATCGCGTCGCCCCCGTGAGCGCGCGCAGTACATCGAGGTCGTAGCCGGTCGCTTTGTTCGGATCCCGGGCGTCGTATGCCTGTTTGACCAGTTCATCCAAAGCCGCAAAGACCTCAGCGTCGTGCGCGGCCTTCAGGCCGTCCGGCGTCGACGGGTCCATGTTCCAGAGCGGGTCGATCTCTTTGTAGAGCGCCACTTCCTCGTCGAAGTAGTCGTTCTGACTCTTGATCTGATAGCCCTTTTCGGTCAGCTTGCCCATTCAATCGTCTCCGCGCCGTAGGTAGTGAGGATTTCGGCGGTGACGGTGAGCCGCCTGGAGGTCTGTTCAAAGTCGAGCGCGAAGGAGAGGATCTTCACCACGCCTTCGGTCCGCGCGATCCTCTGACGAAGAAGGGCTTCAACCTGATTGAGGCTGAAGCCCTTGCCGAGGATCCCTTCGGTGCCGTCTTCCTTTTCAAACCACGGCACACCGTCGGTGATGTCGCGGAAGTATTCGCCGAGGAAGAGTTTCAGTCGCGTCCGGACCGTCTGCGCGACGGCTTCCTTGTCATAAGACCAAATGACGCCGTTCGTCACGATGTCGCCGCTGTCGTCGAGCTTTCGCACCTTCATAGGAACCTCACGAGAAGCCCGATCACCGCCTCATCGGCCTTGACGAGCGCCAGGATGCCGAGCCCGTAACCGATCATGTAAAGCGGCAGGGCCGCGTACCACGGAAGTTCGGTCGCCATTCGAAGCGCCTCCGCCAGTTGCGTTAAAATTTTTCCCATTGAGCACCTGTAGTAGAGGTGGTCAAGAAAAACCCCGCAAGGTAGCCGCCCTGCGGGGTTTGCTTTTACTGGGGCCCGCCGGTTGAGAACGGGCCGGATTCGACGCCGGTGTGCGTGTGAGAGTTGAC
>ENA-OPAA01001208-OPAA01001208.1-human-gut-metagenome-genome-assembly--contig:-NODE-1208-length-15228-cov-7.866144_pt1 | contig 15228 bp, 9 predicted proteins | sample MGYA00241049_ERZ501414 | MGnify/ENA primary metagenome ERZ501414 (study PRJEB25962, sample SAMEA2042520) | human gut metagenome | biome: human gut; feature: human-associated habitat; material: faeces... | reverse complement strand
GTGTACTTTCTCTGTTACAGTAAAAGTAAATATGGTCATTACACATCAAAAGGGATTCCTTGGAATCCCTTTTGGTGTGTTTATGCTTTCACTGGCATAGAATTTAATGCTTTTTCATATTCTTCTGGAGAATATTTTTTTAAAATTTGTTCTTTGGTTAAACCAAGATCAATCATATTTTGAATTGCATCGATTCTGCCTCTGGCTTCTCCTCTGGCTTCGCCCTGTTCCAGCAATTCTTCAGACCGTAACTTCAAAATCTTACCACCCATAATCTCACCCAATCCTTTCCTAATATCATTGTCTTTTGGAATAATATAATCCGCGATTTTCTCAATTAAAACAATCATATCCATATAAAAATGCGACTTTTGTTCTTTTTCGGACGCGTCCTCTAACCTTCGGTTGATCTCCCGGAAATCGTCCAGCAGATGCTTCACTTTTTTCGAATTTGTTCCATTATGTTTCAAAAAATGCTCATATCGTAAGATATGATACGGAAGCAGAATCAGCAGTCGTTTTTCAAAAATCCGATCCACCGTGTATCTTTTCGCCTGCAAAACCGGAACGCGGTAACGTACTTTCTGACCATCTGCAAACGCTACAATTGCCTCGTGATAATCCGGAAGCGAACGGTGATTGCGGATGTAAAGCACGCACGATTGAGGAAACGCAATCTCCCAAATTGCATGTTCCCCAAAAGAAGCATGTTCAAGTGCAATCGAAATGTCGTACTCGAACATCCGGATAACCATTGTCCTGTCCTTAGAGGATTGGCATTCCAGATGGTATATATGTCCACCAATCCGGATAATGGAGTCCGTGATCACGGTTCCATACTTTTCGCAATGTTCGTTTCGCAATTGTTCAAAGTGTTCCTCTTCGCTGTAAGAAGTATGGAAAACTTCGTTGATCAGCGGGATGAGAAGCTGCGGCATTTTTTGCGCGATGGTTCGGAATACATCGTCGAAAATCGTGCTGTGTTCTGTTGTGTTTTCTGTGTCGGCATCTGGCAACGAAGTTGTCAAAATGTCAGTGTTCCCCATGTAGCGTCCTACCTTTCCTTTAGTATATATCATAAGCATCTGCTTTTACAATATAGAAAGTATAAAAAACAGAGCTGTTATGACCAGTTCTATGAAATTGTGGTTCTAATGGAAATTTATGAGCGAAATGCTCTCCATGAGTGGTGATTGCGGTACAATGGCGATGTATCGCATAAGTAATTGTGGTATATAATTTTATAAACCCAATAAAAACAGAATATCGTATTTTCGGACAGAAGTCAAATGATTTATAACAGTAACAGAAAAGCAACAATTGTGATACGATTGGAAAATAAATCGTATCACGATGGTTGTTGTAAAATTATTTTCTGGTTTATAGGATCTCCTCAAGCCCATACAATGCCGCACCCAGTGCACCGACAATCTCTGGTTCCTCATAGATATGTAGTTTTTCTCCAAGCTGCTCCTCCAGCACGGCGACGACACCCGGATTCTTGGCAACACCGCCAGTCATCATATATCCCGGATTCAGACCGACACGTTTCAGGAGGGACATTGCTTTCCCGGCAATTGCCTTGTGAATTCCATGTGCAATATCGGCAATCTCTTTGTTCTGTGCGATCAGGGAGATAACTTCCGATTCAGCAAAAACACTGCACATGCTGCTGATTTCAATATTTTCTTTGGACTGCAGGGATACCGGGCCAAGTTCGTCGATACTGATTTCCAGGGAGCGCGCCATCATTTCCAGAAAGCGGCCGGTTCCGGCGGCACATTTATCATTCATGACAAAATCGGCAACTTCTCCATTGTCATTCAGTCGGATGGCTTTGCTATCCTGACCGCCGATATCGAGGATCGTGTGAACGTCCGGGAAGAGAAGATGCGCACCTTTTCCGTGGCAGCTGATTTCGGTTACATTTTTGTCCGCAAATGGAATGCTGACACGACCATAACCAGTGGATACAATCAGGGAAATATCTTCCCGGTCAAGTCCGGCCTTTTTCAGAACGTCTGCCAGTGCGGCATCTGCACTCTGGGAAGATTTGGCTCCGGTGCGGACAACTGAAAATGCTTTGATCTGTCTGTTTTCGTCTAAGATTACGGCGTTTGTAGAGGTAGAGCCGCTGTCAATTCCTAATGTATACACAGTATCACCCTTTCTTTTTATCATTTGTTTTTCCCCGGTCAGGGACAATCCTTTTTTCACTTTCAATTCTTCCATAAAGGCTTCCACACGGGTTCGGACCTGTCCGGCACATTGTCTGGTGGAATCGGTTTCTACCAGCAGAATCGGTAGATCCAGCCGCTGGCGGAAATCCGCATACTCGTAAGAATAAGAGTCACAGAATTTGACGGTATGATATATAATTCCATCCAGGCGGTCGGTAAAACCGTCAAGAAAATGTTCACGGTTCGCTGCTTTTAACATGCGCATGCATGGAATCTGGTTTAGCAGCGCGGCAGCATAAGAATGCAGGACCTGATCCTCTGTAATGGAAAAATCACGTGCAAGTCCGGTGCATGTTAAATCAAACAGCAGATTGGCACCGCGGTCGACAAGCAGCTGACGGATTTCATTGTTGCATCGGGCACCCATGATTCCGATATTGAGTTTCTGTCCGTTTCCTTTTTCGGACGCTGCACTGGCAGACATGCGGGTGTTTTCCTGTTTTTTCAGAGCCGCTTTGTTCTGCATCATGGAAACAAAACGTTTCAGATCCAGTGTTTTTCCGGAGAAAGCCTCGTACTCCGTGAGCATTTGTTTTAGCTGGCGCTCATAGAGCGTCACTGCAAAATCATTAAATTTGCGGGGAATATCCAGCAAAAAGAAAAATTTATCCGGGAACTGGCTTTTTAATGTGTCATACAGACGCCGGATGCTGTCGCAGCAGGTAGTCAGAATGACACCCTCATAGTCATGTTCCATCACATCTTCCAGCACGGCCTTGGTATAGGAACAGATGTTGGCGTGCATCAGGGTGTCCGCGTGGTTAAAATCCGTAACGGATGGTTCCAGACGTGTGATTTCCGTGTCCATGGCTTCAAATAATTCCATGGGGGTATATTTACATACATAACCTAACATGATGAATTCCTCTCTTTATCCAGAATTTCCAGAAAAGCTTCCAGACGGGTTTTGATCTGTCCGTCATGGCTGTTCCGGCGGTCCATGGCATCGCCATCCAGAACGAGCAGTGGAATATCCGCGGCCTTGAGTGTTTCGCGAAGCTGGAATACTCCGCCGGCAGATTGCTTACAGCCCCAGTGGCAGAAGTTAATGACGCCATCGGCATGCATTTCTTTTGCCAGTTTTACGACCATGTTTGCTTTTTTTTCGTATGGACCGTTATAGAGATTGTTTAGCATTTTAGTGGCAAGTGCTTCCAGTGGGTGGGTGGTATCCAGTTCGTCCATGTAATCCAGGTTCATTTCGGTACATTGGATCTGGTAATCTCTGTTCAGGTTAAAATAGTGTTTGAGTGTTTCCTGATAAAAAGGAAGCAGATGTACCCACACAATCCGGGTGCCGTCATATTTCGGATATTGTTTGATATCCTCGGCAAAACTGCGGAACAGGTCAAGGGTTTCCGGTGTTCCGATGTTTAAGTGGGTGGCAAAAAGCATGTACATCTGCAGAGTCAGTGTCGATGGATAATAGCGCTCTGCCTGCAGTTTTAAAAACTCTTTGTAATAAGCTTTCGACTGGTTTTCGCGGGCAAGTGTTTCCGACAGGTCATCCATGGACAGACGTTTTCCGGTCAGTGCTTCCAGTTTCTGAATCAGTTCTTTCAGCTGCATGGTCACATATTCCACGGCTTCCGGAGAACAGCTGTCCGGCACATCGATCACATAAGTGTCAAGATCCGTGTGCCGGCTGACATAGCGGAATGTGTTAATATTGCCATCACAGATCATGGAAGTAGTCACACCGAGTCTGGCAGGTAAAATAATTCCGGAGTCTACAGCACCGATAAAATCTTTGTGATAGGAACAGAGCGTGGAGGCAATTCCACGGCTTTCTGCGCGGTCGATAAAATAGTCTTCACACGTAAATCCTGAGAGAAACGAGGAAAGACATTCCATGGAAAGCGCACTGAGTCCGAAGCACTGGAAAATTTCCACGGGTGCAAACAGATTGCACCAGACCGTGGATTCCGGGTATTCCAGCGCATGAAGCGTATTTTTTACGCCGAGCGTATTCAGCTTCTGATATGCTTTCGGCATTGTTTTTTCTGCAAAATGTTCAGTCCGGAACTGTTCGAGATGTAATCCGATGTCAATCATTTTGCGGGAAACTGCCGGGTGGGTGCCGGCATATTTTTTAATATAATTTCCGTAAGTTTTGACGATATTCATAGTATATATCCTTTATTAAACAGGTTCATTTTCAAAAAATTATTATAACCTTGTGTCTGTAAAAAATAAAGTTTTGTGTAATAAAATTTAGAAAAACCTAAGAATCTAAAATATTGCGTATTATAGGGGGATTGATTATAATAGAAAGTACGGAATTATCTATTATGGAAGGAATCAGGACACATGGGAGCACAGGACAATACGGAAAAGGTACTGCGCAGTCTTCACGTTTTGCTGTCGAAGAGTGAGCCGTATCCGAAAGAGCCGAGTAAAGTTATCATAGATAAGCAGCAGGTGATTGATCTGCTGGCAGAATTAAATACCTGTATTTATCAGATTATGGATGAATACGAGCTGACCATTCGAAGCCGTGACAAGGCAGAGCGCGATTTCCATAAAAAGGGAGATCAGATCATCTGGGATGCAAGCCGTAAGGCAGAGGACATTTATGCGGCATCTGTCATGTATATGGATGAAACGTTAAACCGTATGCAGGATATCATGCAGGAGGCGGACAAAAAGGTCGGTGCCATCTATCAGGAAATTAAAGAACAGATGGAAAAAGAAGAACAGGAATTAAGAACCAACAAATCCGAACTCAAAGGACAGCTGCAGGATCTGGTTGATACCGAAAAGTACTTAAAGATCATCGAGGAACGGAACCGCGAGATTGAGAAGGAAAAGATGGAAGGAAGACCGGAGTACGAGCAGGAGAAGCGGGAAGAAAAAGCAATTTACGCAAACCGGCAGACCGATATTAAGATTAACCAGGAATATCTGGATAAGCTGGGACTTTCCGTACCGGAAGAACCGGTAGAAGACCTTGCGGAAGAACCAGTAGAAAAGCCAGTGGAAAAGCCGGTGGAAAAACCAAAGAAGCTGTCGCCGAAGCCGGAGATTCCGGCACCGGTTACGGTAGAAGATGACGATGAAGAGTTAAAGCAGCTGGAAGAACAACTGCGTGTGAATCTGGATGCTGATTATTTTAAGTGGAAAGATGAACAGGAAGAACAGGAAGCGGCAGAAGAAAAAGAAAAATCCGCCGGCTTTCAGAACAAGATCAAGAACCTGATAGGAGGACATCCGCATGACGATTCTGGTGTGTGATGATGACAAGGAAATTGTAGACGCAATTGAGATTTACCTGATTCAGGAAGGATACCAGGTAGTAAAAGCATATGACGGGGAACAGGCTCTGGATATGCTTCGCACAAAGAAAATTGATCTGATGGTGATCGATGTGATGATGCCGAAACTGGATGGAATCCGTGCGACATTCCAGGCACGTAAAACAAGCAGCATTCCCATTATCATCCTGTCTGCCAAGACAGAAGATGCGGATAAGATTCTGGGGCTGAACGTGGGGGCGGACGATTATGTGACCAAGCCGTTTAATCCGCTGGAACTGGTTGCCCGTGTGAAGTCACAGCTGCGGCGTTATACCACACTTTCGAGCACTCCTTCCGGTGATGCCGTTTATGAAGCCGGCGGTCTGGTTATTAACGATGAATTAAAAAAAGTTACGGTAGATGGGGAAGAGGTCAAACTGACTCCGATCGAATACAACATTCTTCTGCTTCTCATGAAAAATAAAGGAAAAGTATTTTCCATCAGTCAGATTTATGAGGAAATCTGGAATGAAGAAGCAATTGGCGCTGACAATACAGTTGCTGTCCACATCCGGCATATCCGGGAAAAAATCGAAATCAATCCGAAAGAACCGCGGTATCTGAAAGTGGTCTGGGGTGTCGGCTATAAAATCGAAGCGGGGGCGTAGCTGTCTATGAAAGAATTCTCCAGCGGAAAAAAGGGCGCAGCCATTGTCATGCATCAGATGTTTCTGATTATGATGCTTTGCGGAATCTATGGGATCGGATACAATCTGCGCAGACATATCGGAGGGCTGGGTATTCTCAGCCTGTTTATGGTGATCGGCATGGTCGGAAGCTTTGTATTCCTTGCCTATCTGACAGGTGTTGCAGGGCGCCGGTCAGAGGAGGATGCAACCATTTACCTGACCTGGATTGATAAAATTTATACGGATATCCAGATGGCACTTTTTGTGGCATTCATTTATCTTGTGCTTTTTTTGGGGAGAAATCTCCATGATATCCAGTTTGAACTGTCCGGACTGATGGTAGCGGTCGGAACAGTCGGGTATCTGGTCGATGTTGTATTCCTGCTGTTTTATATGAGCATTGTCCGGCGGGTCAAAAACAATACCCTTCTGACATACAGTCTGATCTATCAGGCAGGAAGCTTCCTGAGACGGGTGTTTATCTCCGGACAGAATCCCAGACTGTGTACGCGTAAGGCGCGCGAAAGATATGAGATCCAGCATGCAATTGAAAAAATTGCGGCAGGGGCACTGGATACGACACTGGATGTGGAACAGTTTCACGGACAGGAAAGAGGCATTGCAGCTTCTGTGAATAATATCCGTGCAGGGCTGAGCGAAGCCATTCAGGAGCGGATCCGGAATGAACGGATGAAGGCAGACCTGATCACGAATGTTTCCCATGATATCAAAACACCGCTTACTTCCATTGTCAATTATGTGGATCTGCTCAAACGTGAAAACCTGGAAAACGAAAATGCACGTAATTATATCCGGGTTCTGGATGAAAAATCCCAGCGGCTGAAACAGCTGACGGAGGATCTGGTCGAAGCATCAAAGATCAGTTCCGGAAATATCCAGCTGGATATGCAGACCATCGATCTGGTAGAATTGCTGTACCAGACGGGTGGTGAGTTCAATGAACGTTTTGAGGCACGGGGGCTGACCATTGTGACGAAACTGCCACACAATTCGGTGATGATCCGGGCAGACGGACGGCAGCTCTACCGTGCAATTGAAAATCTGTATACCAATGCGGCAAAATATGCACTCGAAAATACCCGGGTTTATGTAGATCTGGAAGTAGAGGAGAACCATGCGGTTTTCCGTATCAAAAATATTTCGAAAAATCCGCTGCCGGAACAGGGAGCGGCGAGGAAAGACCTGACGGAGCGTTTTGTGAGGGGAGAGGAATCCCGCACGACAGAGGGAAGCGGTCTTGGACTGTCCATTGCAAAGAATCTTACACAGCTGATGGGCGGTGAGTTTGCAATCCTGGTAGATGGCGATCTGTTTGCGGCATCCATTACGTTTGCAGTCGTTGCATAAAAATACATTTTATTATATAATTATCATTAACCATGATTTCGAAAACAAGGAGGAAACTATGAAGTTATATGAGAACGGCGCATACCTGGTCAACGGCAGGGATGTTGTCATTAATTCACCGGAAGCGGCATCTGCTGTCCAGGCAAAGACAGGAAAGACTGTTACACCGGAAGATGCAAAGAAACAAACCATTGCATATGGAATTTTAAAGAACCACAATACATCCGGCAACATGGAAAAACTGCAGATCAAATTTGATAAGCTGACTTCCCACGATATTACATTTGTCGGCATCATCCAGACCGCCAGGGCATCAGGTCTTGAGAAGTTCCCGATTCCTTATGTACTCACCAACTGTCACAACAGTCTGTGTGCAGTCGGTGGAACCATCAACGAAGATGACCACATGTTTGGTCTGACATGTGCAAAGAAATACGGTGGAATCTATGTTCCTCCTCATCAGGCAGTTATTCACCAGTTCGCAAGGGAAATGCTTGCAGGCGGCGGAAAGATGATCCTTGGATCAGACTCCCATACCCGTTACGGGGCATTGGGAACCATGGCAATTGGAGAAGGTGGTCCGGAGCTTGTAAAGCAGCTTTTGAATAAAACCTATGATATTGATATGCCGGGAGTTGTCGGCATTTACCTGACAGGTACCCCGCAGAAGGGTGTCGGACCGCAGGATATCGCGCTTGCCATTATCGGTGAAGTATTTGCCAACGGATTTGTAAAGAATAAAGTGATGGAGTTTGTCGGACCGGGCGTATCCAATCTGAGTGTTGATTACCGTATCGGTGTCGATGTTATGACAACAGAAACAACCTGTCTGTCTTCCATCTGGAGAACCGATGACCAGGTGAAGGAATTCTATGAGATTCACGGAAGAACCGGAGATTTCGAGGAACTGAATCCGGGAGAAACTGCATACTATGACAGCTTTATCGAACTTGATTTAAGCGAGATTAAGCCAATGATCGCCATGCCGTTCCATCCAAGCAATACATACACGATCGAGGAATTAAATGCAAACCTGATGGATATTCTCGATGACTGTGAGAAGCGTGCACAGGTAAGCTTTGATGGAAAAGTAGACCTTGACTTAAAGAGCAAAGTAAAGAACGGAAGACTGTATGTAGATCAGGGTATCATTGCCGGATGTGCTGGTGGTGGATTTGAAAATATCTGCGATGCAGCAGATATCTTAAAGGGTTCTTCCATTGGAGCGGACGAGTTTACGTTGAGCGTATACCCAGCGTCTACTCCGATTTATATGGAACTGGTTAAGAACGGTGCTGTTGCCAATCTGTTAGAGACAGGTGCCATTGTCAAGACTGCATTCTGCGGACCGTGCTTTGGTGCCGGAGATACACCTGCAAATAATGCATTTTCTATCCGTCATTCTACACGTAACTTCCCGAATCGTGAGGGATCTAAGGTACAGAACGGACAGGTTGCTTCCGTAGCACTGATGGATGCGCGTTCTATCGCTGCAACCGCTGCAAATAAGGGATTCCTTACCGCAGCTACCGATATTGATGTAAACTACAGCAAGCCGAAATACTTCTTTGATAAGACCATTTATGAAAACCGTGTATTTGACAGCAAGGGTGTGGCAGATCCGGACGTAGAGATCCAGTTTGGACCAAATATCAAGGACTGGCCGGCTATGAGCCCGCTTCCGGAGAATCTTGTGCTGAAAGTTGTTTCCGAGATTCACGATCCGGTGACCACAACGGACGAGCTGATTCCTTCCGGAGAGACATCCTCTTTCCGTTCCAACCCACTGGGACTGGCAGAGTTTGCACTTTCCAGAAAGGATCCGGAATATGTTGGACGTGCCAAGGAAGTACAGAAGGCACAGAAGGCTGTTGAGGCAGATACCTGTCCGGGAGATGCACTTCCGGAGATTCATCCGGTTATGGATACCATCCGTGCAACGTTCTCCGATGTCAACCGCTCAAACGTTGGTTTTGGAAGTACGATTTTTGCAGTAAAACCGGGAGACGGTTCTGCGCGTGAGCAGGCGGCTTCCTGCCAGAAGGTACTTGGCGGATGGGCAAACATTGCAAATGAATATGCGACCAAGAGATACCGTTCCAACCTGATTAACTGGGGTATGATCCCGTTTGTTATTGATCAGGGAGAGCTTCCGTTCCACAATCTGGATTACCTGTTTGTTCCAAAGATCCGTGAGGCGATCGCAGACGGAAAAACAGAATTTGAGGCATATGTGGTAAAGGATGGTGCTTTAAAGCCATTTACCCTGCGTATGGGAGAACTGACACCGGATGAGAAAGATATTATTCTCAAAGGCTGCCTGATCAATTATTACCGCGGATAGGAGATCTTGTATGACAGACGTGGAAAAACAAAAACAGATGGAACAGATCAAACAGAGTGAGGATGGCATGCGTCAGACGGTTCTTCTGATTAAAATCGGATTGATGGTATTTCTCACCTTTGCCTGTTGTACCGTATTTTTCTTCCTGGTGCTCCGGTACAAGGGGGTTGCAGATACCTGGCATCTGATTACAGGTGCATTGCAGCCGATTATTATCGGACTGGGACTTGCTTATCTGCTTAACCCGGTTATGAAATTTCAGGAGCGGCACTGGCTGCCGTTTCTGAAAAAGAAAATGAAATCAGAAAAATCAGCGGCTAAAGTGGCACGTGGATTGTCCATTGCCGGGGCAATCCTGTTTCTTCTGGTGATTCTGGTACTTTTGATTGCGGCAATTGTTCCTTCGGTGGTATCAAGTGTTACCGGGCTGGTGGAAGCACTGCCTGGTAATGTGGAGAGCCTGATCCATATGGTGAAAAGTGGAAAACTCGGAGCCTATGGAGTGACAGATACCATCAGTGATATGCTGACAAAACTGACGGATCAGGTGGAAAACTGGGCAACGAAGGATCTGCTGCCACAGATGCAGCAATATCTGCTGCAGATTACTTCCGGCGTAATCACGATGGTCAAATCCATATTAAACTTCATCATTGGGATCATTGTCGTTGTTTATGTCTTATCCATTAAAGAAAGCCTGGTGGGACAGAGCAAAAAGATTGTGTATGCGATCTTTAAACCGAAACATGGAAACATTATTATCGAAGTTTTCCACAAGGCAGATGAAGTATTTGGTGGTTTCATCATTGGAAAGATTATAGATTCTGCTATCATCGGAGTAATCTGTTATTTTGGATGTCTGATCCTGCATATTCCGGATACGATACTGGTTGCGGTTATCATTGGAGTAACCAATGTCATTCCGGTGTTTGGACCGTTTATCGGTGCGATTCCGACACTTCTTCTGGTGGTGATCCAGAGTCCGCTGCATGCGTTGTATCTGCTGATATTTATTATCGTTCTGCAGCAGGTGGATGGAAATATTATCGGACCGAAGATTTTAGGTGATTCCACCGGATTATCCGCGTTCTGGGTAATGTTTTCGATTCTGATCGGAGGCGGACTGTTTGGATTTCTGGGAATGCTGCTTGGAGTTCCGGTGTTTGCGATGATTTACTATATTATCCGCAGACTGGTAAACCACAGTATACGAAAGAAAAATCTTACAACCGTAACGGAGGCATATGTGGAGGCGGCCGGTGTGAATGAGGCAACCGGTGCGATCATATATTACGGGGAAAAACAAAAGAAAAAGAGAACTTTAAAAGATTCCGGAAAGAAAGACGAAACAAAGAAAAACCAGTAATTTCAAGGGCTGTACGCGTTTGTGTGCAGCTCTTTTTTTCGGATTATTTTTTGACACTAATTGCCGCCTATGGTATACTTGAAAATAGACAGATAGACCTGTTTGGGGATACTTTAAGGAGATAACAATTGGACAAATACGAATATAATCTGAAGCTTGATCAGATGAAATCCCGCTATGCGGAAGAGAAATACGATGAGGCAGCAGATATTGCAGATACTATCAATTGGAATAAGGTTAAAAATGTAAATGGTCTGGTAAAAGCTGGGGAAGTGTACGAAAAAGTACAGCGTTATGAGGAGAGCCGGGAAGTTTTGCTGATGGCATATGACCGCTCACCAATCGGAAGAATGATTATTTACCGTCTTGCGGAAGTGGCGGTCAAGATGAAAGATTTTCAGGCGGCACAGGATTATTATGATGAGTTTGTGGAGATTGCGCCTCATGACACCCTTAAATATGTACTTCGCTATGATATACAGAAGGCACAGGGGGCTTCTTATGAAGAACTGATACCGATTCTTGAAGAACTCAAGGAGCAGGAATATACGGAAGAGTGGGCATATGAGCTTGCTTATCTGTATCACAAAGCAGGGATGAGTGAGAAGTGTATTGATGCATGTGATGAGCTGGTTCTCTGGTTTGGAGATGGGCCATATGTAGAGCGTGCATTGGAACTGAAAATGCTGTATCAGCCATTGACGAAAACACAGGAAGAAAAGTATCGGTCGTTTTGTCAGGCAAAAGATGACAGAGCAGGTTTGACACACATTGATGTGGATGAGATGGCGCGTGCCGGGGAGACCGTGCATGATCCGGTCGCAATTCCAAAAGTAGAAGTAAACACAGAACGGTTTAATACCGTCAATCTTCAGGCGGAAATTGCAAAGGGTATGCAGCAGATCATGGATGCAACCGAAAAAGAAACCGTCACGGATACGCTGGACAATATCAATCGTATGGTGGAAGATGTCCCTTATCTGAAAATGCAGATGGAGGAAGAAAAGCCTGAGGCACAGCCGGAACAGAATACACGGCACATTGAGACAGATGAGGAGATTGATGGTTCACTCAAGACAAATTTCAAAGAGTTGTTGGGAGAAGACTCCGATGGTCAGATGAGCATGATGACAAATGAGAAAAACATGATTGAGCATCAGATCACAGGCCAGATGACAATTGAGGAAGTGCTGAGTGAGTGGGAGAAAATGCGCAAGGCTGCGGAAGCTGCACTGGAAGATGCCAGAAAGCGGAAACTCGAATCCGCCAAAGCGCGTGCACTGCAGGAGGCAGGCGATATTATGGACCGCCTGACAGGAGTATTGCCAAAACTAGATGCGGTACTGGCAGAGAAGGCGGATATTGTGGAGGAAACGACGGAAACACCGCCACAGACGCCGGAAAGGGAAACACCGCCGGCAACGAATGAGCCGGAAGAACGAAAGGAAGAAGAGGAAGAGAACAAAAAAGAGGAACAGCCTGCCAGGGATACAGATGCCGAAGAACTTTGGCCAGAGGGAGTATCTTTAGAAGAAATGGTACGTTCCCAGCAGAAAAAAAAGACGGAAGCTGCCGCACAGAAAGCAGCAGAAGAGACATCCGATATGACAGAAGATGACCAAAACTTAAATGAGAATCGTGGTGTAGAAGAAATGGAAACAGAAACAGAAACAGAAACAAAGAAAAAGGATTTTGAGGAGGTTCCGATCGCGGATCTGCCACAGAAACCAACACTTGCACAGGAGAGGGAAGAAGAGTTTGCTTTTGTAAGAAGAAAAACAGATCGCTCTTCCTGGAAAGGAAAAACAGTACATATTCCACAGGTAGACACACCGGTGGATCTGGGAAAAGAGGAAAAACAGAATCTTCCGCTTGTAGAACTGACCGATGAACAGAAAGCGATTTTTTCTTATTTTATGCCGGTGAAGGGCATGGAGGATCAGCTCTGCAAAGCGTTGACAGTTGCTTCGTCCCATCTGAAAAATAAGGAAACTGCATCGAGGGGGAATCTCGTAATTAAAGGCGGACAGGGAAGTGGAAAAACAACACTTGCCACCAGCATGATCAAAGTCCTGCAGCAGGAGACCGGGGTTTTGGATGGAAAGATTGGAAAGATCCATGCGGAAGCATTGAACCAGAAAAATGTCGGCGGGCTGCTGGATAAGGTGGCAGGAGGATGCCTGATTATTGAACAGGCAGGAGATATGGAGAAAAAGACCGTGTCGGAGTTATCCGGATTGCTGGACGCAGATGAGAGTGGTCTTTTCGTTATACTCGAAGACACATCCAAGGGCATCAAGAGATTATTTGCGCAGAATGAAACATTTGCCAAAAAATTCAGTGAACAGATCTCAGTTCCGATTTTTACAAATGATGAGCTGGTTACGTTTGCACGCTCTTATTCCAGAGAACTTGGATACAAAATTGACGACATGGCGGTTCTGGCATTGTATAACCGGATCAGCAATATTCAGAGACTGGATCAGGCGACAACCCTGACAGAGGTGAAAGACATTGTGGATGAAGCAATTCATCGGGAGGCACATGGAGGGTTAAAGAAAGCTATCAGTATTCTGACCGCCAGCCGTTATACGGATGATGACAGAATTGTACTAACGGAAAAGGATTTCGAGTAAGATAGATAAGAGAAGACAGGGAGGGTATTTATGAGTAATTTTACAGAGATGGATTGTTACCTGTTTGGACAGGCAACACATTATGATATTTATCGCAAAATGGGTGCTCACAAAATGACAATTGAAGGAGAAGAGGGAGTATGCTTCGATGTCTGGGCACCGCATGCGGACCGTGTATACGTGATTGGGGAATTTAATGGATGGAATGAAACTTCCCACGAGATGAAACGTGTGACACCGGAGACGATGGGCGTATACGAACTGTTTGTACCGGGCGTCCAGATTGGCTGTATGTACAAGTTCCTGATTATCGCGCAGGACGGAAGAAAGCTGTACAAAGCAGACCCTTATGCAAATTATGCACAGCTGCGGCCGGAGACAGCTTCCATTGTCACAGATATTTCCAATTTTCTCTGGTCCGATACGGAATGGATGAATGCCAGAAAAAAACTTTCCAAAGAGGAAGTATATGAGCAGCCGCTGGCAATTTATGAGGTACATCCGGGTTCCTGGATGCGCCATCCGGGGCGGGACGATGATGGATTTTATTCCTACCGCGATCTGGCAAAGACATTGATTCCTTATGTCAGGGAGATGGGGTATACCCACATTGAGCTGATGGGGATTTCCGAGTATCCATACGATGGTTCCTGGGGATATCAGGTAACGGGATATTATGCACCGACTTCCCGTTATGGAACACCGGAGGATTTTGCACATCTGGTCAACGAATGCCATAAGAACAAGATTGGCGTGATTCTTGACTGGGTACCGGCGCATTTTCCAAAAGATGCGCATGGATTGGCAGAGTTCGATGGTACTGCAACTTATGAATATGCAGACCCGCGCAAAGGAGAGCATCCGGACTGGGGAACCAAAATCTTTGATTACGGAAAGAATGAGGTCAAGAACTTTCTGATCGGAAGTGCGCTGATGTGGATTGAGAATTATCACGTAGACGGACTTCGTGTGGATGCAGTTGCATCCATGCTGTATCTGGATTACGGGAAGGAAGATGGACAGTGGGTTCCGAATATTTATGGTGGAAATAAAAATCTGGAAGCCATTGAGTTTTTCAAGCATATCAATACGCTGATTCTCGGAAGAAATCCGGGGTCTGTGATGATTGCAGAGGAATCAACGGCATGGCCGAAAGTGACGGGTACGGTAGAGGATGACGGACTTAATTTCAGCTACAAGTGGAACATGGGCTGGATGCATGATTTCCTTGACTATATGAAGCTTGACCCGTATTTCCGCAAGGACAATCACAACAAGATGACCTTTGCGATGAGTTACAATGAGAGTGAGAAGTACATTCTGGTATTATCCCATGATGAGGTCGTACA
>ENA-OPAA01001207-OPAA01001207.1-human-gut-metagenome-genome-assembly--contig:-NODE-1207-length-15258-cov-1.999342_pt1 | contig 15258 bp, 10 predicted proteins | sample MGYA00241049_ERZ501414 | MGnify/ENA primary metagenome ERZ501414 (study PRJEB25962, sample SAMEA2042520) | human gut metagenome | biome: human gut; feature: human-associated habitat; material: faeces... | reverse complement strand
CAATGAGCAGGGCGAAGTATGGGTAGGTACATCAGGAATAGGTTTATTCAAGTACAATTATCGGGATGATAATTTTGAACAATATTTGACAGACCGAATGGGACGTTCGTTAATTGACAAAACAATTATAAGTATTTGTTTTCAGAAAGAAAATGCTATTTTGGGAATACATGAAGGAGATTTGCTGAAATATAATACTCGAACAGATGAGTTGAGTGAAGTTTCGTTCCTTGGTGAGAAAAAAACATTTTTGCGAGATGTAATGTGTTTTGGAGATGAAATTTGGGTAGGTTCTCTTCATGGAATTTTCATTATTAATGAGAAAGAAAATAATGTTATTCATTTGAAAGAAGACCTGATGCGTTCATTTAGTTTATCGGATAATAGTATTTATTCTATTTATAAAGATTATGAAGGAGGAATTTGGATTGGAACAATGTTTGGAGGTGTCAACTATCTGCCTAATCGTATCTTGACTTTTGCTAAATATGTACCGGGAAGCGATTCATATTCTTTAAATACCAAACGTATCCGTGGATTGGCAGAAGATAATAATGGGTGTATTTGGATAGGTACTGAAGATAATGGTGTTAATGTATTGGATCCTCGAACAGGTAAAGTACATCAGATATATGATAATGTTCCAGGTCGTCTCATTACACTATCAGTAAAACATTATGAAAATCATATATATGTTGGATTATTTAAACAAGGAATGAATGATATTAGTATACCTGGTGAACATCTTAAATACGTCAGTGATAAGGATTTGGGTATTGAAGAAGGAAGTGTATATAGTTTTTTAAAAGATAGTAAAGGTCGTACTTGGATAGGACCTGGGTGGGGATTATATGTATCACAACCTAAGGAAAGGAAATTTCACCGTGTGGAAGAAGTAGGATATAACTGGGTTTTCGATATAATGGAGGCTAGAGATGGTACAATTTGGCTTGCTACTATGGGAAATGGTGTTTGGAAATGTGATCCTAAGAATAATTCTTATAAGAATTATTCTTATAAGGAAGGAGTTGACAACTCTCTAAGGTCCAACTCCGTCAGCTCCATCATGCAGGACAGTAAAGGGAATATATGGTTCTCTACCGACCGTGGTGGTATATGCAGATATAATGAAGCGCAGGACAACTTTACCACTTTCAGTATTGAAGACGGACTACCGGATGACGTAGCTTACAACATATTGGAAGATGATGCTGGAAATCTGTGGTTTGGCACCAATAAAGGATTGGTCAAGTTCAATCCCGAGAATGGAGATGTACGTGTCTTTACCAATAAGGACGGATTGCTGGGTAATCAGCTCAATTATCAATCGGCATTGAAAGCTCAGGATGGAAGGTTCTACTTCGGAGGGGTGGACGGATTGATCGCGTTCGATCCTACTGTTCAGGAGGAGGAAAAGCCGCTTCCGCCTGTTTACATTTCCAAGTTCAGTATATATAATAAGGAGGTGACGGTGCATACTCCTGAATCACCCCTGAAACAATGTATTGTACATACGGATGAAATCGTCCTGCCTTACGACCAGGCCAATATAAGCTTTGATGTGGCATTGCTCAGCTACTCTACGGCCGAGTCCAACCAATACTATTATCGTATGGAACCGCTTGACAGGGATTGGGTACGGGCAGCCAGCAACCAGAACATCTCGTATGCCAAACTTCCGCCGGGAAAATACACCTTCCGTGTGCAGGCTACTCACGGCAGCAAGTCCGAGTCGTCCACACGCTCTCTGTCTATTATCATTCTTCCTCCGTGGTGGCAGTCTATCATTGCTTACATTGTATATACCGTATGTATTATCCTGATCGTGGTTGGCACCATCTTATGGTACAAACGCCGCAAGGAGAAACAACTGGAAGAACGGCAAAAGCTGTTCGAGATCGAAAAGGAGAAGGAACTGTACGAATCCAAAGTGGACTTCTTCACAGAGATAGCGCACGAAGTGCGTACCCCTTTGACACTGATCAACGGTCCTCTCGAAGCCATTGAGGAAATGGAGATACAGGAGCCCAAGATGAAGAAGTATATCAGTGTGATGGTCCAGAACACCAAACGCCTGCTGGAACTTACCGGACAACTGCTGGACTTCCAGAAGATCGGTGCCAACAAGCTGACCATGAAATTTGAGAGCGTGGACATTACCGAACTTCTTGCCGGAATCGTGGCACGCTTTGAAGTGACGTTCAGCCTGAACCGGAAAGAATTGCAGTTAAAATCGACAGATGAGCAGGTGTGGGCAGCTGTAGATAAAGAAGCAATCACCAAGATACTGAGCAACCTGCTCAATAATGCGCTGAAGTATGCTAGCCAGAATGTACTGGTAGAACTGGAAAAGGGAGAAGACAGCTTTACGATTCGTGTCACCAGTGATGGAAACAAGATTCCGGCCGAAGTCAGCCAATATATATTCGAACCGTTCTATCAGGTGGACAGAAAGGAGAAGCCCCGTAATGGAGTAGGCATCGGCTTGTCTCTGGCACGTTCGTTGGCATCCCTGCACAAAGGCACGATCTATCTGGATACCCGTCAGGAAAACAATATGTTTGTACTGACCATTCCTTTGAATATGGAGGGCATTAAACAGGAGAACAACAAAGCCATACAGAAAGACATTGTCGAGCTGGACGAACATACGCCCGTCACGGCCGATATGTATGGATATACCCTTCTGTTGGTAGAAGACAACGAAAGTATGCTGACCTTTATTCTCGAACGCTTGCAGGAAAACTTCACCGTAGAGACAGCGATGAACGGGATAGAAGCACTGGAAATATTGAGAAGCAGCCATATCGACTTGATCATCAGTGATATCATGATGCCTGTAATGGACGGATACCAACTCTGCAAGGAAGTAAAATCGGATATGGAGCTTTCTCATATTCCTATTATCTTCCTGACAGCCAAGAATGACATCGACAGCAAAATCAACGGTCTGAAATATGGTGCGGAAGCATACGTTGAGAAACCTTTCTCTTTCAATTATCTGAAAGAACAAGTCCTGTCCTTGCTTGACAACAGGCGCAGGGAAAGAGAAGCCTTTGCGAAACGCCCCTTCTTCTCTGTCAACAATATGCAGATGAACAAGGCGGACGAGGAATTTATGAATAAAGTGATCAAGGTCATTGAAGATAACATAACCGATGATAATTTCGGTGTAGAACGGATGGCGGATATACTCTGCATGAGTCGTTCTAGTTTGTTAAGGAAAATCAAGACACTGTTCAACTTGTCTCCGCTCGATTTTATCCGGTTGATCAAGTTGAAAAAGGCAGCCGAGTTTATCCAGGAAGGTAAATACCGGATCGGAGATATCTGCTATATGGTCGGCATCAATTCGCCGTCTTATTTCAGCAAGTTATTCCTGAAACAATTCGGCATGACACCCAAAGATTTTGAGAAACAATATCAATCCGGCAAGCAGATCATTATCACGCAGGAGATAAAGAATGTCGAGGCAGGAGAGGGCACAAAATAGATAAAATACCTCTCTTAGCCCGCATTGGAGCTTATTTGCCGTATTTTTATCATTTTTTGAATCGTTTGTATATAGTAAAGGAGATGCCAATCCTTACCTTTGTGGCATACCTCAATAAGAGAAAAAGGTTTCTTATTCGGGTATGCTTTATTTTTTTACATAAGAACATTGTACCATATGAAAAACCAAAAGCTACTACTAAAAAAAATGTCGGGAGTATCCCTGATGCTTCTTCTGTTTCTTTTCATTTCCAACTGTGCCAGTGGAGACAAGATTTTCTCTACCGATGTATGGAATATAACTTACGATGATCAGCAAGGGGGAATAGCACTCACTTATAAGTCAAAAAATATTTGTAACGGAATGTATGCTTCCTATCAATGGGAAGGGAAGGAGATCAAGACAAGTGACTATGCCCGCCATAAAATCAGTACGGGCAAAGTTTCCGATTCTTTCGGGAAAGGACATATATATAAGGTGGAGTATACGGATAAGGAGCTTCCGAAGCTGACTCAGTATTTCTATCTTTATCCGGGTAAGGAATATATACTGACCGATTTTACGGTCGAAGCGAAAGAGGAAATCCGTTCCGGCAGAATGGCTCCTGTCAATGTCGATTCTATATCCGGATTCTTGCAGGCAGGTGATAACCGTGCTCTTTTTGTTCCGTTCGACAATGACAAATGGATCAGATATCAGTCTCACCCGCTTGGTTTCGATACATTGGTGAGTTATGAAGTGACAGCCATATTCAATAATGAAAGCCGGAACGGTCTGGTGATCGGCTCCGTAGAACATGATAACTGGAAAACAGGTATTTCAATAGGTAAGGGGGATCGTGATAACATTGGTTCGCTGGTATGTTATGGGGGTATAGCAGATGAGCAGACTCGTGACGTAAAGGCTCACGGTGCATTAGCAGGTAAAAAGATTAAATCCCCTAAAGTCTTTTTGGGTTTCTTTGAAGATTGGTGCGATGGACTTGAAGCGTATGCAAAAGCCAACGCTGTAATTGCCCCTCCCAAAGCATGGGAGAAAGCTGTTCCATTTGGTTGGAACAGCTGGGGGGCATTACAATTCAATCTGACTTATGAGAAAGCGATGGAAGTCTCCGATTATTTTAAGGAGAATCTGCAGAATAATCATTTTGTAAACCCTGATCAGACTGTCTATATCGGTCTGGATTCCGGTTGGGACTGTATGAATGAGGAGCAACTGAAGTCATTTATCGAAAAATGTAAGTCGAACGGACAGATCGGTGGTATCTACTGGACTCCGTTCACCGACTGGGCACGCGATCCGGAACGGACGGTAGATGCCGCACCGGAATATAAATACAAAGATATCTATCTCTATGCCAACGGAAAGCCGCAGGAACTGGACGGCGCTTATGCAGTCGATCCAACGCATCCGGCAGTGGAAGCTATGATGAAGAAGACTTCCGGTTTGTTCCACCGTGCAGGATTCGAGTATGTGAAGATGGACTTCATGACACACGGTGCGATGGAAGCGGACAAATGGTATAATCCTGAGATTACCACAGGTATACAGGGATATAATTATGGCATGAAACTGCTCAATCAATATTTTGGAGATATGTATATCAATCTCTCCATTTCTCCTGTCTTCCCTGCCCAGTATGCGCAGTCACGCAGAATAGCCTGTGATGCGTGGAATCAGATCAAGGATACCGAATATACATTGAACGCTCTTTCATACGGCTGGTGGCAGAAGTATATCTATCAATATAACGATGCCGATCATATTGTACTGAGAGATGCTACCGACGGAGAAAACCGTGCCCGTATTACTTCGGGTGTCATTACGGGTATTTACATTACAGGAGACGATTTCAGTGCGGGAGGAGGAAAAGACGCCAAAGAAAAGTCACAGAAATATCTGACCAATGCGGCAGTGAATGCAGTAGCGACAGGAGAAGTGTTCCGTCCCGTGGAAGGAAACGGAGAGAAGTCGGAACATATCTTTGTAAGGAAGACACCCGATGGTCGTTTCCATTGTGCGGTATTCAACTACTCGGACCAGGAACAGACAACTGTGCTTTCGTTAGAAAGAATAGGATTGGACAAGGCACGCGGCTATCAGGTGAAAGAGTTGTGGAGCGGCAATGAGACTTTTGCCACAGGACAGCTTGAAGTGACCGTACCCTCCAAAGACGTGCAATTACTTGAATTTAAATAACCGAAGAAATGAAAAAATATCAATTAACACTCTTATCGTTATGTGTGGCAGCCTTTGCGCAAGCGAAGGTCACATTGCCGTCATTCTTTACCGATAATATGGTTATTCAGCAAAACAGTCAGCTGACGTTGCCGGGAAAAGCAAAAGCCGGTAAACAAGTGACTGTGAAGGTGAGCTGGAATCATGAGAAATATACGGCTAAAGCGTCAGCTGATGGTCATTTTAGCATAGAAGTCCCGACTCCGCCTGCCGGAGGACCTTATCAGATCATTGTTTCGGATGGTGAGAAACTAGTGTTGAACAACGTCTTATCGGGCGAAGTCTGGATATGTTCCGGTCAGTCGAATATGGAAATGCCCGTTGCCGGATGGGGAAAAGTGATGAATTACGAACAGGAGGTTGCCGATGCCGATTATCCTTCCATCCGTCTGTTGCAGGTAAAGAAGACCGTCGCTTTCTCTCCGCAGGATAACGTAGAAATGAATATGAACGGCTGGCAGGAATGTAGTTCCGCTACTGTACCGGAGTTTTCTTCCGTTGCTTATTTCTATGCCCGTAAGTTGTGGAAAGAACTGAATGTGCCCGTTGGGGTGATTGACTGCACTTGGGGCGGCACCCCTGCCGAATCATGGACAAGCCATCAGACATTGAAGCAAGTCGTGGGATTTCAGAAAAAGATGGCCGAAATGGAAAGCGCAGGCTTCCAAAGAGAGAAACTTGTCGAACTTTACCATCGGGAAATGGACGAGTGGCTTCAGCAGTTTGATGCCAAGGATGCCGGATTCAAAGACGGAGTTCCCCAATGGATATCAGCTCTTCAGACAGGGAATGAATGGAAACCGATGGAACTGCCCGCTTATTGGGAAACTCGCGGACTGAATTTTGACGGCACTGTCTGGTTCCAGAAAGAAGTGGAAATACCTGCTGACTGGAACGGCAAGGAAATCTCCTTCCATCTGGCTATGATCGACGACGACGATGTTACTTACTTTAACGGGAAGGAGATAGGAAGAACTTCGGGATGCAATACGATGCGTACTTATAAGATTCCCGCAGCCTTGGCAAAGGCAGGCAAAGGGGTTATCACCATCCGTGCCATAGATTATGGCGGCGAAGGCGGTATCCACGGAGAACCTCAGCAGATGTATATGGAAGCGAACGACAAGAAGATTTCCTTGGCGGGCAACTGGAACTATCACACCGGAGTATCGATGACCGGTGCACCTTCTAGACCATTGTCTCCCGAAGGAACCGGCTGGCCGACATCCTGCTATCCGACCGTACTTTACAATGCAATGATACATCCTTTTACCGTCTTCCCTATCAAGGGCGCTATCTGGTATCAGGGAGAAAATAATGTAGGATTCGACGAGCAGTACAGAGTACTTTTCCAATCAATGATTACAGATTGGAGAAGGGCATGGAAACAGGATTTTCCTTTCTACTTTGTGCAGTTGGCCAATTATCTGAAGCCGGAAGAAGTACAGCCGGACTCCAAATGGGCGGCTCTCCGTGATGCACAGGCACATGCGCTGCACCTACCTAATACAGGTATGGCATGTGCCATCGACCTCGGCGAAGCTTATGATATCCACCCGAAAAACAAACAGGAAGTAGGAAAGCGACTGGCGCAAGCGGCATTGGCGAAGACCTATAACAAAGGTACATACGAAGTGCCCGCATTCCTTGGATACCGCATTTCGGGACGTACGCTGATTCTTAGTTTCGATCAGGAAGTAGTAGCCAAAGAAGGTACTCCGAAAGGCTTTATACTGGCAGGACCGGACGGGAAATACGTTCCGGCACAGGCTATTATCCGGGGAAAAGAAGTCATTCTGCAATCCGACCGGATAGAAATACCGACGGCGGCCTGCTATGCGTGGGCAGACAATCCTGTTTGTAATCTATATGGCAAGAACGGGCTTCCCGTACCCCCGTTCCGCACCAGAGAATAAATATTAACCATAACAATGTAAACCATGAAATTAAAAGCATTCTTACTTTTTTTTCTATTGAGTTCTTTTTCTCTTTTGCAGGCTGCCGACAAGCCGCTGATCAAAATAGAAACCGAACGGACCAGCCTTATCTATCAAGTAGCTGACAACGGACGTCTGTATCAGAAATACTTGGGCAAAAAGCTTAACCATGATTCCGATATCCAGTATCTGCCACAAGGGACTGAAGCTTATCTGACTCACGGTATGGAGGACTACTTTGAACCGGCTATTCACATACGTCATAACGATAATAACTCTTCATTGCTGCTGAAATACGTAGATCATTCGAGCAATGCCATCGGTAACGGGGTCAACGAAACCGTAATTACCCTTAAGGATGATAAATACCCTGTGACCGTGAAGCTGCATTATGTGGCTTACGGCAAAGAGAACATTATCCGTACGTTTACTGAAATCAGCCATGAAGAGAAGAAACCTGTGATACTTTGCAAGTATGCTTCATCAATGCTTCACCTGAACAGCAGCAAGTATTTCCTGACTGAATTTTCCGGTGACTGGGCACACGAAGCCAACGTGACCGAAAGAGAACTGGCTTTCGGTAAAAAGGTGATCGATACGAAGTTGGGTGCACGTGCCAATATGTTTGTATCTCCTTTCTTCCAGCTGGCTCTTGACAATCCTTCGCAGGAGAATGCAGGCGAAGTGCTGGTAGGAACCATCGGATGGACGGGTAACTTTCGCTTTACTTTCGAAGTGGACAACAAAAACGAACTGCGTATTATCAGCGGTATCAACCCGTACGACTCCGAATACAGCCTGCCCGCCAGAGAAGTGTTCCGTACTCCGGACTTCTATTTCACTTACAGCACGCAGGGGAAAGGTGAGGCCAGCCGTAACTTCCATGACTGGGCGCGCAATCATCAGGTGAAAAACGGTAATGATACCCGTATGACTTTGCTCAACAACTGGGAATCTACCTATTTTGACTTTGATGAAAATAAACTGATCGGCTTGATGGATGAGGCTACCAAGCTGGGCGTAGATATGTTCCTGCTGGACGATGGTTGGTTTGCCAACAAATATCCCCGTAGCAGTGACCATCAGGGGTTGGGCGATTGGGAAGAGACTGCCGGCAAACTTCCGAACGGAGTAGGACGTCTTGTTGAAGAAGCACAAAAGAAAGGTATCAAGTTCGGTATATGGATAGAGCCGGAAATGGTAAATCCCAAAAGCGAGCTTTACGAAAAGCATAAGGACTGGGTGATTCATCTGCCTAACCGTGATGAATACTACTTCCGCAACCAGATGGTGCTCGACCTTAGCAATCCGAAAGTACAGGATCATGTATTCGGCGTGGTGGACAACCTGATGACCAAATATCCCGGCATCGCTTTCTTCAAATGGGACTGCAACAGCCCGATTACGAATATCTATTCGGTGTATCTGAAAGATAAACAGTCTCATCTGTACGTTGATTATGTGCGCGGACTTTACAAGGTGCTGGACAGAATCAAGGCTAAATATCCTAATCTTCCGATGATGCTGTGTGCCGGTGGCGGCGGACGCTCCGACTATGAAGCATTGAAGTACTTCACAGAGTTCTGGCCAAGCGACAATACCGATCCTATCGAACGCCTGTTTATCCAATGGGGCTATTCGCAGATCTTCCCAAGTAAGACACTGTGTGCCCACGTCACTACTTGGAATCGTGGAACCAGTATCAAGTTCCGTACCGATGTAGCCATGATGTGCAAATTAGGATTCGACATCAAACTGGAAGACATGAATCAGAATGAGCACTTGTACTGTGATCTGGCAGTCAAGAACTACAACCGTCTGAAACCTGTCATCCTTGAAGGTGATTTGTATCGCCTCGTTTCTCCTTACGGAAGCAACCATACTTCTTCCATGTTTGTAGGCAAGGACAAGAAAACGGCTGCGGTATTTTTGCCCGTTATAAGGCGTTTATTTGGCGTGACGGCGATATTCAGCCTGTTTTGCACCCCGATAAAATCGATATGGATTCATTTACAGGCTACGAAAGACAGCGTGACATCGTTGTCGGCAATACAAAATCCTTTATTGAGGGTAAGGCTTGCAATAACTGCCTGCTTTACGGCGATATGGGTACAGGTAAAAGTTCTACCGTTAAAGCCATTGCAAATGAATTCCGCAAAGACGGCTTGAGAATTGTTGAAATTCCAAAGGAAAGACTTATCGACTTCCCGATTCTGGTTGATAAGATTGCAACTCTGCCTATGAAGTTTATCATATTTATTGATGACCTTTCTTTCCAAAAGCAGGATCAGAGTTACACAACATTGAAAGCGGTGCTTGAGGGCGGTATTGCGGCTCGTCCTGACAATGCGCTTATTTATGCGACATCTAACCGTCGTCATCTTGTTAAGGAGAGCTTTGCCGACCGTACGGATGATGATATCAACACCCGTGATAATATGCAGGAAACACTCTCACTTTCAGACCGTTTCGGTTTGTCGGTATGTTATTCTGCTCCGTCAAAGAAAGAATTTCTTGACATTGTTTTTGCTCTTGCCAAAGAAAACGGAGTTAATCTTACAGAAGAAGAGCTTGAGGCAGGCGCAGAGCGTTTTGCACTTTCAAGAGGCGGTCGTTCACCGAGATGTGCAAAGCATTATATTGAATCTCTATTTGCTAAATAAACGGAGGTAAATAATGAAGAAAATTGTTTCAGTATTCCTTGCGTCGGCACTTGCTGTTTCAGCTTGTGCGGGACTTGCGGGCTGCAGCGGCGACAATAAAAACTATCCTGTGTCTGTTGCGGATATTACTATAGAAACCGAGCCAAAAGATATCGTTGTACTTTCTGACGAAACGGCAGACATTATTTCTTATTTAGGTTATGCCAAGAAAATGGTAGGCAGAAGTGACGAGGTTACTCAAAACTTTTTATCGGTGGCACCGAGTGTGGGTTCAGCTGCAAATCCTGATGTTGAAAAAATCAAATCGTATGCAACCGATATTGTTTTTGCAGATGACACACTTGACGAAAATGCAAAGAAAGAGCTTACCGACGCAGGTATTATGGTGCTAAATGTTGCTTCACCCGAAACCACAACAGAGCTTGAAACCGTGTATCTTACTCTCGGAAAGATTCTTGGCGGTTCTGTTGACGGAGCAAAAACAGGTGAAGATTCTTATAAAGATTTAATTGACACCATGAAAACTTACAAAGCCGAAGTCAACAGCAATGTTTCCAAAACAATTTGCTATTTGTACCTTGAGGGAGATAAGCTCCATACTCTCCACAGCGGAACATACGGCGATATGCTTTTGGGATACACAGGTGCGGTAAATGCCGCTGTAAATGTATCCGAAAGCGAGATTGACACAAAAATTTTAAAGATTGCAAATCCGGATTATGTATTGTATGACGATGACGCAACTTTGCAGTTTATCAAGAATGACTCTGACCTTAAGGGATTAAAAGCTGTTAAGAATAAACAAACTCTTATGATTTCACAGGAAGAAATCAGCAGAATGGGTACAACTTCACTTTTTACATTGAATAAGATTATGAACTTTATGTATCCCGACAGACTTAAGAAAAATACGGACGCAACCTCCGAATCGGTTGTTCCGTCAGCCGTTGAGGGTGCAACAACAGCTACAAAATCGGCATCAAATACACAGACAACCACGCAGGCTGCAACAACTGCCGCAAATGCAAACGGTTCGGTTGAAAGCCAATACAAAATAAAGGTAAGCGGTCTTTCACTTAAACTTGACGATGAAAACGATAATGTAAAGGCTATGCAGCAGCGTTTGTTTGACCTCGGTTACATTACAGATAAGGATAATGTGACGGGTTATTACGGCAAAGTTACTCAAAAGGCTGTAAAAGATTTCCAAAAAGCGAGCGGACTTAAACAGTCAGGCACAGCAGATAATAAAACTCTTACAGCACTCTTTAAGAGTGACGCCAAGGCAAAGGCTTAACGCTTTTTCGCTGTTTACAATGTACACAGTTAATTACAGGTCACGATTTTTCGTGACCTGTTTTGGAATTTAAGAAAAATTTTGTGGTTCTTTATCAAAAGTTGGGATAAATTATAGCTTAGCGCACGGGTTAAGCAAAATAATTAAAAAATTCAGGTCAAGCCTTAAACTTTTATAATTGTTTAGCAACCGTGAAAAATCGCACAAAAAAACAGTCTGACAAACTCACTGTTTATCAGACTGTCATATTGTTTATTTAATTAAAAAACCTTTGACAAAAATTCCTTTAATCTGTCATTCTTAGGGTTTGTAAAGAATTCCTGCGGCGGCGCTTGCTCTACGATTACGCCCTTATCAACGAATACAACATTTGTACCTACTTCACGGGCAAAACCCATTTCGTGAGTTACAACCACCATTGTCATTCCGTCTTTTGCAAGCCTTTTCATTACTTCAAGAACTTCGCCTACCATTTCGGGGTCAAGTGCGGAAGTAGGCTCGTCAAAAAGCATTACCTCCGGATTCATACAAAGCGCACGGACAATTGCCACACGCTGTTTTTGACCACCCGAAAGCTGTGACGGATAGTCATTTGCTCTGTCTGCAAGCCCTACTCTTTCAAGCAGCTCCATTGCCTCTTTGGTAGCCTCTTCCTTACTCTTTTTAAGAAGTTTTACAGGGCCGAGAATCATATTCTTAAGCACTGTCATATGAGGGAAAAGGTTAAACTGCTGAAACACCATACCCATTTTTCTGCGGTGGAGGTTTATATCTACATTTCTGTCGTTAATATCAATGCCGTCAAAAATGATTTTTCCGTCTGTCGGCTCTTCAAGCAGGTTAAGGCAACGCAAAAAAGTTGATTTACCCGAACCCGACGCACCGATAACCACCATTACATCGCCCTTGTGAATTTCGGCATTAATGCCCTTGAGTACTTCGTTATTGCCAAAATACTTTTTCAGTCCCTCGACCTTAATTAAAATATCATTGTTAGTGGTCACTGCTGCGCAACCTCCTTTCAAGTTTTTTGAGGAAGTATGTCAGAATCAATACTATAACAAGGTAGATTGCCGCAACCGAAATAAGCGGGAAAAATGCCTCGTAAGTTCTTGAACGAATAAGATTGCCCACATAAGTAAGATCCTGGAGTGCAACATAACCGGCAACCGAAGTTTCCTTTACAAGCACAATAAACTCGTTGCCGAGTGCAGGCAAAACATTTTTGAAAGCCTGCGGAAGAATTACATGGAGCATTGTGCTGCTGTAATTAAATCCGAGCGAACGGCTTGCCTCAAACTGACCTTTGTCGATTGACATAATACCCGAACGCACAATTTCGGCTACATATGCGCCTGAATTAATACCGAATGCGAGTACCGCTGCGATAATTCCGTTTCTTGACGATGAAAATATGATGTAATACATAATCATAAGCTGAATTACAACAGGAGTACCTCTGATTACCGTAATATAGATATTGCAGAGAACATTTAAAAACTTGAGTAAATAATCACTCGGCTTTCTGCATTTTTTACCGGTAAGGTTCTTGTCGTAAGTCGAACGAACCATCGCGATTAAAAAGCCGAGGATAATACCGATAACGGCGGCAACAACTGTAATTTCAATCGTTACTCCAAGACCTCTTAAAAACTGCATCCAACGGTCGTCATTAATAAAAGTTCTCTGAAAGCTCGCAGCTATTTCTTGAAAAAACTTATCCATATGTTAAATTCCTTTATATATCAGAAAAGCAGCTTTTATGCTGCCTTTCCGGAAAAATCTTTAATTATTCTTTAACTATAATTACCTGAGTAGCTGTTGTATAGCTGTCAGAGAAGTTGATTGACTGTAATCTTTCATCTGTTACTGTCATACCTGCCATACCGAAATCAGCCTTGCCTGTCTGAACAGATGTTATGATAGAATCAAAGTCCATATCGTCAATAACAAGCTTGTATCCGAGTTTGTCGCAGATAGCCTGTGCCATAGATGCGTCAATACCTACTACTGTGTCGCCGTCATAATACTCGTAAGGCTCAAAGAAAGCGTTTGTTGCCATATGAAGCTCGCCGTTCGGATAATCTGTTCCTGCAGGAGTTACATAAGGTGTTTTTCCCTTTGTATCGTCGCCGATGAAGTTCTTTTCGATTGACTCTGTTGTACCGTCAGCTTTGAGCTCTGCAAGAGCTGTGTTGATTTTGCCGAGGAGGTCTGTATTGTCCTTAGCTACGCAGATTGCATATTCTTCTTCCGCAAACGGTTCGTCAAGAATCTTAAGACCGTCATTAGCGGCAACAAAAGCCTTAGCAGGCTCGCTGTCAATGATAACGCAGTCAATCTTGCCCTGTGTAAGAGCGAGAACAGCGTCTGCACCCTTGTTAAAGCGTTCTACCGTTGAACCCTTTTCCTCGTAATCACTTGCATAAATGTCGCCTGTTGTACCGAGCTGAACGCCGATTTTTGCGCCCTCAAGGTCATCAACGGTTGCAATGGTTTTTGTTGTGCTACCGCCACAAGCGGCAAGGAGCATTGAAGCCGAACAAATTACGGCCGCAAGCGCCAATGAAATAACTTTTTTCATAGAGATCCCCTTTTCTTTTTAAAAAATCATACATCTATTATAGTAATACAAAAACCAAAATAAATCAAGTAAAAAAGGCAAGATAAATTTGCTAATTCCTACAAAATATCCGCAAAAATTCTGTAATTTTTACATTACGGGAAAAGATATTAAAATTTAGGTTTTTAATGCACTGTTTAAGACAAATTTTTACAATAAAAGAAGACAGCCTTGTCACCCAATTGTTACTTTGCCAAATCATTCACCCGTCACTTAAAAAACCAAAAACAAAAGCAGAGCAGTATTTTGTTAAATACCGCTCTGCAAAACCGTAAATTATAATTTAACCTTAAGGTTATTGTCTTTTAAATGGTCCTCGCTGACTTTTTGATAAAGTCTGTTTCCGCTCCAACGGCTGTTGTCGGGAGTGAGGGCGCAAATCAGAGGCATTTTATTTATGCCGTGGCTTTCAAGTTTTTTAAGCATAACATTAAATGTAAGGTGCGGAAAATCCTTGATAACCATAAGCTCATCGTCAAAGTTCGGAGAATCGTCGGGCAACGGTTCAATATCCTTTAATCCGAACAATGTTCCTATAGGCTTTGAAAAGTCCTTTTTCGCCGCTGTTTTTACAGGTATTTTCATAGACAAAAGCGTATTTCTTACGGCTTTCAGTCTGTCGCCTTTATAATTATAAAGAAGTACAGCCTCGTTCACGGCAAAACACCTCTGTTTTATTAATTGTATTTTTGCTTTTATTCTTGATTTTTATGCCAATTCCTTTAAAGATATCTATAAAATATTTAGAAGATTTTTATGAAATAAAATTTTATAAAATAAATTTGCTTTCTTCTGATGGCGGAGTAATATATAAATTCATCAAGGATGATAAGGTAAAAAAGTATGATTCTAGTGATAATGCAAAAGAAGAATCAAAAGAAAAGTATCGTGAAAAGTTGAGATATAAAAAATTATCTATAAAACTATTATTTAAGAATCTATCTAATAATAGTTATAAGCCATATCTTAACATTAGTAGCAATATTGATTTTTCTGTTAATGATGCT
>ENA-OPAA01001205-OPAA01001205.1-human-gut-metagenome-genome-assembly--contig:-NODE-1205-length-15269-cov-2.483699_pt1 | contig 15269 bp, 8 predicted proteins | sample MGYA00241049_ERZ501414 | MGnify/ENA primary metagenome ERZ501414 (study PRJEB25962, sample SAMEA2042520) | human gut metagenome | biome: human gut; feature: human-associated habitat; material: faeces... | reverse complement strand
CCTGCAATCTCTTCAATCGAAAGACGACCCGCAAGGTCTGCCGCTCTCTCCTCATCGGAAAGACGCCAGTCCTCGTACGGCAGCAGTTCGCCGGTTTTTGCAAGATCTTTAAAGTAATATCCATCTTTTTCCAATACCTTTACACCGGACTCCTCCGCCCAGGCAATCGTTTTTCCGTCTGCCTGTGTGATGCGGTGGATTCCGTTTTTCGTTGTTTTCTCCATAAGTTTTCTCCTTTTTCCTGCTGCATTTATTTCAGTGTAAATACCGCACTGTTTTCCGTCGTGCTGCTGTCACCGACAAATACGGTAAACGTTCCAGGCTCGCTTCCAAAAGTTCCGTCGAGACGGTAGTAGCGCAGATCTTCTTCGGTAATATAGAAGGTCACTTCCTGCTCTTTGCCCGGAGCAAGCTCTACTCTTCGGAAGCCTTTCAGCTCTCGCACCGGACGAACCACATCGGAATAATCATCGCGGATGTACATCTGAACAACCTCGCAGCCTGCAGCATCACCGGTATTCTTCACGGTTACTTTTGCTGCAATTCTGCCATTCTTATCCATCTCGTTCTGGTCAAGCACGACATCCGAAACGGCAAATGTCGGGTAGGAAAGACCATAACCGAACGGATACAGCGGTGCATTCGGAATGTCAAGATATTTGGAGCGGAACCGCTCTTTCATGCCCGGCAGATTCGGTCTTCCGGTGGAATACTCGTTGTAGCTGACCGGTGCCTGGCCCACGCAGTACGGGAAGCTCATCGGCAGCTTGCCGGACGGATTTTTCTTTCCGGTCAGGACATCCACAACAGCGCTTCCGCCCTCGGTTCCCGGGAACCATACCTCGAGAATGGCTTTTGCTTTAGCGCTGATTTCCCGCAGATCCAGCGGGCGGCCGTTGAACAGAACGACAACCACATTCGGGTTGACGGCCAGCACTTTGCGGAACAGCTCCATCTGGATTTCCGGCACATCGATCATGGCACGGCTGGTCGCCTCGCCGCTCTGCAAATAATGCTCACCCATCGGCATTACCACGAGATCGGCCTCTTTTGCTGCCTGTAGTGCGCTCTGCTCCATGGCAGCAAGCTCTTCCTCACTGTATTTTTTCGGTGTCGTCTCGGTAAATCCGATCAGCTCCACATCGTTTCCGATAACCGGGCATCCTTCTGCATACGTGGTGCGTGATGCGTCGAATACTTTCTCGGCTGCTTCCTGAATCGTCACGCAGTCCTTGCTGTCGCCGGTGAAGGACCAGCTGCTCTTGATTTCATGATTGTTGGTATACGGGCCGACAAATGCGATCTTTTTCGCAGTGTCGAGCGGCAGTACGCCGTCGTTTTTCAGCAGGACGAAGGATTCCTCCGCTGCTTTTTTCGCCAGTGCACGATGCTCCGGGCAGAGGTTGTATGCTTTCTCTTTCTCGGCATCCGCATCTTTATATGGATTTTCAAACAGTCCCAGTTTGTTTTTCAGCTCCAGAATCCGCAGGCAGCACTCGTCAATCAGATGCTCGTCCACTTCACCTTCTTCTACGAGACGGCAGAGGTTTGCGGCGTAAACGGATGTCATCATATCAATATCCACGCCTGCCTCCAGCGCTTTTTTCGCTGCATCGGCGGCATCTTTCGAGCTTCTGTGGGCAACGGTTTCCAGAATGGCTGCAAAGTCAGAAATCAGCACGCCGTCAAATCCCATCTCGCCGCGCAGGATATCGCGCATCAGCCATTTGTTGGTGCTCGCCGGAACGCCGTTGATCGTGTTGAATGATGTCATCACCATCGCTGCGCCCGCATCAATGCCTGCTTTGTATGCCGGAAGATAGAATTCACGGAAGGTATGCTCTGAGAGCTCTACGGTGTTGTAATCTCTTCCTGCGACTGCTCCGCCGTAGCCTGCAAAGTGTTTGATGCAGGAGGCAACTTTTCCCGGTGTTTTTAAATCATCGCCCTGGAAGCCTTTTACGATCGCCTCGGAAAAGCGGCTGTTCAGGTACGGATCTTCGCCTGTGGATTCCACAACGCGGCCCCATCTCGCATCGCGCACAAGGTCAACCATCGGAGAAAAGGTAACGTGAAGTCCGGCCGCGGATGCTTCTTTTGCGGCTGCAGACGCGCACTCGCCGGAGAGCTCCGGATCAAAAGTGGCTCCCTGCGCCAGCGGCGCCGGGAAAATGGTCTTCATGCCGTGAATGACATCCATCATGAACAGCATCGGGATGTGATGCGGCTGTTTTGCCATGTAGTCATCCTGCAGTTTTTTCATCGTATCGGCACCGGCTGCACCGAGAATGGAACCGGCCATCTCCAGGTCCTCTTTTCCGATTCCCATGTCATTTGCCGGGCCGGTCAGGACGCTGTTTTCATCCCCGAGGTAAAATGCTCCGCTTAACTGAAGCATCTGATCTACTTTCTCTTTCAGCGACATATCCGCCAGCAGTTTTTCCAGATCTGTCTGTTTCATTGAAAAACCTCCCTGTTGTTATTTTCAGAATTTTCCTGTTTCTTATATCATTTGTTTCTATTTTACGGCATAACTCTGCATAAAACAATCACTTTTTTTGACCTTTTCCTCAACGATTTTAACAAAAAAAGCGGGTTCCGCCGTTTTTTGATTTTCGGCAGAACTCGCTCCCTTTTTTATAATTTAATTCCTTTTAATGCCGCGGCAAACGCATTGTTCACCGGCTCTTCGGCCTCTTTTTTCTGTTTCTTCATATAAGCTGCCACATCGCGCTTTGTCACGCCGCCGCCCTCTTTTTTGCGGCGCTCTTGGAATTTTGTCATGCGCTCTTTGTGGCCGCAGGTGCAGACAAACGTCGCATCCTCGCCCTTTCCGATCATCTCCATGCGCTTATGGCAGACCGGGCATCTCGCATTCGTCGTGCGGGAAACCGTCTCGCGGTAGCCGCACTCTCTGTCCTGGCAGACGAGCAGTTTTGCGTTCTTTCCATTCACCGCAAGCAGCCGTTTTCCGCAGTTCGGGCACTTCTTGTTCGTCAGGTTGTCGTGGCGGAACGTTCCCTCTTCCGTCTTGATCTCATCGATCAGTTCCACCGTGTAGCTGCGGATCTCCTTCATAAACACATCGCGCCGCTTCTTTCCCTTTGCAATGTCGTTTAACTGCATCTCCCAGCTTGCCGTCAGCTCCGGCTTTTTCAAATCCGCCGGAACCAGCTTCAGAAGCTGGCGTGCTTTCGAGGTCAGATAGATCTCATTGCCTTTTTTCTCCAGCAGAAAGCTGCGGAACAGCTTCTCGATGATATCCGCACGGGTCGCAACCGTTCCAAGGCCGCCCGCCTCACCGATCGTTTTTACCAGGCTGCTGTCGCGGTTTTCCATGTAGCGGACCGGATTTTCCATCGCGGAGAGCAGCGTGCCTTCCGTGAAGCGTGCCGGAGGTTTTGTCTTTCCTTCGCGGAGACTGATCTTCGGCTGCCCGATCTTCATGCCTGCCTCCAGAAGCGGCAGATTCTGCTCCCGCACCTCTTCTTTCGTCTCATCCTCTTCGTCGTACCGGTTATCCTCGTACGCCTCCTGCCAGCCTTTCTCGACCATGCGCTTTCCGCGCGCAGTAAAGCATTCCTTTTCGATGGAAGCCTGGATCACCGTCTCTTCATATACACACGGCGGCAGCAGTACCGCAAGAAAACGGCGCACAACAAGATCATAAATGCGGCGCTCCTCGTTCGAGAGTGTGGATAACTGCACGTACTGCTCCGTCGGGATAATGGCATGGTGATCGGAAACCTTCGCATCATTGACAAAGGAGAGCTTTCCGTTCAGTGGACTGCGCTTCGCCTGCTGGGCCAGTGCTTTGTACGGGCCGATGCTGACCGCATCCAGCCGCTCTTTTAACGTCGGCACAATATCTTTCGTCAGATACCGTGAATCTGTCCGCGGATACGTAAGGACTTTATGGGTCTCATAGAGGCTCTGCATCAGATTCAGCGTCTGTTTTGCCGAATAGCCGAACCGTGCGCTCGCATCGCGCTGCAGCTCCGTCAGATCGTAGAGCAATGGCGCTTCTTTCTGCTTTTTCTTCTTTTCTACGTTCTGTAAGACAAGCGGATACCGTTTTGCCTTCTCTGCGATCTGCTTTGCCTTTTCCGGATCGGAGATTCTTGTGCCGCCCGATTTTTCATCTTTCCAGGTGTAGACCACACCGCCCGCCGCGGCCGTCACCGTGTAATACGGTTTCGGGACAAATTCACGGATTTCCTGCTCGCGCTGTGCGATCATGGCAAGTGTCGGCGTCTGCACACGGCCGCAGGAAAGCTGTGCATTGTATTTACAGGTCAGCGCCCGCGTCGCATTGATGCCGACGAGCCAGTCCGCCTCGGCACGGGAAACGGCAGCGCGGTAGAGATTGTCGTACTCTTTCGCATCCTTCAGATTGGCAAAACCCTCACGGATCGCCTTGTCCGTCACAGAGGAAATCCAGAGACGCTTACACGGCTTCTGGTTATGTGCTTTGTCGAGAATCCACCGCGCCACCAGCTCACCCTCGCGTCCGGCATCGGTTGCAATGACAATCTCATTCACATCCTTCCGCGCAAGCTGTGTCGTCACCGCATGGTACTGTTTTCCCGTCTGCGGAATGACCTTGATCTGCAGTTTTTCCGGCATCATCGGTAGAACTGCCATATTCCATTCCTTATACTTTTTGTCATAGTCTTCCGGATCTTTTAACGTCACCAGATGGCCGAGCGCCCAGGTAACGATATACTTGTTTCCCTCCAGCGCTCCGTTTTCTTTTTTGCTGCACCCCAGTACGCGCGCAATGTCGCGTGCCACGGATGGTTTTTCTGCAATTACCAGAGTTTTCATAAAATGTCTGCTCCTTTTATAGCTCTTTATACTGTTTTACAATTTCCTCCCGGTCTTTTCCGAGAATGAAGTAATAATCAATCTGTCCGTCCCCTGCGGTGTGAAGATACGTTCCAAACGTCCGTACATTGCACAGCAGTGCCGTCCGGGACGCGGCGGCCGCAATGCCGTAGCCGCGGTTCGAAACAAACAGCGGCATCCGCGCCTGCTTTCCGCCAAAAGAGACGTAGCGCGCCTTCGCGGTCAGATCCAGCCACTCGGTCGAAAGAATGCCTTTTGCTTTCAGCTTTTCGGAACCGCTCCAGTCGAAGAACGTCCATGTCATGCCGCCGTCGATCATGCGCGGCTCGTCACGCTTCTCGGAAAGGATTGGTTTGTTGTCCGGCGTCAGGAACTGCACCGCGCCGTCCTTTTTTTCTACCATGACGCGCAGCTTTTCCGTCTCGACCAGAACCGCCGTCTTCGATTCTTTCGCACTCCACGGAAACGCGGTATCTGCCTTCGGCTTCCAGTACGTGTCCTGCACTTTTGCGGTCACACCCTTTACGAAACTGATGCGGATCACCTCCGGCGTGATCGGGGTGATGCGTAAGATGCCGTACATGCTGGCAATCTCAACCGCCGATTTTCCTTTCTTCGCCCATTTCACCGCACACTTGATCTTCGAATGGCCCTTGATGCGCAGCAGCTCGTTTTCCGGGATTGCACCGAAAGCGTAAGGTGAGGTATTCAGGCGCTCCGTCTTCTCGGCTTCTCCTGGTACCATACCTGCTCCGCCTGGTCTTTTTGCACTCTGCACTCCGGCCGTGCCCGTTCCATATTGCATTCCTGCCTGTGTTCCTGCACTCCGTCTGCTTCCCGGCGCTTTGCCGCCTGCCTTTCCATGATAAGCCGCACCAGCAAAAATAGATGACACCCCTTCCGGTGCACGCTGCTGCATTGTCTTTGCGGCAATTTCTTCTCCCGTTTCTGCCGCAGCCCTCCGCGTTACCGTACTGCCTTTTGCCATCACCGCTGTTCCGGTCGTGCTTGTATTTCCAAGCGCCATTCCCGGCCTCTGCTCCGGCTTGATCACAATCCGTTTCGGTCCATGGCTGTTCCGCTCGTCCATCTCCTGAATGCCGATCGCGCGGTTCTCCTCACGCGCCTCCTTCTGCGTCAGCGAAACCTTCTCATACTCTTTCGCCTTCGTCAGCGTCTCCATGGCAAATTCCTGATTGTGACGGCCCTTCGGCGCTTCTTTGGCAAGGATTCCCGTCAGTTCTCCTGTATACAGCACCGCCAGCTCATGCAGTGCCCGCGTCGCCGCCACGTAAAGCAGCTTCACCTGCCCGTCATTTTCAGGATATTTTTCTTCCGTCGGATCAAGAAGCAGCACCGCATCGAACTCAAGACCTTTCGTATATGCCACCGGGAGCACCATCACGCCCTCGCCGAACTCTGCCGTCTCGAGATCCTCCTCCACAACCGGCACGTATTGTTTCAGCTTCCGCGCCGTATCCGCCGCTTCTGCCTCATCCCGGCATACAACGGCAATCGTCTCATATCCCTGCGCCTGCCATGTCTTGATTGTCTGAACACCCGCGGCGAGCAGCGCCTCTTCATCGTCAAATGCTTCTTTCCGCACCGCCGTTCCGTGCCGCAGCACCGGCTCCACCGGATAGATCGCAAAGTCCCCATGCCGCAGAATCTCGTTTGCAAAATCGGAGATCTCCACCGTATTCCGGTAACTCTTCCGCAGAACGCCGAACGCATCGTACGTGCCGGTCAGAATCAGCTTTTTCAGCTCCTCCCAGTCGTTCAGGCCGTAGGAAAAATGGATATTCTGCGACGTATCTCCCATAATGGTATACGTACAGTCACGCAGACAGTAATGAAGCACCTGGTACGCCATCATCCCGAAATCCTGCGCCTCGTCGATGACCACATGGCTCGCCTCGCGCACGGGATCGTTTTCCTTGATCCGCTTATAGAGGTATGCCAGCGCCGCCAGATCATAGACATCAAAGGAGTTTTCCGGCACTTCCACCGCTTTTCCTTTCTCCTCCTGCTGCTCCAGAAACTGTAAATAGAGATCAAAAATGGATCCCCGCCATTTTCCATCTCCAAAATATTTCTCGTATTTCCGCTTCAGCGCCTTTTTTTCGCGCGCCGGAAACGTCACTTCTTTTCCCGAAACCTCATTCTCAAATTTTGCCAGCAGGATCTCGTTCAGCATGCACATCTTTCCTTCCATGGAAAGTGTGGACTGCTCCCTGCAATAGTTATCAATATACTCGGCGTCCAGAAGCAATGTTCCCGTTTTTTCCAGCCGCACCGGCTCCCGCGGAATCTGCTCTGCCTCGTACGTACGGCAGAAATTTTCCAGATCGAAAAACCAGCCGCTTCCGCCCTTTATGCTGTTTTTCTCATCCGCGCGGTCGATGGTGTGTACCATGTACTTTTCTTCGTCCCAGTCCTCATACAGAAGCCGGATGAAAAGCTGCTCCATCGTCATCTGACGGATGCCGTACACATCGAGTTCCGGCAGAACGCTGGTAATGTAGTTCAGCAGAATGCGGTTGCTTCCAATGATATAGAAATCCTCCGGCCGGAAGTCCTCCTCGTAATTATAGAGGATGTACGAAATCCGGTGCATCGCCACCGTCGTCTTTCCGGAGCCAGCCACGCCCTGTACGATCAGATTCGTCTTCGGGGATCTGCGGATAATGAGGTTCTGCTCCTGCTGGATCGTCGCAATGATCTCACCGAGCACCGCTTTTTTGTTCTTCGCCAGATACTTTGTCAGCAGCTCATCGTTCGCTACCACATCGGAATCAAAAAAGTCTTTCAGATGGTCATTTTCAATCTCATACGTCCGCTTTCTTTTCAGATCAATCGAAAAAGTACCCTCTGAACTCACCGTATAGCTGCACGGCCCGGTGCTGTTCTCATAATAGACGGAGGAAATCGGTGCCCGCCAGTCCAGCACAACCGGTTCCGCCTTCTCATCGGAAATGCCGACGCGCCCGATGTAATAGGACTCTAAAAACGAAAGCCGCGGATCCTGAAAATCAATCCGCCCGAAATACGGCTTCTTTCTCGCTTTTTCCAGCCGCGCCATGCCGTGCTGGTACGCATTCAGCTTCGCCGTCGCGTTGTTCCAGAGCGCCAGGCCTTCCGCCTCTTTTGCGTCGTACGTCTCCATCAGATCCGCCAGATCCTCATTCGCCGACCGGATATCCGCCTTCGCCTGTTCCAGATTCTGCTCGGCAATCCCGATCACCTTCGCAAGCTGTGCTTCCTCCTCTTCCCTCGTAAGTCCGGGAATCTCTGATTTTCTGATGCTTCTTTCCAGTTTCTCTTCTTCCACTTTGTGCCTCCTTTTTTACGAAAAACTTCTTCTACATCAGCCCGTTCTTTTGATTCTCTTATTTCCATCCCAATAGACTTTATTTTACCATGCACACGTCTCCCCGGCAAGATACTTCACCCGCTTTTTCGTGCATCAAAAAAGACACCATGCATCTTACACACAGTGCCTTTCCGACTTTTTTCTTACTGAAGGTAATCCTTAAATTTCTTTTTAAATGCTTCGATATCGTTCGTATTGGCTTCCACAACCGCATCCGGGTTTCCGGCGATCATCAGGACACTCATCAGGGATTTCGCATCAAAGACGCATCGTCCTATTTTTACGTCAACGTCGTAATCCAGGCGTTTCACCATATTTACAAATTCTTCTACACTCTCTACTTCATCAAACTTTAACGGTAACGAAATCATATTTTCTGCATCCTTTCTGCTTTTTGGTCTTCTTTTCATGATTTTGAATTCTTTCTTTTATTTCCTTCAAAATCGGTCAAAAGCTTACACGATATTCCTTTTTTGCTGTTTTTTCTGAAAGTAGTAATGAAATCGCCTTCATTTTCGACTGACACTAAAATAGCATACATCTGTCTCACTGCAAATATCCGTTTTAGACAAAATTCGACGTAGTTTTACAGCAATTTGCTCATATGTTCCGTCTGATTCGTTAAGTTGTTTCTTTTCCGGCACTTTTTTCGTCTGATCTGACGGGCCGGAAGGCCTTACTTGAGAATCACTCTCATGAAAAGTTATTCGCTGAAAATAATATTTCGGATCTTCCGGGACAGGGTGTACGTTCCGGCATCTTTTTTCTGGGTCATCATCAGAAATGTCATATTCTGCTCCGGCACGACTTCCATGTAGCATCCAAGCCAGCCGTCCCAGCCGAACTCACCCTTGCTTCCCAGCGTTACCGCACGCGTCGGATCTACCAGAACACGCATCAGATTTCCGTAGGAAAATCCTTCCAGACCGATCCAGTTATCAAAGCCTGCCTGCTGTACCGCGCTTAATGTGTGGCCTCCCAGAAATTTTACCGTTGCCGGACGGAGAATCTGTACACCGTTGTAGGTGCCGCCGTTCAGCAGCATCTGCGTAAATTTCGCATAATCGTCAATGGTAGATGCAAGGCCTGCTCCGCCTGCCTCATATGCCGGGCGGTACGCCATATCGTTCTGAATGCCAAGGTTATTGTCCAGATAACGGACGGACGGCTGTCCCTCCCTGCAGTCATACACCTTCGCCAGACGATCCTGCTTTTCTGCCGGGACCCAGAAATCGGTATCGTTCATGCCGAGCGGCTCGAAAATTTCTTTTTTCAGAAAATCCCCAAAGCGCATGCCGCTTGCCACCTCAATCACCGCACCTACGACATCCGCCGACGTTCCATAACTCCAGGACTGGCCCGGCTGATACAGAAGCGGGACTTTTCCAAGACGGTTTGCAAATTCTACTGTACTGATCGTTCCGCCGTTTTCTTCCTTAAGTCCGTGGATCACCTCCTGAAAAAGTGCATCGGTCTGCCGTCCCGTCTCATCCGTTCCGCCGTACGTCAGCCCGGATGTCATATTCATAATATCCTCCAGAAGGATCTCCCGCTCCGCTTTTTCTATCTTCCCATCCGCTGTACATACAACCGGGTTCCGGAAGCCCGGCAGATACTTGCTGACCGGATCCGCCAGATCGACGATTCCGCGCTCTATCAGAATCATCATGGCCGTCGCGGTAATCGGCTTGCTCATGGAGTAGAGACGGAAAATATTATCGCGGGAAACCGGCTTTTTCGCTTCGATATCCGCATATCCGCTCTCCAGATAAACCTGCTCCTCTCCGTCTTTGATCACCATCAGAAGACAGCCCGGTGTCTCTCCTTTTGCAACGGACGCATCCATCACCTGCTGCAGTCTTTTCTTTATCACCTGTTCCATGGTATGCTCTAACCTCCATCTAAATTTCATTGTTTTTTCCTATTTTACCTCTCTTTTTGCCCCCTGTCATCTTTTATCTTGCTTTTCTTCTTCCATCCTCATTGTCTTTTTTTTCTGAAATCTTACAACTTTTCTGAAATTAAGAAAAACCATCAAAAACCATCATTGCCCTATTCCGAAAAATATGCTATTCTATATGTATATATATTTATGAATCTTCAGCTATTTAGAAAAACGAGGTGAACATCTTGCTGAAAACGAACGAATCCGCAGAAAATTATTTGGAAACCATTTTAGTCTTAAGTCAGAAAAAACCCGTTGTACGCGGTGTTGATATTGCAGAAGAACTTGGCTTTAAAAAATCAAGTGTCAGCGTTGCCATGAAAAACTTAAGAGAAAAAGAGCAGATCCGCGTAACGCCGGAAGGCTACATCTACCTGACCGACAGCGGACGCGCGATCGCAGAGATGATCTATGAGCGCCACCAGCTCCTCTCCCGCGGCCTGATGAGCCTCCTCTTGTCTGATGAAACTGGGAGTTTCCGAAAAAACTGCCGTGGAAGATGCCTGCCGCATCGAGCATGTCATCAGCCAGGAAAGCTTTGAAGCGATCAAACGTCATCTGCACATGACTGCCGAAAAATAAGCATGACAAAGAAAACGCTGCCGGAGTTCTCTTCTCTCCGACAGCGTTTCTCTTTCCGCCCGAAAGTCTCCCATTTCTTTGCCGGAGCCTTTCGGGTTTTCTTTTTACAGCATAAAAGTATACGTTCCGCTTCCCAGTTCCACGGTATCCGCCGGATCCTCCGTGTTTTTAAACAGGGTTGCCGTTGTATTGACCGGAATCGTAACCTGATACTCTATTTTGTCACCTTTCCGCTCCCATCCGGCAGAAATCACGCCGTACGGGCTGTCTACGGAACCTTTCATAAACTCGAGCGGGCCCGGCTGCGGTTTCAGCAGAATGTGCTGATAAACCGGTTTTGTCTCGTCTCTCTGGATACCAAGTCCCGTGTGATACAGCCAGGAAAGAACGCTTCCGAGAGAATAATGATTGAACGAGTTCATCGCATTCTGTCCGCCGAAGCCTTTTTCCTTCGTGTAGGAATCCCAGTGCTCCCAGATCGTCGTCGCTCCCTGGGTCACCGGATACAGCCACGACGGGAATGCCGTCTGCAGCATCATCTTCCAGGCATCCTCCACAGCGCCCTGCTCGGTCAGCATCTGGTTCAGAATACCCGTTCCAAAGAATCCCGTTCCGACCGTATGGCCGATCGCTCTCGTCTTTCGGATCAGATGCTCTCCTATTCTCTTTCTGTCTTCTGCCACACCATAAGACAGTGCAATTGCATACGAGCACTGCGTATCACACAGCGTTCCGTCCGCATTGCAGGTCTTTCCGGAATCCGGAAGTACAAATATCTCATTCCAGAATTTCTTCACCTTCGCAGCAAGCGCCTCATACTGATGCTGCTCCTCTGTTCTTCCGAGCGCACCGGCAATCCGGCTCATCAGATCGGCCTCTTTATAATAGAATGCATTCCATAAAAGCAGCAGATCCGTCTCTTCCGGTGCCAGCCAGTCGCCAAGCGGTCCGATCGCCGGATTTACCTTCGTTCCCGGCAGACCCTTATCCTTCATATAGTCCATATATTTCTGCATGCCAGGATAAAATTTCTCCAGTGTGCGGATATCCCCATACTGCTCATACAGTTCCCACGCCATAAAAATACTCGCACACTCATACGTAATGCCGCCGAATCCGCCGCCCACCGGTGCAATCTCCGGGTACTGGCCTTCCGGTGTCTGCAGATCACGCATCGCCTGCAGGTTCCGCTCATAGAATTTCTTCAGGCTGCTGTTGTTGAGCGCCGTATGGCAGAAAATATGCGTATCGCCCGCCCAGCCCATGCGCTCATTTCTCTGCGGGCAGTCGGTCGGAATGTTGATAAAGTTGCATTTCTGTGACCAGGAAACATTCTCGGCAAACCGGTTCAGCAGTTTATGGCTACTCGTAAGGCTTCCATGGAATTCCGTCACAGAAGAATACTGAAGGCTCTCTACTTCTTCCAGCTCCGGCGCATGCTCCACACCGCTGATCTCAATATAGCGGTAGCCGTGGAAGGTAAACTTCGGCTGGAACACCTCTTCCCCGCCGCGGCAGATATAAACATCCGTACTCGTCGCATCCCGGTAATTTTCCAGCATCATCGTGCCTTCTTTTCCGTCATACTCCGGCAGATCCGGATAAAGCACCTCCGCATAGCGGATGATGATCTTTGTGCCCGCCTTCTCATGCAGTGTAATCCGCGGTACACCGGCCATCTCCTGTTCCAGATCGTAGAGATACACACCCGGGAACAGCTCTTTTCTCGTCTTTGCCGTTCTCCGGTCCACAATCCGCACCGGCGCATCGTACTCACCGATATATTCCGGCTTCTGCTCATGAACCGCCGGCCAGGACCGTCCAAAGCCCGGCATCGTGCAGAACTCTTCGATCATGACGGTATCCACAACAACTGGCTTTTCCCAGGTGCTGTCATCAAACTCCGGCAGAGAATAAGTTTCGTAAACCTCTGCCCGGCGCGCATCGTACTGCTCTCCGGCAAAGTAGCTGGAAAACAGGTAAGGACCTTCTCCGAAATACTTCCAATCCTCGGTATTTGTTCCAAAGACCTCGCGGCTGCCGTCCTCGTACTTCATGACAACCTTGGCAAGCAGACTCTCCTTGTCTCCAAAGTAATTGAAGTTCTTCACCACAAAGGTCTGTGCCTCGCTCCACCAGCCCGATGCCAGCGTCACGCCGATTCCGTTTCGGCCCGGTTTCATCAGCCCTGTGATATCGTATGTCTGATAGTTCATTCTGTGGTCATACTGTGTCAGACCCGGACGCAGCAGATCTTCCGTGATCTCCTGTCCGTTGATACGGCAGTCGTAGATACCGCGCGCAGTAATATAAAGGCGTGCCGATGCCAGTTTTTTCTCTTTCTGGCAAGAAATACACGACCGCAGCATTGGAATTGAATGATGGGACGGATCTGCCGTAATCTGGCTGTCTTCTACTTTAAAGTATCCGTTTTCCACCGGAATCTGATCCGCAAAGATACTTTTTCCCCCATCCAGCCGTCCTTCCGGCGTCTCACGAACAATTTCCGCGGATGGTTTTCTTACGTTTCTTACGGTCAGATTCTTAAAATATCCTGTCGTCCCTTTTCCTGCATAAAATCCGATCTCATTCAGTCTCGGATACGGCAGCACATTGTTATTTCCTCTCGGATTCAGCTGGCGGCCTGATACTTTCGTTCCAAAAAATCCATGCTCTTCAATGGCATCCACGAGGATGCCGTCGACATAGGCGTATGCCACATTGCCGTCAACCTCTACGGTCAGCTTATGAAAGGCATCGGCATTCTCTGGTGTCAGGATTTCCTGTGTTTTCTCTTTCCAGTTGACCAGTTTCGTAACGGCAAACGGTTTTTCCACTGTATCCTCCGGCGCATAGCCCACGCGGTAAATTTCGAGGCGTGCATCTCCATCCTCAAGGCACACAGCATAACGGATATAGTTCTCCCCTTCCATGCCAAGCTCATTTTTCGTATGATCGTTCAGACGGAAGTCATTGGCTCCAAAGACGATACCCGCTTCTCCCTTCCCGCCTTCCATCCGAAATTCACTCTCGATCGTAAAGACACCGCGGTTTTCCGCGCATACCGTCGCATGCGGTGCGCCGATCCACTCAGCTCCCTCCCATGCTGCATACAAAGAATCCATAAGGCCTGTCTCGAAGGAACTTTCTGCTTCTGCTTTTCCGCCGTGGTTATCCCACACCTCTGCTTTTACCTCATATTTGGTACAGGGCTGCAGTGCTTCTCCTTCATAACCAATCCCTGTTGATACGCCGGTTTCCATTTTTCCGCTGTCCCACACAGTATCTTCTCCGATGTGCACAACGATCCGGCATGCGCTCTGCATCAGATTCTGTTCTCCTTCTTCTGCCGTCAGCAGCCAGGAAAATGCCGGTTTTTTCTCATCCAGCCCGATCGGTGCCATCTGATCTTCAATCAGAATTCTCTCTATCTTCATTTGGTAACCTCCCATTGCAAGTTTTGCCTTCTTTGCTGATTGTATTATACCGTCCAGCAGCTATTTCTGTTAAGATCAGTTTTTGCCCAAAAAAGCGTCTTTATTTGCATCTTTTCCGGTGTTATAATAAAGAAAATTACGAAAGAGAGGTACCATCAAATGAAAGTATTATTAATCAACGGAAGTCCTCACGCAAAAGGCAGCACTTATACTGCCCTGCACGAAATGGAAAAAGTCTTTACAGAAAATGGTATTGAGGCGGAAATCGTACATATCGGAAATAAAGATATCCGCGGCTGTGTTGCCTGCGGTGCCTGTTCCAAGCTCGGAAAATGTGCTTTTTCCGATATGGTAAATGAGGTTGCTCCGAAATTTGAAGAGGCTGACGGCCTTGTTGTCGGAAGTCCGGTTTATTATGCATCTGCAAATGCAACACTTATTGCTTTTCTTGACCGGCTGTTCTACAGCACACACTTTGACAAGACCATGAAAGTCGGCGCTTCGGTTGTCTCTGCACGCCGCGGCGGTCTTTCCGCTACCTTTGATGAGCTGAACAAATACTTCACCATCTCCGGCATGCCGGTTGCTTCCGGCCAGTATTGGAACAGTATCCATGGAAATAATGCGGACGAGGCACAGCAAGATCTCGAAGGCCTGCAGATCATGCGTACCCTTGCACGGAATATGAGTTTTCTGATGAAGAGCATCCAGCTCGGAAAAGAATCCTTTGGTCTTCCGGAAAAGGAACCGCGCATCGGCACAAACTTTATCCGTTAATTTATCTGTTAAGCAAGATGCCGTCTTTCAGACTTTTTTCTATGTCTGGAATACGGCATCTTTTATAGCTGGAAAAAATTTTATACACGAAAAAAGCCTGCTTCCGCAGACTTTTTAAAGCGACCCGGATCGGGATCGAACCGACGACCTCCGCCGTGACAGGGCGGCGCTCTAACCAGCTGAGCCACCGGGCCAGACATATACAGAATATAAAATATGGAACTAAAGTGGACCTTCAGGGACTCGAACCCGGGACCGACCGGTTATGAGCCGGTTGCTCTAACCAACTGAGCTAAAGGTCCAAAAA
>ENA-OPAA01001200-OPAA01001200.1-human-gut-metagenome-genome-assembly--contig:-NODE-1200-length-15327-cov-3.424830_pt1 | contig 15327 bp, 8 predicted proteins | sample MGYA00241049_ERZ501414 | MGnify/ENA primary metagenome ERZ501414 (study PRJEB25962, sample SAMEA2042520) | human gut metagenome | biome: human gut; feature: human-associated habitat; material: faeces... | reverse complement strand
TAGGATAATCAGCACGAAAATAATAAGAATTACCACGATTATTCAAATAAATATGTTTCTCAAATGGAAGCATCTTATCATATTGCCGGGCAGCCAGTTCATAGTAATGATCACAAGACGTAAAATCACGAAGTTCCATATAAACCTGTGCCAATCCGTAATAAACAGGAAAACGTTTTTCTTCAGGAATCTTCAATGAATCACAGTAAGACAAAGCTTTACGATACCACATCGCGCCTTTATCATAATGACCGGTACGGACAAAAGCATCAGCCAAATTAATAGAAATATCATGAAGCATATCTCTGTTACTACCCTTCAAACGATAATCAAATGCTTTTTGAAAACATACCACTGAAGAATCTGTCAACCCTTGACGAGCACATACATTACCCCGCATATTGTAAATCTCAGCATACAAATCATTAATTAACGATGACGGTTCAGCTCCATCGCAAAATACTTCCGCTCTATCCATGCTAAGTTTAGCCGAATCCATCTCGGATTTAAACATATATGCTTTTGCCAAAAGAACAAGATAATGGTAATACGCCACACTATCTGTGGCAACCGACATTTGCCTGGCAGTCCGGGTACATACATAACTAGGATTTTTTGACAATGAATCAATTATAAAATCATAATACTGCATATAGATATCCATTTGGGTCTTTTTATAAGTTCCGGAACTTGTACAAGATACTCCCCATATACAAAATAATACACTATACCATAAAAATTTAAATATCAAATGTATGTTCTCCATCTTATCCTCCTTCATAGCTTATTGACAAACATAAGCAAAAATAAACACAACCATATACTTTTATTAAAATTTATTTGACCCAAACAGCCTTTTAGATAAAATTTACACAAAGATGAAGATTCACTTTGTCATGTCATGAAACATCCCTACCTTTGAAAAAAGAATTTATAAACGAAGAAACATGGAAACACTATCTAATTCTATCCTGACTGTACAAATAGCCGAGCATGGCGCCGAGCTTCAAAGTATCAAAAAGGATGGCAAAGAATATCTTTGGCAGGGCGACGCTAAATTTTGGGGACGGCGTTCACCTGTCCTTTTCCCTATAGTAGGACGTGTGTGGAACAATAAATACCGTCATGCCGGAAACACTTATGAAATAGGACAACACGGTTTTGCACGTGATATGGACTTCAAACTAACCTATAAAGAAGACAAAGGAGCTGTATATTGGTTGGAAAGCACTCCTGATACATTGGGCAAGTTTCCTTTTCCCTTCCGCCTGCTGGTGGGATATTTATTGGAGGAAAATAAAATCACCGTAAAATGGCGTGTAGAAAATCTGGGAGCTATGGATATGTATTTCCAGATTGGAGCACACCCAGCTTTCTATTTCCCCGAGTTCGATGCTGCTACAAAGGATCGTGGCTTCTTTGTTTTTGACCGAAAGTCTGACTTAGAATATATCATGCCAACCGAAAAGGGGTGCGTATCACCAGAACGTCATGTACTAAAATTAAACAAAGAAGGGCTGATGCCAATTGATATTCATACTTTTGATTGTGACACTTATATTTTTGACAATAAACAACTGAAAAAAATAACCTTACTGGATAAAAAGAAAAAGCCCCATATCAGCTTGGAATTTAATTCTCCATTGGTAGCTTTGTGGTCTCCTACCAAGACACATCCCGATTGCCCATTTGTTTGCATTGAACCATGGTATGGACGTTGCGATTCTGTAGGGTATTCGGGCGAATTAAAGGACCGTGAATGGATACAGAAATTGGAACCAAAAGAAACGTTTGATGTAGAATATAAAATCATTATAGAGTAATCAAGAATAACGGGGTATGCACGATGAGTCACACCCCGTCTTTTTTGCTTACCGACTTCCCAAATACAAAAATATCATACCAATAAGTACCAGTGCCAAATCCACAGCCTTGCTTTTAAGATTCTTCTCACGGAATACCATTGCACCAAATAGAAAAGAAACAAGCACACTGCCACGCCTTACCATAGATACTATGGAAATCATTGCACCGTCCAAGCTTAAGGCATAGAAATAAACAAAATCAGCTGCCGACAGAAAAATAGATATCAGAATAATACACCAATGCCAATGAAACGGAGTGGTAGATTTGCGCTTCGGCCACCATAACAACATCAAAACACCTCCCATCATAAACAATTGATAGATATTATACCATGACTGTACAATCATTCTATCCAGTCCGATACCTCCTTGATCGACAGGCGCCATGAGATACTTGTCATAAAGCCCGCTGACCGCTCCCAACACAGCTGCCATTACCACATAATAAATCCATTTATTATGTTTGAAATCTATTCCCTCTTTCTTTCCGCTGCGGCTCAGCATAAAAAAAGAGAAGACAGCCATCAGCACACCAATCCATTGGTAAAAATTCAATCGCTCACCAAAGACCACTAAAGCTCCCACCAACACCATCACCGGACGAGTAGCGTTTATAGGTCCCACAATTGTGATAGGCAGATTCTTCATCCCAAAATATCCCAATATCCACGACGAAAGGACAATAACAGATTTCAACACCACATAGCGATGCACCTCCCACCCTGCAACAGGCACATAAAAAATAGAATCCTCCAATATTCCCGGCCTCCACACTGACAATACAATAAAAGGAAGAAATATCAAACTAGAGAACAACGTATTCAGAAATAATACCGGAATAACCGCATTGTCCTTCAACGACTGTTTCTTAAATACATCATAGAATCCCAGCAATGCAGCCGAGAGAAATGCCAGAAGTAACCACATCATATCTTTTACCTTATTTAAAACAGAAAGCAAAGTTACAACAAAAAATAAACAAAGAAGTGTAGATTTTGATATAAATGGCACGGAAATAAAAGAAAAGGGGGATAGAGAAATACATCTCCACCACCCCTTCTTTTATTTATGAATATTCTCTCAGACTTTCGCCCGATGCTTATACTCGATTAAATTCCCAGTGATTTTCTTACGGCTTCCACCTTTTCCTCAGCAGCTGCATTAGCGGCATCGAAACATTTGTGGCAACCCATTTCACCTTTTACTTCCACATAGAATTTGATTTTAGGTTCTGTTCCTGACGGGCGAACTGAAATCTTAGTTCCATCTTCCGTAAAATATTGCAATACGTTACTAGCCTCCGGCATATCTATTTCTGTTATATTCCCGTTACCATCTGTCACCTTCAAAGTTTTAAAGTCCTTGACAAGAACAACCTTAGAACCGCCTATTTCTCTCGGAGGATTAGAACGGAAGTTTTCCATCATTGCCTTAATCTCTTCTGCCCCGCTCTTTCCTGGTTTCACAACATTCACAGTAGTTTCTTTTGAGAAACCATACTCCACATAAATATCAAGCAAAACTTCGAACAAGGTCTTGCCCTGGTCTTTTGCCCAAGCACAAATCTCCGCCAACAATGTACAAGCAGAAACAGCATCTTTATCACGGACAAAGTCTTCGGCCAGGAATCCGTAGCTTTCTTCACCACCTCCGATGTATTGCTGTTTGCCTTCACGCAAACGGATTTCACGTGCAATCCACTTGAATCCGGTATAGCAATCCAACATTTCGATGTGATTCTTGTCTGCGACAGATTTAATCAGTTCCGTAGTAACGATAGTCTTCACAATGAAATCATCATCCTTCATCTTACCCATCGCAATACGGTTCTTTATTATATAATACAAGAACAGCAAACAGGTTTGGTTACCATTGATCAGCACCCATTCTCCTTTGTCATTTTTACAAGCCATACCTACGCGGTCAGCATCCGGATCGCTAGCCATTACAATGTCAGCGTCTATTTTCTTAGCCAAATCAATAGCCATAGACAAAGCCTCGGCATTTTCCGGATTCGGAGATATTACTGTCGGGAAGTTACCGTCTTTGATCATCTGTTCGGGAACAGTAAATACATTTTCGAATCCCCACATCTTCAAAGCGCGCGGAATCAGCATCATACCTGTACCGTGAATCGGAGTATAAACGATCTTCATATCCTTATGACGGGCGATAGCTTCCGGATCAATAGAAACTGTCTTCACCATATCAAGGTAAATCTTGTCAATATCTTCACCGATGATCTGAATCAGATCCGGGTTCCCCTTGAACTTGATATCAGCAGCGGAAGCGATATTATTCACTTCATCAATGATACCAGCATCGTGCGGAGCCAGTACTTGCGCACCATCATCCCAGTATGCTTTGTAACCGTTGTATTCTTTCGGATTGTGAGAAGCAGTCAGGATAATACCGCTCTGGCAACCGAGGTGACGGATTGCGAAAGACATTTCCGGAGTCGGACGCATATCATCAAACAGATATACTTTGATTCCATTAGCTGAGAAAATGTTGGCTGAAGTTTCAGCGAACAGACGGCTGTTGTTACGACAGTCGTGCCCAACCACTACAGAAATCTGAGGCAGATCTTTGAAGTTCTTCTTCAGATAGTTGGAAAGCCCCTGTGTAGCAGCACCTACCGTATAGATATTCATGCGGTTGCTGCCTGCACCCATGATGCCGCGCAGACCGCCCGTTCCGAATTCCAGGTCTTTATAAAAGCACTCTATCAGTTCGGTTTTATCTGGATTTTCCAACATTCGTTTCACTTCAGCCTGAGTTTCGGCATCGTATGCCGGGGTAAGCCACTTTTCGGCTTTCTCAGTCACCTGTTTAATCAACTCTTGATTTTCCATAAGACTTTTTTTATATTAAAGGTTAATACTTCATTTTCTGTTCTGTCACAAATGTAAAAGAATAAGTTTGAATATCCTAATCAATCGGGCATTTTATAGCGGTCGCCCGTTTGTTTTACATATTCTTCCAGAAATTCCTTCGGATAACCCGGACGTTCCACGCCGGCAGGCTGGCCTATGGCATTGCGTTCAAACTTTCCGTCTTTCATCTTGCGGACAACTCCGTCGTTGTATTTCACGATGATGAACTCGCCCAAACGTTTCCAGGTGTCGAAAGTACTCTGCGCCGTCATATTGGTATAGTTTGTCAGGAATGCTTTCGCTTTGGCAGGGTCTTTCTCCAAAAGTTTGGCGGCGGCAGACTCGATACCTTCCTGCGCATCGTTGAAAGTGTTTTCGAGTTCGGCCTGCGTGGCACGCACATCGCCGATCATAAGGTCGTAACGGGGATATACCATGTTGGCAACCCAGTTGAAAATCCAGAAAGAAGAGTTCCAGGAGAATGTGATGTAGTCCGCACCGTCTGCACGCGAATAGCATACGGGAACCTTATCCGTACAGCAGTATACGGGAGTGAACACGGTCATGTTGGCATCGTCCGTACCAAACCACAGTACGCCGCCTATGGCATCGGGCAAGGTGGAGCGCATCTGCGCCACGAACACGAAACCGCTCTGCTGGGTGGAAATGGGGCGTTCGTTGAAATATTCCTTGTCGCCTACCTTGAAGGAAAGGGGCGAAAGGCGGTAAGGGGTGTGATACGGTCCGGCGCCGAAATCTTTGCTGATGTCGAGAGGAGTACCTTCGTAATGGTCGCGCATGGCATTCTTTACGTCCTGTACGGAGATTTTACGGTCGGGCTTCACGAAAAGCGGCATCGGTGTATCGGTATCGCCTAATATATAAGGTAAGAACTCGTTGCCTCGGGCGGTAAACATATTGAAATAGCTCCATACGCGGGCTTCACAATAACGGCGAGCGCCAAAATCGAGCGGCGCATAGGCCTTAGCGAAGCTGAAGTCCTTGTTTACTCCATCGAAATAACCTTTCTCGCGGGCAAAGGAAATGACATCGGGAGAGTACATGCAGTTGTCCTTGTCGTTCATATCGAACTGGTGGATACGGCTTTGGTTGGCATGCGCGGAGATGCAATCATCGGGCACACGGACAGCCACCCACACAGCGCCACGCACACCGGGGCCCTTGCCTATCATCTCCATAATCCAGATTTCGTTGGGGTCGGCAATCGTGAAAGACTCGCCGCTGCTGTAATAACCGTATTCCTGTACGAGTTCCGTCATTACCTTGATGGCTTCGCGGGCGGTACGGGAACGTTGCAGACCGAGATAAATCAGACTTCCGTAATCGATGATACCGGTAGTATCCACCAGTTCGGGACGGCCGCCGAAGGTTGTCTCGCCGATAGTAAGCTGGAATTCATTCATATTACCGATGACGTTGTAGGTCTGGCGCGCCTGTTCTATCCGGCCGAGGTACTTGCCGGTGTCCCACTCGTGCACATCAATCCATGTACCCTTTTTGTGCATGCCTGCGGGATAATGGTATAACTCGCCGAACAATCCATAGGAGTCGGCAGAATAGGAAACAATTGTAGAACCGTCTGCAGAGGCGTTCTTACCCACAATGAGGTTGGTACAGGCAAATGCGTTTACCACAGTTGCCACCGCTAATGCGACGGAGAGAGTTAATTTTTTCATACTTCTGTTATTATATGGTTTGTTTGATAATGCAATGTCACAGGTGAAAAGTTACCATACAAAATGAAACTCTTCGGTAGTCCGGTTGCCACGGCCGTCTGTTACGGTCATTTCCACAGTGTGCCTGCCACCTTTCTTTACATGCTTCGGGTCGAGTTCGCAGACCAGATTGCCGCTGATGGAATTGGGCTTGCCGAACAGAGCGTATTTCCCGTCTATCGTTCCGCGGTAACTGTTTATTCCGGTTTCTTTATCCTTGGCCTTGAGGGTGATGCGCCCCGTACGCCCCCACTGTCCGGGGTTGAGCGGAATTATCTCCGGCGGCACGGTATCTACCGCTACCGTATAAGTGCCCAGGTCGCGGATACGGACTTTCATGAAACCGTCCTCGTAAGTACCGCCTATACTGTATTTTCCGCCCCGTGCCGTAACGCCGGCTACGTAATACTTCGATTTATCTTCCAGACGGTCGCGCCGCAAGCCGATGCGCATCTCGCACGCTCCGTGCAGAGGGACACGCTTATTGTGCAACTGATAAGTAAAAGCCACGTCCCCGCTATCGGCACGTACGGAATAGTCCAGCCAAACGTCATCGTACAACATTCCACGCGGTACAACCAATTCCAGACCGGGCTCCTGCAGATAGTTAGTCCTGTCCCACTTGAAAGCATACTTCTCGCGATGTTCCACAGGGTGAATTTCGGTGTTCTTTCCTTGTACGGTGAAACGGACTTTCGAGGTGTTGCCTAACGCATCGCTTAGCGTATATACAAATCGGTAAGGACGCTCTTCGTTGATTTCCACCAGTCCCCGATTGCCGTTGGAAGCATGCAGCATGCGCAGACGGTTGCCGGGTTCGATGAACGACTTCATGTACTGTCCGTGCGTCCATGAATTGATATAGCGGTTTTCTTCGTAAGCAAAGCGGTCTACCACACTGCGGAACACCTCTTCACCGTCCACTTCGAGAATAACGGTATGCACGCCGTAGCGGTTGCCCACTCCGTCCATATGGTCATAGGCACGGATTCCTGCACCTATCAGTCCCCAAGCAGTAATAGGCTGGGTAGGATTTACAGGGAAAGTCCGGTGTATCTGCTTTCCGTTCACCACGCCTTTGCCCGGTTGGGGAAACAAAATGATGCCTTCGGCACGGGGAGCGATATTGTCCTTCACCTTCTCCATAAAAAAAGGCAGCGGGTCGACATAATCTCTTGTTGCCGACTCAATCATATCCAGATGCAGGTGAGGGCCGAAAGAGTAACCCGTGTTGCCGCTAAGGGCTATCACCTGCCCCGCCTTTACCGGATATTCCCCCGGTTCGGGGGTAATCTCCACTTCCCAGCTTTCCTGTTCATACTGCAAGTCTTTCACCCTTCGGGCTATATCGCCCACAAATGCGCTGAGGTGGCGGTTGATAGTGGAATAACCGTTATCGTAGTCCACATCGAGCACATATCCCGAACCGTGTGTCACACGGATGCGCGAGATATGCCCGTCTGCCAAAGCATGTACAGGCTTGCCTATGGCTCCGCCGGTCTTGAAGTCCAACCCACCGTGAAAGTGATTGGAGCGTATCTCGCCGAAGTTACCGGAAAAGACAATCGGAAAATCGAAAGGGGGCGTGAAAGATGCCTGCTGTATGCCCGGTCCGGTTTCCACCTCGGACGCTTCTTGCGCATATCCACCTTGTATGCTGCCTGCAAAAAACAAAAAAGAGAAAAGTATCGGGTATTTTATATTCTTACAGTTCATATCCTATTTTTTAATGCATGCAAATATAAAAAGAATAGTTCTCTCTACCTACAGAAAGCTACAATTATCATTGATTAAAACATGCATAAAAATTCTGTTGAAGAACATAGATGCACCGATAACACCCAAGCCGGGAAATCGCTATATTGCGCCATGTTTAACCCCCCAATTAAAACTTTAAGGTTATGATTATCGGAGTACCTAAAGAAATCAAGAACAACGAGAACCGCGTGGGAATGACCCCTGCCGGAGTAGCCGAATTGGTGAAAAAAGGTCATACGGTGTATGTGCAGGCCACAGCAGGCGTAAACAGCGGTTTCTCCGACGATGACTACATCGCCGTAGGTGCAAAGACTTTACCGACCATTGAAGACACGTATGCCGCAGCCGACATGATTGTCAAGGTAAAGGAACCTATTGCACCGGAGTACAAACTGATTAAAAAGGGACAAGTGGTATTCACCTATTTCCACTTTGCAGCCGATAAATTACTAACCGAAGCCATGATTGAAAGCGGTGCCGTCTGCATTGCCTACGAAACCGTGGAAAAAGAAGACCACTCACTTCCGCTACTTACTCCTATGAGTGAGGTGGCAGGACGCATGGCTACACAAGTAGGAGCCCGCTTCCTTGAAAAGCCACAAGGCGGCAAGGGAAAACTGATGGGCGGAGTAACGGGCGTACGTCCCGCACGCGTACTTATCCTTGGAGGTGGTATCGTGGGCACCAATGCCGCACAGATAGCTGCCGGAATGGGTGCCGAGGTACTGATTGCCGACATCAACCTTCCCCGCCTGCGCTACCTGAGTGAAGTGATGCCGAAAAACGTAAAGACACTCTATTCTTCCACCCATAACATCAAGATGGAATTGCCGAACATCGACTTGGTAATCGGTTCCGTCCTCATCCCCGGTGACAAGGCCCCACACCTCATCACCAGCGAAATGCTGAAGATGATGAAACCCGGTACGGTACTCGTAGACGTAGCCATCGACCAGGGCGGTTGTTTCGAAACCTCCCACCCCACCACGCACAGCGACCCTACCTACATTGTGGACGGAATTGTACACTACGCCGTTGCCAATATCCCCGGCGCCGTACCCTTCACCTCCACCATGGCACTGACAAATGCCACCCTGCCCTACACCGTAGCCCTGGCATGCAAAGGCTGGAGACAAGCCTGCAAGGACGACCCGGCTCTGGCGCAGGGATTGAACGTAGTGGAAGGCAAAGTAACATACAAAGCTGTAGCCGACGTCTTCGGGCTGAAATATGAAGCCATTGAGTGATAAGTGATGAGTGATAAGTGATGAGTGATTTGTTGGTGTTTTTCTTTCAGCATGATAGCGCAGCACAATTACCAACAAATCACTCATAACTCCTCCCCAACAAAGAATCCTTCTTCCTCGCATACTCCCACCACATAGCGAGCAGTGTGATGCAGAGGTTGAAAATAAACGGAAATTCCTTGGAATTAGTGTGGAACAAGGTCTGAAAGAAATCTGTAATGAACGGGGACAATAGAATCGCCAGATAATTCATCACCATTACAAAGGCCAGTGCCAAAGTTGTTTTTTCCGGTATGGCCGTATCTACTGTCTCGTCATAAATCAGCGGTTGAATGACACCATATCCCAAACCAACCAACATACATCCCGGTATTATCAGCCATTCTTTAGGCGAAATCCATATCAAGAGCAAACCCACTGCAATGGACAAAAGGCTGTAGAACTTTGTGTGTTTCCCCATCCACTTCACGATATGCCCCAGGAAGAAACCCGGAGCCATAATGGCAAGGAAGAATAAGGAGATCATCAATCCGGAATTTCCGCTGGAGAAGTGATGGGCCTCCATCAAAAAAGGCAAGTCAAAAGTAACCGCCAGCACTACATACGTAGTGACGCCATAAAACAGCATCAACTGTAGCAGATGGCGGATATGGATGCCGTATTTACCGGGAACCGCACGCTTGGATTCCTCCGGAACAACGGTAGCCGTATCTTCTGTTTTCTGCGGCTGACCGGTATCTCCCTTCAAATACCCGACAAGCAGCAGAGAAATCAACGGAAGCAGATATACCACGAAAGGCAAGTGCCAGTTTACCTCTGCCAGATACCCAGTCACCGCCGTTGCCACAACCAGCGTCACATTGGTGATGGCAGAACTGTAACCAAACTGCTTCACCCGATATTCCCCCATGAAATAACGTGAAACCAGACCAGTGGACAACGGAATAATCACCCCCGAACCGATGCCAAGCAAAGCGCTGACCACCATCAACTGCCACATTTTGTCCGAAAAAAGATAAAGTACCCCACTGGCGGCAAACATCCAAAGTCCCGCTTTCAGCAGACGCACAAAGTCACGTTTCTCGGCCAGCTTGCCCGCCAACAGCACAAAAGGAATTATCAGCAGCGAAGGCAGGGAGTTAAGCATCTGTATATCCAATTCCGTGGCATGTGGAAAAATGGTGGTAAGCTGTCCCAAAATAGGTGACACGGCCAACCCCGGCAAGGAAGTCAATGCAGAGACAGACCAAATGCCGACAAGCGTGATTAGGGGGATTGTACCCCTTCCGGTATTGATTTTCATATAGTAGTATATTAATTAAATGAATAATGTGGGAACAACAAACCCACCTTCAGAATGTTCGTTTTTTAAGATTTTACTACGCTGCCCTTTAATAAACGCCAAATAATGCAAAACCCCGGAACTTTCATCCGCAAACCCCGTTGTTGTGGGAAATTCGACGGGGAAAAGCCCCGCCGCCTAAACCTTTAAAAAACTTATTAATATGGAAGATTTGAATTTCAGAAAAGGAGATGCAAAAACTGAAGTATTCGGTTCAAACCGTATGTTACAACCCTCACCCGTAGAAAAGATTCCCGACGGACCTACTACCCCGGAAATCGCCTATCAGATGGTGAAAGACGAGACCTTCGCTCAAACGCAGCCTCGCTTGAATCTGGCTACATTCGTCACTACCTATATGGACGAATATGCCACCAAGCTGATGAACGAAGCCATCAACATCAACTACATCGACGAGACCGAATATCCGCGCATCGCCGTAATGAACGGTAAATGTATCAACATCGTGGCCAACCTCTGGAACTCTCCTGAAAAAGAAACCTGGAAAACCGGCGCACTTGCTATCGGTTCCTCGGAGGCATGTATGCTGGGTGGTGTGGCAGCCTGGTTGCGCTGGCGCAAGAAACGTCAAGCACAAGGCAAACCGTTCGACAAACCCAACTTCGTTATTTCAACCGGTTTCCAGGTGGTATGGGAAAAATTCGCCCAATTGTGGCAGATTGAAATGCGTGAAGTGCCTTTGACACTCGACAAGACCACGCTCGACCCCGAAGAAGCCTTGAAGATGTGTGATGAGAACACCATCTGTATCGTGCCTATCCAAGGTGTTACATGGACAGGACTGAACGATGACGTCGAAGCCCTCGACAAAGCCCTCGATGCCTACAATGCAAAGACCGGCTACGACATTCCTATCCACGTGGATGCCGCCAGCGGCGGTTTCATCCTCCCGTTCCTCTATCCCGAAAAGAAGTGGGACTTCCGTCTGAAGTGGGTACTCTCCATCAGCGTCAGCGGACATAAATTCGGCCTGGTTTATCCGGGGCTGGGTTGGGTTTGCTGGAAAGGCAAGGAATATCTGCCCGAAGAAATGTCATTCAGCGTAAACTACCTCGGTGCCAACATTACTCAGGTAGGCCTGAACTTCTCCCGTCCTGCCGCACAGATTCTGGGTCAATATTACCAGTTCATCCGTTTGGGATTCCAGGGTTACAAGGAAGTACAGTACAACTCCCTGACCATCGCCAAGTATATCCATGACGAAATCGGCAAGATGGCTCCGTTCGTAAACTATTCCGACGAAGTTGTGAACCCGCTGTTCATCTGGTACTTGAAACCGGAATATGCAAAAGCTGCCAAATGGACTCTCTATGACCTGCAGGACAAGCTGTCACAACACGGTTGGATGGTACCCGCCTATACTCTGCCTTCAAAGCTGGAAGACTATGTCGTAATGCGTGTCGTTGTTCGCCAAGGATTCAGCCGCGACATGGCAGACATGCTGCTGGGTGACATCAAGAATGCCATCACGGAGCTGGAGAAACTGGACTACCCGACTCCCACCCGTATGGCGCAGGAAAAGAACCTGCCGGTGGAAGCCAAAATATTCAATCACGGATGCCGTACACATAAAAAGTAACAGCTAATATGGAAAAGAAAATATCAATTTCACAAATAAAGGAGGTTGCCCAAGAAGCCTACAACGAGGTGAAGGGCAGTACGGGAGGCAAGAATGCGGATTATATCCCCTACCTTGCCAACATAGACTCCAAACTGTTCGGACTCAGCATCTGCCTGATGAACGGGCAGACCATCAATATAGGCGATACAGACTATCGTTTCGGTATAGAGTCCGTCTCGAAGGTACACACAGCCATCCTTATCCTGCGCCAATACGGCGCACAGAAAGTGCTGGACATGATAGGTGCCGATGCCACGGGACTACCGTTCAACTCCATCATCGCCATTTTGCTGGAAAACGACCACCCTTCCACTCCGTTAGTAAATGCCGGTGCCATTTCAGCCTGTTCCATGGTGCAGCCAGTAGGAAACTCCGACAAGAAATGGGATGCCATTGTACAGAACATTACCGAGCTATGCGGCTCTGCCCCGCAACTCATCGACGAACTGTACAAATCGGAAACGGCTACCAATTTCAACAACCGCTCCATTGCCTGGTTGCTGAAAAACTACAACCGCATCTACGATGATCCGGATATGGCACTCGACCTCTATACCCGCCAGTGTTCTCTCGGCATCACGGCCCAGCAACTGGGCATTGCCGCAGGAACCATCGCCAATAACGGTGTGAACCCAGTCACCAAACAAACGGTGTTCGAAGCCAGCCTGGCACCGAAAATCACGTCGATGATTTCTACCGTAGGCTTCTACGAACATTCAGGCGACTGGATGTACACCGCCGGCATACCGGCCAAAAGCGGTGTGGGCGGCGGCGTAATGGCCGTATTGCCCGGTGTCATGGGGGTATCGGCCTTCGCTCCTCCCCTGGACGAAGCGGGAAATTCCGTAAAGGCCCAATCGGCAATTAAGTTCATCATGAACAAGCTCGGTCTGGGTGTGTTCAACGGTGATAACGTGACAATTACAGAATAAGATTTTTTAGTTATGAGTTATAAGTGATGAGTTATTTGTTGGTATATGCATCGTAATTAGCAAATAACTTATAACTAATAACTCATAACTTCATAATGGACTTCATCATGAAAATGGCTCTATCAGAATTTGTATTGCGGGAAAAAGGTATTTACGGCATATTACATGTCATCATACTGATACTTTCGTTATTTTTAGTCATCAGTATCTCTGTCGACACGTTCAAGGGGATTCCCTTTTACGAACAGTCAGTCTACATGAAAGTACAGCTGTGGATATGCGCTCTGTTCCTGGCTGATTTTGTGTTGGAATGGTTTCTGGCAGAGAAGAAGGGGCACTATGTAGCCACACATTTCATTTTCCTACTGGTAGCCATACCTTACCAAAATATCATTGCCTATATGGGATGGACTTTCTCACCGGAAATAACCTATATGTTGCGCTTTATCCCATTAGTACGGGGTGGATATGCCATGGCTATCGTAGTGGGTTGGCTGACGTACAACCGTGCATCGGGACTGTTCGTTTCCTATCTTACCATGCTGCTGGCCACCGTCTATTTTTCCAGCCTGGCCTTTTATGTCATGGAGCATGGTCCCAATCCTCTGGTCAAAGGATATGGAGATGCTTTGTGGTGGGCTTTTATGGATGTTACTACCGTGGGGTCGAATATTATAGCGCAGACCGTGACCGGGCGCGTGCTTTCCGTTTTGCTGGCCGCCTTGGGTATGATGATGTTTCCTATCTTTACAGTGTATATCACGAATCTTATTCAGCAGTCCAACAAGCGGAAGAAGCAATATTATGCAGAAGAGGAGGAAGAAAAGGAGAAGGCTGTCGGACAAGAAACTCCGGCGCAATCCGTACAAGAGGCAAAAACATAATGCTTTTATAAAAGATAATATCCTTCATATTGAAGTATAACCGGGAAGAAGAAAAAAGGTTACTATCTGCAGACAGTAACCTTTCATCTTTTTCATAGAGAGAGTCGTTAATCAACTATAGTGATACGATTGTTACCAAATACATTCAATCTTAGTTTGTTCATGATGTATTCGATAGCCAACTGAGCTTTTACAGAGTTACCCGATCCGTCCAAAGGAGGAGCGAATGCAGCGATACCGAATTGTCCGGGTAATACGCCCATTACCCCACCACCTACACCTGTTTTTGCAGGGATTCCGGAAGTGTACATCCAGTCACCGGTATGTTCGTAGAAACCTACTGCAGCAATCATGGCTGTGATTTTAGGAGCAAGGCTAGCATCGAAAACTTCCTTTTTAGTCACTGGGTTCACACCACCATTGGCAATTGTCCCGGCAGCAACAGAAAGCTGTAATGCAGTAACTCCTAATGAACATTGGCGGGGATAGAGGTCTAACGACATATCCGGATCATCGTAGATACGGTTGTAGTTTTTCAACAACCAGGCAATAGAACGGTTATTGAAGTTCGTATCCGATTCGGATTTATATAATTCATCAATCAGCTGAGGAGCGCTGCCGCACAAATCGGTTACGTTTCCAACGATAGCATCCCATTTCTTGGCAGAGTCACCGATAGGCTTCACCATACTGCAAGCAGAAATAGCACCGGCGTTTACTAATGGAGTAGACGGATGGTCGTTCTCCAGTAAGATAGCGATGATTGAGTTGAAAGGCAAGCCGGTTGCATCAGCTCCGATCTTGTCCAGAATTTCCTTGGCGCCATATTGACGTAATGCAAGGATAGCGGTATGTACTTTCGATACGGATTCTATTCCGAAGCGGTAATCAGTATCTCCCACATGGATAGTCTGCCCGTTGAGCAGGCAGACACTAATTCCGAAGAGATCTTTATTGACATTTGCCAAGTAAGGAATATAGTCGGCATTCTTGCCTCCTGTATTGGTTTTTACCTGGTCGTATGCCTCCTGTACCACTTCTTTCA
>ENA-OPAA01001191-OPAA01001191.1-human-gut-metagenome-genome-assembly--contig:-NODE-1191-length-15391-cov-2.830595_pt1 | contig 15391 bp, 9 predicted proteins | sample MGYA00241049_ERZ501414 | MGnify/ENA primary metagenome ERZ501414 (study PRJEB25962, sample SAMEA2042520) | human gut metagenome | biome: human gut; feature: human-associated habitat; material: faeces... | reverse complement strand
TGAATATTTAAAGAAAAAGGCTGTCCATTTTATCTTAAGTTCCTTTGCTCTTTTTTTGGTCTCTTCATCTGCCGTTTTCTGTACAGATTCAAGATATATCTTTCTCTCCTCTGCCTTCTCACATGCAAGTTTTAATTCTTTCTCTGTCTCCTGAAGTCTTTTTTTCTTCCTGTCACTATCACCAAGACTTCTGTCCATTTCCCTCTTTGTATCATTAACCTGTGCATAATATCGTTTTGATTCATCTTCTGTCTTTCTGTTATTAATGTAATCATCTTTGACATCTTCAAGTTTTGCAAAATCATTTTGTGCAATATTAAGCCTGTCCACGGCAGCATCATATTTCTTCTGTGCTTCAGTCATCCTGTCTGTCTTTACAGAAACATCCTTTTCACATTTTTCTAATTCCTTGCGTGCCTTTTCAACCTGAGTACACATAACACGGTATTCTCTGTCCTTATCATCAGCGGCTTTCTTTTTGTCCGCAGCAATATAAGACGGCATAAGGTCTGATGGTGCATAAAACTTGATATCATTTGCATGGCTTACCTTCCATATGTATCCCGCCGCCTGAAGTTTTGATATTCTTGTCATATTTCTGACAGCCTGATACATTGTCTTTACCTGCGCCTCTGTCGACCAGAATGCATCTTCCCCAAGAAGTCTTATTGCAGCTTCAAGCTTTGTCGTACTTCTCTGTCTGCCGAGTACATCTATAATTCCCTCGCCATTGAATTTCTCTGGCATAAGACTTTTCTGAACCTCACGTTTAGTCTCCATTGAAGCAACCCCTAATTTTCTTCCAACCTGTTCAGCATATGACTTTTTCTGGACAGCTGTAAGATTACGTATCTGGTTCATAATATTATTTAAAAATGCATTGTTATATCTTATGCTTATTTCTTCTATTTTATGAGCGGGTGACATATATTTATTAATTCCATATGCAGATGCCGCCTCATCAATAATGTATCTGGACATCTGCTCTTTTACTTCCTTATCCTTCATGTCTCCTTCAATTTCAGGACACATCACTTCAAGCCGCTCATATAACATTTTCTCAAGTTTTTCCCTGTCTAACGCTTTATAGCGAAGACAGTCTTCCCGTACGAGATCTGATACTTTTTTTACCTCATAATCAATCGAATTCTTTATTCCTATACTCTGTGTAAATGAATTGGCAACATCTGCAAGCACATTAACCAGCCTGTATCCGGTCTCTTTAACCGCATTAGATATATTAACATTGTCAATAAGCGCTATCTGCATTCGCAGCTCATCTTCACTGATTCTGCTTATCTCTGATATTATATCTGACATATCTGCCTCCTCTTCTGACTGCTACATAAGCCAGCAGTCTGAATTGTACCATAAGAACAAAAGATATATTTCTAAGGCAATCAGAACTGCCATAAGAATCCATCTTGCAACCTTATTACACCTTGAAAGTATATCATGCATACCGACAAATACAACATATGTTCCCACCGTAAATCTGCATGTACTCATAACATGTGATGTCAATGGCACAAGAAGTGATATAATTCCGAACACTGCCATTGAGTAATATTTTCTGTAAAACATATATCCATAAAGTATCAGTATTGCAATACAGAACCACCCCATATATGTATATCTTGGCTCAATCTGTCCTGTACATGCCTTCCACAACACGCCTATAATCGGGAAATACTCATCCTCTCTCCATGCAATCTGGACATTCTTATATGCCCATGCATCACCACAGAAGAAATTAAGAAATGTCATATATGCAAATGCACCGAGCGGGCACACAAGCACTGACAGTATCTTCTTAGGTGCTTTAAGCATATCCATTACAAATGTCTTAACCCTGCCAAAGCTTATCTTAGTTCCTTCCATGTCAATATATAGCTGTACAACCAGTGCAAATACAAGTATACAGCCTACAATTCTTGTTCCACTTGAGCATGCTGCCATAATTCCTGCTGCCATGTATTTCTTCTCAAAAAGGAAATAGAAAAAAAGTACAATGAACATTATAAACATCGCTTCCGTATATACAGAACTGCAATAGAAGGTGTAAGGTGCCATAAATAAAAGCACTGGCATAATCATAGTATATTCTTCTTTAATAGAAGTCTGCTTCTTAAGACATTTAACAGCAAAGAATGCTGCAATAATTATGCATATATTAGATACTATCATTCCAATAACATAAGTATTAATAAGCCCGCCTGTCACTGCCTTTAATGCTGCACACACGATAACATATAATGGGAAGAACGCCCAGTTAGCCTGAGGATCAATATCCGTAGGGTGTGTATAGCCATGATTGATTATATAGGCATATTTCTTTGCATCCCACTCGTTCATAAGAAACAGAAATGATCTGTGTGTCCCCATAATTCCATTATACACAGGAACCATGATAAGCATAATCAGTCTTGATATCGCAAATATAATCAATATCTTTAACAGAAGCCTGCAATTCTCATTATTTTTTAGTCTGTTCATCTAATGCCTCATTTCAATAATATACGGATTATATGATATATAGCTGCCGGGATTGTACTTATTACAGGTACTACAAACATTGCAGCCACAACTATTGCAAACAATCCAATATATATATACTGTGCACAGTACTTAGCCCATACAGGAACATTTATAGTTCTCTTATAATTAATCACAAGGCATAACACAGTTATTAACAATGTCACAAGTGTAATAAGCAGTCCTGCATTTCTGCCCTTTGGCACAAATGTAAACACTAATGTATTCTCGCCTTCGTGAACCTGTACACCTGTAAACAGCCCTGCTATCTCTTTAGTCTTAACTGTCTTTCCATCAAGTGTCACGGTCCAGTTAGCGCTCTTAATAACCGGTATCAGGGCATAATCCTTAGTTCCATCACTGTTTATCTTAACTGTAAGCGTATTATTAGTATATGAAACATCTGTCTGCTTATCTGCGAAATCCTCACAGAGCTTATCCATCTTCTCCATATTAAGAAGTCCGATAGTCATCTTACTCTGGTTAATATATTTAGGCTTATCATATTCAATCTTAATCTGAACATCTTCATCTTCAAATATGCCAAGATAAAGAAGATTATTATTATAATCCGTAAAATATGCTGTATTATTAACATCTCCAAGTGTAGGTACAACAACTGCCTCACCATTCACATATACATGTATGCTGCTCTCAAGTTTAGATGCATTAGCATCCGCATTAGGCTTCTTCACATCTGCAATATTCATATATATAGCACTCCTGCTTCCGACATTAATAGTCATGGACTTAATATTGCCAGCAGTCTCTGCCTGTGGATATATTCTTGTTACAAATGTTTCTTTATCTCCAGTCATTGCTTTATACATTCTGTTATGGTATGTAATCCAGTCAACATTAGTCATATCAAGCTTGCTGAAGCTGCTGTCAACACAGAATCCAAATGGCAGGTTATAATTAGTGTTGTAAAGGCTGTAATCGCCTTCCTTCTTCTCTAATGTATATAAAGCACTGTCAAGTTCATTGATATTAACTGCTTGTGTAACATGCAGCACTGCATTACTGAATACTGTTCCACCTGAATCTAACAGCCACAGGAAATACTTAGAATATCCCCATCTCTTGGCATAACTTTGTGTATCGTCCTCTAAAGCTGCTGTAAAGCTTGATAATGCTCCTCTTCTCAATATAAGAGGATAATTGGCATTAAGACTGATATCAGGATTTACTATTCTGTCTGTAGCAGACTCTTCTATATCAAGGCTGTCTGCCGCATCATTGGCATACTGCACATAATCACCAATCTGATAATCTTCATATGTATAAAACTTAGGAGGTCCTATAAGAGCATATGCACCGATAAACAATTCAAGTGCAATAACAAGGATAACTGATTTGCAGTTAAATTCTTTCTTTCTTATGAGCATAAACATATACACTGCAAACATTACTGCAAATATCATTATAAAAAATGCCATTGCAAGCATTTCATTGTTTATTGGTAATATGTTATAAATCATAACATATACTGCACCAATTACCGCTACTATCGCTGTCTGCCTGCGATAAAACGCACCCTTTAATGGTATATCTGCAAACATCTTCTCAGCCATTCCTGCAGCAACGCAGATAAGCGTGAACGATATCAGATATCCGTTTCTTAATGTATATCCGTTATATGAGCCAAAATGCCACATAAGGTTAGTAGCCTCCATAAGCACCGGACCTAATGCAACAACAAGCATGGCTACAGAATATATAAGCTGTTTTCTGTCTGACTTATATATTTTTATTCCCATAATAATAACTGCTATAACGAATGCAAGTCCATAAAGCATCATCCATCGCTGCAGTGCTGCCATTGCACCATCTGTAACGATTGAACTTGTTATCCAGCCTGCATACTGTGATAAAAGCCCCTTAGACGCACCACCTCTCTGTGATGAAGAAAGCTGTGCAAATACAGGAACAAGCACGAATGCTGAAAGTCCGATACCTGCAATTGTGCCTATACCGACATTCCATGCAGTTTCCTTCCACTGCTTTCTCTCCTGCATAACTACCATTCTTATTCCACAGATAAGGAATATGTATATAAGTGACATTGCACTTAAGTAATAATTAATTATGAAGCACAACGCAATCATGCATATATAGAACATTTTCTTTCCTGTCTCAAGCATTCTGTCATATGCCATTATAAGAATAGGGAAAAATGCAACTATATCCATCCATGGTGTAAAGCATGAACCATAGAGAATTACATAACCACAAAAGGCATACATGCATGAAAACATAACCTTTAATCCATACACAAGATTATTGTATTTCTTATTAATAAGCGCATACATTGCAACTGACATGAATATCATCTTAACAAGTGTAATTATTGATATGCTCTCTAATATGTAACTTCTTGGAACAAAATATAATAAAAGATTAAACGGTGTAATCATTGAAAATGCTGATATACTCATTGACACATTTGTTCCAAGACCTGTATACCAGTCAAACCATATTGATGCCTTACCATGCATGAAATCCCACAGATGTGCATAAAGCGGTGCTACCTGCTGCATGTTGTCAAAATAATCTATTCTGCTGCTTCCAAAAGGCCATATACCTTTAAGTATAAGTATTACAATCATAACCAGACCTGTTATTATACCAGGTACTGCGTATGGCCTGATCTTTTTTAATAATGATTTAAATCCCGATTTCTTCATATAATTCTACCTTTCTATACATTTACACATATTCTGTCATCTTTGGATTTAAGTTTCCGCCTGACCTTTATCAAGGCTTATACTGTAAAGAGTATATTCTGCATTGTCAGCATGAAACTTCACTGTAAGAAGCTCATCTTCACTGACATATCCTATCTTTAGCTTCGTTGTTCCCTTGCTGTCTATATTTCCAATCAGCTTATCATTCACATATACTTCAATTCCTTTATCACCAACGGCTGTTGTATCATATTCCGTAATATCACATACAAGATATATATTATCAGATGATTCATCCGGAATATAGTATATATATGAATCTTTGTCTGTATTCTTCGTTCCTTCATATCTCTTTGTTTTCTGCCAGCCCTGACCTTTACGACTGCAGACATTGCTTTGTTCTTTACCATTACGGTCTTTATGTTCTGTACATATCTCTTTCGTTCCAAATGTATATTTCAGATTACCATAACCCGGCCAGTCTGTAAGCTCATGTGTCAGATAGTACATTCGGTATTCTGTTCCAACTTTAGGATTCTTTCCCCACCATAATACTAATATGTAAAAAACAACAAGTACCGCACATGCTGCGTACAGCAATACTCTTGCTATATTCTTTCTCATACAGACCTCCATTTTTATACTTCTACAATCATATAATATAAATCATTTTTCGCAATCTGCCAAGTAAAAAAAGGTTCTACAGACATATTGTCTGCAGAACCTTACAATTAAATCATATTATAAGACAATTATTACATTAAAGCCTGTAATTAGCAAACTCCCTGAGCAAGCATAGCGTCAACAACCTTCTCGAAACCAGCGATATTAGCACCAGCAACATAGTCTGTCTTTCCACCAACTGTCATATCATATCTCTTAGCAGCATCTGAAATGTTAGCGTAGATTGTTTCCATGATTCCCTTAAGCTTTCCATCAACTTCTTCGAATGTCCATGAAAGTCTCTCTGAGTTCTGGCTCATCTCAAGAGCAGATGTAGCAACACCACCAGCGTTAGCAGCCTTACCACCTACGAAGAGAACACCATTCTCCTGGAGATACTTTGTAGCTTCTAATGTTGTAGGCATGTTAGCACCCTCTGTTACAGATACAACACCGTTAGCAACAAGCATCTTAGCATCCTCGATGTCTAACTCATTCTGAGTAGCACATGGAAGAGCAAGATCTACCTTGTACTGCCATACTCCGTGTTCACCATTCTGCTTAGCAAAATACTGAGCTGATGGCTTAGCAGCAGCGTATTCTGTAAGACGTGCTCTCTTAACTTCCTTAACTTCCTTAAGAAGTGCAACATCAATTCCTTCTGGATCATAAATCCAGCCTGTTGAGTCTGAGCATGTAACAACCTTAACACCTAACTGCTGTGCCTTCTGGATAGCGTAGATAGCAACATTACCTGAACCAGATACAGCTGCTGTCTTGCCCTCAAGTGACATTCCATTATCTTTCCATAAAGCATTAGTAAGGTATAATAAACCATAACCTGTAGCTTCTGTTCTTGCAAGTGATCCACCGTATGTAAGTCCCTTACCTGTAAGTACGCCTTCGAACATTCCACGGATTCTCTTATACTGACCGAACATGAATCCGATTTCTCTTGCGCCTGTTCCGATATCACCAGCTGGAACATCAACATCAGCACCGATATATTTGCAAAGTTCTGTCATAAAGCTCTGGCAGAATGCCATGATTTCTCTGTCTGACTTGCCCTTAGGATCAAAATCAGAACCACCCTTACCACCACCGATTGGAAGAGTTGTAAGTGAGTTCTTGAATACCTGTTCGAAACCTAAGAACTTGATGATGCCTAAGTTTACTGAAGGATGTAATCTTAAACCACCCTTGTATGGTCCAATAGCGTTATTGAACTGTACACGGAAACCTCTGTTTACCTGTACCTGTCCCTTGTCATCTACCCAAGGAACTCTGAACATGATCTGACGATCTGGCTCTGTAATTCTTTCAAGAATAGCGTTCTTTCTGTAAACTTCCTCGTTAGCCTCAACAACTGGTCTTAAAGACTCAAGAACCTCTGTTACTGCCTGTAAAAATTCAGGCTGATCTGCATTCTTCTTAGACACGATGTCTAATACTTCATCAACATACCCCATAACCTTAAAACACTCCTTTAAATTATTATTTAAGATTGTACATTACTGCACATCAATTCTAGCGTTATTATATCTGTTCTGGTTAATTTCCGCAAGTTTTTTATAGCGTTTACCTATTAACTTTAAGTTATTTGTAATAATATTAATTAAAATAAGCCTATATCTAAGGTATGTTGTTTTTCTTGCTTAAGATAATTAAGTTTTACTTTTTGATAAAATCATGGTAGAATGTATTCGTTATTTTTTTATTATCCTAATTGTAATTAAGGAGTGAATTATGTCTAATTTTTTTACAAGAAGTAAAGACGATATGAAATATTTATTTAAGAATAAAGAAGAGCTTTCTAAGAAAGAACGAAAAAGAAAAAGGCGTGGCTGGGGTACACTTATTGGTCTTATATTAGTTCTGATACAGCTTATTGTATCGGGATTACTTTTATTTAATATATTTAAGTTAGATATTCTTCCATTGAAGTATTTAATTGCGGTCAACGCATTTTTACTGCTGATATTCCTGTATGATTTCACATCGCAGTTTACGAAGGCTCATATTATAGGTAAGATTCTTGCAGTACTTATGTCAGGAGTGATTGTTTTTATATACCTTGTATCATCTAAGCTTGATTCTGTCCTTAATAAACTTAATCTTCCTGAGATTAACACTGACATCGTTGATGTAGTTGTACTGGCAGATGACAAGGCTTCCTCTTTAAATGATCTTGCCAATTACAAGTTTGCTTATAATTCAACTGCAAGCAACGCTAATGTCAAGACAGCATTTGATTCTGTTAAATCAGAGCTTAACAAGAGCAGCCTGGAACTTGCAGAATACAAATCATGGGATGATCTTGTAACTGCCTTTTATGATAATACAGAGATTCAGGCAATTGTTATGAATGATTCCATGCTTAAGGTTGTTGCCTCACAGTATGAAGACTTTGATACCAAGGTTAAGATTATTAAGCAATACGAATATAAGAAGCTTGTTACTGTCCAGAAATCCAACGTTAACGTAAAGAAAGAACCATTTATAATATATGTTTCCGGTATCTCAAGTGAAGATGGTGCCGATTCAGCACTCTCTAATAATGCACTTAGTGATGTTAATATAGTTGCCGTTATTAATCCTGAAACAAAGCAGATTCTCCTAGTTACAACACCAAGAGATTCTTACATTAAGATTACCGGACCTGATGGAAGAAAAGGTTATGATAAACTTACACATGCTGGAAACTACGGTGTAGAAGCTTCTATTGACACTCTCCAGAATCTGTATGGCATTGACATTGATTATTATGTAAAGATTAATTTCACAGGCTGCGTCTCTGTTGTAGATGCACTTGGTGGAATCACAATTGACTCAGAAGTAGAATTTACTTGTGGCGAAGATGCTTCTCCTATTCCATATCATTTCGTCAAGGGACCTAATGAATGTGATGGTGAGATGGCAGTTGCATTCTCAAGAGAAAGACATGCATTTGCTGCCGGAGACTTCCAGCGTGGACGTAACCAGACAGCCGCCATCAAGGGTATCTTACAGAAAGCTACTTCACCTGCAATACTTACCAAGTATTCAGCCGTACTTGATGCTGTTAGTGATATGTTCCTTACTAATATTCCAACAAGCACAATATCTGATCTTGTTAAGCTTCAGTTAAGCGACAGTACAGCATGGAACATACAGACATACAGTATTGAAGGATCAACTCAGCCACCTGCTGGACAGGGTCCTGCTTATCTTGAGATAACCGGCCTTAGAGGTGCTTCTGTTGTATATCCTTACGCAGACAGTATTAATACAGCTATCCAGCTTATGAGTAAGATTCAGAATGGTGATGTATTCGATGTAGATGAATATGTTGACAGTCTCAATAACAATTCTAATTAATCAATAAAACATACCCCCGGCAGCCAATAAAACCGCCGGGGGTATATTTTTTATAATCCATTATTATAATATATAATTATCTATAACATATGCCACACCACAGTCATCGTTAGATGGTACATCGACATCTGCATATTTCTTAACTTCAGGATATGCATTCTCCATAACCGCTGCAAGACCTGCATACTTTAACATTGGAATATCATTCATTCCATCGCCGCATGCAACGAGTTCTTCACTTGTTATATCAAGCATTGTGAGCAGCTTATCCAAAGATGCATCCTTTGCAACTCCCGCAGGTACTACCTCTAAGAAATAGCTCTCTGAAAAAAATGCATTGATTACTCCCTCATGCTTATCTAACAAGGCTTTCTGCACAGGAAGAAGCTTTTCATGCTCTCCTACAACCAGAAATTTCTCTACAGGATAATCCACAAATTTGCGCAAATCATCTACTTTCTTGATTGTAGTACTGTTGCATATTGCTTCTTTCTTTACATATTCATCAGAATCACTCTCAGCAGCTATCTGCGTATCAGCATATGTCAGAGCATACACACCGTTGGCTCTTGCAAGACTGCATATATCTGCTATACAATCCTGTGGCATTATTGTCGCAGACATCTGCTTCCCTGTCTTGCAGTCAACTATACAGCCGCCATTATATGCCAGTATATAACCACCTTTTTTGTCAAGCTCAAGCTCTCTGGCTATTGGTGTTATTCCAAAAAGCGGTCTTCCTGATGCAAGAATAACCTTAACACCTGCATCTATCGCTTTCTCAATCGCTTCTTTATTACCTACTGGCACTTTCTTCTCTCTATTAGTTAATGTTCCGTCCAAATCCAGTGCCAATGCCTTATATTTCATACTTCTCTATCTCCTCTTTTCGTCATGTATGAACAATTTAGCATATAACACCAGTGATTTCAACCTAAGATATTCTCATCATGTTAAATGTTGTATATATATTCAGTTTTCCATAACCAACTACAGGGTTAGGATATACCATATATTCTGAGCGTACTGCACCTCTTATAAGCTGTGCTTTAATATCGTTATGATTAATCATCTGACTATTCTTTACATTTACCTGATATGAATATAAAAGTGCAACACAGCCCCCGGCATAAGCCGCTGCATAGCTTGTTCCAGTAACCTTAACGCCTCCAGATGGAGCAATTCCATATACCCCCGCACCCGGTGCAACAAAATCAGGTTTAATCCTTCCGTCAGCGCTATATCCACGCCCACTTTCATAATAAGCAGCCCCTGTATAATGATTATATGCTCCTACACTTATAACACCATCAGCTGCCGCTGGAACTGTAAGTGTTGTATCCGGGTCGGATTTTAAAAAATATATATCCTGTCCGGAAAACTGCTTTAATGGAAGCCATGCATTATAACTTCCTTTTATATTAGTGAGACTATATATATAGAATTTCCATGTACCCTCAACTGGTGTCTTAAGTCTTACGAATATAACCTCCATTCCAGCAACATTTTCAGTTATCTGATAATCTACCGTAACCGTACTTCCCTCATAAAGAAATGTATACTCCATACTTGCACCCATTCTTGCAGGTATTCTTGGAACATATTCCCCTGACGGTGATTCAATCGACACGGATAATATATCAAGACTATCCGCCCATATTTCCATCGTAAAACCCTTTCCTGTTCCATCAACATTAATTTCCATAACATCAGGTACCAGGGCTGACATTACTGTCCCTTTATAATGACATTTATTATTAGCTTCATTGCCCATACATGTTATAACTGATATATTGGGTTTTTTAGTAAGATTCTCCATCATTTCTGCCAGAGGAGATGCGCCTGTTCTTGAACCATTAGCACTTCCCAGACCAAATATTATTATCAATGGTTTTCCAAGTCGTATAGCGTAATCTTCAAGAAATCTTAAAGCCAACATAATATCACTTTCCTCAAAAGCTGGAACGTCATCCTTTATCAGAAAAAAATCTCTCAGATACTGTTTACTTTGTTTTAATTTAACCACTAAAAGCTCTGCTCCTGGTGCAACGCCAACATATCCGTCTGTATATGAACCTGCTGATATTGAAGCCATCAGCGTTCCATGTCCTGACGTGTCTCTTTGTGCAACATAAGAATATGGATTTTCTCCGTTATTGTCAGCCTCTATTGCCCTGTCTATTTCATCCTTTTCATATACTCTGCCAAAATGTGCATATGTATTTGCAACATCAGTCTCTGTTCTATCTGTCTGATCCCATATAGCCTGAATTCTTGTATTTCCAAGTCTGTCCTTGAAAACATCATTAAGATAATCTATTCCGGTATCCACATACCCTATGAGAACATTACTCCCGTCTGCCTGCAGATTATCCTGTCCAAGTACACGTAAAGCACCTATTTCATCAAGTGCACTTATATCCGCATCGCCTTCCATGAGTCCATATAACTTTGGAATAGTAAAATACCCCAGAGAGCTTATATTAAGCTGGCGGTTATCAGGCAGTTCTCCATGAGCTATAATCCATTGCGAATCAGCTCTCTGCGAACATATCCCTGACAATGCCTTAATAGCTTCATCAGCCCCTGGGGTATCTTCTATTATGTAATCATATATATTCTCTTTGGTTATATCAAAATCACATGCCATAACATCTCCTTAACATAAAGCAATCACTGTACATGCTATATGTATTCAGAAATGTATTGTATTATTCTGCTATAACTATTATGCTCTCATAGTTATTACCGGAGCACCTTTCTTTTCAACAACATCTTCTGTAATTGTAACTGAACCTATATTGCTGTCTTTCGGTATCTCATACATTATATCAAGCATAAAATCCTCAATAATAGAACGGAGTGCTCTTGCACCTGTATCTTTTTCCATTGCCTTTCTTGCTATGCTTCTTAATGCATCATCTGTAAACTCAAGCTTCACCTCATCAAGCTCTAACAGCTTCTGATACTGCTTAAGAATTGCATTCTTAGGCTCTTTCAGAATATTGACAAGCATATCCTCATCCAGTCTGTCAAGTGAATATATGATAGGCAGTCTTCCTAAAAATTCTGGAATCATTCCGTATTCTCTAAGATCATCAACCGTCACATAAGACATGATGTTCTTCTCATCATCATATTTATCTTTAAGGTCAGCATTAAATCCCATTGAGGATGACTTATTAAGCCTTGTCTTGATAATATCCTCAAGATCCGGAAATGCACCACCACATATAAACAGAATATCCTTCGTGTTAACAGTTACCTGTGGAACCATTGCATTCTTACTTGTCGCACCAACAGGAACTTCAATCTCACTGCCTTCTAACAGCTTTAACATTCCCTGCTGTACAGACTCACCACTTACATCTCTGCTTCTGGTCTCTTTCTTCTTGGCAATCTTGTCTATCTCATCAATAAATATAATTCCATGTTCAGCTTTCTCTACATCATTGTCTGCTGCCAGTAAAAGCTTAGAAACAACTGACTCTATATCATCTCCGATATATCCTGCCTCTGTAAGTGTTGTTGCATCTGTAATAGCAAGTGGCACCTGTAATATCCTTGCAAGCGTCTTAACAAGATATGTCTTACCACTTCCTGTAGGTCCAATCATAAGCATATTAGACTTCTCAATCTCAACGTCACCCAGAATCTTAGCATCTGCTGAAACTCTTTTATAATGATTATATACAGCCACCGACATTACCTTCTTAGCATAGTCCTGACCTATAACATACTCATCTAACTTTCTCTTAATCTCATGTGGTGCAGGCAGCTTAGAAACGTCAAGCGCTGGTAACTCCTTCTTATTCTCTTTCTTTTTCTTAAGCTTCTGCTTTTCTGGAACCGGGTCTGAATCCATAGCGCCAAAATTGCCAAACATGCCCATTCCAGGCATGTTTGACATCTTCATCATATCTTCATAATTAATTCCGCTGCTGTTAATTGAATCGAATGTTCTTTGCATACAATCCTGACAGATGTATATATTGTTAGGCATAACAATCATCTTACCAGCTCTTGATTCTGGTCTTCTGCACACAAAACATATCTTCTCATAATCATCGGAATTCCCATTGTTATTCTTATTAATATCCTTATCTTCTGTCATATTCTCATTGGTATTATCCATAAATATATACTTGGAATATATCCTTAAGATGCCTTCTTAGAACCAAGCGTTACCTCCGTGCTCTTAAGAACATACTCGCTTCCTTCCATATGATAATAATCTATAGTTACTTTTTCACCTGCCTCATAATACTGAAGCATGTTAGTAAGTCCTGACATAGTAGTAACTGTCTGGTCATCAAATCCGACAATTATGTCATATGTCTCTAATCCTGCCTTGTCTGCTGCTGAATCATCAGCTACAGTTCTTATAAGAATACCTACAGGATATCCATAATATGATGCATAATTACTTGTAATATCTACTGCTGCAGTTCCAAGGTATGCTGCCTTATCTGATGAAACCTTGTTTCTTGTCTGCTTAGTCATTAATGAATCGATAATATCCTTAACATTAGAGACAGGAATTGAATAAGCCATACCTTCTACACCATCACTGCTTGTTTTTGCAAAGTTAATAGCGATAACCTTTCCTTCTGAATTAAGAAGAGCTCCACCACTGTTACCAGAGTTAATCGCTGCATCTGTCATAAGAAGTCCTGTAAATGTTACATTGTTGACTGTAATTGAACGGTCCTTTGCACTAATTATACCAGTTGTAACTGACTGGCCTTCACCTAATGCATTACCAATGGCAACAACCTGCTGTCCAACTTTAATATCTGATGAATCTTCAAGTTCTGCAATTGCAATATTAGACGCTGTATCAGATGAAATATCACTTAATGATACTGCGGCTACCGCAATATCCTGATCTGACTTAGAACCCTTAACAGAACAGCTTGCACTTGTGCCATCAGAGAATACACATTTAAGATTATCAATATTATCAACAACATGTGCATTAGTTACAATAAGTAATTCAGTATCACTCTTGCCTACAATAATACCCGTACCACTTGATGTTGCTTCATAGCTCTGTCCATATCCAAAATAACTTGAATTTTTAACTGTTGTTGTACCATTGAGCTGAACCATTGCAGGAAGGGCTGCTGTAGCAACCGCCTCTACATCCATCTTACCTAATGCTGAAAGATTAGTATCTTCTGTAAGCGAAGAATCTGTCTTAGCAACATTAGAAATATTATTACTTACTGTTGGTATATTAACACCTGTAGCATCAGACTTATTACTGCCAGCAATCTTTCCGCCTGCATAATTAACACCAAACATAACCGAACCGGCTATTGCGCCAAAAAGTACTGCTGAAAGAACAAAGCATGCTGCTTTCTTTGCAAATCCGCCTTTGTGTTTCTTGTGCTTCTTAGCTTCATAAGGTGCACTTGAAAATGCTGTGTTATTATTGGCTGTACTGCTATTATTAGTATTGTTATATGGTATATCACTGCCACTGTAACGGTACTGTGAATCATTCTCATTATTGTCGTTATACATAATCATTCTCTCCTTTTAACATTGTATTATGACAATGAAGATTCCATACATAACAAATGAACACATCTCACTGTCAATACATGTAATATAACAACGAAATGTGTTCATATTGTGTTTTAGTTGTTAATTAAATTTGAACTGATTATAAACCAACAATTTCAGAAACTGCATCAGTAAGTTCTTCTAACTTCTTATCAGCATCCTCAAGACCTGTTCCCTTAACACCCATATAGAACTTAATCTTAGGCTCTGTTCCTGAAGGTCTTGCACAGCACCATGCATGGTCATTAAGTTCAAAATAAAGTACGTTAGATTCAGGAAGTCCTGTAGGCTTCTTCTCGCCTGTAGCAATAACTGTACACTCATCCTTCTTATAATCTCTGAACTCAACAACATTCCATGCTCCGAACTTCTTAGGTGGATTATTTCTTAAATCATCCATCATCTTAGCAATTTGGACAGCACCTTCTGCACCCTTCATAGTTACAGCCTTCTGTCCTTCCTTGAAGTAGCCGTACTTATCAAAGATATTAATCATCTGATCCCATAAAGTAATGCCTTTAGACTTATAGTAAGCTGCTGCTTCACACAGAGCCATCGTTGCAACGATCGCATCTTTG
>ENA-OPAA01001166-OPAA01001166.1-human-gut-metagenome-genome-assembly--contig:-NODE-1166-length-15618-cov-2.653923_pt1 | contig 15618 bp, 10 predicted proteins | sample MGYA00241049_ERZ501414 | MGnify/ENA primary metagenome ERZ501414 (study PRJEB25962, sample SAMEA2042520) | human gut metagenome | biome: human gut; feature: human-associated habitat; material: faeces... | reverse complement strand
TTAACTTCAAGGGCGTCGACGAGCGCGCCGAGTTCTGCGATGTGCCGCTGTTCGGCGGTGACGCCGACCTGTACCGCAAGCTGGGCAGCCCGGACGTCTGCATCCATCTGGCTTGGCGCGACGGCTTCCGCCATAATTCCGCCGCCCACATGAAGGATCTGTCCAGCCATGTGACGTTTTTGAACACGCTGATCGACGGCGGCCTGAAGGACCTGAGCGTCATGGGCACGATGCACGAGGTCGGCTACTGGGAGGGTGCTATCAATGAGAGCACGCCTTGCAAGCCGCAGAGCCAGTACGGCATTGCCAAGAACGCCCTGCGCCAGAGCATGATGCTGACGCTGGCGGATTCCCCCTGCAAGCTGCACTGGCTGCGCGCATACTATATCACCGGTGACGAGGTGCACGGCAGCTCGATCTTTGCCAAGATCACCCAGGCCGAGCAGGACGGCAAAAAGACTTTCCCATTCACGAGCGGCAGCAACCTCTATGACTTCATCGACGTGGACGAGCTGGCCAACATGATCGTGGCCGCCAGTGTGCAGGAGGAGATCAACGGCATCATCAATGTCTGCACCGGCAAGCCGATGAGTCTGGCGGACCGCGTGGAGCAGTTCCTGCGCGACAAGAACTACAAGATCAAGCTCGACTACGGCGCGTTCCCGGACCGTCCGTATGACAGCCCGGGCACCTGGGGCGACCCGACAAAAATCAACCGCATTCTGGCAAACGATACCTGCAAGCGTGCATAACATACAAAAAGGAAAAACGCAATGAAACGATTGGGCATCTTTTTCTTCTACGAAAAAAACGGCGACGTGGATGATTTTATCACCTACTACCTTGCCGACCTGAATAAGAACCTGACCGAGCTGGTCGTTGTCTGCAACGGCAAATTGAGCGAGCAGGGCCGCGCGGCCTTCTCGCAGTTTACCGACAACATCATCGTGCGCGAGAACAAGGGTCTTGACGTCTGGGCGTACAAGACCGCGCTGGATTCCTACGGCTGGGCGAAGCTCTCGGAATTTGACGAGATCGTCATGACGAACTCCACCCTGATGGGTCCTGTGCGCCCGCTGAAAGAGATGTTCGACGCCATGTGGGAGAATCAGGACCTCGATTTCTGGGGCCTGTCCATCCACCACGGTGCCAAGTCGAACCCCTTCAAGGGCAAGCACCTGTATAACTATCTGCCCGTACACATCCAGTCTCACTTCATCGTTTACCGTCGGCGCTTTGTGCAGAACCCGGAGCTGCAGGCCTACTGGGACAACATGCCGATGATCGAGAGCTACACCGACTCGGTGCAGCGATACGAGGCTGTGTTCACCAAGCAGTTTGAGGATAAGGGCTTCAAGTGGGATGTCTATGTGAAAACCGACGACCTGAAGGACTTCACAGACTATCCGCTGCTCGTCTGCCCGACGCTTTTATTGCGGGAGAAAAAATGCCCGCTGTTCAAGCGCCGCAGCTTTATGCACGAGCTGGAGGCCTATCTCAACGACACGGCAGGTGAGCCGGTGCAGGAGCTGTACGACTATCTGCGGGACGAGACGGACTATCCGATGGACCTCATCTGGAAGAACATGATCCGCACGATGCACCCGCACGATTTTACCCGCAATCTCGCACTGACCCGCATCATCGAGCCGACAGTGTTGGACGAGGCAACGGCACAGAGCATCCGCCAAAACCGCCGCATTGCGCTGGCCATGCACCTGTATTTCATGGATATGCTGGATTCCAGCAAGGCGTTTGCGGCAAAGTTCCCGCCAGAGACGGATATTTTCATCTCGACGAGCAGCGCTGATAAGAAGCCGCAGATCGAGGCCGCCTTTGCGGACCTGAACGTCCGCAGTGTCACCGTAACCGTGGTGGAGAACCAGGGCCGCGACGTCGGCGCCTTCCTCTGTGACCTGGCCCCGCAGCTGCGGGACTATGACTACGCCTGCTTCATGCACGACAAAAAAGCCATCCAGACCCGTCCCGGCAGCGTCGGCGCGAGCTTTGGCTATGTCTGCAATGAGAATGTCTGCAAAAACGCTGCTCATGTGCTGAATGTGCTGTGCGAGTTTGAGAAGGACCCGTACCTCGGCATTCTCTGCCCGCCGTACCCGACGCACGGACTTTACTTCATGAATATATGCTCCGGCGGCTGGGGCCCGAACTTTGAGAACACGAAAAAGCTGATGAAAGACCTTGGCATCGATGCGCCTGTTTCCGGTGAAAAATCGCCTATTGCGCCCTACGGCAGTGTGTTCTGGTTCCGCCCCAAGGCCCGGGCACCGCTGTTTGCCCACGGCTGGCAGCACTCGGACTTCCCGCCCGAGCCGCTGCCCCAGGACGGCACGATCAGCCATGCCATTGAGCGCATCTATCCGTTTGTGGCCCAGAGTGCGGGCTACTACCCGGCAGTGGTCATGAGCAAGAGCTACGCCGTGACCCACAACGATACGATGCAGGCCTACGCGGGCGGCGTGATCCGCCCGCTGGCCCGCGTGTTTGACTGCACGACCTTCTATGGTGCGGTCAGCTCGGCCACCGGCTTTGCCTACAAAAAGCACCACCTATTCAGCCACTACGGCCCGTACTCCGACAGCCGCCGCCGTCACGCGCGCAACTGGCTGCGGGACAATCTGCCCGCAGGCTCCTACAAGGTCATCATCAACACCAAGCGCGCTATCTTTGGCCCCCACGAAGGCCCCTATGAGGACTGACAACGCATGAAACGACTGGTCATCTACTTTCACTATGACCCGGCAGGCTGCACCGATACGGCCTGCCGCATTGCCGTACAGGCTGTGCAGAAATACGGCAGGGTCGTATTCGTCACCAACGGTACACTTGCCCCGGCGGACCGCGTCTGGGTGCGTCAGTCCGGTGCGGGCCGCATCGAACGGGAAAACGTCGGTTTCGACGTCGGCGCATACAGGGAGGCTCTGCTGACTCTGGGCCGGGAGAAGCTGGCCGAGTATGAGGAGATCGTCCTGATGAACTACACGCTGGCCGGGCCGGTCTGCTCACTGGCGGCGATGTTCACCGCGATGGACGCCCGCCCGGAGTTGGACTTCTGGGGGCTGACCCGCCACTACGCCATGCAGAGCCGCCGCTTTGGCGGCGCAGTGCCCGAGCATCTGCAATCCCATTTTATTGCGGTGCGCCCGCGGCTGTTCAACAGTGATGACTTCTGGAGCTACTGGCAGGAAATGGCACTGCCGACCAGCTACGAGCAGTCTGTCATCCGCCACGAAACGCGGTTCACGCCGTATTTTGCCGCCAGGGGCTATGCCTGGGATACCTACGTGCAGACGGACGATCTGAAACCGGTTTTTGTAAACCCCATTATGGCCTGCCCGCGGGAGCTGCTGGCAAACCGCGGCTGCCCGTTTTTCAAACGGCGCAGCCTGTTCACGCCCTATGCGGATGAACTGCGCCGCACGGACGGCCTCGCCGCGCGGGAGCTCTGCGACTATGTGACGGCCTATACGGATTTTCCGCTGGAGCTGCTGCTGGTCTCGTTGTTAAAAACACAGCCGCTTTCAGCCCTTGCCCAAAACCTGCATTGGTGCTATCCTGTCGGCACACCGACAGGGAAAACGCCCGACCTGAACGAGCTGGGCCTGCGGCTGCTTCATTACGAACAGCCCGCCGCGGACCCCGTGACCGACTGGTATAACCGGCAGGCAGCCGCCAACGCGGACACACTGCTGGCAGAAGCTGCTGCTTTGTTTGAAAAAAATCCGATGCTTGGCGTGTTAAGCCCCTCTCTGCCGCTGTGGCAGGGCTGCACCACCGCCCGCCGCGCCGCCTGGATGCGGGAGAAGGACGCACTGGCACAGGAGGTATCCGTGCCCGTCGGCAGTGACCCGCCGCCTGCGCCTAACTGCGGTTGGGTGCTTGTGCGGGAGTCTGCCTTCCCGGACGGCATCCCAGCCTGCACAAGCCAGCGTGACGCCTGGAAGCTGGCCCTGACCGCCCAGAAAAACGGTGCCTATGCCGCCGCCTTTGAGCCGCTGACCCGGTCCGCGGCGCGGGCGGATATCTTAAATGAGTATGAGACCGCCGCCGCTCAGCCTGCCGCTGTAGCCAAGCAGCTGGGGCGGCTCGTCAAGCACAGACTGCAAAAGTAAAAGGGGAGACCACCCATCAAAAAGCAACGCCTGTTTTATCTTGATCTTGTCCGTGCCGCAGCGCTGATCTGCATTTTGATCGTGCATTTCAACGCGACGGTCACGGGGTATTTTACGCTGCCGCACAAGCTCTTTACCAGCACGCTGCCGCTGGGCATTTATCTGGGGGATTTCGGATCCTCGCTGTTTTTCATTGTGTCCGGCGCATCGCTGGCGCTGACCGTCCCGGCGGAGCAGAACCCTGCGCAGTTTTACAAAAAGCGCGCGAGGGCTGTCTACCCGCTGTTCTGGCTCGCGTGGTTCGTCGTGTTCAGCTATCGGTTTGTAGCGCACCCCGGCAGCTTCGGCGGGGCCAGGACCGTCACGCTGGTGCTGACGCTTCTGGGTCTCGACAACTTTGCCGTTGCCGCGGGCTGGGTCGGAACAGACTTTGCCTGTGTGGGCGAGTGGTTCCTCGGCAGCATCCTGTTTTTATACCTGCTGTTCCCGCTTTTGCAGCGGGGGCTGCGCAAAAGGCCGTGGCTGACCTGGGCGCTGACGCTGGCGGTCTGCATCCCGGTGCACCTGCTGGGCTGGGACGCGCGGCTTGTGGCCGTGCATATCCCGGAATTTCTGTTCGGCATGACGTTTTTAACGCTCGCCGGACGCACACGGTATATTCTGGCCCCGCTGCTGCTGGCGGGGGCCGTGCTGGCACAGCCCTGGGACGGTAAGATCACCTGCGCACTGGCCGGTGCCGGGGTGTTCATCCTGCTGGCGCTGGCGGCTCCGCTGCTGGACCGCCCGTGGCCCCGCGCGGTGGGCGCACAGCTTGCCAAAATATCCTACGCGGTGTTCCTTGTGCATCACGTTCTGATCCAGGAGCTGGCCGCGCACTTTGATCTGGCGGTGCTGTCCCGCCGGGACACGGCGTTTTTGTTTATCGTCTATCTGGCCGCAACATTTGCCGCAGCGCACGCGCTGCTCTGGCTGCAAAGAACGCTGCGCACCGGCCTTGCCGCCCTGCGCCCCCAAATATAAAGCTCCGCCCGCTGTTTCCACAAAAACAGCGGGTATTTTTTTAACATTGTGCGCCCGCGCCCTCTGTACAAAAACGGGCGGGTACGGTATAATAGAAAATAATGTTTGAAACTAGGAAAGGGGCGTTCCACTGTGTCCGAATTCTCTGTTTCCCTTGCAAAATTGGCCGAGGAAGCCAACCTGACGATTGCCTACACCCCCTGTGAGCTGGATAAAATTCAGGTCACAGCCACCGAGGTTTACCGTCCGGGCATCCTGCTGGCCGGTTACTACGAAAACTTTGACAGCAAACGCATCCAGATCATCGGCCTGACCGAGATGTCCTATCTGGATGAGCTGTCCACCTCACTGCGCAACACCCATCTGGAAAAGCTGTTCTCCTTCCAGCCGCCGGCCATCGTGCTGACCCGCGGCATGCAGCCGCTTTCCGAAATGATGCAGTTTGCCAAGCAGTACGGTGTACCGATCCTGATGTCCACCGAGATGACGTCCGCCCTGATGGGGCAGCTCATCACGACCCTGAACACCGAGCTGGCCCCCCGCATCACCCGCCACGGCGTGCTTGTCGAGGTCTACGGCGAGGGCATCCTGATTCTGGGCGACTCCGGTGTCGGCAAGAGCGAGACGGCCATTGAGCTCGTCAAGCGCGGCCACCGCCTGATCGCTGATGATGCGGTTGAGCTGCGCCGGGTATCCTACCGCAAAATTTTGGGCACCGCGCCCGCCAACATCCGCCACTTTATTGAGCTGCGCGGCATCGGCATTATCAACGTGGCGCGGGTGTTCGGCATCGGCTCGGTCCGCTCGAGCGTCGAGGTCGAGATGGTCGTCCAGCTCGAGCCCTGGGACCGCACCAAAAACTATGACCGCACGGGCCTGGAGACGGAGTATTACGACATCCTCGGTGTCAAGGTGCCCAGCATGCTCATTCCCGTTATGCCGGGCCGTAACCTGGCCGTCATTCTGGAAACGGCTGCCATCAACAACCGCCAGAAGGAGATGGGCTACAACGCCGCCAAGGAACTGCTGACCCAGCTGGGCCTGGCAGACGACATTACAAAATAAAAGAGGTTTTTCCGTTCCATGCAGATGATTGCAGACCTGCACACGCATACCCTGTGCGCAACGCACGCATACAATACTTTTACGGAAATGGCCGCAGCCGCTAAGGAGATCGGCTACTGCGCGCTGGCTGTGACCGACCATGCGCCCGCCATGCCGGATTCGCCCCACGCCTGGCACTTCCAGAACTGGAGCGCGATGCCCCGGGAAATCGGCGGTGTCGTCATGCTCTACGGAGCGGAGGCCAACGTCATGGACACCAAAGGCGGGCTGGACCTTTCGGAAAGCCAGCTCAAAGCGCAGGATTGGGTCGTCGCATCCATCCATAGCTCCTGCGTGCCGGGTCTGCTGACCCGCAGGGAGGCTAACCGCCTCTGGCTGGCTGTGGCCGAGAACCCCTATGTCGACATCATCGGTCACTCCGAGCAGGAAAACTACCGCTATGACTACGACCTTGTCACGAAGGCATTTGCCCGAAATCACAAGGTCGTGGAGCTGAACGGCAACTCGTTCAACGTTCGCAGGGACGGCATCCCCAATATGCGCGCCCTGCTGCGGGCCTGCCTTGCCAACGGCTGTCATATTTCAGTGGACAGTGATGCCCACAGCACCCACCAGCTGCAGCACGGCCTGACGGCCCTCTACGCCATGCTGGAGGAAATGCAATTCCCGCAGGAGCTGATCGTGAACGCGACGCGGGAAAATCTGGTACAGGAATTACAACTGCACGGCAAGCCCTGTGCAGAAGAAGTAGGAGGAATTTTGTTATGAGCAAATACACGATTGGTATCGACCTGGGCGGCACCACAATGACCGCCGGTATTGTCAACGAAAATTATGAGATCGTCGGTAAGCTGACCTGGGCCACCCGTCTGCCGCGCCCGGCGGAGGATCTGGAAAAGGCACTGGCCGACCTGTGCCGCACCGTGGCCCGGGATAATAAGGTCGATTTTGCCGACATCAAATATGTCGGCATCGGCACGCCCGGCAGCGTGAACTTTACCACCGGCTTCGTCGGCTTCAACACGAACTTCGGCTATTACGACTGGAACCTCGGCCCTGACCTCGAGGCCCTGCTCGGCTGCAAGGTCTATGTCGAGAACGACGCCAACGCCGCCGCCTACGGCGAGTACATTGCGGGTGGTGCAAAGGGGTACAACGATGCGGTCGTCATTACTTTAGGCACCGGCATCGGCAGCGGCATTATCCTGGGCGGCAAGATTTTGCGCGGCTTCAACTTCGCCGCCGGTGAAATGGGTCACAACGTCATTGTCAAGGACGGCATCCAGTGCACCTGCGGACGCAGGGGCTGCTGGGAGCGCTACGCCTCCGCCAGCGCGCTGACCCGCGAGACGAAGGCCGCCATGCAGGCCGACAAGAACACCATTATGTGGAAGATGACCCAGGACATCGACCACGTCAACGCCAAGCTGGCCTTTGATGCCGCTGCCAAGGGTGACGAGACCGCCCGGAAGGTCATCGACAGCTGGATCGAGTATGTCGGCGTCGGTATCGCCAATGTCATCAACACGTTCGAGCCGGAGGTCATCTGCATCGGCGGCGGTGTGTCCAATCAGGGCGAGGTCCTGCTGGCCCCCGTCCGCGCCTATGCGGAGAACGAGACCCGGAACATCACCACCGGCAAGTTCCCGGTCATCTGCGCCTGCCAGCTGCACAACGATGCAGGTGTGATCGGCGCTGCCGCACTGGGCAGTTCCATTTGATAAAACGCTGATACTACGGAGGTTTCCATGCAGGAACAGACGATCACGGCTCTGTGCGCAGCGCTGACGGCACAGCAGCTGCCCTTTGCGCAGGGGGAGCCGCTGGCCCCCCACACGACGTTTAAGATCGGCGGCCCGGCAGCCTTCTGGTGTACGCCCCGGGATGCAGAGCAGCTGCGCCGCACCCTGCAGCTCTGCCGGGAAAACGGTGTCCGCGTCTACCTGCTCGGCAACGGCTCCAACACACTGTTTGACGATGCCGGGTTTGATGGCGCGGTCATTGACATGCGCGGCCTGTCCGGGATGGAAAATTCCGTCCTTGATACGGACGCGGTGCGCATCACCGCCGGGGCTGGGCAGACGCTGGGGCGGCTGTGCAGCAAGGCGCAGACGCTGGGCCTGACGGGTCTGGAATTTGCCTGCGGTATCCCCGGTACGGTGGGCGGTGCGGTCTATATGAATGCCGGTGCCTACGGCAGTGAGCTGAAGGACGTGCTGGAGAGCGTGACCTTCCTTGACAGTGATTTGCAGCTGCGCACACTGCCTGCGGCAGACCTGGCCATGGGCTACCGCACGAGCATTTTTGAGCAGAACCCCGACTGGTGCATCCTGTCAGCCACGGTGGTGCTGCACCGCGGTGACGGAGCCGCCGTGCTGGCCCGTATGCAGGAGCTGCTGGGCAAGCGCAGGGAAAAGCAGCCCCTTGAATGGCCGAGCGCCGGCAGCACCTTCAAGCGGCCCCAGGGCGCGTTTGCGGGCAAGCTGATCGAGGACTGCGGCCTGCGAGGCTTTACCGTGGGCGGCGCACAGATCAGTGAAAAGCACTGCGGCTTTGTCATCAACCGCGGCGGCGCGACCTGCGCCGACGTGGTCGCACTGACCGAGCAGGTCCGGCAAATTGTTGAGGCCAGGACCGGCTTTGTGCTGGAACGCGAAATTCGCGTGGTAAAATAAGAGAGCGGTGGGGAAGATGAATTTTCTGATCGTGACCGGCCTTTCCGGCGCGGGCAAGTCAATGGCTGTCAACGCGCTGGAGGACATCGGCTTTTTCTGCATTGACAACATCCCGGTGGCGCTGCTGCCGCGTATCGTGGACTTCGCCCTGCAGGGCGAAAACCAGCTGAACCGCGTCGCCGTCGTCATGGACGTGCGCGGCGTGCGCAGCATTGAAAAGCTGCAGGAGGCGCTGGCCGACCTTGATGAAAAGAAGATCGACTACGATATTCTTTTCCTGGATGCCAACGATGCAGCCATTCAGCGCCGCTACAAGGAGACGCGCCGCCAGCACCCGCTGGCCGCCGCCGAGAAAATTCCCATCACCGAGGCCATCGCGCGGGAACGCCGCCTTCTGCAGCCGCTGCGCGATAAGGCAAAATATGTCATTGACACGTCGTTGCTCTCGGCGGCGCAGAACCGGGAGCGGGTGTGCAGTCTGTTCCTGGACAAGGGCGAAAGCCCGATGGAGTTGATGGTCGTATCCTTCGGCTTCAAGTACGGGCTGCCGCAGGAGGCAGATCTCGTGCTCGATGTGCGCTGTCTGCCGAACCCCTTCTATGTGCCGGAGCTCAAGCACAAGACCGGTCTGGATCAGGAGGTCGTTGACTACGTCATGGCCTCCGAGGAGTCGCAGGAGCTGCTGCACCGCTATGAGTATATGCTCGAATACGCGCTGCCGCTCTACGTGAAGGAGGGCAAGAGCCAGCTGATGATCGCGGTGGGCTGCACCGGCGGCAAGCACCGCTCCATCACCTTTGCGCGTAAGATCGGTGAATTTTGCAAGAAGCTCGGCTACGCACCCAGCGTACAACACCGCGACGTGAACCGAAGTCTATAATAAGGGAGAACACCGCCTTGAGCTTTTCTCAAGAAGTGAAAAACGAAATACTGCGCCGCAAAATTTCAAAGCCCTGCTGCAACATGGCCGCCGCGTATGCGGTGGCCTGTTTTGGCAAATACTTTGATGACCGCGGCGTTGTTCTGCAAACCGAAAATGAGGGCGTGGCCCATTTTGCCCAAAAGCTCTACCGCCGCTGCGGTGTGCAGGGGACGGTCATCAGCAAGGAGCGCCCCACCGGCCCCGTGTATGAGTTCAGTGTGAAGGACCCTGACGAGGTCGCCAAAATGCTGGCGCTCTTTGGCCACACCGGCAAGGAGCCGACCCTGCGCATCCGCCCGGAAAACTTCAAATGCCAAAACTGTATGCAGGCGTTCATCGCCACGGCGTTTCTGTGCTGCGGCACGATGACAGACCCCGAAAAAAGCTATAATCTGGAGTTCCTCTCCACGCGGCATTACCTTTCCCAACAGCTGGAGGCCATGCTGGCGGAGCATAACTTCCACCCGCACCGCGCACTGCGCAAGGGCGCGAACACGATCTACATCAAGGCGGCGGATCATATCGAGGACCTGCTGACCTTTATGGGCGCGGGCGGCGCGGCCATGCGTATCATGGACCAGCGCATGTATAATGAAATGCGCAACAAGACGAACCGCCTTTCCAACTGCGAGACGGCCAACATCAGCAAAAGCGTGAATGCCGCCGTGCAGGTGCAGCTGGCGATTGAAAAGCTGCAGGCGGCGGGGGCGCTGAACACCCTGCCCGAGACCCTGCGCCACACCGCCAGGCTGCGGATGCAGTACCCAGACCTGCCGCTGGCCAAGCTGGCGCAGAAGTTTGACCCGCCGGTCAGCAAGGCCGGGCTTTCCCACCGCATGAAGAAGATCCAGGAGGCCGCCGCCCGTCTGGATGCTGCCCCGGAGCCTACCGAAAAGGAAGCAACGAATGCCTGAAACGACCCAAAGACAATTTACCCACCTGCATGTGCATACCGAGTACAGCCTGCTGGACGGTGCCTGCCGCATTGACCGGATGTTTGACCGACTGAAGGCGATGGGGCAGACGGCGTGTGCCATCACGGATCACGGCGTCATGTACGGCTGTGTGGCGTTTTTTGACGCCGCCAAGGCCGCAGGCATCAAGCCGATCATCGGCTGTGAGGTCTATGTGGCGACCCGCACCCGGTTTGACAAGGTCAACCGCATCGACGGCAACAACCACCTGATTTTGTTGTGCAAAAATGAGACAGGCTACAAGAACCTTATCAAGATGGTCTCCGCCGGCTTTACCGAGGGCTTTTACTCAAAGCCCCGCATCGACAAGCAGCTGCTGGAAAAATACCACGACGGCCTGATCTGCCTGTCTGCTTGTCTCGCGGGCGAGATCCCCAAGGCACTGCTGGCGGGGGACTACGACCGCGCCAGGCAGACGGCTCTGTGGTACCGTGACCTGTTTGGTGCGGAAAACTACTATATCGAATTGCAGGATCACGGCCTTGAGGAGGACCAGGTCGTGCTGCCGCAGCTCATCCGCTTAGCGCGTGAGACCGGCATCCCGATGGTCGCAACGAACGACGCCCACTACATCACGAAAGAGGACGCCAAGATGCAGAGCATTCTGCTGTGCATCCAGACCGGCAAGACCATCAACGATGTGGACCGCATGGAGTTCCAGACCGACGAGTTCTACCTGAAATCCACCGACGAGATGTACGACCTGTTCTCAATGGTGCCGGAGGCCTGCGAGAACACGAACAAAATTGCCGAGCAGTGCAATTTCGAGTTTACCTTTGGCGAGACAAAGCTGCCGTACTTCAAGGCCCCAGACGGCATGGAGAACCAGGAATACTTTGAAAAGCTCTGCTGGGACGGCCTCGAGCGCCGCTATCCCGGCAGGGTCACGGACGCTTTGAAGGAGCGTCTGACCTATGAGATCAATGTCGTCAAGACGATGGGCTACACGAACTACTACCTTATCGTCTACGACTTTATCAACTACGCCAAAAGCCACGACATCCCCGTCGGACCGGGCCGTGGCTCCGGCGCGGGCAGTCTGGCGGCCTACTGCGTCGGCATCACCGACATAGACCCCATCCGGTACAATCTGATTTTTGAACGCTTCCTGAACCCCGAGCGCGTCTCAATGCCCGACTTTGACGTTGACTTCTGCTACGAGCGCCGTCAGGAGGTCATTGACTACGTCAACGAGAAGTATGGCCGCGACCATGTGGCCCAGATCGTGACGTTCGGTACGATGGCCGCCCGCGCCGCCGTGCGTGATGTGGGCCGCGTTATGGGCATGAGCTATCAGGACGTGGACCGTGTGGCAAAGCTCATCCCCACAGACCTGAAAATGACGCTGAAAAAGGCGCTGGAGGTCAGCCCCGACTTAAAGACGCTGTACGACGCCGACAATCAGGTACATGAGCTGATCGACACCTCGCTGAAGGTCGAGGGCATGCCGCGCCACGCCTCCACCCACGCGGCGGGCGTCGTCATCACCCGTGACCCCGCTACCGAGTATGTGCCGCTGTCCACCAACGACGGCCTGCCCGTGACCCAGTTCAACATGGTGGAGATCGAGCGTCTGGGTCTTTTGAAAATGGATTTTCTGGGTCTGCGCACGCTGACGGTCATCCATGATACCGAGCTGGCCGTGCGCCGCAAGGACCCGGATTTCCGCATTGCGAACCTCGACTATGACGATCCCGACACCTACGCGATGCTGGCAAAGGGCGAGACCGAGGGTATCTTCCAGCTTGAATCCACGGGCATGACGCAGGTACTTGTCGGCATGCGCCCGAAAAACCTCGAGGACATTATCGCACTGATCTCGCTCTACCGCCCCGGCCCGATGGACTCTATTCCGACCTATCTGCGCAACCGCAAGGACCCGTCCCATGTGACCTATAAGACGCCGCAGATGGCGCACATCGTCGATGTCACGAACGGCGTTGTCATCTATCAGGAGCAGGTCATGCAGATCTGCCGCGAGCTGGCCGGCTTCAGCTTCGGCCAGGCTGATAACGTCCGCCGCGCCATGAGTAAAAAGAAGCTCAAGGTCATGGAGGCAGAGCGTGAGCACTTTGTCCACGGCTGCAAGGAACCGGGCAAGGAGTGCGCAGGCTGTGTTGCCAACGGCGTGCCGGAAAATATCGCCAACGAAATTTACGACGATATGATCAGCTTTGCGTCGTATGCGTTCAACAAATCCCACGCCGCCTGCTACGCCTACGTGGCGTTCCAGACTGCGTATTTGAAATGCCACTACCCGCATGAGTTCATGGCGGCGCTGCTGACGAGCGTGCTCGACAACACATCCAAGGTCATTGAGTACACGACGGAGTGCCAGCGCTTGGGGATAAAGGTCCAGCAGCCTGACATCAACGTGTCGCGCGGCGGCTTCACAGCGGACGGCGAGCGGATCCGCTTTGGCCTGAACGCTGTCAAGAGCGTGGGCCGCGACCTGATCGAAGCCGTCATTAAGGAGCGTGCCGAGCGCCCCTATAGCAGCCTCTATGACTTCTGCAAGCGGCTGCACGGCACGGGTCTCAACCGCCGCGCGCTGGAGAACCTCGTCAAAGCCGGTGCATTCGATACTCTGGAGCCGACCCGCCACGGTATGCTCGAGAGCGTCGAGGGTATTCTGAAAAGTGTCGAGACCGACGCCCGCCAGAATCTGGACGGCCAGATGGACCTGTTCGGCCTGATGGGCGGAGGAGAGGACGAGAAACCCGCAAACGACTATAAGGTCCCGAACCTGCCGGAATATTCCGCCTCTGATCTGCTGAAAATGGAGAAGGAGGTCTCCGGCCTCTACCTGTCCGGCCATCCGCTGGACGCCTACCGTGCCCAGATCGCGCAGGTTTCCACCTGCACGATTGCTCAGCTGCTGGGCGAGGACGCAAAGCAGTTTGACAACCAGACGGTGACGCTTGTTTGCACAATCGTCAAAAACAAGATCATGACCACCAAGTCCAACACGTTGATGGCCTTTACCACCGTCGAGGACCTGACCGGCAGCATGGAGCTGCTGGTGTTCCCGCGCATCCTGGCCGAGTGCCGCGCGGCCTTGCAGGAAAACGCCGTTGTGGTCGCCAATGGCCGCGTCTCCGTCAAGGAGGACGAGGCCGCCCGCCTGATCGTCGAGGGCGTGCAGCCTATCGAGACCTACGACCCCGGTAAAAACTTTGGCATGAACCGCGTGGAGCGCGTCAAGCGTGAGACAAGCGGGGGAGGGGCCGCCGGGTACTTCCTGACTGTGCCCTCTCGCGACAGTGCGCAGATGCACAGGGTAGAAAACCTGCTCTGCAACATTTTCGACGGGGGCACGGTGCGGGTGTATTTCCGCTTCCAAGATACCGGCAGGGCCATGCTGGCGCGGCACATGGCGGTAAAGGATGACCCGCTTCTGCGCGCCGAATTGGAGCGCATTTTGGGCAAGGACTGCGTAAAAGTGCAGGATGTTGAACACTCTGCAAAATAAATCCATACGTTTTGCGCGATTTATCCATAATTTCAGGACGCAAAGTGTGGTATAATGTGTATGGTCGCGAGATTGTTAAAAATTTATTGTAACGTGATGACCACGCCTGAATAAATCGTAATGGTTCAGGCGGGTCAATAGTTCCCGAAATAGGAGGGGCTCGCTTTATGGCTAAGGAAATCAAAACGATCGGTGTGCTCACCAGCGGCGGTGACGCACCTGGCATGAACGCCGCTGTGCGTGCCATTGTTCGTGCAGGCATCAGCAAGGGCTACCGCATGATGGGCATCCAGCGTGGTTACAACGGCCTGATCAACGGCGAAGTTTATGAAATGAACGTCCGCAGCGTATCGGAGATCATCCACCGCGGCGGTACGATTCTGTATACCGCGCGCTGCTTGGAGTTCAAGACGAAGGAAGGCCAGGCCAAGGGTCTTGCCCGCTGCAAGGAGTTGGGCATCGACGCATTGGTCGTCATCGGCGGTGACGGCTCCTTCATGGGCGCCCGTGCGCTGGCTAACCAGGGTATTCCCTGCATCGGCCTGCCCGGTACCATCGATAACGACATCGCCTGCAGCGAATACACCATCGGCTACGATACGGCTATGAATACCGCTGTCGAGGCCATCGATAAGCTGCGCGACACCACCCAGAGCCATGACCGTTGCTCTGTCGTTGAGGTCATGGGCCATCATGCCGGTTATATTGCCCTGAACGTCGGTATCGCTACCGGCGCTGTGGCTGTCCTGCTGCCGGAGATCCCGTTCGATTTTGAGCGCGATATTCTCGAGCGTATGCGCCAGACCCAGGTCACGGGCAAGAAGCACTTCATTATCATCGTGTCCGAGGGCGTTGTCGGTGCGCAGGAGCTGGCCAACCAGATCCAGGCGGCCACCGGCGTTGACTCCCGTGCAACCGTTCTGGGCCACATCCAGCGCGGCGGCTCCCCGACGGTCCGTGACCGCGTGAACGCCTCGCTGATGGGCTACCACGCCATTGATTTGCTGGACAAGGGCATCTACAACCGTGTTGTTGCCGTCTCCGGCGACAAGATCGTTGACTACGATGTCAACGTTGCACTGTCCATGCACAAGACGATTGACCGCGATATGATCGAGATCGCCAAAGCGATTTCCATCTAAAAGTATAGCTTGCAGGGCCGCATTCCGCAGGGAATGCGGCCTTTTGGCATTGTGAAACTTTTTATTTTATAAGATTTTTGCAAAAACCTGTTGACATTTGAAAAAAGGTTTGCTATAATAGCAAACGTCGTCAGGAGCGAACGCACCAAGGCGACGCCAGCTATGGGGGATTAGCTCAGCTGGGAGAGCGCTTGCATGGCATGCAAGAGGTCACCGGT
>ENA-OPAA01001165-OPAA01001165.1-human-gut-metagenome-genome-assembly--contig:-NODE-1165-length-15619-cov-4.151825_pt1 | contig 15619 bp, 6 predicted proteins | sample MGYA00241049_ERZ501414 | MGnify/ENA primary metagenome ERZ501414 (study PRJEB25962, sample SAMEA2042520) | human gut metagenome | biome: human gut; feature: human-associated habitat; material: faeces... | reverse complement strand
GTGCTGAACTGCTGAAGAAAATGACTGGCCGTGAGCTGAAACCGCACGACCGTACTGTAGACGTGACGATCCGCCGTATTCGTAAACATTTCGAATCTACGCCGGATACGCCGGAAATCATCGCCACCATTCACGGTGAAGGTTATCGCTTCTGCGGTGATCTGGAAGATTAATCGGCTTTACCACCGTCAATAAAAACGGCGCTTTTTAGCGCCGTTTTTATTTTTCTATCTTATTCTATTAAATAGCATACAAAGAGCTGATAGACTCTCCACTACATACACGACGGATCGCCTCAGCGAACATGTCAGCGACAGATAATACCTTTACTTTCTCGCATTTCTTAGCGTAAGGAATAGAATCCGTAAAGATCATTTCCGCTAAAGCGGACTGATCTACACGAGTAGAAGCCGGATCAGACATCACAGCGTGGCTGGCGATAGCACGAACAGACTTAGCGCCATTCTCCAACATCAAGTTCGCGGCTTTCGTAATTGTTCCGGCCGTATCCACCATGTCATCAACCAAAAGGACATCCAAGCCCGTCACATCACCGATAATACGCATCTCGGCCACCTCATTGGCACGCAAACGAGATTTGTGGCAAATGACCATCGGCAAGCCTAAATACTTAGAATAGCTGCTGGCACGTTTCGTACCACCAACATCCGGAGTCGCGATACACAAGTTATCCAAAGGCAAAGACGTCTTGATATAATCCAAGAATACGGAAGAAGCATATAAGTGATCCACCGGAATATTGAAGAAACCCTGAATCTGGTCTGCATGAAGGTCCATCGTAATCAAACGGTCGATGCCTGCAACAGAAAGCAGGTCGGCCACCAGCTTGGCGCCGATGGAAACACGGGGTTTGTCTTTTCTGTCCTGACGTGCCCAACCGAAATAGGGGATAACGGCTACAACGCTTTTTGCCGATGCTCTTTTAGCGGCATCGATCATCAGCAGAAGTTCCATCAGATTGTCAGAATTAGGGAAGGTTGATTGAACCAGGAATACATGCGAGCCACGGATAGATTCCTCATAAGAGACTGCAAACTCACCATCCGCAAAATGGGTGATGTTCATCTTTCCCAGAGGGCAATCAAGGCTAGCGCAGATTTTCTCTGCAAGGTATCTCGAATTTGTTCCGGAGAATACCATAAAGGGTGCTTTTTCGCTCATTTGTGTAATAGATGTTACCTATTTGTTAATTTGCATGCAAAGGTATGAATTTCCCGTTACATAAAACAAGAGTTATTGTATAAAAATTATTTTTCTTTCTCGGATTTATTCGTAGCTTTGCTTTATGAAACGACTTTCTTCCATATGCTTTGCGGGATTGCTGTGCCTTTGTACAGCAATGGTTTCGTGTGTAGGAACGGCACCCATGAAGGAAGTGCGCCTTATCGACTCTCTAAACCAGGTGGCTTATGCTTATCGTTATAAAAACCTGGATTCATCCTGCTATGCGGCATCAAGGGCCTACCGTGAAGTCAGCCTCTATAAACAAGGAAAAGCGGAAGCATCCAATAATCTGGGCTTTTGTGCTTTTATGCGTATGGATTTTGAGCAGGCCGAAAAATTTCATATGGATGTCTATAATCTGACCAAGAATGAGCTGGAACTCCTTATTGCCGACATCGGCTTGATGAAAATTTATCAGCGGACGGCGTTGAACAAGGAGTTCTACGATTATCGCAACAGTGCCTTGCGCCGTATGAAAAGGATAGCGGAGGATGACAATCTGTTTGTGGACCGACACGAGCAAATACGTTTGAATTATGCCCGTTCCGAATTTTATATCGTATCTGCTGTTTATTATTATTATCTGCAACAACGTCCCGAGGCAGTGGCTTCTATCAATGAAGTAACTGATAATCAAAAATTGTTGGCAGATACCAACCAGTTATTGTACTATCATTACATTAAGGGATCCGCTGCCTTGTGTGAAGGCGAGACGCCGGACGAACAAAGGCTGCGAGAGTTTGACGAACTATATACCACGTGGCGGTTGGCATCCCGTAAAGGGTATCTCTACTTTGAAGGGAACGGAGTGCAGGGGCTTGCCAACCTGATGGCCTCACCGGAGAATTACGAGTTTTTCCAGGACCGCCGTTCCCATGCCCTGACACGGTTTGGAGTATCGGTAGACTCTCTATTGCCAATGCGTCTAGGGCAGTTGGCTCTGCAGAAGTTCAGTCAATATAAAGATTTGTATCAGATAGCAGGCGCATATGTGTCCATTGGCAAATACCTGAATGCCCACAGTCACTATACAGAAGCTCTTGACACGTTAAAACTTGCTCTGGAATGTGTAAATGACCATCACCGCCTTTTCTATGACTGCCACGATAGTTTGGACTGGCTGAAAGCATTTGACCGTCGAGATACGATTTGCGCTGAGAAGGCATGGATGGAGCAGAAACTGAAAACCGTACCTGAGTGGATTTCACGTATTCGTGAACAGTTGAGCGTTTCGTATGCAGGACTCGGGATGAAAGAAAAATCAGACTATAACCGCAATATTTACCTGGATATCCTTGAAGATACACGTCAGGATAAAGAGCTGGAAAGCCGCTATCAGGCATTGGAAAAAGAGGCCGGACAGCTCAACGTTGTGTTGTCACTGGTCATTGTGGGCTTCGTGCTTGTATCGCTCTTCTTCTGGTTTTTCAACAAGCGTTCCAAAGACCGGAACAGAGTACATCTCCACCGTTTGCAACTGATGCTGGACATCTGTCAGAAGATAACGGCATCCATTCCGGCAGATGCACAGACTGAGGAGGAAATCATCGACTCTATCCGGACGGCTGTCTGCCCGGAATTGGAAAAGCTGTTTGGAGTGAAGGACATCCGCATAGACAACGGGCAATTAGTGTTCCCGCGTCGGATGAGCAAGGATGAGCAGGCGATGGTACGGGTGATAACTCCCTATATCCAATGGGCGATAGACAACGGCATGACGTCCATCTCCCTTGGCGACGAACGCCGCAGACTGGAAAAGCAACGCTACATTTACGAGCAGCACATCGCAGGGAACAAACGGCAAAATCTGATAAAGAAAGCATGTATGGCTATTGTCAACGGAATTCACCCGTACATAGACCGTATCATCAACGAAGTACAGAAACTGACTCAAAAAGGATTCATCAAAGAGGAGCGGATAAAGGAGGAGAAATACCAGTATATCGACGAGTTGGTTACTACCATCAACGAATACAATGATATTCTTGCCCTTTGGATAAAGATGAAGCAAGGAAGCCTTAGCCTGAACATAGAGACGTTCGAATTGAATGAACTTTTCGAGCTGCTCAGGAAAGGAAGCCGTACATTCGAGATGAAGAGACAGTCGTTGGAGGTGCAGCCTACGGATATCAGGGTAAAGGCAGACAAGGCCCTTACATTGTTTATGATAAATACACTGGCGGAGAATGCCCGTAAATATACCCCTCAGGGCGGTATGGTGAAAGTATATGCACGGCAGGAGGAGGATTATGTGGAAATCTCGGTAGAGGATAATGGTTGTGGATTGTCACCGGAAGATGTAGCCCGCATCGTGGGAGAAAAAGTATATGACTCAAAAGCCATCGGTATGAGTGACGCTCCCGACAAGGAGGAATTGAGGAAGAACAAAGGAAGTGGCTTTGGACTGATGAATTGTAAGGGCATCATTGAAAAATATCGCAAGACGAATGATTTGTTCAAGGTCTGTCTGTTTAATGTGGAGAGCGGGCTGGGAAAAGGCAGCCGTTTTTATTTCCGTCTGCCTGCCGGTATCCGTAAGTCCGTGTCGGTGTTGCTCGTCGTGTTGTCTTTGTGCATGTCATCCTGCCGGCATGCTGTGGAACAGCCTGCTTCCGGAGAGGTGTTGCCGGATTCTTTGGCACTGCTTGCACAGAATGAATACGAAGCTTTGCTGGACGAAGCCTCCGATTATGCCAATGAAGCTTATTACTGCAATGTAGACGGAGAATACGAACTGGCTTTACAATACATAGATTCGGCAATGTATTGCCTGAACGAACATTACAAGCAATACGCCCATCCTATACATCGCTATATGACGCTGACGGGAGACGGGGCGCCTGCGGAACTGGATTGGTGGAACCAGATGTTCAATTCGGATTTCCATGTAATTCTGGATATCAGGAATGAAGCGGCAGTCTCATTTCTTGCATTGAAGCAATGGGATGACTATAGTTATAATAATGCTGCCTACACTACCTTATACAAACTGTTGGGAGAAGACCAATCCTTGGAAGAATATTGCCGGCAGCTGGAGCGTTCCACCAACAACAAGATGGTGGGCATTTTGCTGGCGGTAATTTTGCTGTTCGTATTGCTGTTGGGATATTACATACTCTACTTCCGTAAACGTCTGGTGAACCGCTGGAATCTGGAGCAAGTACTGGAAATTAATGGAAAGGTGTTCAATGCCTCCTTGTTGCCGGTTTCGGATACGGAGGAAATGTTGCAGCGTGAGGAGGATACATTGAAGGAAATCCCACAGCAGATAGTAAATTCCGCTTTTGATGCAGTGAACGAACTTTTGAGTATCGACCGGTTAAGCATAGCTGTATACAACGAGACTACACATAAGTTGGAATACACTTCCAATCCAGTGGAAGATACCGCCGTGGACGAGCTGCCTGTCCGAAGGAAATATATGGAGAATTGTTTTGAGCAGCAAGTGTACATATCGGAAAAGGGTATACAAGCATTGCCGCTTGTTGTGGATGCAGGCAATATGTGTCGTTGCATAGGTGTGCTGTGTCTGGAACGCAGGGAAGGTACGGAGCAGGAGACCGACCATTTGCTTTTGGAACTGATAGCCCGTTATGTCTCCATTGTAATCTTCAATGCAGTGGTTAAGTTGGCTACGAAATACCGGGACATCGAAGTGGCTCAAGATGAAGCCCGGCGAGCTTCCTGGGAAGACAGTTTGCTGCATGTACAGAACATGGTGCTGGATAATTGTCTCTCGACCATCAAGCATGAAACGATTTATTATCCGAACAAGATAAAGCAGCTGATAGGGAAACTGCGGTCCGGCAAACAGACAGAAGCGGAGGAGCGGGAAACGGTGGTTGCCATCAGCGAATTGATAGAGTATTACAAAGGTATCTTTACGACACTCAGTTCATGCGCTTCCCGCCAGTTGGAAGAGGTGACTTTCAGGCGTGCGACAATATCTGTGCCGGAACTTATGGCTACTGCCGGGAAATATTTCCGCAAAGTGTATAAGGGAAACAAGGCGCATATTGATTTTAAGATACAACCGTTGGAAGGACGGATTACCGGCGACTGGAACCAGTTGCGTTTCCTGCTTGAAAACCTGATAGACGAGGCTTGCTCCGTAACTCTGGATGGAGCTGTCTGTCTGTCGGCCCGGGAAGATGGGGAATTTATACGTTTTCTGTTTACAGATATGCGTAGGGAAAAGACCCGTGAAGAATTGAACCAATTGTTCTATCCCGACTTGTCTCGCATGACGGCCGGTGAGAAAGGAGAACTGTATGGTACGGAATATCTGGTGTGCAAGCAGATTATCCGCGACCATGACGAGTTTGCCGGACACCGGGGATGCCGTATCAATGCCGAACCGGGAAAGGAAGGAGGTTTTACAATATATTTTACGCTACCGAAAAAATGAAATATGGAAGACAAAAAATTTAAAGTAATCATCGTTGAGGATGTCAAGTTGGAGCTGAAAGGGACGGAAGAGATTTTCCGCCATGAAATTCCCAATGCGGAGGTAATAGGTACTGCTATGACTGAGCAGGAGTTCTGGACATTGATTGAAGCCGGCGTGCCGGATCTTGTTCTGCTAGACTTAGGATTAGGAGGTTCGACCACAATCGGGGTGGACATCTGCCGGAATATCTTCAAGCGTTATCCGGGAGTACATGTGCTGATATTCACGGGAGAAATATTGAATGAGAAGTTATGGGTGGACGTACTTGAAGCCGGTGCCGACGGCATTATCCTGAAAACCGGAGAGTTACTGACCAAAACCGATGTGCAGGCAGTGATGGACGGCAAGAAGCTGGTCTTTAACTATCCGATACTGGAGAAAATAGTGGAACGCTTCAAGAAATCTGTCCTGAATGATACAAAACGTCAGGAAGCAATCATAAGCTATGATATTGATGAGTATGACGAGCGTTTCCTCCGTCATTTGGCACTGGGCTATACCAAAGAAATGATTGCCAATCTTAGGGGAATGCCTTTTGGAGTCAAGTCGCTGGAGAAACGACAGAATGACTTGATTGGCCGTCTTTTCCCGCCTAGTGAACGGGTGGGGGTGAATGCCACTCGTCTGGTGGTGCGTGCATTGGAACTCCGAATTCTGAATATAGACAATCTGGAAGCCGACGATGAGTAAACTCCGGATGCCACATCCCGCTACGATGTTCTTCCTGCTGACGCTGGCAGTCATCCTCCTTTCATGGATATTCGATGTCTATGGCCTGAGCGTGCTGCAACCGCAGACTGGAGAAGAAATACGGGTGCAGAGCCTGCTGAGTCCGGAGGGCATACGCTGGCTGCTGCGCCATGTCATAACCAATTTTACGGGATTCGCTCCGTTAGGGCTGGTGATTGTGGCTATGTTCGGAATAGGGGTGGCACAGCATTCGGGTTTCATCGATGCATGTATTCGCAGGGGGGTACGACGTCCACGTGATCCTTGGCGCATTATCCTGCTGGTCATTGTCTTAGGACTGTTGTCCAATATAGTGGGAGATGCAGGATATATCATTCTGTTGCCGATAGCTGCGACTTTGTTCCAGTCCGTCGGTCTGCACCCCATTGGAGGTATAATTACAGCTTATGTTTCAGTCTCTTGTGGCTATAGCGCTAATGTGTTTTTGAGTACATTAGACCCCATGATTGCCTCTGTAACGCAAGAAGCGGCTGATAGGATGAATATTGCTCCGGGGCAGACTGGACCGCTGTGCAATTATTATTTTCTCTTTGTTTCCACGTTCCTGCTTGCATTTATCATTTATCATATTACCCGCAGGAGCTTGTTGCCGCACTTGGGAATGTATGCAGGGGATATTCATTTTAATGGCTACAAACAACTGTCCCGCAAGGAACGGAGAGCTATGTTGGGAGCTGTATTTGCAGGCTTGCTGTATATTGCCATTATTCTGTGGGCTACATTCTCTTCATGGGGGATATTGCGGAGTGTCAATGGTGGGTTGATTCGTTCTCCGTTTATAGTCGGTATTCTGTTTTTGCTTTCGTTTGGAATAGGTTTGATGGGGATGGTCTATGGTTTTGCCTCCGGCCGATACCGTACGGACGGTGATGTGATAGAAGGGCTTACGCAGCCGATGAAACTGCTGGGCGTTTATTTTGTGATAGCTTTCTTTGCCTCACAGATGTTTGCTTGTTTTGAATATTCCCACTTAGACAAGTGCATTGCCATTTTAGGCGCCAATCTGTTATCTTCCGCTTCTTTGAGCAGCTTATGGATATTGATTCTCTTCATTCTTTTTACGGCGCTGGTCAATCTCTTTATGGTATCTGCCACAGCTAAATGGGCTTTTATGTCTTTCATTTTTGTTCCGGTACTGGCAAGTATGGGCATTTCGCCGGATATGACCCAATGTGCGTTCCGTATAGGTGACAGTGCAACAAATGCCATAACACCTTTTATATTCTACATGCCACTTGTTTTGACCTATATGCAGCAATATGATAGGCAATCCACTTATGGTTCACTGCTGAAGTATACTTGGAGATATTCTTTAGTCATTCTGTTGGCATGGACCGCCTTATTTGTACTTTGGTACATCAGCGGTTTGCCATTAGGACTGTAATGTCATAACCAATGAACAACCCGCTTTCGATAACCCCGGTAATGGCTTTCAGTTTCTGTTCCAAATCAGGAACAATGTTGCTGAGATGAATGTCAAGAATGAAATTACCGTTTTCGGTAAATACCGGGCCGTCTTTTCCTTCTGCAAGGCGTAGGCTGATTTTTGAAGCTCCCAATAAGCGTATCTCGTTTTCCACATGGGAGAGAGCATGTGGAAACACTTCCACCGGTATGGGGTATTTGCTCCCCAGTTTGCTGACAAGCTTACTCTCATCGATAATGATGTAAGTCTTGCCACTGCTTTTAATGAGGAGTTTCTCCTTAAACATGGCTCCACCACGTCCTTTGATGAGGTTATTATGCGGATCCACTTCGTCTGCACCGTCGAATGTCCAATCCGGACGCTTATTCCACAGAGTAGTTTGCGGCAGGCCAAGCTGTATACATGCCATCGAAATTTCGGCAGATGCCGGAATGATTTCTATATGCAAAGATTCTTGTTTAACTCGCTAAGCTAATGCAAACAAAGTGAGATAAACGGTAGAGCCGGAGCCTGCTCCTATGGCATCACTGTCTTTGGCCAGTCCGGCAATTTCCTGGGCTGCCAATTCCTTATTCGCTTTATTGCTGATTTTATTTGACCATTGCAATTCTTGTATCAACTGATTTTCCCATTCCATCACTTTAAAGTTTAGTTGTTATTACTCTTTCATTCATTTTCGGGTCAATGCTACTTTCCCTGCTTGAATATTCATCCATATTTTTACTTTTTATAATTAGTAACATTGATAATTTGCAAAATGTTTTAATACATCTGTATATAAATACCGTGTATCTTGTTTGTAAAGGTAACTAATCATTACTTTTTATATAGCAAATGAGCCTTTTGTACATAGGTAACGAAAAAAGGTGGTACAAAAATTTGCAATATTCGCAAAAAAGCGTACCTTTGCACCGCAATTAAGGCTGGTTCCGTAGCTCAGCTGGATAGAGCAACGCCCTTCTAAGGCGTGGGTCTTGCGTTCGAATCGCAACGGAATCACAAAGAAAGATGCTAATAGGTTTTATTTATAACTTGTTAGCATTTTCTTTTTTATGATAGTTGTACATTATAATCCCAGCGGTAGTTTACAGAGATACCAAAGCACAAACAAAGCAGTCCAGGCAATAAGAATAACCAATGAATACCTCCACGTATATTTAAGCAACGAACCATAGGTAGACTGCTTATCATATTGCTGCATATACGTCAGAACAAGCGGCATATAAAACATAAAAGGAGTAATCGCATTCGTTGCACTGTCACCGATACGATATGCACACAGTGCCATATCCGGAGAAATCCCCATACCCGCCAATACCGGAACGAAAATGAACGACATAAACGCCCACTTCGATGTGGAAGAAACCATAATGAGGTTAATAAGAGCAGTAAACAAGATAAATAATATCAATATCCACAAACTATCCGAACGAACGGGGGAAAGCACATTCGCTCCCATTATTGCGATACATTTATCCAAATGGGAATACTCAAAACAAGCAAACATCTGGGAAGCAAAAAAAGCGATTACGAAATAAACACCCAATAACCTCATCGGTTGGGTCAGCCCCTCTATCACATCACTGTCCGTACGATAACGTCCGGAAACGAATCCATACACCATTCCCATTAAACCTATCCCCAAAGATAACAAGAACAGAATACCAATAATAAACGGCGAACGGGTCAATCCGCCATTAACACCTCTCAATATACCCCATGAAGAGAATGTAGCCCATAGAACAAACGCCGCATAGAGCAAGCCGACAATGACAGCTCCCCACAAAGCTCTCTGCTCCTTTCGAGACAGTTGCTTATAACCGCAGAAGGTATTACTCCCATTGTATTCTCCTAATCCCGGCAATAGTTTTCTACAAGTTATATGGTAAATAATGAATACCAATAAGAAAGTGGATACACAAAAGAAATAATAATTGCACAGAGGTCCGATCCGTCCGCCCAACACATCCGTCATATCGGCAGCCTCCTGTGTTGTGGCAGCAAGCATAGGATCGAGTGTGCTTAAAAGTATATTGGCACTATAACCGCACGACACCGATACATAAGCTGCTATGATTCCGCCTATGGGATGTAATCCTACCGAATGGAATAACGTTGCAGCGATAGGCAGCAATATGATGTATCCGGCATCACCCACTACATTGGACAGTAATCCCAGAACAATAACACTGAGTATGATACGCCACGGATTACGTACCCGTCCGCGTATGCCTTTGCGTATACACGCATCTATAAACCCGGAATGTTGTGCAACCCCTATCCCGAACATCGCCACGATAACCAGCCCCAACGGGGCAAAACCCGTAAAATTCGTTACTACATGACGCAGCAGCCATCGAATGCCTTCCGGGCTCAATAAACTCTGTACACGTATCTCTTCGCCTGTATGAGGCAGACGCACACTCAATCCGTAGACATCAAATATCCACGACAGAAAGATAACTCCCAGTGTCAGCAGGAAGAACATCGTTGCGGGATGGGGCATTCGCCATTTATTCCTCATAATTACTCGGTATTCGGAATTATTCCTCGTCCGCTTCCAGATTGTCAATATCAAGAATACGCAGTTCCAGTGCACGCACCACAAGGCGCGTAGCATTTACTCCCACTCGTTCGCACTCTCCAAAAAGGCGCCCTATCAAATCATTCTGCCGTTTCTCCAAAGATTTCACGCCAAACGGCATTCCTTTCAGGTTGGCAATCATTTCCTTTGTGTACCCCAAAGCAAGATGACGGAGAAAACGTTCGTCATATTCGTCTATGTCATAACTGATAACAGCTTCCTGCCGTTTCGTATCATTCCGGACGGAAGTTTTAAAACGTTCTACAATCTTTTCCAATATGGGATAATTGAAAACAAGTTTTTTCCCGTCCATAACAGCTTGTACGTCTGTCTTGGTCAACAATTCTCCAGTCTTCAGAATAATACCATCAGCTCCCACTTCAAGGACATCCACCCATAATTTTTCGTTTAAAATCTCTCCGGTGAATATCAACACATGTACATCCGGATAGCGCTTAAATATATTGCGGCAAATATCCACACCGATAGTAGTGGAGCCACCCAAACCCAAATCCAGTAAAACAAGGTCCGGCACACCGGTTTCCATCAAACTCCAGAATTCTTGTTCCGTCATGGCGGTACCGATAACTTCCGCATCCGGTATTTCGTGACGGAATATCTCTTCCGTTCCTTTTAATTCCAGCTTTACGTCCTCTACAATAATGACTTTAAACTTCTTAGCTTCCATATTTCATATCTTTTTATCCTTACTTATTCTAATTTGCTCCGAGAAAAGCCATTATCTTCCCGGCTGAATTCTTTTTAGATAACGGGGCAGCGTAAAGTATACGGCAAATCCCCCTTTCTCTGCAGGTTCTGCATTAATGCGGCATCCTCTTCTTCCGGCAAATTCGTCATGGTCGCGAATAATCTGTTTGCATAACAAGTACTCCGTACCACACAACTTTCCCTTTTCACCGGCCGTCATACATGCCAGATTCGGGTAAAACAGTTGATTCAACTCTTCCCTTGTTTTCTCCCGCCGCATATCTGTAAAAAGAAAACGCACAAAATCATCTTCTACTGCACAAGTCAGGCGAATTTTTCCCGCAACCGGCACAGACAAAGCTTCATCAATCAAATTCTCCAACAAAAAATGCAATTGATTTACATCTCCGATAACCGATTCACTTACTGTTTCTATACTGAAAACAACAGAAGCTGCAACTCCCCTGCTCACCTTACGGAAATACTTCTCCGCAGCTTCCAACAGCTCGGGCACAGGAATCACCGTACGCCTGAAAGTAACCTCTTCCAACTGACGGGATGCACATTGGCTCAAAATGTAGAATACCCCTTTATAATACTCTATCAATTCGCTGATAGCCGCTACCGTTTCCCGCTCCTCTGTTTCCGACAGCTTACCGGAGCGAAGTTTGCCTATCAATTGCTTTATTCTATTTGGATAATAAATCGTTTCATGTTTGATGGTAGACAAACAGTTATCAAGCACCATATTCTGCACATGTAGCAAACTGTCCTCCCACGACGCACGACGTGCTTCATCCTGAGCTGTCTCAATATCCCGGTATTTCATTGCCAGCTTCACTACCGCATTGAATATCACAATAGCAATGTAACGGGCTATCAACTCCAGCAATAAACGGTCGGATTCCTGCTGCATCCTGCTTCTCACCAAACACAACACTCCTATACACTGAGTGGAGTTTCCGGCTTTCACAATGAGAGGCAATGCCTGCATTCCATTTTCCGACAGATACTTCTGTTCTTCAAAACAACGTTGCATCAAGTCTTCCCACACAAGTTTGTTCTCTGCTACTCCTTCCAAAGGATTAGACGCGTACTCCAACCTATGGGCAGCCTCGTTATAAACCGCAATGCTCAACCGCTCTATACTCAACAACTCATTAACCGCATCGAATGCATTATCTGCGATTTGTTGCGGAATATCTTTCAACATATCTTCTTCACGTTTTAGCATCTCCTTGTCTTCGGATGCAGATATTACAGATGCGGTAAACACCTGCTTGTTGATTTCCAATACTTGCTCCAAGTTCCAACGGTTTACCAATCTCCTGCGGAAATACAGAACATAATACCCCAAGCATAGCGTAACCAATAAAATAATCACCAACAAGATACTCACCGTCTTATTATTCGTAGAACGCTCCAGTTCGCGGCAAAAATCTTCCAAAGACTGGTCTTCACCCAGCAACTTGTACAAAGTGGTATAAGCAGCATTATTATAGCCATACTCATCCCACTGTTTCAAAGCAAGAAATGCAACCGCCGCCTCATTCCTAATATCCAGAATCACATGAAAATCGGAATTAAACATCTCATTCCACCAGTCCAGCTCAGCAGGTATGTCATCCCCGACCAAAGTCATATAACGATGCGGTTCTTCGGCATACTTCCCGTAATGTTCATTCAGGCAAACCATTGCGGAGTCTATATATTGCAAAGCCAGCGCATATTCACCGTCTACATTACAGTAATAGGCTTCATTGGCATAATCGGAAGCCTTATTCAGTAAAAGTTCATATTCTGTCTGCAAGGCCAATGTCAGAGAGTCAGTAAGTGTTTCTTTCGGCACATCGTTATCAGTTGCCTTGCTGCAAGAAACCATACCTAAAGAGAATACAAGTAGTATTGCGGTCAAAACCTTACGTACTCCTGCCGGCAGTCTGAAGTAGAAACGACTCCCCTGCCCTAACGTACTCTTCACATTGAACAGGCACACATTAAAAACAGGATTTGTTTTCTTATATTTCTCAATAATGCCCTTACAATTCATTAAACCGAAGCCGTTGCCCTTATTTTTCCGCAATGCTTCCCGGTCGGGTGCATCATTCATGCCGATAATTTTGGAATCATACACCTTCTCGCCTATGATATGGTTAACATCTTCCGGAGACAGACCGCATCCGTTATCCTCAACGGATATTTCCACAAAATCATTCTCCTGCCGGGCATAGATTCTCACCTTACCCCCCTTGGGAGTGTACTTACGTGCATTTTCTGCCAATGTATTTATCATAAAGAGAGTCAATGCCCTGTCTGCCTTCACGCAAGCATCGGTAGGCTCTACTTCCAAATCCAGCTGTTTCATTTCAAAAGCCCGGCTTCCTTTCCTCAACAATTCAAAAAGCTCATTCAGTTCAAAAACTTCGATGCTCAGACTCAGTGTACCTTGCTTCATCTTAATCCACAAAGCCAGAATATCATTATACTCGTTAATGGTGGTAACAAGCTCATCAATATACTGATACTTTTCTTTTTTGATAATTTCATCATGGATATATCCCATGCGTATCAGTTTATGCACCTCGTTCAGAATACGGTCAATGTAAGGATGAATACCATCAACAATAGAAAGGCAAGCCTTCTTAATCAGATTCTGTCGTTTGTTTCCGGCAATATGCCGTTCATGAATATAGCGTTGTTTCTCCAGTCTGCGCTGTTCCTCGCCAAGGGAAATGGAAGTCATTCCGTTGTCTAACGCCCATTGGATATAAGGATTGATTACTTGCACCATAGCCTGTTCATCTTTCCTCATATGCCGTGCGAATATCAATTCCCTATTCTTGATACATACGTCTTCTGTTCCGAATAAGCATTTCATTTTGGGACGTACAGCCACCAGAATCGCATCCGTGATGTCTTTCTCGGTCTGTGCATCAGCAGGAATGGATACAGTTATCTCCTGACAAATATCCAGCATAGATTGCAAACGGTGCAGATGCAATCTGTTGCGCTGTTTAGAACGTTTATTAAAGAACCAGAAGAACACCACCACTACAATAAGCCCCGTAATCACACAGAAAAGCAACAGATTAAGCTGTCCCGCTTCTCTTTCCAATGCTTGATAACGACTTTCCAATTCCTTATCCTGACGGGTATCTTCCAGAATATCCAGATATATATTCCTGTTATAATCCGAATACTCTTTCATTTCCAATCCGGCATAGGTGACACTCAACTGCTCACGTATCCTTGAAATCCATTCGGGAACGGTTTTTAATTTCTGCCGAATCCAGGATTTCTCCGCACATATCGTATCACGACGGTCATAAGCCTTCAACCAATCCAGACTGTCGTGGCAATCGTAAAAACGGCGATGATGATCGTTTACACACTCTAAGGCACGTTTCAGAGTATCGAGTGCCTGCTCATATTCTCCATGCGCATTCAAATATTTCCCGATAGAAACGTATGCACCCGCAATTTGGTAAATGTCATTATATTGCCGGAATTTCTCCAAAGCCTGTTGTCCCAACCGCATAGGCAATAAAGAATCCACCGGCTCGCCGAATTGTTTCAACGCATGCGTCCGCCGTCCTTGATAAAAATCATAATTATCCGGAGAAGCCATCAAATTAGCCAATCCCTGTATACCGTTTCCTTCAAAATACAGATACCCTTTCCTGGAAGCTAATTTCCAAGTAGTGTAAAGTTCATCAAACTCCCTTAAACGACGCTCATCAGGCGTTTCTCCTTCGCACAAAGAAGCCGACCCTTTTATATAGTGATAATACAATAACTGATTTGTGTCTGTTGCCAACTCCTCATTCTCCGGCACCTCATTGATAGATGCCAAAGCTTCCGGCCGTTGCTGCAAATAATAGTAATATATGGCAGACACAATATAAAACTCCGACCGAGCATAGGTCAGCCGCATTCGCTCATGCCTGTCTACAAACAAATTGTTATCCTCTGCGATGCGTTTCATGCGGCGTACAGCACTATTGCGGTAGTCATAGAACTCTTTGTTCAGTGCCGTCCGCTGATAAATTTTCATCAAGCCTATATCGGCAATCAGAAGTTCCAATTCATTCTTTGTCAGGCTGTACACTTCCTGATAGTATTTCTCCGCCTGTTCAAAGTCCATTCGCATAAAAGCGCAGAATCCCAGATTGTTACAAGCTTCCGCCTTTCCTTGCCTGTAAAGTTTCACTCCCCGGTAAGCCTTTGAAGCCGCATGACACGATGAGTCCAAATTTTTATAACGATAAGCATATGCCGCCTGATTTAAGGAGTCAATCAGATGCACCTCTTTTGTAGGAGCTGTACCCACGCACGAAACAAATGCCGTACCTATCAGGCATAGCATTCCTATTAATAATATAGATGAAAGGTATTTCACAAAGCAAATTTAGATATAAATCACGATTTATATGCCAGTGGGATATGAAAAAATCAA
>ENA-OPAA01001153-OPAA01001153.1-human-gut-metagenome-genome-assembly--contig:-NODE-1153-length-15729-cov-4.267513_pt1 | contig 15729 bp, 13 predicted proteins | sample MGYA00241049_ERZ501414 | MGnify/ENA primary metagenome ERZ501414 (study PRJEB25962, sample SAMEA2042520) | human gut metagenome | biome: human gut; feature: human-associated habitat; material: faeces... | reverse complement strand
TCAGCTGAATTCTTGAACCGATTTCAAGATTCCCTGCAAATCTCGCATTCCTTCCCCAGCAGATGCATGGTATGTAGTCGGATTTGCCATAGGAACGGTTCACTGCAAGCAAGATGTCACAAATCTCTCTTCCCAGCGGTGTCATCCGATATACTGGCTGCTTACAGATAAATCCATCTAAAATGATCTGATTCGGTCTGACTCCATCCATGCTTTCTATAAATTCCAGATCCCTGACGAATACAGATAAGATCAAATGATTACGATTCTCCTCATGCTTGTTGAAGGAACGGAATTGACCGCAAGCTCTTACAAGCATTCCTTTGTAATCTTTTGTCACATCAACGAGCCTCTCTGATATTAATAATGGTATCTCGTCTGTTGCTTCACTTAATCTGTTTACTAAAAGTTTGACTGTATAAAATCCTTCTCCGAAAATCTCATGGCTGTATTCAAACGCTGAATTGATACGTCCGCAAACCTCCACTTGATTATGATTGATTCCCTGCTCTGTCATACTCTTTCTCCCTTCTTGTGTTCTATTAGTATACTTTAAATCGTATTCCAATTTTGACACAATTAGAAGAAAAATCCTTCGACAAAGTTAGTCACACTTTTTCGACATGTTTTAAACGGCTTTCATACCGTGCATGATCTTATGAGAATTTTGCACGTTTTCTCATTGTTGGATCTAAGATCTTCTTGCGGATACGGATATTCTCTGGAGTGATCTCAAGTAATTCATCCGTATCGATAAACTCTAATGCCTGCTCTAAGCTTAAGATCTTTGGAGGAGATAATTTTAATGCATCATCTGATCCTGAAGCACGTGTATTTGTAAGCTTCTTGCTGCGGCATACGTTGATCTCGATATCTTCTGTTTTACCAGTCTGTCCGATGACCATTCCACCGTATACTTTCTCACCAGGTCCTACAAATAAAGTACCTCTCTCCTGTGCATTAAACAGACCATATGTGATCGTTTCTCCTGCTTCATATGCGATCAATGATCCCTGTTTACGATACTGGATATCCCCTTTGTATGGTCCATATCCATCAAACAGTGTATTTAAGATACCATTTCCTTTTGTATCTGTCATAAATTCTCCACGATACCCGATCAGTCCTCTGGATGGGATAGAGAATTCAAGTCTTGCATAACCTCCATTGGCTGCTGTCATATTCTGAAGTTCACCTTTTCTCTGGCTTAACTTCTCAATAACTGCCCCTGTAAATTCTTCTGGAACATCAATGACGGCAATCTCCATTGGCTCTAATTTCTTACCATTCTCGTCATAATGATATAATACTTCTGCTTTACTGACTGCAAATTCATATCCTTCACGACGCATGTTCTCGATCAATACAGATAAATGTAATTCTCCACGTCCAGATACTTTATAGCTGTCCTGATTCTCACTTTCTTCCACACGAAGGCTGACATCCGTATTCAATTCTCTGAACAATCTGTCTCTGATATGTCTTGATGTAACATATTTACCTTCCTGACCTGCAAGAGGGCTGTCATTTACCATAAACTGCATAGAGATCGTTGGCTCTGAGATCTTCTGGAATGGAATTGCTTCTGCTCCATCCACATCACAGATCGTATCTCCAATTGACAGATCTGAGATTCCTGAGATTGCTACAATAGATCCTACCTGTGCATTCTTTACATCTACTTTATCAAGTCCTTCAAATTCATATAATTTTGTGATGCGGACTTTTTCTTTACGTTCTGGGTCATGAGCATTCACTACGATGCATTCTTTGTTGACCGCAATCTCACCATTATCTACTTTACCGATTCCGATACGTCCAACATATTCATTATAGTCGATCGTACTGATCAATACCTGTAATGGTTTCTCTGGATCACCTTCTGGTGCTTCGATATGTTCAATGATCGTCTCAAATAATGGTTTCATATCTTTCTTCTCACCATCAAGATCTAATGTTGCGAATCCTTCTTTGGCTGATGCAAATACAAATGGACAGTCAAGCTGTTTATCCCCTGCATCTAATTCCATTAATAGTTCTAATGTCTCATCGACAACTTCATCTGGTCTTGCTTCTGGACGGTCTACTTTATTGACACATACGATCACAGACAGATCAAGCTCTAATGCTTTCTTTAATACAAACTTTGTCTGTGGCATTGGTCCTTCAAATGCATCAACAACTAATACAACACCATTTACCATCTTCAGTACACGTTCTACTTCTCCACCAAAGTCAGCATGCCCCGGTGTATCGATGATATTGATCTTGATTCCATTATACATAACTCCTGTATTCTTAGACAGAATCGTGATTCCTCTTTCTTTCTCGATGTCATTTGAGTCCATGACTCTCTCTGCGACTTCCTGATTGTCACGGAAGATTCCGCTCTGTTTTAACATCTCGTCTACTAATGTTGTCTTACCATGATCGACATGGGCAATGATTGCAATATTTCTCACATCTTCGCGCTTCATTTATATCCTTCTTTCTAGTATCTTTCTGTATCAGTTTCCATGGCATTTATAAAGCATGCCAAGATTAACTTTTTTATTCTATCACACTCAATGAAAAGTTGCAATTTTATTATTTAGTACCAAAGATACGATCTCCTGCATCTCCAAGTCCAGGCAAAATATATCCGTTTTCATTCAGCTGACGGTCAATGCTTCCACAGTAAATCTGAATATCTGGATGTTTCTCTGTTAACATCTTGATTCCCTCTGGGGCTGCAATAATGGATGCAAATTTGATCTGTTTTGCTCCCTGTTTCTTTACAAACTCAATCGCTGCGTCTGCGGAACCTCCAGTTGCAAGCATTGGATCTACGATCAACACCAATCTCTGGTCGATATCTTCTGGCAATTTGCAGTAATATTCTTTTGGCTGCAAAGTCTCCTCATCACGATACATTCCAACATGTCCAACTTTCGCTGTTGGAACTAAAGAAAGAATTCCATCCACCATTCCAAGACCTGCACGAAGAATTGGAACAACTGCTAATTTCTTTCCTTTGATCATTGGCACCATTGCCTTTTCCATTGGTGTCTCAATCTCTACTAATTCTGTTTCAAGATCTCTTAAGATCTCATAACCCATTAATGTTGCAATTTCTCCAATAACAGTACGAAATTCCCTTGTCCCACAATTCTTATCGCGGATCAATGAGATTTTGTGCATGATTAATGGATGTGTAAATTCTGTAACATTTCCCTTCATGTTTGCTTCCTCCTGAAATTTAAACATTTTCCTTTATTCTATCATATTTCTTTGGTTTTTTCTTCTATTATATGTTATATTTCTTATAGACCAGAAAAGGAGTTGGACATTATGAATTTACACGAACTAATTGATCGTTTGCATAAAGAGCATACATTGACAAAAGAAGAATTTATCACACTTATTAAAGAACGGAACGAAGAAAGCGCATCTTATCTTGCCTCTCTTGCCAGAGAAGAAGCTGTAAATATCTATGGAAATGGTGTTTTCCCACGTGGATTGGTAGAATTTACGAATTACTGCAAAAATAACTGCTATTACTGCGGAATTCAAGGCAGCAATCCGAATGCAAATCGTTACCGTCTGTCAAAAGAGGAAATCCTTTCTGCCTGTGAGAATGGTTACCAGCTTGGATATCGAAGCTTTGTTCTTCAAGGCGGTGAGGATCCTCATTATACAGATGAAGTTATGGTTCCTATCGTGGCAGAGATCAGAAAGCGCTACCCTGATTGTGCCATCACACTTTCTCTTGGGGAACGCTCCAAAGAAAGTTATCAAAAATTATATGATGCAGGGGCTGATCGTTATCTGCTTCGACATGAAGCTGCTGACCCAGAGCTTTACCAGAAACTCCACCCAGAAAGTCTTTCTTTAGAAAACCGGATCCAGTGTCTGTGGAATCTAAAAGAAATCGGCTATGCTGTAGGAACTGGATTTATGGTTGGAGCCCCTTATCAGACGGTTGAGAATCTTGCAGACGACCTGCTATTTATCAAGGAACTTGACCCACAGATGGTCGGAATCGGTCCTTTTGTTCCACATCACGATACAAGATTTAAGGAATTTCCTTCTGGAAGTGTGGAACTTACCACATACCTTGTGAGTATTCTTCGTCTGATGAATCCTCATCTTTTACTTCCTTCCACAACAGCACTTGGTACGATCGATCCTCGTGGAAGGGAAAAAGGAATTCTTGCAGGTGCAAATGTTGTTATGCCGAATCTTTCTCCTGTTGCAGTAAGAAAAGATTATTCTTTATATGACAATAAGATCTGCACTGGAGAGGAAGCTGCTGAATGTGCTGGCTGTCTTGGAAGACGTCTTGCCAGTATTGATTATCAGCTTGTATTCAGCCGTGGAGATTATATCGAATAACCTGCTTACCAGCAGTTAAGAAAGAATCCTTGCATAGGGGATTCCATCGGAATTTCCTATGATATGAAAAAGCGTGTAGAATCTTTGAAATCCTACACGCTTTTATTCTGTCTTTTATCTGTTAAGAAATTATCTTCTTCTGCTCTTTAATAAAAACTCTGGAATGTTGATCTTAGAGCTTTCCTGTTCGATCTCTTTCATCTCAGGTTCAGAAACATAGCTTGTTGTCTGTACTGGCTGTTCTTCCTCCATGACCTTTCCATTATGTAATGGCTGCCCTGAAAATTCCGGAGCCTGCTGTGTCTGCTGTACTGGCTTCTTCGCTGCAGCAAATCCAGTTCTTGCATTCCCTGTAATATCTGCGGATTTGATTCCTGTTGCGATGATCGTTGCACTGATCTGATCTCCAAAATCTGCATTGACTGTACCGAAGATGACATTGACATCGTCTCCTGCTTCGTCTTTTAAGTATTCCACAGCCTGCTGTGCTTCTAACATTCCAACCGCTCCTGCGAAATTGACGATCACATCTGTAGCTCCTGCAACAGTTGTCTCAAGCAATGGACTTTCCATCGCTGTCTTGATTGCTTCAAGTTCTTCGTCTGCAACACCCATACCGATATGTGCAATACCTTTATCTCTCATAACTGTCTGAATATCAGCAAAATCGACATTGATCAATCCTGGGTTGTAGATCATATCTGTAATTCCCTGTACACCCTGCTGCAGTACTTCATCTGCTTTCTTCAGTGCATCTGGGATCGTTGTTCTCTTATCACAGATCTGTAACAACTTGTCATTCGGAATGACGATCATTGTATCCACCTGATCCTGAAGGCGTGCAATTCCTGACATTGCATTGTTCATACGAGGCTTTCCTTCAAATGTAAATGGTTTTGTCACAACTCCTACTGTTAAAATTCCAAGTCCTTTGGAAATCTCTGCAATGATCGGTGCTGCACCTGTACCGGTACCTCCACCCATTCCACATGTTACAAATACCATATCTGATCCTTGAACCAATTCTGTGATCTCTTCACGATTCTCTTCAACCGCTGCTTCCCCGATCTCAGGTTTTGCTCCTGCTCCAAGTCCCTTTGTCAGTTTCTCCCCGATCTGAATCTTTGTTCCTGCTTTACATAAAGATAAAGCCTGTCTATCTGTATTCACACCCACGAGTTCAACACCCTGGACATTCTCATCTACCATTCGGTTTACCGCATTGTTTCCTGCTCCACCGACTCCTATTACTAAAATCCTTGCTTGTGTGTTCTCAACACTAGGCATAATCTCAACCACGTTGTTCCTCCTTCACGCCATCTATGTTAAAATGACTCCCTTAAATTCTGTACACTAACTTAATGATACCTTCTTTACTAAGTTTTTTCAACTCTTTTTTGGTTGAAAAACAGCAATTTTGTGGTCCTCGCTAAAGTACTTCATGTCAATAGTTCCACTTTTCCCTTTTACTTTCTTAAGCATCCCTGCTAATTCAGAAATCTTGATATCAATATCCTTTTTATTATAAAGATCAACCGTTATCTTATCGCTGATCAATAAGGCATTTCCATCTTCTTTGATATAAATCTGATCGATCGGAAGATTATATTTATCAATTGCAGTCGTAAGTTCTAAAAGATAAGAAAAAACTTTCTCTTTCTTGACTGGAATCTTCTCCTGCATGACCAATTCATCATATTTAAGTCCAGTAACCAATGGAACATCGTCATATTTCTTTTCATAGCTTTCCAATGCATAACCATTTTTATCAAAATAGACATATTTTCCATTATACAGAAGGCATCCAGCCCTCTTTTTTTCTTTTACCTCGACCGTGATCGTATCTGGCCGGTTGATCTTTACATGAATCGAATCTATAAACGGCAGAAGATCTGGTGACGCAATCTTACATTTTAAGAAATATGCAACCGAGTTATCAATATATCCATTCTCTACAACTGCCTTTTTAACTTCTGCTTCTGTATAATAACTTAATCCAGAAATTTTGATCTGTTTTGTTTTACACGTCCCTGCAATGATCACAACCGTAAGGATCAAAACTGCAACGATACCAAGCAGTATTTTCTTCCCCGATAGTTTATGTACTTTATTCTTGTTTTTATGCTCATCCATACGGATGACTTTTTTTTCTTCCATCACACTCACCCTTATCTTATGTGAATTTTCTTAGAAATTGATAATACGATTCCCATTTCGATCATGACAACAAGGATCGATGTACCTCCATAACTGATAAATGGAAGTGGAATTCCTGTCGGTGGGATCGTGTTTGTTACAACAGCAATATTGATAAATACCTGAATTGCGATATGTGTCATAAAACCGATCACAATCAGTGATCCAAATAAGTCTTCTGTATTCAGTGCAATTAAGAGCATCCGAAAGATCAGTGCCACAAACACAAGGATCAGACAAACTGCCCCGAACAATCCTAATTCTTCACAAATGATCGAAAAGATCATATCATTGTGTGATTCTGGAATAAATCCCATCTTCTGCATACTCTGCCCAAGTCCTTTTCCAAAAATCCCACCGGAACCGATCGCATATAATGCCTGCATCGTCTGAAATCCCTTTTTGTGACTTTCTGGATGCAGCCAAATCTGTACACGCTCGTTTCGATAACTATTTGCCGTCAACAGATACACGAACAAGAGTATTATTCCACCGCCTGCTGTTAACATAAGTTCTTTCATCTTCGGACTTACCACAAACAGCATGACACCGATCATCGAACACACGACAAGTGCTGTACTTAAGTTCTGTGTAACGATCAGAGCAATGATCGGGACCGTTGGAAGAACGATCACGATACTATCTTTGAATGTTCGGATCTTATGAGCATTTGCTGATAATCTGTTCGCGAGATATATCACAACCAGGATCTTAGATACTTCTGATGGCTGAAACTGAAATCCTGCGATGCTGATCCAGCGGACTGCACCCTTCTTTGCTGCACCTATGATCAACACAAGAACTAACAGTACGATACTAGCCCAATAACAGCCATTTCCAAACTTCTCACTTTTTATGATGTGGTAATCTAGTTTACAGCATACAACCATTGCAACCGCACCTAACACTATCGCAACTGCCTGCCTTAACAGCCAGTGATAGGAATTTCCATATGTGACAGTACTCTTATATGAACTTGTACTATAGATCATAACCAGACCAAAACATATCAGAAATATTACCAGAAACAACATCGGATAATCAAAGTATCTTTTGCCGGCCATATATTTTTCTTTGATGCGATTTGCCACTTTTTAGTTCTCCTTTAATTTTCTGACACAATCTTTGAAGATATCTCCCCTGACTTCATAATTCGGGAACATTCCCCAGCTTGCACATGCAGGTGATAATAAAACTGCTTCTCCATCTTGGGCTTTTCCTGCAATGTATGAAACTGCTTCTTCCATAGAATCAACAAACTTGATCTTATCAAATCCATGTGTTTTTGCACAATCAGCGATCTTTGGTGCTGTTACACCCATCAAGATCAGTTCTTTAACTTTTCCGTCAAATGCTTCGATCCACTCATCATATGTAGATTTCTTGTCATATCCACCACCGATCAGCCATGTTGGGCGGTTCATTGCTTTGATTCCTTTGATCGCTGCATCTGGATTCGTTCCTTTAGAATCGTTATAGTATGCAACACCTTTCACTGTATCCACATATTCAATACGATGTTCTACACCTTTAAACCTCTTGATTCCTTCTTTGATATATGAAACTGGAACTCCCATAGAATAAGTCACTGCGATCGCTGCTAAAATATTTTCATAATTATGGTCTCCTAACAGATTCACATCATCTAATGTACATACGATCTGTTTCTTTCCATTTTCTTCGATGATAAATGCATCACCTTCCATGGAAACCCCTTCTTTTATTTTATGATGCAAACTGAAAAACAGAACTGTTCCATTCGCTCTGTCTGCCATAGCTCTTGTTGTATCATCTTCATAATTTAATACCATTACCTGGTCTTTTGTCTGGTTTTTTCCAATGGATTCTTTTGTCTGTGCATAAACTTCTACTGTACCATGACGATCCAAATGATCTGGTGTGATATTAAGAACTGCACATACATCCGGTTTAAAATCAACGATCGTTTCTAACTGGAAACTGCTGATCTCTGCAGTTGTTACACTGTCCTCTTTTGTATCAAGCGCAACACTTGTATAAGGAATTCCGATATTTCCGACAACAAAACTGCTTTCATAATATCCTTTCATGATCTCTCCAGTCAGCGCTGTTGTCGTTGTCTTTCCGTTGGTTCCTGTGATCGCTGCGATTCTTCCTTTGGATGCCTGATATGCTAATTCAATCTCACTCCATACTGGCTTTTCCTGATCACGAAACATCTGTGCGATCGGTGCATTTACTGAAATCCCAGGACTTAACACTAATAGATCGAACTTACTTACATCTTCTTTTGTGATATTTCCTAAGATCAATGGAATCTCTTTCTTTTCATATAATTTCTCATAAAGTGCCTCTTTCTCAAGGTCTTCCTTTCCATCATACAGACTGACATCTGCACCTGTTTTTAAAAGCAGATTGACAGAACCAATTCCACTTTTTCCTGCTCCTGCTACTAAAAATTTCTTGCTTGTATCTATCATTTCTTTCTCCTTACTAAATCGCTACCAGTCCGATCAGGCAACAAACTGCCGTGGTGATCGCAAAGATTGCTACAACCTTTGTTTCTGGCCATCCTGACAATTCAAAATGATGATGGATCGGTGCCATTTTAAATAATCTTTTTCCTTTTGTCATTTTAAAATATAATACCTGTGCCATAACAGATAATACCTCGATCATATAGATCAATGCAACAATTGGGATAAATAAAGACAGGCGAAGCATCAATGCTGTTGCTGCCACAAATCCCCCAAGTGCAAGCGAACCTGTATCTCCCATAAACACTCTCGCCGGATATACATTAAATACTAAAAAACCAAGAAGTGAGCCAACCGTCGCACAAGATACCGGCCAGATTCCAGCTGCCAGATCATTATGCCCCATTCCAATGGCTGCCACTGTAAAAAATGTTGCGATCAATACCGTAACACTTGATGCAAGTCCATCCAATCCATCCGTAAAATTAGCTCCATTCACAGTTCCTAACAAAATGATAAAAACCGCTGGGATAAAAAATACTCCAAGGTTTAAATATTTACCATGTGTAAAAGGAATCAGCATCGAAGTTCCTGTCTGCGTGTAATTTATCAAATAATACGCAAAGATTCCTGTGACTATGATCTGCCCAAACATCTTCTGCCAGGCCCGCAGTCCCAGGTTCCTTTTCATAACTACCTTGATGTAATCATCGATAAATCCGATAAATCCAAATCCCAGCGTCACAAACAGCACCGGGATGATCATCGGATATCTTCTAACATAAAATAACGATGCGATTACGATTCCAAGTAATATGATCAGTCCTCCCATCGTCGGAGTCCCTGATTTCTTCAGATGTGATTCGGGTCCTTCTCCCCGGATAAACTGACCGAATTTTAATTTGTGTAAATACCTGATCATCATCGGGCTAAGAAGTACGCTGATAAAAAAGGCAATTAAAACTGGTTTTACAATACCATAATTCATGTCGCCACCTCATTTGTTCTTGTTTCGTCTACGGTTCTTTTTTATCTGGCGTATATTCTTTATAAATCCCCATGTATGGAAGTGCAGTTTGAAACACACTTCTCATCACAGGGGCTGCGATCGTTCCTCCATAGTAAGTTCCATGTGGTTCATCGATCAACACGATCCCAATGATCGCAGGATTGTCTGCTTTCGCAAATCCTAAAAAAGAAGAAATATATTTTCCATTTCCTCTTGGAAGTTTCTCACTGGTTGCCGTCTTTCCCCCAATGGAAAAACCATCCATCCGGCAGTTTCTTCCTGATCCATCGGAAACAACTGCTTCTAACAATTCTTTCATCGTCTCCGATGTCTGTTTTTTTATGACACCTTCTTTCACTGAATAAAAAGCTTTTAATCTTGTTCCATCCTGCTTCTGAACATATCTTCCAAAATGCGGTGTGATCAGCTTCCCGCCGTTGATCACCGCACTGACTGCTCTTAACAGCTGTAACGGTGTGATCTGTATGGACTGTCCAAAAGACATCGTTGCAAGTTCTACTGCACCGACATTCTTCTTTTGATGCATGATCGAAGATGCTTCTCCAGGAAGGTCAATCCCTGTTTTCTCAAACAGCCCAAGCTGGCGGAATGTCTGATACATTCCATCCACACCAACTCTGGCACCGACATCCATAAATACTGGATTACAGGAATTCATAACACCTTCTTTAAATGTCTCACTTCCATGTCCTCCGACTTTGTGACACCGGATCTTGCGATCCTCCACAATCCGAAATCCTGGACAATTAAAATGATCATTCACGCTGACTTTCGATGATTCCAGTCCTGCAGTCGCCGTTACGATCTTAAAGACCGATCCCGGTTCATAAGTATCATTTAAACAGGAATTCCGCCACTTCTTATTGAGATATTCCTGTTGTTTCTTACTATTTGCCTTTCTTTTCTTTGCTGACAAAGAAAAAGGATCATTCAGATCATATTCTGGAACATTGACCATTGCATAGATTTCTCCATTCTGTGGATTCATCAAGATCATGGATACCTGTTTTGCCTTCTTCTCTTTCTTCACCTTCTTACATGCCTGCACGGCATAATTTTGCAGATTCACATCAAGCGAAATATAAAGATCCCCTCCGGCAACTGGTTCTTCCCTCTCTTCATATGCTCCATCGATTTCTATGCCGCTTCCATCTGTCAGTGTCCGGATCCTTCCAGACTTTCCTTTGAGATATCGATCATAAAAAACCTCCAGTCCAATGATTCCCTGGTTATCTCCTCCTGTAAATCCAAGAACTTTCGATGCCAGGTTATTATATGGATATACTCTTTTGTAGTCTTCATCCACCTTGACCCCGTCAAGTTTAAACTTACGGATACGGTCTGCGATGTCTTTTTCTACATTACTTTTAATTTTTTCCCTTACTGAATTTTTATATACTTTTTTTCGGATCAAAGATTCTTTGATCTTAAGATTCTCAGATAAGACCTTTATTACTTTTTCCCTGTCGGTCACCTGAGAATATATCACAGAAATCGAATAGACTGCTTTGTTCGAAGCGATCTTTACGCCATTTCTGTCGTAAATACTGCCTCTTGGCGCTTTAATCTCCCGGTCTCTTTGATGCAGGTTTCTGGCTAAACTTAAATATTTATCCGCCTGAGCGATCATCACATAAGAAAGTTTTATCGTCACAACCAAAAACCCTGTGAAAAATGCAGCCGTGACAAGCAACAGTTTTTTCTTTGCTTTCGTCCTCATTTTATCTCCATGATCCCTGTCTTAATATAAAGATTATGAAAATAAAATGATGATATTACTTTTTGCTGCTTTTCGCAACATTTAATTCCTTGAGTGATCCTTCTAATACCTTCTTTGCGATTTCAACTGCAAGTCCTGTATTCGTCTGAGAATCCCTCTGAATCTCATCGATCACAACATAAACTAGCACCTGTGGATTCTCCACTGGAGCAAATCCACAAAAAGATACGATATAAGTTCCTGCACTTCTTGGAATCTTCTGTGCAGTACCAGTCTTACCACCAGCTGTATAATCTTTCATCTTTGCCTTTGTTCCAGTTCCTGAATCAACAGTTTCTTTCATGTATTTTCTTAATTTATCCGATGTCTCTTTTGAGATCGTCTGTTTCACTAACGTCGGCTCTATATTGCTGACAACTTCTCCATTACTGCTTCGAAGTTGTTTGACCACATGCGGTTTGTAATAATTTCCTCCATTGATCAGAGAACAAAATGCACTTCCCATCTGGATCATAGAGCAGTTAAATGACTGTCCAAAAGAACTTGTGGCAAGATCTGCGGCTGTCATATCTTTTGCATCATGAAGAAGCGATGCTGTCTGTGCTTCTCCAGGAAGATCAATCCCTGTCTTATTCCCAAAATTGAAATTCTTCTGATATCTTGCGAATACATTCTTGCCTTCTTTGGCTGCAATCTGCATCAATGCATCATTGCACGATAATGAAATACTCTGAGACAACGTGATCAATCCATGTCCGCTTCTATGAGAACAGTGGATAGTATGCGGTCCAACCTTCTGGTATCCATCACAATAATAAGTTTCATTGCCCTTTAAGATTCCTTCTTCAAGACCAGCTGCTACCGTAAATGGCTTATATGTTGAACCTGGTTCAAAAGCATTTGATACAATTGGATTCTTCCAGATTTCATTAAATGCTTTTGTCTTTTCTTTCTCACTCATCTTATTAACTTGACTTTGTGAGTATTTCTTTAAGAGATTCTTATCATCTCTTGGGCTTTCCAGATTATAGGAAGTAGAATTTGCCATTGCATAGATCTCTCCATTATTGGGATTCATCACAAGAATGCTGCTTCCCTTACTTCCATATTTCTTTTCAAACTTAGAAAGCTGATCTTCTGCCAGTTTCTGAATATTGGAGTCAATCGTTGTGACAACTGTTTTCCCATTCTCTGGCTCCACAATGGAGCTATCCTGTTCTAATTCTTCGTTTAAATATTTATATTTTCTTCCATCGACGCCTGATAAAGTACTGTTATAATACTGCTCTATCCCTCCAGTTCCGATCGTACCGTCTGATATAAAGCCAATGACCTGGCTTGCCAGTGACTGATTCGGATAACGACGTTTGTATTTTTCATTAAATACGATCCCTGAGACATTCTCTGCTTTGTCTGAAGCGATAAAATCTTTCAGATCTGCGATCTGACTATAAGAAAGTTCTTCTCGATATACAGAATAGTAAGAATCTTTATGTCTTTTTATAAATTTTAACAGCTTATCTTCATCTAACTTCATATATTTATGAAGTGCATCAATGGTTGATTTCTGTACCTCTTCGGATCTTAAAATATTCTTTGGTTCTAAAACCAATGTATACATCTTCTGGCTGGTTGCTAATGTATTTCCATCACGATCTAAGATATCTCCCCTTTTATACGGAAGCGTTTCACTAGAATAATTCTGCTGTGATAATACCTGTCTTTTGTAAATTCCGTTCTTAAATATACTAAAATAGATCAATCTTCCAATCAGTAGAACAAAAAGAAGTGCTATGATTCCGCACGCGATCATCGTACGTCGTTTCATAGCATCATTTAATCGTTTGATAGGTTTTCTTCTTTTCTTCAAGTTTGCCACCTCTTAGTCTGCTTTTGGTATCTTCCCGTACTGGCGTATGTATTCTGCATCCTGGCTCTCATAACGAAGAGTATGTTTGGAATCTGGTTTCACCATTCCATATTTCTTTGCCGCAGTTTCTACAGTATCAAAACGAATACTCTGTTCAATCTCAAGATTCAGATCTTCATTCTCTACCTGCAGCGTGTTCAACTGTGTCTTTGCATCCGTAAGAGCCGCTTTTTGATTCAAAACTTTCGTACGCTCTGACAGATAAAAGAAACTTGCAACTGCGATCACACAAAGTCCCGCAACTAATACCTTGATAAAGGCCAGATCGATCGACATCGCTCTCTTCTGATTCTGTCTTGTTGACTCCTTTACCTGATGTTCTCTTCTTGGTCTTGCCTTTCTTGTCTTCCTTGGCTGTCTGCGCACTGGCTCTGCAGCAAGATCTTCTATCTTCCTTGCTGTGTTGCCATAGATCATGTTATATCGTTCTTGTCTCGTCTTGTCCATTGATACTCTCCCTTATTCTGCCCTTTCAAATACTCGAAGCTTGGAACTTTTTGCTCTCTTATTGTACTCTAGTTCTTCTTCCCCTGGAATGATCGGTTTTCTTGTTAACTGTTTTCCTTTCGATACGTTGCCACATACACATACTGGGAAGTTTGGCGGGCATGTACAAGGATTCTCATTCTTCTTAAAAGCTCGTTTGACGATACGGTCTTCTAAAGAATGGAAGGTAATGATACATAATCTTCCACCTGGATTTAAAAGATCGATCATCGCATCAATGCTGTCTTTCAATACATCTAATTCTCTGTTACATTCGATACGGATCGCCTGAAATGTCTTCTTCGCCGGATGTCCTCCAACGGCTCTGACTTTCATCGGAATCGCACTTTTGATGACTTCTATTAACTGTCCGGTCGTCTCGATCGGACTTTCTTTTCTCTTATTCACGATATGTTTTGCAATGTTCTTTGCAAATTTCTCTTCGCCGTAGTCTCTGATTATATGGAATAGTTCCATCTCGGAATATTCATTGACAATATCTCTTGCAGTCAGTGACTGTCTCTGATCCATTCTCATATCAAGAGCAGTATCTACATTATAAGTAAATCCTCTGCTTGCTGTATCTAACTGATACGATGAAACTCCTATGTCAAGAAGTATCCCATCTACTTTATCAATTCCAAGTTCATCAAGAACCTTGTCCATATTGCAATAATTATTTCTTACTATTGTTACCCGTTCTTCGAATTCTTTAAGTCTTTCTGTCGCTGCCGCAATTGCGTCCGCGTCCTGATCTATACCTATAAGTCTGCCACCACCTGTAAGTCTTTTCGCTATCTGATATGAATGTCCTGCACCGCCAAGTGTTCCATCTACATAGATTCCATCAGGTTTAATATTCAGATTGTCAATTGTTTCTTCCAAAAGAACTGATTTGTGTTTAAATTCCATAATAAACCTCATGTCTGCATATTATATAGAAAATCCAAGACTCTCCATATTCGCTGCTACTTCATCCATATCATCATCATAGGTACTGATACTCTGCAGCCAGCGGTCTTTGCTCCAGATTTCAATTCTGCTTGCAACGCCCACTAAAACTACATCTTTTTCCAAGCCTGCAAACTCGCGTAATACTGATGGAAGAAGTATTCTGCCCTGCTTATCCACTTCTACGCTTGCTGCACCTGCAAGAAAGAATCTTGTAAATGTTCTGGCATTCTTATTAGTAAGAGGCAGTGTCTTAAGCTTCTCCTCGAATCTCTGCCACTCTTCATTAGTGTATACAAATAAACAGTTATCAAGTCCCTTAGTGATAATAAAATTATCCCCAAGGCTTTCGCGGAACTTCGCAGGAACGATTATTCTGCCTTTGGCATCTATTGTATGTCCATATTCGCCCATAAACATAGCAATCGTTCCTCCTTTCCCCCACTTGTAACCACTTGCTACCACTTTTCTCCACTTTGAGAACAATTCTATACTGATTTTGTGCAAAATACAAGTGTTTTCCACTAATTTATAAAATTTTTTTAACCTTTTGCACTATATTATGCCCGTAAAATATACAATCATA
>ENA-OPAA01001150-OPAA01001150.1-human-gut-metagenome-genome-assembly--contig:-NODE-1150-length-15776-cov-2.869856_pt1 | contig 15776 bp, 8 predicted proteins | sample MGYA00241049_ERZ501414 | MGnify/ENA primary metagenome ERZ501414 (study PRJEB25962, sample SAMEA2042520) | human gut metagenome | biome: human gut; feature: human-associated habitat; material: faeces... | reverse complement strand
TATGAAGAAAAAAATTGCAGGTGTACTGACAACAGTGCTTGCGGCGTCACTTCTTGTGGGCGGAAACCATCCGGTCACTGTTCAGGTGGACAATATGATCTCTGGGACACAGGATGACGAGGATACACAGTCTGATGAAGCGGAAGCAGAAGCTGCAGAAGCCGAAGAAGAACAGTCCGAAGAAGCCAAAGTAGCAGCGGACCCGGAGGACCAGCCGGCAGCTACCGAGACACCGAAGGAAGAAAAAAAGGCAGAAAAAGAAACACAGAAAAGGGAAGCTGCCGAGAACAGCTCCGACAGTACTTCCTCAGACGAAAAAACACTTCTCAAAAAAGCCAAAAAACTGGCACAGCAGTATGATTACACCGGCGCGATCTCCGTGTTGAAAAACAACTGGAAATTTGCCACCAGTGACAAGATGCAGGAAGCAGCAGCAGCCTACATGAAAAAAAGAGATGCCTGTGTGGAATATCCACTTGAGAATATCACCCATGTATTTTTTCATTCCCTGATCGTGAATACCTCACTGGCCTTTGACGGAGATTCCGATGAGGCCGGATATAATCAGATGATGACCACAGTCAGCGAGTTCAAAAAAATGCTCCAGATCATGTATGATAAGGGTTACGTACTGGTGAGTCCTCATGATATGGCTGTGATCAATGATGACGGAACCATGAGCAGGGGAAAGATCATGCTGCCGGAAGGCAAGATTCCTTTTGTTCTTTCAGAGGATGACGTCAGCTACTATCATTATATGGACGGAGACGGATTTGCCACAAAGCTGGTGATCGACGACAACGGAGATATCAAATGCGAGTATAAGAAGGCAGACGGTACAGTTGTGACCGGAGATTACGATGTGGTGCCGATCCTGGATTCCTTTATCAAAGAACATCCGGATTTTTCCTATCATGGAAGAAAGGGTATCCTGGCAATGACCGGTTATAATGGTGTTCTGGGCTACCGTACAGATGGGGCATATAAGACCAAGAAGAATCTTCAGGATGACCAGAAGGCTTTTCTCAAGGCCAATCCGGATTTTGACTATGATAAAGAAGTAAAAGCAGCCAAAAAAGTGGCGAAGGCCATGAAAAAGGACGGGTGGGAATTTGCAAGCCATACCTGGGGTCACAGAAACGCTACAAGCTCCACAGCAGCGGAGTTGAAGACCGATAATAAAAAATGGGAAAAATATGTGGCACCCATCCTCGGAAAAACCGATATGATCATTTTTGCCTTTGGTGCGGATATCGGCGATTGGGAAGGATACACCTCGGATAATGAGAAGTATGAGTATTACAAAAGCCGTGGCTACCGCTATTTCTGCAATGTAGATTCCAGTCAGTATTTTGTGCAGATCACAAGTGAATATTTCCGTCAGGGAAGACGGAATCTGGATGGATACAGAATGTATTACAATCCGGATATGCTCAGTGACCTGTTTGATGTATCGGAGGTGTGGGATTCTTCCAGACCGACACCGGTACCGGAAATGTAAGACAGCAAACACACTTTACAAATCTGTATAAAAAAAGATTATAATCGAACCGACAGTACTTGATGAAGGGAGTAGGTTATGAAGAAAAAAGCATATCTCATGGTTCTTGCACTGTGTGCGGCACTGGCGATCACTGCATGTGGCACATCAACAGACCAGAAAGATGACAAAAAACCTGCAGCAGAAGCGCAGGATACAACAGATAAAGAAGATTCCGGATCTGCAGATTCCAAAGAGTCAGAAGAAACGGCTTCCAATAAAGACAGCGAAGAGGCAGCCTCCGGAGACACAAGGCTTGTTTCCGTGGATGATGTGAGCAAATATGTGACCATCGGAGAATATAAGGGGCTGACTCTTGATAACACAGTAGAAGCCGTAACCGATGATATGGTTGACGGAAGGATCAAGGAAGAGCTTCAGAACAAGGCTGAGGAAGTAACGGAAGGCAGTGTTCAGAACGGAGATGTGGTTACCATTAATTATGTGGGAACCAAGGACGGAGTGGCTTTTGACGGCGGTACTGCAAATAATTATGAGCTGACCATAGGCTCCGGAACGTTTATCGACGGATTTGAGGACGGGATCATCGGAATGAAAAAAGGTGAGACTAAGGATCTCGATCTGACTTTCCCGAAGGAATACTCTTCGGAAGAGCTGGCCGGACAGGAAGTGGTATTTAAGGTCACTCTGCAGAGCTTTAAGCGTGCACCTGAGCTTACCGATACCTGGGTAGCCAAGAATACAGACTGCAAGAGTGTGGATGATTACAAGAAGGAAATCCGTACTACACTGGAGGATGAAGCGAAGACAAGTGCACAGAACACATTGCGTGAAACTGCATGGAACACAGTGCTTTCAGCATCTGAAGTGAAGGAATATCCACAGGAGGATCTGGATACAGCCAAGACAGAGTTTCGCAGTCTGTATGAGAATTATGCAAAACAGGGTGATATGACGCTGGAGGATTTTGTAAAAGCTCAGGGAATCTCCATGGATGATTTTGAGGAGCAGAGCGGTCAGTATGCGGAGTTTAAAGTAAAGCAGAACCTGATCGTACAGGGGATCATGGATAAGGAGAATATGACACTTGAAGATAAAAAATCTCTCAGTATCCAGGATGAACTGATCAAAGCATACAGTGTGAAGGATCTGGCTGCGCTGGTAGATAAATACGGACAGGCAGCCGTGGATGAATCCATCGGACTTCTCAGAGTGGAAGATTTTATCCTGGACAATGCAACGGTTGAGGAGAAGGTTTCTGCCGGTGATACCCAGGGAGTAAACGGAGATGATCCTTCCTCGGACGGAAGCAGTGCGGAAGGTACCGTGGATGAAGAGCTGGAAGCGGCAGAGGCTACAGATATGGTGCCGGAAGACGGCGAGGCGGATCAGGATGCAGACAGCAGCACATCGGATGCAGCGGGTCAGGAGTGATCTGACAGTATCAGCAGCTAAAAAAGTGTGGTGCCCGGAATGTGTTCCGGGTGCCATTTTTTTTACATGTGCATCGCGAAGTGTGTTACTGAGAACGGAGTGAACAGTAACAAATTAAGAGATTCTTTCGGGAATTTCCATTGTATTTAAGCGTTAAATGCGGTATGATTAAAGACAGACATTAAATATCAAAGAAAGATATGAGTATATAAACGGGGATGTAAAAAATGGACAAAAGAGTTTTGCGTGAGAGGATGCGCAGAAAACAGCAACAGTTAAGACGGCGGCGGATGATGAAGCGGATAACCTGTGTAGTTGCGGCGATTCTTCTGCTGGTTTTTGTTGTTCGAGGGGTAATTCTTCCCATCGTCAACCATGCAGGCGGCGGAAGCAATAAGGATGCGGAGACAGTAAATGTTCAGGCAAATACCGCCGGAGCTTCCACAGACAGCAGTACGAAGGACGGTACGGCATCGACGGATACGGCTGCTTCGGATACAGACAGCGCGGATTCCGGTACGGATGCAACGGTGATGCCGGTAAAGGGCAGTGCAGCAGGCGAAAGGCTTTCTGTTATGACTCCGGGATGGCATGAGGATTCTACAGGAAAGTGGTATCAGAATCCGGATGGTACATATTATGTAAATGGTTTTGCGGATATTGACGGAACAACATATAGCTTTGATAAAAAGGGATACATGCAGACCGGATGGGTGGAGAAAGGTGTGAAGGACTATTATTTTAATGAGGATGGCTCTTATGATCCTTCCAAGAAGCGCCCGATGATCGCTCTGACTTTTGATGATGGTCCTGGAGAGTATACAGAGACACTTCTTGATACTGTTGAGAAATATAATATCCATGTTACGTTCTTTATGCTGGGACAGAATGTGGAGGGCCGTGAATCTACCATACAGCGAATGGTAAAGCTTGGCTGCGAGATCGGTAACCATACTTGGGATCATCCGGAACAGACGCTGCCGAATATGGATCTGGATTCTGTTATGCAGGAGTTCCAGAAGACGGATGATGCACTGGTAAAAGCCTGTGGGCAGGCATCAACGGTATGTCGTGCACCGTATGGCGCGATCACAGATGAGCAGATGAGTGCAGTTGGCAAGCCTTTCTTCATGTGGTCTACAGATTCTCTGGACTGGAAGCTGATGGATGCGGATGCAGATTATAATCAGATCATGAATGATTCTTCCTTGGGAGATGGTTCTATCATCCTGATGCATGATATTCATGAACCATCTGTGAAGTGTGCCACAGAGAAGCTGATCCCGGCACTGATCGACCAGGGATATAAGCTTGTAACAGTCAGCGAGCTTGCAGAAGCGAAGGATGTTACGTTACAGAGTGCTTCCTATTCTGACTTCTGGGACAGCTCTCTTCAGGCTGGTCGTGTTGCAGGATATGCAGGAAATTCCAGTGATTCAGAGGATTCCTCTGAGGATGGCTCCGATGGAAGCGATTCTTCTGACGGATCGGATGTCAGTGACGGATCTTCCGATGAAGGGGACTATTCCGATGGCTCTGACGAAAGTGATTATTCGGATGGATCTTCCGATGATGGAAGCTATGATGATGGTTCCTACGACGAATCTTATGACGATGGAAGCGAAGAATACTAAAAAATGACAGGAGAGACCTGAATGACAAAATGTGCGTCATTCAGGTCTCTTTTTTGACTTTATCTGACATTGTCGGATAATAGACACATATTAGCCGGAGAGGGTTTTTCCTTGACTGAAAATATGGGGATTGGTATAATTATAGAATAAAAAATTCCACTTAAAATTGGGGAATGGACGGTGGCAGAACTATAAAGGGAGGTACCTGAAAATGGGAAAAAAATTACAATTTACGGAGCTTGACCAGTATCTGTTTGGTCAGGGCACGAATTATGATATTTACAGGAAGCTGGGAGCACATCCAGATACGCAGAACCGGAAAAAAGGGGTTTATTTTGCAGTGTGGGCACCTAATGCACAGGCGGTTTCTGTTATAGGTGAATTCAACGAATGGGATACGGAGAAGAATCCCATGAAAAAAGTTGGACCCATTGGCGTTTATGAGACATTTGTACCGGGAGCGAAGATCGGACAGCTGTATAAATTTTACATTACAGGTGCACATGGTGAGGAGCTTTACAAGGCAGATCCATATGCTAATCAGGCACAGTTAAGACCAGAGACAGCATCAATAGTTGCCGATCTTTCAGGTTATGAATGGAAAGATTCTGAATGGGTTGAGAAGAAGAAGACAGAGAATCATCTTAAAGCACCTCTTTCTATATATGAATGTCATCTTGGCTCATGGAAGAAGAAAGATGATGGAACAGAGGACGGATTTTATACATATAGAGAATTGGCACCTGAGCTTGCAAAATATGTAACAGATATGGGATACACACATATTGAACTTATGGGAATTGCAGAGTATCCATATGATGGATCATGGGGATATCAGGTAACTGGTTATTATGCACCTACAGCAAGATACGGAACACCTAAGGATTTCATGTATTTTGTAGATTATATGCATGAAAAAGGAATTGGTGTAATTCTTGACTGGGTACCGGCACATTTTCCAAAGGATGCACATGGACTTGCTAATTTCGATGGAAGCTGTGTATATGAGTATGCAGACCCTAGAAAGGGAGAGCATCCTGACTGGGGAACGAAGGTATTTGATTATTCCAAGAATGAAGTGTCTAACTTCCTTATTGCTAATGGAATGTTCTGGGTGGACAAGTTCCATATTGATGGTTTAAGAGTTGATGCTGTTGCTTCAATGCTGTATCTGGATTACGGAAGGACAGAAGGAAACTGGGTTCCTAACAAATATGGTGACAACGGTAATCTCGAAGCAATTAGCTTTTTAAAGCATTTTAACAGCATGTTAAAGAAGAGATTCCCACAGGCAATAACTATAGCTGAGGAGTCAACAGCATGGCCTATGGTAAGTGGTGATCCTGACAATGGGGAATGTCTTGGCTTTACATTTAAGTGGAATATGGGCTGGATGCATGATTTCCTTGAATATATGAAACTCGATCCATATTTCAGAAAGTTTAATCATAGCAAGATGACATTTTCATTGATGTATGCTTACAGCGAGAATTTCATTCTTGTGCTTTCACATGATGAGGTTGTACATCTTAAGTGTTCTATGCTTGGTAAAATGCCTGGTGACAGGGAGGACAAGTTCAAGAATCTTAAGCTGGCATATGCATATATGTGTGGACATCCTGGCAAGAAGCTTTTATTCATGGGACAGGAATTTGGTCAGTGGAATGAGTGGAGTGAGAAGCGTGCTCTTGACTGGTATCTGTTAGAGGATGAAAGTCATACAGAACTTAAGGATTTTACGAAGAAGTGTCTGAAGCTTAATAAGAATTATCCATGTCTGTATGCTACTGATTACAGCAGTGAAGGATTCAGATGGATTAATGCCAATGATAAAGATAATAGCGTTTTATCGTTTATGAGAATCAGTCCGGATGGAAAGAAGAATCTTCTCTTTGTACTTAATTTTACACCAGTTGAAAGAGACAGCTTCAGAATAGGAGTTCCGTTCAAGACTAAGTATAAGCTGGTTCTTGGAGATAATGAAGCTGACCAGAAGAAGACTCTTACAGCCGTTAAGGGAGATTGTGATGGATATCCGCAGTCATTGCTTATTGACTTACATAAGTATGGAATAGCTGTGTATGAGTTTAATGGTGATGTTTCTAAGGTTCAGGCTACGAAGATATAGGAGAATAATATAGAGAAAGGGAGTTGGTTTGGATTTTCATTAATTCTGAATCAGCTTCCTTTTTATTTGTTGCCACTAATCTCTCAATTATCCCGCTATATCTGCCGAAATATTTATTACATGACAATGCAATGGGTGATTGTTTCAGACAGTGAATAAGAAAGGCAGCAGAATATGACATATACAGTTTCAGGTGCGAATTTTAATAAAGATGTGGCCACACAGGGAACATCAATTAATTATAAAGAGAATAAGACGGCTAAAAGTGAGGGTGTGGCAGGTGCATTTGCAGGAGTGGTAATTTCTGGGGGTGTGACAGCTGCAACTGACAATACATATGAGGGGCTACTTAAGGAGGCAGATGATGTAAAGAGCCAGATAATGGCAAGTGCTTCCGATGCAAAGTTAAGCCTTAAGGCTTTGATGATGAAGTTATCAGGTGCTGATGCGGTAAAGTTAGATGAGGATGGCTTTAATCTTACAGATGCTACACCAGATGATATGGTTAATATTATTGAGAAAATTAAGATTGAACTTGCGATGCACTCTGATGATTATGTTAATTATGGAACAGCAGTTTCTAAGGATAAGATTGAGAGTGTGACTGGAAGTGCAGCAATGGCGGCAAGTATCGAGAGCCGTATGCAGGGAGCAGATATAGCTGTCAATAATGAAAGTATTTCTGAGGTTAAAGGTGCGCTTGAAAAGAGCAGGGAATTAAAGCCATTATCAGAGAATACGAAGAATTATATGGCGGCTAATGGCATAGAGCCATCAATTGCAGGAATATATCAGGCACAGGCGGCAGCTTCATCAAGTATCAGTGCGGATGGCGTTACAATAGGAAGGTGCGCAGATGCAATATCTGACGCTGATTTTGAAGCCTTAAGACCGGGAATTGAGAAGATAATTGCTTCGGCAGGACTTGAGGTCAATGATAAGACACTTGCAGATGCGAGAGCATTTATAGACGCACAGATTCCTGTTACTAAAGAAAATCTTGAATATAAAGCACAGCTTGATTCGATAGACATTGATATGATACAGGCTGATTCAGAGGAACTGCTTAATAAAATATTTGATAATATGAAGCTTGGAGGCAAGGCAGAGAATACGCTCGTTACAGGTTCGCCAGTTGATGATATAAGGACAGCTCTTGATACTATTAACAGGGCAGAGTATTCAGATGTTGCAAATGTGGTATCAAAAGGGGAAACATTTACAATAGCAAGCCTTAAGCTGGAGATGGATGCAAGAAGCTTCAGAATTGAATACAGTGCAGCATCAGTAAGCACAGGAAATAGTGAAGTTAGGAATCAGGCATCTGATGTACAGCAGGCAGCAGATAAGGCGTATGACACGCTTGTAACAGCAAGGGTTCTTATGAGTGCAAATGCGTCTATATATCTCGTTAAGAATAACATTTCTATTCTTACAACTCCGATAGATGAGCTTAATTCAATGCTTATGGAATATGAACAGGCGGATGAAATGTATGAAGAAGCGCAGATTGCATATACAGATGTTCTTGAAGCAAGAAAGACATTGAATGAGATTGTAAGAAATCCTGCGCGTGTATTTGCCAGTATGTTTGACAAGATGAATGAAACTTATGAGGCGGTTGGAACTCAGATAAGAGGCGATTTGGGTGATTCATTAAAGAAGGCAGTACAGGGAAGTGCTGATGATATTATTAAGGAGCTTGGACTTGAGGGAACTGATGAGGACAAGGAAGCAATAAAGGTACTGGCTGCTAATAACATGGATATGACAAAGGAAAATGTAGAGATAGTCAAATCTGTTAATGCAATGATTAATAATCTTATTAAGAATATGAAACCAGAGACAGTTCTTAATATGATAAAAGACGGAGTAAATCCAATGAATGCTTCAATTGAGGAAGTAAACGAATATCTTACAGAGGCTAATGATAAAGCATCTAAAGATAATGAGGAGAAGTTTTCAAAGTTTCTTTATAAGCTTGACCGTACCAATGGTATTACTAAAGAGCAGAGAAAGCAGTTTATAGGAATATACCAGATGATGAATATATTCACCAGAGATGCCGGAGTGGCAGCAGGTGCGCTGATTAAGCAGGGAGCTGAGGTCACTATGAATAATCTTATGACTGCATATAATTCAAGAAAGCATTATGACATGGACGCTGTTATTGATGAGAATACAGGAATGGCAGAGGTAAGCGGAATTGCTAACTATTACAGTGCATTATTTATGGCAAATGGTGGATTAGTTACCCCGAATACATTAAAGAATGTGGATAACTCATCCGGAATCGGAGAACAGTCCGTTGAAATGTTTATTGAACAGTTAGAGGATAACTATGATGCGGCAGCCGAGGAACAATATTATGAGGAATATCTTAAGGAACAGCAGGCAGCAGTGCAGGCAGGAGCTGATATATTGAGGCAGATAAGAAATGCAGATACAGAAATAAACAGTGGTAACATACAGGCTGTTAAAGCATTTTTAGAATCCGGACAGTTCCCGGATATCAGAGGTGTTAAGACAACATGTGATTATGCAAGGGATTCGATTGAAAAAATCGGACATAAAGAAAAACTGTCACTTATGTATGAAGAAATGAAAGATGAGACAGAGGAAGAACTTCAGGAGGTTCTTTCCAAAGCAGGAGACCTTGATACACAGATAGATGTCAATTACGAGGGATTTTTGGATTTAAGACTTAAAGACAGAACAATTGGATATATTAAGAATCTGGCATTAAGGCATGATTACAGAATACCATATATAACAGACTCAGGAAGTACAGGCATGCTGAAGCTTACTTTGGTTCAGGATGACGACAATAAAGGTCGTATATCTGTAAACATGCTAAGTAGCGTATTAGGAAAAGTTTCTGTTGAGGCTAAGGCTGACAGAGAAAGTCTTGGTATGTACATTGTCAGTGACACAGCAGTTTCAGATGAAGGAAGCCAGCTTCTTGAGGATATGGAAGAAAATTTAAAAGAAGGATTTGGATTTACAAATGTGACCGTCAACATTAGAAAATCGTCAGACGTGCCATATGTGACTTATGAAGCAGCGGCTGACAGTGTGGCAACAGATAAGCTGTATGAAATTGCAGCACAGATTGTAAAACTGCTTGCAGGCTAAAGATTTGCACAGAAAGTCCGATATATAGAGCATGAACAGGTAAATTGGACAGACAGAAAGGTTAAGATATGAGAATAGGAACTAATGTGGCAGCGATTGTTGCCAACAATGCATTACAGAAATCACAGAATAATCTGTCAACATCAATTGAAAGATTATCATCAGGTTACAAGATTAACAGCTCAGCTGATGATCCTGCCGGTTGTGCTATTTCTGAAAAGATGAGAGCACAGATAAGAGGTCTTAGTCAGGCCCAGAATAATACAGCTGATGGAGTTTCTGTTTTAAATACAGCAGAAGGTGCAATTACAGAAATCCAGAGTATGCTCACAAGATTAAAGGAACTTAGCGTTCAGGCTGCTAATGATGTTAATTCAGATGATGAAAGAGAAGCTATACAGAAAGAGATAGAACAGATTAATAACGAGATTGACAGAATATCTGATCAGACAGAATTCAATACACAGTCTCTTATTAACGGTAATCTTTCAAGAAGAGTATATTCAGACCTTCAGGGAGTTAATCAGCTTTCTGTATCTGACAGCTATACAGCAGGTGTATATGGAATAACTGTTACTGAGGACGCAAGACAGGCTATAGCGGTAGGAGCAGGAAGTATTACTATGTCATCAACAGCTTCTATAACAAAAGAACAGGAAGGAACAATAAGCATAAACGGTTACAAGATAAGCATTTCCGAAGGTGATACACTTGATAAGGTGATGGGAAAGATTATTGACGGAGTTAACATCACAGGTGGTTCTGCATTTACAGTTAAAGACCTTAATAATGATACAGCAGCTAATGGTACTGATTATGCAGGTTATGTGCCAACAGCCGATTATGCTGGTTCAACACTTGTTATTATGACTAACCAGTATGGAAGCGACCAGAAGATGAATATAACATGCGATAATGCAGAGCTTGCAGATATTTTGGGAATACCACAGGCAGCAACACAAGATGGTATATATGTAGAAGGAAGCGATGTTAAGGCAGAGATTGCTACAGGAGATGATGGAAAGCGAATTGGTTTTGCTGATTCGGCAATTCTTTCAACAAAGGGAACTGTAATTACAGTAACAGATGTTAATAACAAAGAGTTTTCAATGGATGTTCCAGGTAATGCGGCAGGTACTGTATTTGACGATAGTAACAATGATGGACAGTCAGCTGCAGGTGCAGGTACAGCGAGAACTATAAGTCAGGAAGTCACAGACGTTGGAACTATGAGCATACATGTAGGTGCTAATCAGGATCAGGTTATTGTTATTGATATTCCGGCAATAACAACGTATTCACTTGGCACGGAGCATATGAATGTCATGACTCAGTATACAGCATCAAGGGCGATATCTACTGTAGATGAAGCTATTAATAAGACTAATAAAATACGTTCAAGAATCGGTGCATACGAGAACAGATTTGATCATACAACTAATAACCTTGAGGTTTCAAGTGAGAACCTTACCAAGTCATTATCAACAATGATAGATACTGATATGTCAGAAGAGATGACTACTTATACTTCTGAAACAGTTCTTACACAGGCAGCTACGTCAATACTTGCACAGGCTAATGAAAGACCTTCACAGGTATTACAGTTATTACAGTAGTTTAAGATTCAATGGTTATATAGGAAAGGGATGCTATGACTAAAGAAACAATTAAGACATTTCAGTATAGAATTACACAGGCAACAGCATCACAGCTTGTTGTGATTCTGTATGATATGGCTATAGAATATCTTAATGATGCATGTGAGAGTGATAGTGCTAAGCAGGCACATAATAATATATATATGGCACAGAAGGTTATAGACCAGCTTATATGCGGACTTGATATGCAGTATGAGATATCAGCTAATCTTTTCGTAATATATAATCATATGAAGAGGTCACTTATTTCAGCATCTGTAAGTCTTGATAATAATGAGATTAACAGAATTACAGGGCTTTTAAAGAAACTCAGGGCATCCTTTTATGAGGTTAGTAAACAGGATGATTCTGAGCCGCTTATGAAGAATACACAGGCTGTATATTCAGGCCTTACATATTCAAAAGGTGGAATTAGTAATGAAACACAGACTGATAATATAGAAAACAGAGGATTCAGGGTTTAGCTCCGAATCCTCTGTTTATTATAATCTGCGTCTTCTTCTGTTATAGTGTCTTCTCTGTCTTTTTCTTCTTGCCCGTTCTTCAATAATGTAGATGATAAAAAGAATAACGGCACCAATTCCAACAAGTATCCATATATTAATTCTGATACATGTTTTTGGTTTATAAGATGATGAAACATCATTATTAATGTATGGCAGCAGGCTTCCGGTATCTGTTCCGGCAGCAGATATATTAAGTGTAGTTGTGCCGACAGTATTATCATTGTATAAGAACTTAAGATGTGTTGTCATAACACCATTCTCATTGGTCATGTCATAATTATCATCAACCGTCATTGATACATTTGACAATGAACTTTTATTAGGTATTGTGATAAATGAAGCGTTTAGTCCAAAGTTTAGTGAAAGAGTTGAGAAAACAGCCGAGTTGTAATAGTTGTCATTAGAGAACATTGCTCCGAGCTGGCTTCCGGTTGTTGTTGATTTCTGGAAATTGGCAAATCCCCAGTCAAAAAGGGTTCTTGTATCAACATATCTTATCTCATCTGTGGCTTCCTTAAATACAACGCATATAAGACGCATACCGTCTTTTTCTGCAAATGTAACAAGTGTATTCTGTGATTCATCAGTATATCCTGTTTTGCCACCCTTGCAGTATTCATAATAGTAGGCACGACCCTTTAACATCTTGTGTCGGTGTCTTATTGTACGCTGTGCAGACATGTTAGTTGCAGGAATTACATATGCATCGGCAGTTGAATCAATGCTGACAAAAGAAGCATTGTTATAGCACCCTCTTGCAATCATTGCCATATCATATGCCGTTGTGTAGTGGTTGGTATTATATAATCCGCTTGCATTGGCAAAATGTGTATTCAAAGCACCAAGTTCTTTTGCCTTGGCATTCATCATATCGACAAATGCATCTATTGAGCCAGCCACATGTTCACCGAGGGCATAAGCCATCTCGTTGGCAGAATACAGCAGAAGTCCGTGAAGAAGCTGGTTGACAGTAAATTGCTCGCCTGCTTTTGAACTTAAGTTGGCATCCTCATATACATTAATTGAGTTAGCAGCTGACTGTGAAAATGTTACAACATCGTCCATATTACAGTTCTCAATAGTAAGGAGTCCTGTTAAAATCTTGGTTGTGCTGGCTGGATAACATTTTTCATGAGAGTTCCTCTCGAAAAGAATGGAACCTGTATCAGCATCAATAAGAATGCAGCTGTTTGAGTTAACATCAGGTGCATCCGGCCATACAGCCTTTGTGCTGGTTGTGTCTGTCTCACTGTAGACTTTGTTGTATGCTGCAGCCTGGGTATCCGCTGCAAAAGCTGAGAATACCAAAACAGTGGCAGATACAGCGCTGGTTATCTTTATAAGTAATCCTTTTAAAAATTGCTTTTTCATTATAGAGATAATTCCTCCGATTAATAAAATATACAAATACATTGTAGCCCAGGATTGTACATAAGTAAACCCCGCTTGGCAAAAAGTGATATTTATGGTAAATAATATATAGGAAACTCAGATTTCGGCTATGTCTGTGTGCGGCATGTGCTTTCAGGATGACTTCGCTTAGCATGAGTAAATGCCGCCATCTGCAAAGTCTATTACAGTGCGTGAAATCAAACGCACTTCGTTTGGACGTGCTTTCACGCACTGAACTTATGCAGATGGTGGCATTAACTCCTGCACAGCTTGTCATATTCAAGCGTATACCGCACACGGACATAGCCGAAATCTGAGCTAATATATAAGATAGGAGTAATGTATGAGACTTAGAAATGTACCCGGAGCAAGGGAAGTAATGATAGAGAATGAATATGTGTTTACAGAGCCAGAGGGGATGAAAGGCACATGGTCACAGGTTTTCGGTAACGATAATCCAATCCGTATTGAGATTGGTATGGGTAAAGGCACATTTATAACAACACTGGCAGCAAATAATCCTGATATTAATTATGTGGGTATAGAGAAGTATTCAAGCGTACTTTTAAGAGCTGTAGAGAAACAGGATGAGCTTCAGCTTCCTAATTTAAGATTCATCAGAATGGATGCAGAGGCAATATGTGAGGTGTTTGGAGCGGGAGAGGTAGACAGAATATACCTTAATTTTTCAGATCCATGGCCAAAAGACAGACATGCGAAGAGAAGACTTACCTCAAGACAGTTCATGGCAAGATATGACATTATATTAAAGCCGGACGGACAGGTGGAATTCAAAACAGATAATAAAGATTTATTCGATTTTTCATTAGAAGAGATTAAAGAGGCAGACTGGGAGCTTCCTGTTGTCACATTTGACTTACATAATGACTCTGTACTTAACGAGGGTAATGTAATGACAGAGTATGAGACAAGATTTTCACAGATGGGCAATCCTATCTGTAAACTTATCGCAGTAAGAAATCATTAATAATAAATGCATATACTATATAAAGGCTTTTGGAGAATTGTTGTGAAGAATAAAGCATTTGCAAGGAAAGTATCAGAAGTGATGTATGTGCATAAAGGTGCGAATTACAGAGTGGTAAGATTTAAGAATTCCCTCGACGATGTCGTGAGAATTCTTAATACCAAAAAATAATCTAGAGGTCATCGGGCGAGTCATAAGGCTGCACGGTGACTTTTCTTTTGTCCAGAAAATGCTGCACTGTAATGTTTAACAGGTAGCTTAATACGGCAAATACGGGAACTCCAAGGAACATTCCAATTACGCCAAACAGCGCCCCACCTACGGTTATTGAGAACACAACCCATACAGGCTTAAGACCTGTAGTACTGCCGATTATACGAGGTCCGATAAGCAGACCGTCAACCTGCTGGATGCAGACAATCATGATTACAAATATGATAAGTTTGATAGGGCTTGCGATAACAATAATCACACCGCCAATCACGCCACCGATGTATGGTCCGAAATACGGAATCATGTTCGTTATGCCGACAATCACGCTTATAAGAACAGCATATGGTAGCTTGAGAATCAGCATGATAATAAAGCAGATAATCATGACAATAATTGAGTCAAATGATTTGCCGATAATATAATTAATAAAAATGCTTGCACAATTCTTACAGATGATGCGTGTATTGTCTGCTGTTTTCCTAGGAAGCACGGCATATAAAAATCTCTTAAAATGATAAAAGATATTCTTATTATCAGAAATCATGTAGATGGACACGATAATTGCAATAACAAGGTTTAACACACCCGAAAGAATGGCCATGGATGTATTAAGAATGTAAGGAACCATATTGGTAAGTGCACCAGTCATGTAGTCAACAAGTTTAGGAAGAGCATCTTCAATCTTCTGATTAATGAAATTGTAATCAATAGAAGAATTGGCGTGCTTATCTTCAAACTCAGTGAACCAGTTGCGGATATTCTCGTACCATACAGGAGCCTGATTGGCAATCTCTGTAATACTTTTGTATATCTGAGGCACAACAAAGCCTATTAATACTGCAAATGCGCCAACTGCTATCAGGTAAGCAACAAGAATTGAAAGCATTTTGGCGGCTTTCTTGGACTTGATATGGCATACCCCCATGAAGAACCTGTTATAAAGGGTCTTGATAAACGGATAAAGAACAAGCGCAATCATGCCACCAATAAGAAATGGTGACAGTATATGGAATATATTGCCCAATGACTTGACGGTTGCAGGCCAGTTACCAATGAACTTATATATAAGAATTGCACCTAGCACAAAAAGCAGACCATATATAACAATTGTAAAGTATTTGCTGTTAGGCTGGAATACATTCTTGCCAACAGCTTTGTCAGGTTTTGGCGGCTGTTCCTGTTCAGAA
>ENA-OPAA01001146-OPAA01001146.1-human-gut-metagenome-genome-assembly--contig:-NODE-1146-length-15829-cov-6.838976_pt1 | contig 15829 bp, 9 predicted proteins | sample MGYA00241049_ERZ501414 | MGnify/ENA primary metagenome ERZ501414 (study PRJEB25962, sample SAMEA2042520) | human gut metagenome | biome: human gut; feature: human-associated habitat; material: faeces... | reverse complement strand
TGTCGGACGGAAATATTTGCGGAACGCCGGTCAAAAAGCTGACTGCAGCAGGGTTTCGGCAGCTTGATACGCATATAGAAAAAGAAAGCGAAGCGCTGTATCATGTCTGGAAGAAGCCGGAGTTTGAAAAAGCGGAACTTTCGTATATTCCGTATTATACCTGGGCAAACCGCGGCGAAAACGAAATGACCGTCTGGCTGCGCGGCTGATATTTGCTCTCGGCTACTCTGGTAGCCATGGGCATCACGACATGTCGGCTCGAAGGGCCGGTGGACTTTTACTCGGTCGGGCAGTTTGTGTCCGGACCGGGCTGGCGCCATCTGCGGCGCACCATCGACACCTTCGAGCTGATGTTCGTGCGTCGGGGCGTCCTGCCGATGCGGGTGGGGGAGCAGACCCTGCATATCGAGGCCGGCCAAATCGCACTCTTGCCGCCGAATGTGGAGCATGCGGGCGCCGACATCATCACGTCTGACGTGGACTTCTACTGGATGCATTTCAAATTGCCGGATGCGCGCATGCTCCCCGATGACGCGGGTCTGCCGCAGGACGACCATTGCCTGTTGCTGCCCGATGAACGCACCCTGCCCGACCCCGACCGGCTGGCGGTGATGTGTGGGCAGCTCATCGACATCTATGCGCGATTCGGCCCGTATTCCAACGCTTACTGCGATTACTTCGCCACCGGCCTGCTGCTGGAGGTCAGCGCGCAGGAGCGGCTGAAGGCGGACTTTGCCGCCCATCGTACGCTTGCCGGCTACCGGGGCGACGGCAAGCCCATCACCAGTGCCGACCGCGTCCGGCAGCAACAGGAATGGGCCATGCATGTCGATTCGGCCGGTGCCGCTGGCGATTCGTCCGGCCTGGCGCCGATGCTGGCCATCCGCTCGTGGATTATGGCCAATGCCTTCGACGACATCACCGTGGCCAAAGTGGCCGCGCGCTTCCACTATTCACCCAGCTATCTGACCGCGATGTACCGGCGCGTGTTCGGCGTGGGTGTGGCCGAGCAGATCATCGAATATCGCATCGACCGTGCGCGCGAACTGCTGAGTTCTACCGCTTCCAGCGTGGCGGATATTGCGCGAGAAGTGGGCTACGCCGATCCCAAGTACTTCATGCGCGTCTTCAAGCGCCGCACTGGCCTGACCCCCGGCCAATACCGCGACGCTTTCCCCGCCCGCCTCTACAACACCGTGTGATTAGGGAAGGTCATGGTCCTAACCCTAGGAAAAGTGCGCATGGGCGCCACTACCACGTGGGAGCGCTGGGAACGGTTTGACGCATGCCGAAACCTCGCACGTCACGCTGCACGGCACTTGGGCAGTGGGTGCGGCAGTCGGGAATCGCCGCCCTATTTCGGCGTTTCAGCGTTACCTGTTTGCCGAACCGACAGTGGACTCGCGCGGAACCAGTGTGTATCCAATGGTGGCGCGCGTGGCCGGCATGCCAGCGGATTCGTCGGACCTGCCGTCGCCCTGGTCGCGCTGCTCCACGCGGCGGGTGATCATATCAAGCGCGAATTGGGCGAGCTGATCGAGATCCACTTGGACGGTGCTCAGCGTCGGTGTGGTGTACGAGCCGGCCGTGGCGCCGTCGAAGCCGATGACTCTCACATCGTCGGGCACGCGGATGCCGTAGTCGGCAAGGCCTCGGATTACTCCGAATGCGGCATAGTCGTTAATGCAGAAGATGCCATCGATGGCCGGGGTGCTTCCCGTTGCCCGCGTGGTGCCCGGGGAACGGGACTCAGCAGTGTCATCAGCCGATTGCGCACGAGCCTCGAGCATCGCCTCGGCGATGGCATGACCGGCTTCGATGCCGCTGTCGCTACCGTAACCAATGAAGTTCGTCGATTCGTCATACGGCAGCCCGGCGTCAAGCAGTGCGCCGCTGGCCCCGCGTAGACGCAAACCGCTGGAACTTTCCACGTGCGCCAGTTCGGTTCGTGGCGAATACCCGTCGCCGACAATGGCGATGCGGTGGCATCCGCATTCGATGAGATGCTGCACTGCCGCCCGCGCGCCGTCTTCGTTCGGGAAATTCACTGTATCGAACGTGGGCGTTTCCTCGCAGGCGTCAATCAGAACCAGCGGTCGGCCGTGGTTGATCGCGGAAAGCGGCACACCGGCATTCAGGCCCGAAGCGTGGATAATCTCGCCGTCGAACAACTGCCCGGAGAACGGGTTGTTGGCCAGCGCGTGTTTGGCGGCATCCGGAGAGTACCGGGTTTGCTCCACGAACGGCGTCAGCCCGCGCGCGGTGGTTTCGGTGACGAGCGATTCGACGAGTTTGGAGTAGAACGGCGAATCGAATTCGTTGACGATGATGTGGATGATGTTGCTGCGGCCGGACTTCAGCATGCTGGCCGTCAGATTGATGCGGTAATCGAGCTTTTCGGCCACTGCCAGCACTTTGGCGCGAGTGGAATCCTTAACACCCGGCTTGCCGTGCAGCGCATTCGAGGCGGTCATGGGGGAGACCCCGGCGGCTTTCGCTACGTCGCGCAATGTTGGTTTGCCGCTCGGCATAACGTCACCTCATGTTTCGCCTGTGATGGGCATTGGACAATGCCCGTAATGCTTCCAATGGTTGTAACGGTATTCACAACATCGTGTTTTGGCAAATGGTGGCTGTGCGCCGGAATCGCTGAAAATGCTGCGCTTAGGCGATGACGCGCCGAGCGTAACATGCGCTTGCTTGATATCGTTCCGGTGGAAGAATATGTAACGGTACATACGTCGGTGTGCCAAGAGGCCATGAAGTTCGTCGTACGTTGGGATGGGACTCTCCGGGGGAGTGGCGTCACTCTTCACCTATCCGTACGTGCGCGATGCCGATTGGTTTGCGGCTGGCGTACCGCCGTATGGCAACTTATACGAATATCAACGAAAGCAGGATACGATGACGGATCTTCCGCAGAGCCTTCCTCAGGCATGGCGTCCGCCGATGGGCTGGAACAGCTGGGATTCGTACGGCACGACTCTCACCGAAGACGAGCTGCTGGCCAACGCGCGGTTCATGGCTGAACACCTGAAAAACGCCGGCTGGGATACGTTGGTCATCGACATCGACTGGTACGACCCGACCGCCCGCGCACATGGTTACAACGACAACGCGCCGCTGATTCTCGACGAATACGGCCGTCAGCTGCCTGACCCGGTGCGTTTCCCGAGTGCTGCCGGCGGCAAGGGATTCGGCCCGCTCGCCGCCGCCGTCCACGAACTGGGCTTGAAGCTTGGCATGCACATGATGCGCGGCATCCCGCGTATCGCTGTGGACAAGAACCTGCCCGTATACGGCACCAACTACACCGCCAAGGACGTGGCCGACCTCGACCACGTGTGCAAGTGGAATCCGGACAACTACGGCCTGAACCAATCCCACCCGGGCGCGCAGGCCTGGTATGACGCGCAGCTCGACCTGTTCGCCTCCTGGGGCCTCGACTTCCTCAAGGTCGACGACATGCAGACCCCGTTCCACTCCGACGAAATCGCCGCCTATCATCGCGCCATCGCCAAAGCCGAAGCCAAATACGGCCGTTCGATTGACCTGTCTCTCTCGCCCGGCGGCTGGGTGGCGACGAGCTACGTCGACTTCCTGCGCGAGAACGCCCAAATGTGGCGTATTTCCGACGATCTGTGGGACCGTTGGGAAGACATCTACCAGCAGTTCGCCCGCCTGGCCCGCTGGGCGCCGTTCCAGACCACCGGCTACTGGGCCGACGCCGACATGGTGCCGTTCGGGCACATAGGCCTGCGCGCCGAACGCGGCGACGACCGCCAATCCCGCCTTACGCTGGACGAGCAGAAGACACTGCTGGCCCTATGGTGCATGGGGCGTAGCCCGCTTATGGTCGGCGGCGATCTGCCCACCAGCAACAGCGACGCCATCGCGCTGCTGCAGAATCCCGCGTTGCGTGAGGTGCTTGCCGGCTCCACCAATAACCGCGAGACCGTGCGCGAACGGATTTTTGGCAAATGGTGGGATGAGAGCACCTACCGTGGCGAGTTCATCGTCTGGTCCGCCGACGCAGCCGATTGGGCCGATGGCACACGTTCCGCGCATCACGGCGGCCATTACGCCGCGCTGTTCTGGACCGGCAGCGACACATACGAGATCGGCCGCAACATCCAGCTCCAATCCATCGTGGGGCTTGACGCCCGCAATGACGATTGGACACTCGCCGATCTGTATGCCGACGCGCCGGGCGAGCCCGCCGACGTGCGTCTTGAAGGCGTGGGTGCCGACCGCGTCATCACCGGCACGATTCCGCCGCACGGCGTGCTCTGGGTGGCCCTGGACCGACGCTGAAACCGAACCTGCCTCCGCCAACCAACCTCCTGAACCGACCGCCCGAATCGTATGGAGAAACCTGCCATGAATGCGAACATCGCAAACGAACAATCCCCGGTAGCTGTTCCGCCCGCAAGTTGGTTCCTACGTGCGTTCGCTGGCGTTCTGACCTGTAGTCTGTCTGTCTCTGTCTGTTCGTTGCTTCGCCTTGCTTGCGTTTTGTACGTTTTATCTGTTTCGTGAGTTTCGTGCGTTCTGCGGATTTCACGCGTTTCGCGTAGTGCCGCACGCTGATCACCATTCAGCGTGCGGCACTTTTGCATATCTCACGTGTTGCGGGAGATGCCGATTCCGTCGCACAATACGTAAAACGTGAATGAACCACTCACTATGCTGGGTTGTTTGAGCGTGATATGACATGCGCCACTTTCCCGGGAATGCGTTGCGAATTGGACCTGTTCGGAGGTGTGCAGCGACGCATTCCGGGGAATGTTGCGCTTAGAGAGCCGCGTATCGTTGCTAATGCGGGGAACACGCAGAGTTGCGGGCCGTTGCGATTAGACGCAGGTCGCCTAGACTAGTACGCGTTTGCGAAAGTCGAACGTGCTTCGACCGATGAAGGAGAGCTTCGGTCATGCGGCCAATGACAGGCGCAGTGCGAAGCACGGCTGATCGTGAATCGCGGCGGCAGCGATTGCCGCGTGCGGCGCAGGAGCATGCCGCACCATACCACAAGCAAACAATCCCCAAGAAACGGTGATCTCCTCACATGTACGTCGATCCGGGAATCAATACCAGCGCAAGCAATCTCAAATGGGTGCTGCCATACTGCAAACCAGACCTGCCCCGCGTGGTAGGCGCGCTTCTACTGTTCATCGCAAATAACACGATGGCCCTGACCATTCCGATTCTGTCCGGTATCATCGTGGACCGCGTCATCGTCGGCGGACATGCCGACGAACTGCCACGTCTGTGTGGACTGATGATCCTCATGACCATCATCCGCGTGGGCGCGCGATACGGCTACCAGATGTGGATGGAGCGTTTCGGCCAGAACTCGGTCTACCGCCTCGTCTCCGACGAATACGAGAAGCTGCACGAGCTCGACTTCACGTATTTCAACCACACACGCACCGGCGACATCATGAGCCGCCTGACCTCCGACACCGACGCGATCCGCCACTGCCTGAGTTGGGTGAGCTATCAGATTGCCGACTGCGTGGTCATGTTCGTGGGCGCCCTGTGCGTGATGTTCGCCATCGATTGGCGACTCGCGCTCGTCCTGGCCTGCGTCACGCCGTTCATTTTTGTGCTCACGCGCGGCCTGTCCACGCACGCCCACCCGCTGTTCTTCGCCATCCGCAACTCGCTGGCCTCCCTCAACTCCATGGTCGAAGAGAACATCGAGGGCAACCGTGTGGTCAAGGCATTCGTGCGCGAACCGTACGAGACCGAAAAGTTCGACGAGCACAACGACGATTACATGCAGTGCAACATGGCCTTGGCCTACAACTCGCGCAAGTACATGCCGTGGCTGGACGGCCTCGGCTTCTCGCTGCAGCTCATCACCCTCGGCCTCGGCGGCTTTCTGGTCATCAAGGGCTACATGACCCTCGGCAATCTGGTGAGTTTCAACTCCTTCCTGTGGATGATCGACGGCCCGGTGCGCCAGTCCGGCTGGCTGATCAACGACTGGCAGCGATTCAACGCCAGCTGCATCAAAATCCGCAAGCTGCTCACTGAACAGCCGCGCATCGTGGAGAAGCCCGACGCGGTCGAAGCCGTCAAGCAGGCGGTCACGATCGTCGAGCAAGTCAAGCACGATGATGAGGCTACCGGGGCTACCGGAGCGCCCGTGGCTTCCGGAACATCCGGTGCCCAGCAGTCCACCGAACGCAAGTCCTGCCCGCTGCACATCAAGGGCGACATCCGCTTCGACCACGTCAGCTTCGCCTTCCCGGACGACCCGGAGACCCCGATCCTCAAGGACCTCGACTTCACCGTGCCCGCCGGCTCCAAGCTCGGCATCCTCGGCGAAACCGGCGCGGGCAAGTCCACGCTCGTCAGCCTCATCTCCCGCTTCTACGACCCGACCGTTGGCCATGTGCTCATCGACGGCATCGACGCACGCGACTGGCCGCTGGCCACCTTGCGCTCGCAGGTGTGCATCGTGGCGCAGGATACCTTCCTGTTCTCCGACACCATCGGCGGCAACATCGGTTTTGGTGCCAGCGGTGATAGCGACGACCGATATATCCAGAAAATGGCCCAGATCGCCGGCGCGGACAATTTCATCAGGTCGATGCCACAGGGTTATGACACCGTCGTGGGCGAACGCGGCGTGGGCCTGTCCGGCGGGCAGAAGCAGCGCCTGTCGCTGGCCCGCGCGCTCGCGGACAATCCGTCGATCCTGATTATGGACGATACGACCTCGGCCGTCGATATGGAGACCGAGGCGGAGATCCAGAAGCACCTCAAGGAGATGGACGGCGGCAAGACCATCGTCGCCATCGCCCACCGCATCTCGTCGGTCAAGGATTCCGACCTGATTCTGGTGCTCGAGCACGGACGTATCGTCGAACGCGGCACCCACGCCGAACTCGTGGCCGCACACGGCCGCTACTGGGACATCTACCACAAGCAGCTCGGACTCCAGTCCGGCGTCGCACAAGGTTTTTAGAAGAGGACTTATGGCACAACGCAATACATACCGCGAGGATGAGGAACTCGAGGAGCAGATCAACTTCCGGGACATCCTGCGCGTCGGCAAATATCTCAAACCGTATATGGCACAGGTGGCGCGCATTCTCGTCGTCGTCATCTCGATGAGCTGCATCGTCGTCGCCGTGCCGTACCTGACCAAGATCATGATCGACGAGGCGATCCCGAACAAGGACCTCGGCAAGCTCGGCATCCTCGCCGTGATCCTCGCCGCGCTGATCGTGCTGTACGAGTTCGGGCTGCGCTACCGCACGGTGGCGATCACGCGCGTCGGCCAGCTCATGCTCAAGGACATGCGCCGCGATATCTTCACGCATATCCAGACGCTGCCCTTCAGCTACTTCGATTCGCGCCCGCACGGCAAGATCCTGATCCGCGTGGTCAACTATGTGAACACGCTTTCGGACACGCTGAGCTCCGGTCTGATCAACGTGATCTCCGACGTGTTCACCTTCGTGATCACGCTGATCGTGATGTTCGTGATCGACTGGCAGCTGGCCCTGTGGAGCCTGATCCTGTTCCCGGTGCTCATCATCTGGGTGCGCGTGCTGCAGATCTTCCAGCGGCGCGCCTTCCAGAAGCTCTCCAACAAGCAGAGCAACCTGAACGCCTACATCCACGAGTCGATCGCCGGCGTGAAGACCACGCAGACCTTCGCACAGGAGCAGGCCCAGTTCAGGACCTTCCAGGAACAGCAGGGCGAGGTGCGTTCCGCGTGGATGCACGCCGTGCACATCCAGTTCCTCATGTGGCCGGGCGTGCAGACCATCTCCGTGATGACCATCTCGTTCATCTACTTCGTCGGCGTGATGGGCTTCGGGGGCGTGAACGTGACCACCGGCGTGCTCATCGCGTTCGTCGGCTACGCGAACAACTTCTGGAATCCGGTGATCAACATCGGCAACTTCTACAACCAGCTCATCACCTGCTCGGCGTACCTCGAGCGCATCTTCGAGACGCTCGACGTCACGCCGGAGATCCGCAACAAGCCCGACGCGGCGGACCTGCCGCAGATCCGCGGGCGCGTCGACTTCAACGACGTGGTGTTCCGCTACGAGAAGGACGGCCGCAACATCCTCAACCTCGTGGACTTCCACGTCGAACCGGGGCGCACAATCGCGCTGGTCGGCCCGACGGGCGCCGGCAAGACGACGATCATCAACCTGCTGTCGCGCTTCTACGACGTGTCCGAGGGCTCGGTGACGATCGACGGCTACGACGTGCGCGACGTGACGCTCGCATCGCTGCGCCGGCAGATGGGCGTGATGCTGCAGGACACCTTCATCTTCTCCGGCAACGTGCGCGAGAACATCCGCTACGGCAAGCTCGACGCCACCGACGAGGAAATCGAGGCGGCGGCGAAGGCCGTGCACGCGCACGAGTTCATCATGGAACTGCCCGACGGGTACGACACGGTGGTGGAGGAGCGCGGATCGACCCTGTCGGCCGGCCAGCGCCAGCTCATCGCCTTCGCGCGCGTGCTGCTCGCCGACCCGCGTATCCTGATCCTGGACGAGGCGACGAGCAACATCGACACGCGCACCGAGGAGGCGCTGCAGGCCGGCCTGCAGCATCTGCTCAAGGGGCGCACGAGCTTCATCATCGCGCACCGCCTGTCGACGATCGAGAACGCGGACGAGATCTTCTACATCGATCACGGCCAGATCGTCGAGCACGGCTCGCACGCGCAGCTGCTCGCCGCCAAGGGCGCGTACTACCGCCTCTACGAATCCCAGTACGCGATGATTCGCGTGGCCAGTGGAGCGCCGGAAGAGTGACGAGATGTTGCTTTAAGTATGTTTCGTGATGACATTATCGGTAACGATAAACACTGTGAAATATGTAACGGTACGTGTGAAAAACATGCAGTCGTGATTGGAATACGTTCTGGAAAATGTTGAAATAGAGCGAAACGCGCTGAAGTCGGCACGGGGTTGCTGAGTGTGGCAGATAGTTTAGAATATGTACCGTTACATATTTGATGTGCAGAAGATGCTCGCATCTTCTGCACGCGGGTGAAATCTGGGGAGTGGTTTGGCGATGGCAGACAAACTGGTAGCCACATTGGACAAAGCTGGTGTACGCAAGATCAGCACGGACCTGTGGGGCGTGTTCTTCGAAGACATCAGCTATTCGGGCGATGGCGGGCTCAACAGCGAACTCGTGCAAAACGGCGCGTTCGAATACAACCGTGCGGATAAGCCCGAGTGGAGCAACTACACCGCTTGGCGCAAGATCGTGCCCGCCGGCTCGTTCGCCGCATTCGGTGTGGGGGAGACCGCGCCGGTGGCCGAAGAGAACCCGCATTACGCGATTGCCGAAATCGGCAAGGTGGGCGGCGAGCAGACTGCTGACTCGGCTGTGTCTCGGGCCGATTCGGCCCTATCCCAGACGGATTCGGCTTGTACCCCCGCAGCTCCCGCTCTGGAAAACCTCGGTTTCGACGGCATGGTGTTCCGCGCCGGCGAGACCTACGATTTTTCCATCTGGACCCGTGCCCACGGCAAAGCGCTGCCCGTGCAAGTCGCACTGATTGGCGATGATGGCAAGCCGCTCGCTGCCACTGTCGTGACCGCACCCGCCTCCAATGCTTGCGGCGAATGGACCCAGCTTCGCGCCGAACTGACTATTACTAGCGCACAGGCCGCCCCGCAACCCAACGCCGAAATCATCGCCACCCAAGGCGCTCTCCGCCTGATTTTCCCCGAACCCGGCACCATCGACCTTGACTTCGTCAGCCTCGAACCGCGAACCACCTATAAGGACCTCAAGCATTTCCGCCCGGATCTGGTCGAGGCGCTGGCCGACCTACACCCGCGCTTCATGCGCTTCCCGGGCGGCTGCATCACCCACGGACTGGGCCTGAACAACATGTATCACTGGGACCGCACCATCGGCCCGGTGGAGCATCGCCCGCACAACTTCAACGTATGGGGCTACCACCAGTCGTTCCGTATCGGTTTCTACGAGTACTTTCGCCTGTGCGAGACCATCGGAGCCAAGCCGCTGCCCGTGCTGCCGGCCGGCATGAGCTGCCAGAACACCAGCCAGGGCCCGGTGCCTGTGGCTCAGGAAGACATGCCCGCTTACATCGACGAAGTGCTGGGCCTCATCGACTTCTGCAACGCCGATTCGGCCACCAACAAGTGGGCCGCCAAGCGCGCCGCAATGGGCCATATCGAGCCGTTCAATCTGGAGTATCTCGGCATCGGCAACGAGGACCTGATCGACGACGTGTTCAAGAACCGCTTCCAGCAGATTTTCGACGCCGTCAAAGCCGCGCACCCCGAAATCACCGTGGTCGGCACGGTCGGGCCTGCGCCGAGCGGACAGGACTACGAGCAAGGTTGGGCGTATGCGCGCGAGGCCGGCATTCCGATCGTGGACGAGCATTCCTACCAGTCCTCCAGCTGGTGGTTTCACAACCTCGACCACTACGATCACACCGACCGCAAGGGCCCGAAGGTCTACCTCGGCGAATACGGCTCCTGGGACACCCAGCTCATCAACGGCTTGTCCGAAGCGGCGTTCATGGGCCGCATGGAATTGAACGGCGACGTGGTGCACATGGCGTCCTACGCGCCGCTGTTCGCCAAGAACGGCCACACCAGCTGGAATCCGGACCTCATCTACTTCGACAATGAGAACGTCTACCGCCCGTACAGCTACTGGGTGCAGCAGATGTACGCCACCACCACCGCAGACACCGCTTGGCCGGTCTCGCTTGACGGACCCACCACGTTGCGTCGTGACTTGCCGAATACCGTAAGCCTGAAGATCGATGGCGGCGCCCACGCCGATTTCGCCGACTTCTCTCTCGAGACGGCCGATGGCACGCATATCGATCTGCCGGACGTGAGCTACCAAGGCAATGGGCCGGTGTCTCTTCCGGTACCTGAGGGTCTGGCGGCCGATTCATACACCATTCGCGCGAAAGTCACCTATTACGAAGGCATGTGGGGCGTGCGAATCGCGTCCGGCGACGTAAACGGCAAGAACTATAACGGTACTTCGCTTGGCCGTGGATTCAGCGTGCAAGTAGTGCGCGAAGGCACCGGTTATGCACTCGCCGGCACGGAAACTTCAATGGACGCGGTACGCCCCGGAACTACGTGGGATGTGCGCATTGAGATTGGCAATCGCGGCGAGCAGATGCGACTGTACATCGACGGCGCGCTGGTCGCCGACGGCCATGAGACACCGGACGAGCCGCGCCGGACCGTCACCGTATCCCGCGATTCGACGGCTGGCGTGACTTACTTGCGTGTTGTCAACGCGCTGCCTGAATCCGTAGACGTGGACTTGGCTCAGGTGCTTGCTGCGCTGAATGTGCCTGATTCAGCCAAGGCTGTAGTTGAGGCAACCGTGCTTACCGGCAACGATCCGTATGCAGGGATTCGGGGAGAGGAATCACCGACTTGCCCCACCTCGCACGAAGTCAACCTTGCTGACGGTACATACACCGCTCCTGCTTGGTCGTTCACCACGCTTGCCGTACGAGGCTAACCCAATCATTCCGCTCGGTGATGCGCGCAATACGTGTGACGGCTATGCCCCGGAATCCGCAGTAAGGACGGTCGCGGCGATCGCGCCGGTTGCCGGGGCAGTCCGTCAGAGGGAAGGGAACAGAGAAAGGGGTTTCAGCCCTCGATGCGGGCGCCCCAGATTGCTTGATTGCCGCCGATTGCGGAGAACGTCAGCGTCGCCCGGCCATCGGTCTCCCTCGGTAGTACGGCGAACACGCCGGTGTACGTCATGCCGTCGATCGTGATCGCCATGTCGCTGTCGCAGCAGTGCACGCCGGCCGGCGTCGCGCCGAGCATCCGCCACGATCCTCGCGGCACGGGGCCGTCGGTCGACCGCGGCAGGTTCGCGTCCGGCGTATCGAAGAAGTCGACCACGCCGCCGCTGGTCACGCGGCCGTCCGGCTGCAGCGTGATCGTCTCGGGCAGATTCACGCCATGCCACGTGCCGTCCGCGTTGCGCGTGCCGTTGAAATACGCGTGCGGATCGTGACGTACGAATTCGTAGTCGCCGGACACCAGCGACGGGTGTGCGAGATCCGATTCGTGTACGGGGCGGACGCAGTGGCATAGCCGGGCGGCCAAGTTCGGCGCACTGCTGGGTGCAACGATGTAATCGTCGAAGCCGTCATCGTCGTCGCCGACGGTCGGATCGGACGTGTTCGCGGCGGTCGGCGGGACGGCTGCCGCGCCGCGATACTCCCCAGCAGGTTTCCCGCGGCGTGCTGCCCGGGCGCACTTCACACATGCTGCTGCAAACAGGCTCCCAGCCAACGGCCCGTTCTCTCTGTCCAGCTCACCTTTGCGCTACTCTGCCCGGGTAAACGCATTTTTCCTGATACATCTGTATTATAGCCGGGCCGGGGGGAGAAGTCAAGCAGAACGCAGGCACTGGCATTTCAGCGGCAGCTCTGCGCCGATTCAATCGATCTCGTGCTTTTTACAGAAGTGCTTGCTGGCAAAGTACATTCCCGCCCAGATGGCGATGGCAAGCACGAGGTAGAACGGGTTCTTCATGGCGGACACCAGCGACTGCCCGAAAAGGGCCATCATGGCCACCATCACGCCCTTGCCCAGCAGCATGGTGACAAGGTAGCGCTTCTCGTCAAAATCAGAGATGCCGAAGGCAAAATGCATAAAGGACGAGGGCGTAAAGGGCAGGAGCGACAGCATGAACAGGGACGCGGTGTCGAACCGGTTGACCCATTGCTCCGCCTTTTGCAGCTTGGCCGAGCGGCGGGCAAATTTCCAGAAAAAACGCTTGACGACACGCCGCCAGAGCAGGAACATCACAGTGCCGCCCAGCATCACCCCGGCCCAGCTGTACACAAAGCCCAGAAGCCCGCCGTGGGCCGCAACATTCAGCGCCACAATGGCAATGAGCGGCAGCGGCGGAAAAAAGGATTCCACCATCGCAAGGATCACGGGCGCAATGGGGCCAAGGCCGCCAAAGCCTTCCAGCAGAGCCTCCCAGAATTCCAGCGTTCCCAGCTGGTGGAGCCAGCCTATCATCGTCATTTCCATCCCGCGTGTTCCTTCCCTCTCATTTTTCTTTAGTATATCCGGTTTCTATGACACGCCCGTGAACAAAATACGAGCTTTTTTTGTCATATCACCTATACTACGAGACTGCGGGGGCGTTTCCTGCACAGGGCGGGGATCTTTATGCTTTTCCGTCGGCTTCAGCGGCGGCCTTTTCGGCCCGGGCCTGCATCCGCTCGATCTGCTGGGCGCGCATCCGTTCCCAGCGGGCAAGCCCGGCTTCGTCCGGGATCTGGACGCAGCGGGCAAAGCTCCAGTGCAGGCCGTCCCGCCGGGCCAGCTTATAGCGCTGGAATACGCCCTTTCCAACCTCATTGCCGGTACCGGCGCAGGCAGGGCAGACAGACAGAGTATACCAGCCGCTGTTGCCCTTTTTCAGCCAGATATCATCCGGCTGCAGATCCCCGCCGCACACCGGGCAGCTGGCAGTGATGATCTTTGGGTCGCTGCGCCAGGTGGACTGCTCCACATAGCCGCGGAACACCCGGAAGTCCCGGTAATCGCCGGGGGCGGGGCAGAGACTTGCCCGCAGAGATTCCTCCTCGGTGGGGTAGGCCGCCAGACCCGCCCGCAGGTCAAGTTTGCGGCAGACATCGGCGGTGTAAAGGGTATCGGACAGGGCATCGTGGAACGGGCGCTCCATCGGGATGCCCATCCGGGTCACAACGCTTTCCAGCGTCATGCCCTCGCCCTCCTTGCGGGGGTGCTCCCGCAGGAAGATCTGCTGCAGATCATACCACTGGGTGGGGCGGCTCTCGTCCAGATTGCAGAGGAAAAGGTTCTGCTTGAGCACCGGCACGTCATCCATGCCCCACTCGGCAAACTCGGCATCCGGGCCGCACCACTGCATAAAGCGGCGCAGCCCCTGCACGATGGGCTCGCCCCGGTCCAGGTCGGCCTGGGTCAGGCCCGTCACCTTGGCGATGTGGTGCTGCAGGGTGCGGAAAATGCGGGGCCGCAGGTGGATGGAGAAGGTATCCAGCACGTTTGCATCCTCGTCGATCTTCACTGCGCCGATCTCGATGATCTCGCCCCGGAAGGTCTGCTGCACGCCATGATAATTAAAGTTATACGGCTTATAGCCGATGTTCCATTCCAGATCAAATAAAACCAGATTGCGTGGCATTGTTGTTTGTGTTCCTCTCAGTTCAGGATAAATTTTTCGATGGCCTCGGCCACGCCGTCGTGGTTGTTGTCGGCGGCGGTGACGTAATCGGCCACAGCCTTGACGGCATCCTCGGCATTCTGCATGGCAACGCCCACCCCGGCATAGGAGATCATGGAGCGGTCGTTCAGGCCGTCGCCGCAGGCCATCAGGTTCTCCCGGGTCAGGCCCATCCGCTCCAGCAGGGCGGCAAGGCTCCTGTCCTTTGCCACGCCCAGCGGCACGGCCTCGATGAAGAAGGGGCTGGAGGGGTACAGGTCGATCCGGCCCGCAAACTGCTCCTTTCCGGCGGCACAGACAGCATCCCGCCGGGCAGGGTCGAGGGTGATGAGCATTTTGCAGATCGGATAGTCCACATAGGAGGCCAGATCATCCACATGGATCATCGGCAGCTTTGTGGTAAAGCACTCCTTGTTTGCCCACACGTCCTGATCCCGCTCACACACGATGCCCTCGCTGTTATAGGTCAGGATGGCCACATCCTGCCGGGCTGCAAATTCGCAGAGCTCCGGGACGAACTCCGCTCCCAGCTGCACCTGATACAGGGCCTCGCCGGTCACGCAGTCCACGATCTTGCCGCCGTTGTAGGCCAGCACACAGCCGCCCTTTTTGTCCAGCCCCAGCTCCTTTGCCAGCGGCAGAATGCCCGCTGTGGGGCGGCCGGAGGCCAGCACGATGGTCACACCCTGTGCGGCGGCGGCATCCAGCGCCGCGCGGGTGCGGGGGGTAACGATCTTTTCGTCATTGGTCAGGGTACCGTCCAAGTCCAGAGCCAGCACCCGGATATTCGATCTTGCCATGATTTTTATTCCTCGTTCTCAGGCAGGGGCTTCCCGCCGGATATTTTATTACTCACCCATCTATTTTACAATGCTTTCCCTTTTCTGTAAAGCAGGAAACTTGTCCCCCGCCCAGAGACAAGCAAAAAAGCCGCCCGGCGAGCAAAACCGGACGGCTGAGAAGGAAGAAAACGCTGTGTTACAGGATGTCGATGTATTCCCCGGCCAGCGCCTTGTTCATGCTGCGGACGGCGCAGAACTTGCCGCACATGGAGCAGGTGTCGCTGTGGTCATCCTCGGGCAGGCGGGCATCCCGGATAGCCTTGGCGGTCTCGGGGTCGAGAGCGCAGGCGAACTGGGCATCCCAGTCCAGCACGCGGCGGGCATCGCCCATCTTGTCGTCGATATCCCGGGCATGGGGGATGCCCTTGGCGATATCGGCCGCATGGGCGGCGATCTTGGAGGCCACGATGCCCTGCTTCACATCGTCCACGTTGGGCAGAGCCAGATGCTCGGCGGGGGTGACATAGCACAGGAAGGCTGCACCGCTCATGGCGGCAACGGCGATGGCAGCCGTGATGTGGTCATAACCGGGGGCAATGTCGGTAACGAGGGGTCCCAGCACATAGAAGGGAGCGCCCATGCAGATGCTCTTCTGCACCTCCATGTTGGCGGCCACCTGATTCAGGGGCACATGGCCCGGGCCCTCCACCATGACCTGCACGTTGTGTGCCCAGGCACGCTTGGTCAGTTCGCCCAGACGCACCAGCTCTTCGATCTGGCAGACATCGGTGGCATCGGCC